>WNGE01016971.1_pt1 | contig 21647 bp, 20 predicted proteins | sample 5400651 | NCBI WGS metagenome assembly WNGE01 (sample SAMN13153370, study PRJNA577476) | soil metagenome | isolation source: 60 cm soil or saprolite under grassland replicate 2 | place: USA:California | collected 2016-06-15 | reverse complement strand
GGACGAGCGCCCGCACCTGCCGCCACAGCATCTGGGTCCCGAGGTCCTGCTCGTGTCCGAGCTTCCGGCCGAGCTCCGCCAGTGGCTCGGCCTCGTCGTAGCGTCCGAGCGCGCAGAGGGAGCGGCCGCACATCGGCGCGTAGGTCGAGAGCCATTCGCGCTGTCCGTGCTCCTCGCACCAGGCGCAGAACACGCGGAAATAGCCGACCGCCGCCTCTTCATCGCCAGCGAGGCTGGCAATATCCCCAAGGCTCTGGCCGCTGTCGATGCCCGTCAGCTCGCGGTAGCGCGCCCCCGCCTCGTGCGCGAGCGGCCAAGCCTCATCGAAGCGCCCGAGCATCGCAAGCAGCCGAGCGCGATGCAGAAGTGAACGGAGATCGGGGTTCTCGGGCAGAGCTGCGTCAAGTACGCGCAGGGCCTCGTCCGCGGGTCTTGGGCCGTAGATGAGCGCGGCCTCCAGGTTGAAGAGGTGTCGAGGCTCTTGGCCTGCGCACCGGGCATGCCGAAGAGCCTGCTCGGCGGCCTGCGCGGTGTCCTCGAAGCGGCAGCGGGTGTAGGCGACCCCGTAGCCGAGCGCGTCCCAGACGCGGACGAGGCCGGCGTGGTCTTCTCCCTGCGCGAGCAAGGGGAGCGCACTCCGAGCAAGCGTTTCGAGCTCGTCGACGTCGGGATCCTCCGCGACCACAAACCGCTGGTAGGCGGCGACGACGCGGGCGAGCGCTTCACCAGCTTCGTCGCCTGCCTCGCAGGCTCGCTCAGCCGTAGCTTCCGCGACCGCCAGCGCTTGCTCGGGTGAGATAAAGCGGCACGCCCAGGCAAAGTCGAGCTCGAGGTGGACATCGAGCCGGTGCGGACGCGTCAGCTCGAGCGCCCGCTTTAGAAGCCCGGTGGCGGCGCGCTCATCGCCGCGCAAGAGAGCGCGTCGCCCCCCCGCTGCCAGCCGCTCGCCCGCCCGCTCTGCCAGTGCCGGCTCGGTTTGTCCGAGTTCGCCTTTGTAGCGAGCGGCCTGCTCCAAGTGGTAGCCCACGAGCTCGTCCAGCTCGACCAGCTGTCGGCCGCGCTCTTCCAGCCAGGCGGCGACGCGCGAGTGCAGCTCCGCCCGAGCCGACTTCGGGAGTGCTTGGTAGGCCGCGTCGCGAATCAACAGGTGGCGGAACCGGAAGCCGTCCTCGCCCGGAAGCTGCGCCTTCTCGGGCCGGACGAGTCCCTTGCGCACGAGCGCGGCGAGTCGGGGAGTCACCTGGCTCTCTTCAGGGCCGAGCGCCTGGACGGCGCCGCGGTGGAAGAGCTCCCCCTCGACGGCGCCCCGCTCGAGCACCCGCCGCTCCGCTGTCTCGAGCTGATCGAGGCGGGCGGCAAGCAGCGCCCGCAGCGTCGGCGGAACCGTCACCTCGCCGTCGGCCTGCTGGGCCATCGCTAGCATCTCCGCGACGAACATCGGGTTGCCGCCCGCGGCGCGGGCGATCCGCTCCTTCAGCTCGTCCGGCACGACCTCACCAACGAGCTCACCGACCTCCTCATCCTGAAGCGGCTCAAGTCGCAGCGTGACCGGCCAGGTGGGACGACGCTCGTCAAGCTCCGGCCTCGCCATGCAGAGGAGCAGGAGCGGCGCTCCGGAGGAAAGCAGCGCCACGTGCTCGAGCAGGTCGAGGAAGGTCTCCTCCCCCCAGTGGACGTCGTCGAAGACCACGATCAAGGGAGCCTGCTCTTCGAGTAGCTTGCGGAACGCCCATGCGATCTCCTCCGCCGATGCCCCTGCCGAGGTCTCGCCGAGCAGCGAACGGATCGCGGCTGCCGCCGCCTGCTCGGAGGGCAAAGTATCGAGCTGCTTGATCACCTCGACTATGGGCCAGTAGGTGATCCCTTCCCCGTAGGCGAGGCAGCGGCCCTGGACGACCAGGCCTTCGATCAGAGCGACGGCCTCGGCGACGAGGCGCGACTTACCCACGCCCGCCTCGCCGAGGATCGTGACCAGCTCGCAACGCTGTTCGGAAGACGCTCGCTCCCACGCCGCCTGGACCAGCGCCAGCTCCTGCTGCCGTCCGACGAAGCGGGGCTCGTGGCGGCGCACCGTCGCTCCCGGCGCCGAGAGCAGCCGGAAAGCCGGCACCAGCTCCGACTTGCCCTTGAGCACAAGCGGCGCGACCGTTTCCACCTGAACGGCGCCGCGAACGAGCGCGAGCGTTGGTTCTCCGATCAAGGCCTCCCCAGGCTGCGCCGCCTGCTGCAACCGTGCGGCGACGTTGACTGCATCCCCGGTCGCAATGCGCTCCTCGGTGCCGGTGACGACCTCGCCCGTGGTGACCCCGATGCGGCCCTCGACGTCGAGCTCGGGCAAAACCTCGCGCATCTCGACCGCCGCCCGGCAGGCGCGCAGAGCATCGTCCTCGTGCGCGACCGGCACCCCGAAGACAGCCATGACCGCGTCGCCGATGAACTTCTCGAGCGTGCCACCGTGGCGCTCGACGATCGCCTTCATCCGCTCGAAGTAGCGGGCAAGGAGCGCCCTGACTGCCTCCGGGTCGGTCGACTCCCCAAGCGCCGTCGAGCCGACGACGTCACAGAAGAGCACGGTCACGACTTTGCGCTGCTCCGAGGTGCCTGTGGCCGCCACTGCCCCGCACTCAGGGCAGAACTTGAACGCCTCGGCGGCCTCATGGCCGCAAACAACACAAGTGGGCACGAGCCGAGTCTAGGAGCGCGCTCGCGATAGAACAACCTGGTGACGAGGCGGATGTCACCGGCCGGGTGCCCGGTCTCAGGTGAGCTGGCGTCGGAAATGTCCGGGAGCCAGCGTGCAATGGAAGGGGCCCTGCATCCAGTAGGCCCCCTTTCGCGTTGCGGGAAGCGCTGCGGCACCAACTCCGTCCTCCGGTTTGTAGTCCTGCTAGCCAACAGCCTCATTTCCCATTTGTGGCCCAAACGCCGTTTGAAGGATCCACGCAACCATGTGGAACGGAGGCCGCTTCAATCAGAAGACGCCCTGCAAACGACCCCGTTCAGACGAGATCGCGCCTGGCCGTCGTCGCACCCGACTCGGCCTGTCACGCCGGAGGTCGCGGGTTCGAGTCCCGTCGCTCCCGTCTTGTTGAAGTACCTGCAAATCAGCAGGTTTGTGTTGTCTGTTCAGACGTGGTTTGCCGGTTTCATGGTCCGTTCGTAGCCCAATGCGCGCGAGCAAAAGCGCCTGCAAATAGCGATTTCCGACCAACTGCTTGCGTCCGGTGGCACGAAGTAATAGGTCATGGCAGCCGAAGAGCGACCGAAGAACAATGACGTTCTGATTGCTCCGATCAATAGTCCCGCGGGGAGGGAGGCCGGCGGTCCCGAGCCTCCCTCCCAAGCGACGTCTCTTCGTCAGTCGATCTGTACAGTCAGGCAGGACGTCGTGTACGCGACACCTCCACCGGTGCTGAGCGTGAAGTACACGTACCCGGTCGAGTTGTGAATCCCGAGCGCGTCGATCAGCGCGGGCGGGAAGACCGCATCGACCTCTCCGTTCCCGGAGCCGTTCGTGACGAGCGTCGCTACGGGAGCGACGACGAACGGCGCCGAGCAGCTCGTGTCGGGCGCGGTCGAGATGTTGAGCGTCACCGTGTAGGTCGCGTTCGGCAAGGCGCCGTTCAGCACATAGTCGTCGTGCGCGAAATTGATCGGGCCGTCCATGTGGTCGATCTGCACGAATCCGCTCCCCAGCGGCGCACCGCCGACCGAGCTGAGTGGGGCATGAGTCGAGTGGAAGACGGCATCTGCGAAAGCCGCCGGCACCAGCACGAGAGCCGCAAGGGCCAGCGCCGTGATGAGCTTCTTCAGCATCGTTGCTCTCCTCCTGTCGTCGAGAGCCTCCCCGATGCAGTGACCGGGACGACTCGGGCCGTATCGCGCAGGACCCGCGGCACGAGGCGCCACGCTTCGTGCTCGGCGGCGAGCTCGGCGATGATCCAGGTCGTGTGCATGCCCGCGTTGCACCCCCAGTAGCTCCTGCTGCCGGGGGTATCCGCGAGGCCGGTGCGAGCGACCGAGCACTCATTTCTGCCGTGCGGCACCTCGATCAGGAACTCACGCACCGATGCGACTCCTGCGCTTCATCGGGCGGAGCATCCCGGACCGTGCTTTCAGCGACCTTTGCGGGGCCTTTGCAGTGTCGTACTGTCCGATTGATGGGCATCGAGATCAGGCTGCTCGGTGGGTTCTCGGTCTCCGTGGACGGCGAGGCCGTTCCGGCGCGCGCCTGGCGGCTGCGCAAGGCGCTCGGGGCTGACGCGATCGTGGTCCGCGACGAGCTCGTCACCCTCGCGACGGCGGCCACAGTGGACGTCGACACGTTCGAGGCGGCAGTCGCAGCCGCGCGAACGGCGGGAAGGTCCGCGGAGCTGGAAGCAGCGACCGGCCTTTTCGCCGGCGATCTTCTTCCCGAGGACCGCTACGAGGCGTGGACGGAACCGCGCCGCTCGCTCCTGCGCGAACAATTCGCCTCCGTGTGCCTGGAGCTGGCCGAGCGCCACGAGCGCCGGGGCCGGATCGGCGACGCTTTAGCCTGCGCACAGCGAGTGCTCGAGGGCGAACCTCTCCACGAGCCGGCCCACAGGTTCTTGATGAGCTGTTACGCGCGCGCCGGCCGGCGGCAAGACGCGCTGCAGCAGTTCGAACGCCTCCGGGCCGAGCTTCGGCGGAGGCTGGAAGCCAAACCGGACGCCGTCACCCGTGCGCTGTACCGCAGCCTGCTCGCGACCTCGGTCGCGGACGAGTCGACCCCCCGGAGGCTTCCGGTGCAGCTCACCACCTTCGTCGGCCGGGAGCACGAGCTGAAGGAGGTGGGCGAGCTTCTCGGGAGCAAGCGGATGCTGACGTTGACCGGTGCAGGCGGCACCGGGAAGACGCGCCTCGCGGTCGCCGCAGCGGAAGCCGCTGCGAGCCGATTCCCCGACGGAACGTGGTTCGTCGACCTCGGGCGACTGACCGACCCGGCGCTCGTCGGCGAGGAGGCCGCCACGGCGGTGGGGATCCAGGTGCCCGCGCAGCGCTCGTCCGCCGACGCGCTCGCCCAGCATCTCGCGCATCGCACCGCGCTTCTCCTCCTCGATACCTGCGAGCACGTGATCGACGCCTGCGCCGTGTTGGTCGAGGAGCTGCTGCGACGATGCCCGCAGTTGACCGTCCTGGCCACCAGCCGCGAGCCGCTTCGCTGCCGGGGCGAGCACCTCTGGCGCGTGTCGGGGCTCTGCTTGCCGGAGGCCGTCGAGCTGTTGGCGGCGCGAGCGTCCGAAGCCGGCCCTGCCTTCACGCTCACCGACGCCCGGGCGGCACCGTCCACGAACGCGACGTGCTCGAGCTGATCGCGCGCCTGGTCGCCAAGTCGCTGCTCACGGTCGACGACGCCGACAAGGCGCGCTACCGGCTGCTCGACACCGTTCGCCAGTACGGCGCCGAGCTGCTCGAGGCCGCCGGCGAACGCCGCGACGTGGAGCTGAGGCTGCGCGTCTGGGCCCAGCGCCTGGCCGAGCGGCACGACCCGACGACGATCGAGGGCAGCCACTCGCGCGACGTGACGGCTCTGGATCTCGAGCACGACAACCTTCGCGCCGCGCTCGCGTCCGGCCTCGCCGAAGACCCCGAGGCGGCTCTGATGCTGGCCACGACCGTGTGGCGAATGTGGCTCGACCGGACCTACCTAACAGAGGGCGCCCGTTATCTCGGCGCAGCGTTGAGTGCGACGACGAAGCCGACCCCTGCGCGGGTGGGTGCGCTGCTCGCGGCGACCTCGCTCGCCGTGCGGCTCGGCGAGCCGCCGGAGATCGTCGCGAACGTGCGGGAGGCCGAAGAAACCGCGCGGCTGATGGGCGATCCGCGGCTCCTGGCAGACGTCCTTCACGTCGAGCACCTCTACTTGATGCCGTCCGTCTTCATGGTCAGGGCCGCGGGCCTCAGTCCCGGGTTCGACGGAATCGAGTCGCCGCTTGCAGAAGCACTCGCACTCGCGGACGCTCACGGGGCGGATGACATCGCCGCGAGCGCGTTGAATGCGTCGGCACTGATGCACCTCTATCGAGGCGACCTCGACGGCGCGCACTCAGCGCTCGAAGCCGCGCTCGAGCGGCTCTCCCAGGTCAGCGCCGACGCTCCACCGTTCTTCGAAGGTGTCACCGTCGGATTCCCGGTCCTGCCGGAGGGACCGAGCGGCCGACCACGCGCCGTCTTCGAGCAGACGATCCTGATGTTCCACCGCTTCGCGCGTGACCAGGCGGTGGCGTTCACGCTCGCCAACCTGGCCGTGCTGAGCCGCTCGCAGGGCCGCGCGACGGAAGCGCGCGGCCGGCTCGAGGAGGCGCTCGAGCGTTACCACAGGCTCGACGACCGCGACGGGAAGGCACTCGCGCTGACCGGCCTCGGCAACTGGTCGCGGACGTTCGGGGAGCCGGATCGTGCGCGCGCGTACCTCGAGGATGCGCTCTCCCTGCGCGTCGGCGTCGGCGACCACCGAGCGATCGCGAGCACCGAATGGAATCTCGCGCTGGCCGCAGCCGCCGGCGGCGATCTCGACGAGGCGAGGACGCTTTTCGGAGAGCTCCGTGAGCGGCTCCGCCTGGCAGACGACGGCCCGGGTTACGCCGGAGTGCTGATCGACTGGGGCCTGGCCGAGGAGTGGGCGGGCGAGCTCGAGCGAGCCGAGGAGCTGCTGACCGAGGGATCGGAGCACTGGGATGTCGTCTCGCGCGGCCCCTGGCTTGGGTGGTGCTGGCTCGCGGTCAACGACGTACGATGCGCCCTCGGCCGGGAAGACCGTGCGGGCGATGCGCTCGACCGGGCGCGCGACATATTCGAGCAGATGGGCGACGCGCGCGGCCTCGAGCTCTGCCGCGTCTCGGCGTAGTCCTTCTCGCGCGATCGCGGCGCCACCGCCTCGACCGCGGCGGCAACCGCCAGCTCAACTGCGCCCTGCACCGGATCGCGATCACCCAGGGCCGCGTCCACGGCCCCGCACGCGCCTACCTGGAGGGCAAGCAGAGCGAGGGCAAGACCCGCCGCGAGGCGATCCGCTGTCTCAAACGCCAGCTCGCCCGGACCGTCTACACCACGCTCAAGAGCGAGTCAGCATTGACATAGGAGCAACGCTGGCCCTTGCGGACGTGCATTGCGCTGCACATCGCGGCAGCTGCCATCGCACGGCGGGTTCGACCTGGGCTCTGACCCCTCCCGGACCTCAGCCTTGTCCGGGCGCCTTGAGGAACGCGCGGTGCCGTTTCGACGATGAGGGGGAGCTCGGTCGAGCGGGAGAGTGCTGCTCAGTGCTGCGCCGGGGGAGCTGCGTGGCTGCGGGCAGACGACAAGAAGCCCTGCGTACCGTGCGTCTACTTGGGTGAACTCCGCCGCGATCTGCGGTTCGTCGAAAACCACGGCCAAAGGAGGAGCTACATGAGACGTAGGCTGGTCTTCGGCCTCCTTCCGGGCCGCATCGGCGATATCGCAATCGGCCAGACCGTCCGCGTAACCCGCAGCGGCGACGGCCGGGTGGCGAACGCCATCGTCATCCTGAGGGGCTAGGCGGCGACCGTGGCGACGACCGCGCAGCCGAAGCCCGCGACGAATACGACCGACGTTCCGAGCGTCGATAACGGAGACCGCCCGAGCCTAGTGCTCCGGGCGGCGCGCCCGGAGGCGCGCGGCAAATTCCTCTACGCCGGCAACCGGAAGCTGTATTTGCAGGGTGTCACCTACGGCACCTTCCGGCCCAACGAGCGGGGTGGCGACTACGGCGACGAGCGCGCGGTCGAGCTCGACTTCGAGCGCATGTCTGCCGCCGGCCTGAACGCCGTCAGGACCTATACAGCACCGCCGCGCTGGGTCCTCGACGCGGCCCATCGGCACGGCCTCTACGTGCTGGTTGGAGTGCCCTGGGAAGAACACGTCGCCTTCCTCGACGACCCCGGCCGGGCACGTTCGATCGAGCAGCGGGTGCGCGAGAGCGTCGGCGCGTGCGCCGGCCACCCGACGGTTCTGGGTTATGCGGTCGGAAACGAGATCCCGGCACCGATCGTTCGCTGGCACGGCCGCCAACGCATCGAGGCTTTTCTCGAGCGACTGTACCGGGCGGCAAAGTCAGAAGATCCCGAGGGGCTCGTTACCTACGTCAACTACCCGTCGACGGAATACCTCCAGTTGCCGTTTCTCGACATGGTGTGCTTCAACGTCTTTCTCGAAGAACGCAGTCGGCTGGAGGCCTATCTCGCCCGCCTTCAGAACGTCGCGGAGGACCGGCCGCTCGTGATGGCCGAGATCGGGCTCGATAGTCGGCGACACGGTGCGGAGGCCCAGGCAGCCGCGCTCAGCTGGCAGATCTCGACGTCGTTCGCGGCCGGCTGTGCAGGTGCCTTCGTCTTCTCGTGGATCGACGAATGGCACCGTGGGGGGTACGACATCGAGGACTGGGATTTCGGTCTGACCGACCGCGAGCGTCGCCCGAAACCGGCGCTGGCTGCGGTGCGTGAGGCTTTCCAAGGCACGCCGTTTCCGGCAGGGATGTCCTGGCCCCGCGTATCGGTGGTGGTCTGCACGTTCAACGGCGCGGCGACGTTGCGCGAGTGCCTCGACGGCCTCGACAAGCTCGACTACCCCGCATTCGAGGTGATCGTCGTCGACGACGGCTCGACGGACTCCTCGGCGGCGATCGCCTCCGAGTACGACTGCAAAGTGATCCGAACGGAGAATCGCGGGCTCTCCGCCGCGCGCAACACGGGGCTCGCGGCGGCATCCGGCGAGATCATCGCCTACCTCGACGACGACGCGAAGCCGGACACGGATTGGCTCAAGTACCTTTCGTACACATTCATGAGTACCTCCCATGCCGGAGTCGGCGGCCCGAATCTCGCCTTCCCGGAGGACGGCATGATCGCCCGCTGCGTCGCCAACGCGCCGGGCGGGCCGACACACGTCCTGCTCTCCGACCAAGAAGCCGAGCACATTCCCGGCTGCAACATGGCGTTTCGCAGGCAGGCGCTCGAGCAGGTCGGCGGCTTCGATCCTCGATTCCGCGCGGCCGGCGACGACGTGGACATCTGCTGGCGGCTGCGCGAGCGCAGGCTCACGCTGGGCTTCAGCCCCGCCGCAGTCGTCTGGCACCATCGCCGCAACTCGGTCCGCGACTACTGGCGCCAGCAGCGAGGCTATGGCGCCGCCGAGGCCGAGCTGGAGCGTAAATGGCCGGAGAAATACACAACCGGCGGGCACGTCACCTGGCGTGGCCGCCTCTACGGTGATGGCTTCGCACGCAAGTCGGCGCGCCGCCGCTGGCGCATCTACTACGGAACGTGGGGCAGCGGACCGTTCCAGTCCATCTACCACCCCGAGCACCGGATGTCGGAGTTCATGCCGCTCCTGCCCGAGTGGTATCTCGTCATCGGTGGCCTGGCGCTTCTGGCGGCGGCCGGCATCTTGTGGACCCCGTTGCTCGTGGCGCTACCCCTCCTCGGGCTGGCGATCGGCGGGACGCTCGTGCAGGCTCTGCTGAGCGCGCTCAAGCCGCATGCCGTCGGCTCGAGTGGCTCCCGGACCAGGGAGGCCGGCCTGCGGGCACTCACAGCAGCCCTGTACCTCATCCAGCCGCTCGGGCGGCTCATCGGGCGCATTGGCTCCGGCCTGACGCCCTGGCGCAGGCGCGGAGCGCGGCGCTATGCGGCTCCGTTGCCGCGAAGGTGCGCGCTCTGGAGCGAGCGCTGGAGCACCGTTGAGCAGCGCCTGAGCTCCCTGGAGATCGTGGTGCGGGCGACCGGTACCCCGGTCATGTCCGGCGGCGAGTACGACCGCTGGGACCTGGAGGTGCGCGGCGGCCCGCTCGGCTCGGCGCGGCTTCTTGCCGCCGTGGAAGAGCATGGTGGTGGCCGGCAGCTCGCGCGCTTCCGTCTCTGGCCGAAGCTGTCGAGGGTCGGAGCCGGCTCCATCCTCTTCGTCGGTGCGCTCTTCGGCGCCGCCGCAGCGAGCGGCGCCTGGGCAGCCGCCGCAGTCCTGGGAGGGGCTGCGGTCCTGCTGGCGCTGCGCGAGCTCCAGGAATGTGCCACCGGCATGGCCTCCGCACTCGAAGCCATCGGATCCGCGCTGGAGGAGTCGTGAGCGACGCGACTGGGAAGAACAAGCGCATGTCGCGCAGGATCCTGCGCCAGCTCCGTCCCTTCTGGCCTCAGATCCTCCTGCTCTTGGTCATCGACCTGCTCGCGACGCCGCTCCTGCTTCTGACCCCGATCCCGCTCAAGATCGCGGTCGACAGCGTGATCGACTCCCATCCCCTTCCCGGCTTCGTCGACGCGTTCCTGCCAGCCTCGGTCGTGAGCTCGGCCGTCGCTCTGCTCGTCGTCGTCGCCGTCTTCCAGGTGCTCATCGTACTCCTGAGCGAGCTTCAGTCGCTTGTCAGCTACGTGCTCCAAACACGGACAGGTGAGCGGCTGACGCTCGAGTTTCGCGGGCGGCTCTTCCGCCATGTCCAGCGCCTGTCGCTCTCGTTCCACGATACGCGCGGGAGCCACGATTCGATCTACCGGATCCAGTACGACGCGGAGGCCATGCAGCACATCGTCGAGAGCCTGATTCCGTTCGTGGCCGCCGCGGCGATGCTCGTCTCGGCCATCGTCGTCACCGCTCGCATCGACCCGCAGCTCGCGTTGATCGCCGTAGCCATCATCCCTGCCCTCTTCGTGCTCTCGCGCGTCTACACGCGGCGCGTCCGCCGCCGGTACCACGACCTCAAGGAGCTCGAGAGCTCGGCTCTCGGCGTCCTCCAGGACGTGCTCACGGCGATGCGGGTCGTCAAGGCTTTCGGCAAGGAGAAGGACGAGCACGCGCGCTATATCGACAGGTCGGACCGGACGGTGCAAGCGCGGGTGCGGCTCTCGGTTACCGAGGCGGCATTCGGGCTCGCGGTCAATACCGCGATTGCGGCCGGCACCGCCGCCGTGCTCTTCGTCGGGGTCCGGCACGTGCAATCCGGTGTGCTCCTGACCGGCGAGCTGCTGATGATCATGACCTACCTCTCGCAGCTCTACGGCCCACTGGAGACGATCAGCCAGAAGGTCGGTGACCTGCAGTCGTCGCTCGCAAGCGCAGAGCGTGCCTTCGAGCTGCTCGACGAGACCCCCGACGTGAAGGAGAAGCCAAACGCCCGCCGTCTAGAGCGGGCACGAGGCGCGCTCGAGTTCCGCGACGTTTCCTTTGCCTACGACGGCCAGGTCTCGGTCCTGCGCGATGTCTCGTTCGCCGTCCCCCCCGGCACGCGCCTCGGCCTACGACCCCACGGCGGGAGCGATCCTTCTCGACGGCATCGATCTCCGCGACTACAAGCTGGCCGACCTTCGCAATCAGTTCGGGATCGTGCTTCAGGAGCCGGTGCTCTTCTCCACCAGCATCGCCGAGAACATCGCGTATGCCCGGCCGGGGGCTCGCTGGCGCGACATCATCGCCGCCGCCGAGGCAGCCAACGCGCACGATTTCGTCCGCGAGCTCCCGGACGGCTACGAGACCGTGGTGGGCGAACGTGGCATGCGTCTCTCCGGTGGCGAGCGCCAGCGCATCGCCCTCGCGCGCGCCTTTCTCAAGGACGCTCCGGTCCTGCTCCTGGACGAGCCGACGAGCTCGGTGGACACGCAGACAGAGGGGGTAATCATGGAGGCGATCGACCGCCTCATGCAGGGGCGCACCTCGCTCCTGATCGCCCACCGCCCGAGTACGCTCGAGATCTGCGATGCGCGCTTCGAGATCGAGTTCGGACGGCTCGTTCGGCCGAGTGGCGCCCGCCTGAGCGTTCCGGCGGTCGACCTGGGTGCGCCGCGGGAAGCCGTCGCCGGAGCCGGGTGAGCCGCTGCCGGCGCAACGCCGGGCCGGCATCACATCGGTGACGACCGTTTGCGTGACTCCGCTCACCCTCGGCTATCCCGAGGGCGGCGGGCACCTCTGGGTCTATCTCAACTGGGCCCTGTCGTTGCGAGCGCTCGACTGCCGCGTTCTCTGGCTCGAGGACATCGGCGAGCTGGCGGCGACCAGGCCGAGACCCGAGGTGGAGCGCCACATCGCGACGCTCGATGCTCGGCTCGAGTCCTACGGACTCGGCGGGACACTTGCGCTGACGAGCTTCAGGGGCCGCGAGCTCGAACCACGGATCGTTGACGGACGACCCAGCCTCGAGATCGTCGCTGCCGAAGCGGACGTCGTCCTCGACTTCGCCTACGACACACCGGCGTGGGCGCTGGCGAAGTTTCGAAAGACGGCGCTCGTCGATCTCGATCCAGGTCTCCTCCAGCTCTGGATGAGCCAAGGCAAGCTGCAGGTGTCCGATCACGACCTCTTTCTCACGATCGGAGAGACGGTCGGCACGAGCGAGGCCCGGTTCCCGGACGGCGGCCTGCGCTGGCAGCACACGCCGTCGCCGGTGTTCCTCGGCGCCTGGCCGCCGACCGAGGCGGTCGAGGGGCCGTACACGACAGTCACGAACTGGTGGGGCGATTGGATCGAGCTCGACGGCGAGGCCGTCTGCAACGACAAGCGGACGGCCTTCCTCGACTATGCGGAGCTGCCGGCGCGGATCAACCGGCCGCTCGAGATGGCGGTCACGCTGGACGACTACACGGCCGAGACCGACGTTCCTGTTCTGGAGCGAGGCGGCTGGAACGTACGAGACGCATGGGAGGCGTGCCCGACGCCTGAGGATTACCGCGCCTACATCCAGGGCTCTCGCGCCGAGTTCAGCTGCGCAAAACCCTCCTGCCGCCTGCTTGCCAACGCGTGGATCAGCGACCGCACGCTCTGTTACCTTGCGAGCGCGAAGCCCGCGGTCGTCGAGCACACAGGCCCGAGCCGCTTCTTGCCGGAGGCGGAGGGCCTGCTGCGTTTCCGCGACCTCAACGGGGCCGCCGCCGCGATCGAAGCTGTGGAGGCCGACTACGAGCATCATTCCCGCCTGGCGCGCGAGCTCGCCGAGGAGCACTTCGACGGCGAGAAGGTCGTCCGGCGCGTACTCGAGCTCGCTCTCGCGTGAGCCGGATCGCGATTCTCGGCTACCACAAGGTCGGGCCGCCGCCTCCCGACGGGTGGGAAACCTGGTTCTCCGTTCCTGAAGCCGTCTTCGGGGCGCAGCTAGCGGCGCTGCGCGAGGGCGACTGGCAGCCGGTGGACCTGGTCAGGTTCCTGCGCGGTCTCACCGAGCCCGAGCGCCTGCCGGCGCGGATGGCGCTGATCACCTTCGACGACGGCTACCGCTCCGTGCTCGACGTCGCTCTGCCGTTTCTCGAGCGTTTCGGCTACCCCGCCGTCGTCTTCGTGCCAACGGAATTCGTGGGCCGCACGAACCAGTTCGACCTCGAGAGCGAGCCCGAAGAGCCGCTCTGCGACTGGGACGACTTGCGCGAGCTCGAACGTCGAGGCGTCGCCGTGCAGTCGCACGGCGCCTCACATCGCGCCTTCTCCGAACTCACGCCCGCCGAGCGCTCATCCGAGCTCGAGCGCTCGAAAGCGGCGCTCGAGGCTCAGCTCGCCCATACGGTGGAGCTGTTCGCCTACCCATACGGGGACGACGCCGGCCTCCCGGCCGACCTACGCGCCGCGCTCGTCCGGTCAGGCTATCGAGGGGCGTGCGGTTACGGAGGAGCGCCGTTCTCACTCCCGGCGAACGATCCCTACCGTCTCGAGCGCCTGGCGATGGGGCCGGACACGGACCTTGCGACTGCGCTCGAGCGCGGCCGGAGCGGCGTTGGCTCCTAAGCGGCTCATCCTCGCGGGCATTGTCGGCCGCTACCCGGTCGGCGGTGTGACGTGGTGCGCCCTCCAGTACATCGCCGGGTTCCAGCGCCTGGGCTACGAGGTCTTCTACCTGGAGGACACCGGGGAGTGCAATTTCGACCCGGTCCAAAACGCGATCGCCACTGACCCCGCATACGCGCTCGACTACATCGACCGCCAGCTCGCGCTCGTCGGGCTGGAGGACTCCTGGGCCTACGTGGACTACCAGGGCGGCTACCACGGCAAGTCTCGAGCGCAAGTCGTCGAGGCGTGCGCGGGCGCGGATCTGATGGTCAATCTCTCGGGCGGTTGTTGGATGGTGAGGCCCGAGTACGAGCGACTTTCGAAGATCTTCATCGACACCGATCCCGGCTTCACACAGCAGGCGATCGCCGAGGCAGGTGAGGGTTGGTACCGCGACTTCTTCGCAGCCCACGATGCTCTCTTCACCTTCGCGCTCCGCGTCGAGAGCCCCGACTGCAACTTGCCCATGACGCCGTTTCGCTGGCATCCGACGATTCAGCCGGTCGAGCTCGATTTGTGGCCGGTGACCCCGCCGTCCCCCGACGCGCCGTTCACGACGATTCTTAGCTGGACGACCGACAGCTTTCCCGGAATAGGGAAGGGCAAGGGCGACGAGTTGCTTCGCATGATCGCGCTGCCGGGCCGCACGACCGAGAGGATCCTGCTCGCCATTGCGGGAAAGCCTCCAACCAACGTGCTCGCCGAGAACGGCTGGGAGTTGACTGACGCGCTCCAGGCCACGAGCGACGCGGAGGCTTACCGGCGCTTCATCCAGTCTTCCAAGGCCGAGCTCGGCTTCGCCAAGGCCATGTACGTCGAGACGCGCAGCGGCTGGTTCAGCGACCGAACGCAGTGCTACCTCGCGAGCGGCCGGCCCGCGCTCGTCCGGGAAACGGGCTTCAGCGACCTCCTACCGGTGGGCGAAGGGCTGCTCTCGTTCGAGGACGCCGAGGGCATCCTCGAAGGGATCGAGCGTATCGGCGCCGAGTACGAGCTCCACTGCCGTCGCGCGCGCGAGATCGCGGAGGCGCACTTCGCGGGAACGAGCGTCCTGGGCTCGCTGCTCCAGACTGCGGGAGTGGCGTGAGCGCTGGCGGCGCTTCAACGCCGCCCCGCCCGCGCCAGCGCAATCCTGCGGGATTTAGCTCAATGGGGCTTGCAGTTAATCGGGGCCGTGTAGTCGCAGATGATGGTGAGCAGCCCCCGGACGCTTCCTTCGGCAGTCTGCGTGTCTCCGATTCGCGAGTTCAGCCCATTCATCTGGGTGTTGAGTCTTTTCAGTTGCTTGATCACCTCCGCGTTTCCTGTCGCCGCGTTGGCGCTCTGAGGGCTGGCAGCCCATCCGAGCGCGAAGCCGATCGCGGTGCTCAGGACGACGGTCACGAGCACGACTGCGAGCAACTGCCTGGTCACTCGGGACACCTCCTTGGGTCGGATTGGGGGCACGATGTTAACGGCCAACTCCGCTCGCAGGGTTCGCGCCGACGGCTTGGGAGCCGATGGAAAGCCTGAAGATTGCGGAGCTCGCACCGGTCGCGATGCCCGTCAGGCCGGGGGAGGGCGACTCGATCGAGCAGATCGTCTCGCTGCTGAGCGAGGAGCTCGTGCGGCGCGGGCACGAGGTCACCCTGTTCGCCGTCGGCGACTCGGTGACCACCGCCGAGCTGCGGTCGTGCTACCCCCACGGCTACCGGGAGAGCGAGGAGCTCTGGGACTGGAAGGTGCCCGAGACGCTGAGTGCAGCCTGGGCCTTCGAGCAGGCGAGCGAGTTCGACGTGATGCACAGCCACAGCTACCACTTCGCGCTGCCGTTCACCCACTTCGTTTCCACGCCCGTCGTCCACACCTATCACGTGCAGCTCGGCCCCGAGGTGGTGCAGGGCTTCAGGCGATTCCTCGGGCGCATGATCCCCTCGAAGGGCCCGGCCGAGGCGGTTCGCGTGGCCCGTGAGCTCGAGATCCCGTTGGTCCTGGCCGGTCCCAGCACTGACTGGTTCGAGCGCGAAGTGCGCCCGGCGATCGACGGCCGGCTCGTGCGGTACGAGGGCGCCGTCGACGCGGCAGGCCGTGACGAGCTCCTCGCCGGAGCCGCTGCGCTCCTCTATCCGATCGCGTATCCCGAGCCCTTCGGCCTCGTGATGGTCGAGGCGATGGCGTGCGGCACGCCCGTCGCGGCGTTCGGCGTAGGTGCGGTGCCCGAGATCGTCGAGCAGGGTGTTGGCGGCCGTTGGGTAGCGCCGGGCGAAGCGCTTGCCGAGGCGGTCCGGAGCGCCGTCCAGCTCGACCGGCGGCGGGTGCGGCAGGCCGCGGTCGAGCGCTTCGACTACCCGCGTATGGTCGACGCCTACGAGCGCCTCTATCGGCGGCTGGCAGCAGAGGGGGGCCGAGGACGCTGATGGCCGGGGGCGTGCTCGCCGTGTTCGCTCACCCCGACGACGAGTCGCTGCTCGCGGGTGGAGTACTCGCGGCCTGTGCGAGCTCGGGCCGCCGAGTGGCGATCGTCTCGATGACCCGGGGCGAGCGCGGACCGAGCGAGCTTCCGGAGCTTCGCGGTCGGCCGGCGTTGGCCGATGTCCGCGAGGCGGAGCTCCGTGCTGCGGCGCACGCCCTCGGGGCCTCGGCAGCGGAATGCCTCGACTATCCCGACGGCGAGCTGGCAGGCGCGGATGAGCGTCAGGCGGCGCATGCGCTTGCCGCGCTACTGAGGCGCGAGCGGCCGGAAGCGGTAATCAGCTTTTCCGAGGAGGGCCTCTACTGGCACCCCGACCACCTTGCGGTCGCCCGCTTTCTCCTCGGCGCTCTCGAACTGCTCGGCAACGGCGGTGCGCCGGCCTGGCTCTATGGAGCGACCTGGCCTGAGGGCCATGCCGGGCGGCTCGTGTCGCTCGTGAGCGCACGCGGGCTTTCGGCGGACCTCTGGGGCATAGTGCCCGACGCCTTCGGCGCACCGGCGGACTCGATCACGATCTCGCTCGACGTGCGCCGGTTCCTCCCTGCCAAGCTCTCGGCGCTCCGAGGCTACGCCAGCCAGCTCGGCCCAGGCCATTTGCTGAGCACCCTCCCAGACGACCTGGCCGAAGAGTTCCTGGGGCGCGAGTACTTCGTTCGCCTGAGGCCCGAGAACCCGCAACGGGATTGGCTCGCCGAGGCCCTGGCGAAGTCAGGCTCCGGCGCGGGATAGGCGGAGCTGCGCCTTCGCCTCGGGGTCAAACGGCCCGAGAGCGGCTCGCCGCTGCGCGCGAATGAAGGCAGGATCCTTGGGCCACTGGTGACCCAAACGTCGACGGGACGCTTGACTCCACCATGCGGAGCCCACTCGCCGTCGAGGAAACAAGTGCCTGCAAATCGGCCCGTTTAGAGGTGTTCTTCAGTGAGCGGCGTTGTGCCCGACTCGGCCTGTCGCGCCGGAGGTCGCGGGTTCGAGTCCCGGCGCTCCCGTCTCTGGAAGTGCCTGCAAGCACCCTTCTGCTCGTCTTCCGCGTGACTGATCGCGCGAAGCGCGGCCGATTCGTGGCCGATTCGTGGCCCCGAGAGATTCGTGGCCCGAGAGATTCGTGGCCGCCAAAATGGTCGCGCGCGCGTAAGAGGGCTAAGTGGCGTCCCGTTCCGCAAGGCAAGGTAACGGTCGATCAGCGCATGGGAGAATTCCTGTTGCAGGCGCGCGAGCTCGAGCCGGTTCAGCTCGAGTTCGTCGCGGCTCGCGTCGCGCTCATGTAATGCCTGCCGCTCTGCGACGAGCAGGCGAATCGCGTCCTGTAGGAATTCAACGCGAGCCATCGACGTCCGTCGTCTCTGTTCGGACTACGCGGTAAGAGCTCTCAGGCCTGGCCGCGTAGGCGTAGGGGTGATAGAAGGCGTCGATCGCATTCCCCGGCGCGATGTCAATGTGAAAGCTCGCGTCGGTTGCCAGGTCGCGGACGGCCAGCTCCACTCGGTCGCTCTTGGGGTGCCAGAGGAGGAGAACTTCGATCGTCCCGCTCCGCCGCTGGGTCAGTTCTCGGGCCGGCGACGGGCCGCCGTCCTTTGCGACGGCCCGTGCAGGGGTGGGAGCCCCGTCAGTCATCGGTCTCGATCTTCTTGCCTGCCGGTGAGAGCGCTTCCCACCCGGCGCCGAATGCCTGTGAGCCCTCGCCGTTGGTCTGGCCCGGCTTCCGGTCCTGGACGAACCGGTAGAGCGGATGGCCGGCGTAGGTGACCTGCTGGCTACCGTCTGCGCGCCGGGTCATTCCGAGCAGCGACTGCCTCGCACCGCCACGAGCCACGGGCTTGCCGTGGGTGAGCAGCGGCGGCCAGTAGGTCGCGCACTGTCCATAGCAGGCGCTGCGACGGTTCTTGTCCTTCTCGAACAGGTAGAGCGTGCGGCCTCTGATGTCGACGACGATGCGACCCAGGGCCGAGCTCCCGACGCCGACCTTCGCCGCGCCGGCGATGCCATTCGGAGCGCTCGCCCTGACAGCAGAGCCGTACGGCCCTGAGGAATACGGTGAGCCGCCCGAAGAGCTGCCGCAGCCGGCGGCGATGAGCGCGATCGCCAAGGTCGCGGCGGCGGCGACGAACACTGTGATCTTGCGCTTCATGAGTGTCCTCATGTGTGCATGTCTCCTCTCAAGTGGGTGAATGAGCGTTGTCGGTACCAAGGACGCCGCTCGCGGCCGCCTATTCCCGGCTCTATGCTCACCCGGAAGCACCCGGCCGCCGCAGGCCACAACCGATGGAGCGCACGCTCGACCCCGCCCGGCTCGGAGACCACCTCGACCGGCTCTACCGGGCCGCTTGGGCGTTCTGCGGCTCCCGCGAGGAGGCCGAGGACCTCGTCCAGGAAACCTACTCGCGCGTGCTCGCCCGCCCGCGCCTGCTTCGCAACGAGGACGACCTCGGCTACCTCCTGCGCGCCCTGCGCAACACCTTCCTAACCCAGAAACGGACCGAGAGCCGCCGGCTGCGTCCCGGCCCGCTGCCCGAGCAGCTCGACCTCGTCGCCGACCCGCACGCGCGCGAACCGGAGGCCGCGCTCGAGGCTGCCGAGCTCTACGCCGCGGTCGCGGCGCTCCCCGATGACTTCCGGGATGTGCTCGTCGCGGTGGACATCACGGGCCTCTCCTACAAGGAGGCCGCCTGGGCCCTGCGGATCCGCGAGGGGACGGTGATGAGCCGCCTCTACCGCGCCCGCCAGCAGGTCGTGCGCAGAATCGAAGGCGGCTCAGCCTGATTCCCGAAGGAAGCGCAGCGTCTCAGCCTTCGGTGTCAACCGTTCCGACGAGAACCTTCTCGCCCGACGAGCCCTGATCGCCGTCGGCCTGTTCGCGCGTGACGGTCAGCGTCGTGAAGTCCTTCGGTGACACGCCCGCCCAGAGCGTGACGTCGCGGGCGTCGTTGAACGTCCCGATCGGCACGAGCACGCCGGCGGCGTTGCGTAGCCAAGCCTCGTAGAAGCGCCCGTCCTGGAGGCGCGGAAGCCCCGTGGCGTCGAGCTCGATCCGCCAGCCCGAGGAGGTCTTGGTCAGCGTCGCATCTCCGCTGGCGGCGGGCACCAGGCCGGTCGGTGCGAGGGCAGCCTCGAAATGCGGGCCGGAGGGGTTCGAGCGGACGACTGCCACCCCGACGGCGACCGCGAGCACAGAAGCCACAGCGGCGCCGCTCAGGACGAGACGGCGTGACACTGGCGCGCGGCGCGGACGTTGTCGCGCCTCGATGCGCGCCCGCAGGGCTGCCGGCGCCTCGACCTCGGCCGCGGCGCTCCGCGCGAGCGCTACTGCGCGCTGTTGCTCGGACAGCCGCTCGGCGAGCTCCGAGGACGCCGAGACTCGTGCCTCGAGCGCGGCGCGGCACTCCGGCGCAAGCGATCCATCCGCGAGCGCCGCCAGCTCGACGGTCTCCTGACCGCGGGCTTCGGCTTCGTCTTGTCGACGGCGTCTCATCCTCACCGCAACCCGAACGGTAACGCCGAGCGCGCGCCTGCGGCGTCACGCGACGCCGAAGGCCGGCTCTCGGGAACAGCGCAGAACGCTCTCATACCCCAGAAGACTCTTTGCGGCCGGCTCTATTCCCCGGGGACGAACGGCGATTTCACGCGGCACGGGATCGCCGCTGCGGGAATAGACGGCGGGTTTCCGGTGTCTCCAGCGGATGAAGGGTCATTCAGCGAAAGGAAACCCCATGAACCTGCTCATCGTTGCCCTCGACACCGCAATTCCGGCGGAGGTGCCGGACGCCGAGATCCTCGTCGTCGTACCGGCATCGAACTCCCGGCTCCGACGCTGGCTGTCGGATGAGGATGCCGCCCGCCGGCGAGCGGGGGAGCGCGCGCCGCCGCAATCGTCGACCGGCTGGAAAAGAGGGGAGTTCACGCCGAAGCTCGCGTCGGCGATGCCGATCCACTGCTGGCGATCGCGGATGCACTGCCGACCTTCCCGGCCGACGAGATCGTGATCGCAGCCCGACCCGAGCAATCGGGCCGGCTCGCCGACGAGCTCGTGATGCGGGCCCGCGATCGCTTCGGGCTCCCGATCTTCCGCGCCGGGGAGGCGCTCCCACATGCGGCGTAGCGCTCGATCGATCCGCGGGAATAAACGCCGGTCGTCGGTGTCTCTACCGCACGAGAGATCAACCCACCCGAAAGGAAGGACATGAAGAACCTCATTCGATTCAAGGAGCCGCGTACGGTGCGGCAAGCGCGGCTGGCTGCATCGGCACTCGCCCTGGCGACGGCCGTTGCAGCTGCGGCCGGAATCCTGGCCGGTCAGGGGAATGCCGCGCCCCTCCTCAAGGCCGACCAGGGCTCGTATGTGAGCAAGAAGCCCAAGTTCAAGCATCCGACGCTCAAGCGCGGTCTGCTCGCGATCGAGGGCACCAAGGCGAGCGACCGGGTCGCTCTTCGCCTCAAAATCCGCAACCCTCGCATCCTCCAGGTCGACGTTGGCAACAACGGCTCGGCCGACTTCAGCTTCAAGCGCAAGAAGGTCAAGAGGATCGCCGTCAATGCCCGGGCCGGCGACGACCGCGTGCGCATCGACGAAAGGAACGGTGTCTTCACCGGCAGAATCCGGACGAGGATCGACGGCGGAGCCGGAAACGACACCCTGGTCGGAGGCTCCGGAGCAGAAACGCTGCTCGGCGGCGACGGGAGCGACTCGCTGGACGGAAACAAAGGCAACGACCTGGCGCTCCTGGGCGCCGGCGATGACAGCTTCGTCTGGGATCCCGGTGACGGCAGCGACGTCGTCGAAGGCGGGGCCGGGGCGGACACGATGCGCTTCAACGGCGCCAACCTCGACGAGCAGATCGATGTATCGGCGAACGGAAGATGGACACCGCCGGCCTCGAGCGGATCGACTTCGCCGCTCTCGGCGGCGCCGATCTCGTCAACGTCAACGACCTGAGCGGAAGCGGCCTCGGCACGCTGAACCTCGACCTCGGAGTCAACGGCGCCGGCGACGGCCAGCCCGACCGCGTCGTCGTCAACGGCACCGCCGGCAACGACACGATCGCCGCGAGCGGAGACGCCTCCGGTGTCGCCGTGTCCGGGCTGCCGGTACTGGTAGCGATTCAGCATCAGGAGCCGAGCGACGAGCTCGCCGTCAACGGTCTCGGCGGCAACGACCAGATCTCGGCACCTACGCTCGCAGCCCAGGCGATCGCCCTGAGCCTCGAGGGCGACGTCGGCGACGACACGCTCGCGGGCGGCAAGGGCGTCGAGACGCTCCGCGGCGGCGACGGAAACGACTCGCTCGACGGGAACGGGGGCAACGACCTGGCGCTTTTGGGCGCCGGCGACGACACCTTCGTCTGGGATCCGGGCGACGGCAGCGACGTTGTCGAGGGCGAAGCCGGCGCGGACACGATGCGCTTCAACGGCGCCAACCTCGACG
>WNGE01002667.1_pt1 | contig 21656 bp, 19 predicted proteins | sample 5400651 | NCBI WGS metagenome assembly WNGE01 (sample SAMN13153370, study PRJNA577476) | soil metagenome | isolation source: 60 cm soil or saprolite under grassland replicate 2 | place: USA:California | collected 2016-06-15 | reverse complement strand
AATGAATGCCGGTGTTTGGATTCATAACACCATTCTTTTTAAAAACAGAGAACATATCTTCTGCATACACCTTACTCCATAAGTAACCGTAATAATTTGCAGCATAACTATTCAAGTGACCAAAGCTGGTAATAAAGTGACTGCCCTCTGAATAAGGCATTTGGCGTATTGCATGCAGGTTCTTTGATACCTCCACAATATTCTGTCCCTTTATACTGTCGTATTTATCCTCATAAGTAAAATCAACCACACCAAGATATACCTGCCTGATGTATTGTGTAGCCACACCAACCCGTTGTGTTGCTTTCATTTTTTTAAATAAAGACTCAGGCAATACTTCCCCCGTTTTATAATTCTTTGCAAATAGCTTGAGTGATTCATATTCCCAGCACCAGTTCTCAAGGAATTGGGAAGGCGCTTCCACGAAATCTCCTTTTACCGTAAACCAGGTCTGGAAAGCAATATCCGAACGCCCTGTCATGGAATGTACAAAATGCCCGAACTCATGAAACAGGATGATCACATCCTGGTGAGAAAGAAGAGACGGCTTCGCACCATTGCTTTCAGGAAAATTGCAGATAAGGGCAGAAACAGGATATATTTCTTTACCATTTGCAGAGCGATACTGGCTGATAGGAAAGCAGGCAAAATGCGTGAACTTGTTGGGGCGGGGATAAAGATCAAGATAAAAGCTGCCTATTTTTTTGTCGTCCTTATACACTTCATAAGCCTTTACTTTTTCAAACCACACAGGTATATCGCTTATCTCCTTTATTTGTATGTTCAGCAGTTTTTGATACACAAGAAACATTCCCTGTAAAGTATTGTTCATTTCAAAGTATTGCTTTACTTCATCTGTATTCAACTGATATTTTGTATCTAGTAATTTATTTTTATAATAAGAGATATCCCAATCGTATAAAGTATCAGCGAGTTCAGGATGTAACCGGTGTTTTACCTGAAGAAACTCATTGCTTTCTTTTATTACATTAGGAGTAAGCCTGGCTATAAGATTATTTTCGAAGTTCCAGACATTTTCAGGTTTTGCAGCCATTTTATCTACAAGAGCATAAACAGCATAACTTTTAAAACCTAATGTATTTGCAAATTCCCGGCGATAATAAAAGAGGCTGTCTAATACTTTTATGTTTGCAGGATAAGCGCGATTGTTATAATGCAGGTACATATTTCTGCGCGTTGCATCATTGTCCGCATAGGTCATAATGCTTACATAATTCGGAGTATTTACATACACCATGTTTGTCTTCACTTCTTTTCCATGACTCTATTGTATTAGCAGGAACACCAGCCAGTTCCTGTTCTGTAAATGCAACACTATCTTTTGATTCAGCAATATTTTTATCGAACCGTGTTCCATAAGCAATAATCTTTTCGTTAATTACTCCCAATTGTTTTCTGCCGTTGCTGTCGAGCTTCATTCCGTTCTTTTCAAAAGCAATGATGGTTTCATTCAAAAATTTTTTATGATTGTCGGGTAGTTCTTTAGCGCCGGCTGATGTTGAATAAAGTTTAAGAGATTTATATAAAGGTTCGTTCAAAAAAAGATTATTGATATAAAGGGATAATTTCTCTGATTCATCATTAGCGGTATTGCGTGTACTGTCGTCAGGATAAGTGCCTGCGATAAGAACAAGCTTCAGGGAAAGATCATTAAGATCATAATATAATTCATCCATTGCCTGTAAAGTGTTGGAAACATTTTGAGCACCTTCAGGAACAGCAGTTATTTTTTTAATTCTTTGATCAGAAGCTTTAAAAATAGATGTGACAGCATCCAGTATAACGGCAGCATTTACTTTATTAAATTGAATAGGTTCATTTGAATGAATGAGCAAAGGATTGGTAGTATTTATGTTTTGAGCATTTGTAATAATAACAGAAAACAATAAAAAAATAATAACGATAAAACGTTGTTTATACATAGCGGCGATTTTACTAAGTATTAAAATAAAGATAAGGAATAAGAGTTATTAAAATTGTTGGTGCGATAATGTATGGGACTAATGATTTATCCTTTCTCTTTCGTCTTTGGTGGTGCTGTCCCCGGCAAGTACTCACAAACAGTGATTTTATTTGTATTTTCCATTCATCCCTTAGCTGACCTCAATATCAAATTAATCACAGCAAAACTTACAAAATACAATTTATCCTTGTCGTTGAATTTAAATTTACGGCTCATGGAAGCAAACTACAAATTCTAATTTGGTATGCAAAGGCACAATTACGCTGATCACATTACCAGCCCTGCATACTTCCGCCAGAAATAAGCAGCAAAGAAAAATTAAAGGATAATTGAATTATTCAAACTCACGGTAAAAGGCATTCAACTCATTATTAAGAACAAAGAAAAATGCAAGTTGCTCCGGATTTGATATTTTTTTCCACTGATCCTCTTTATTGTTTTTATAAATCCAATCATTGTAGGAAGGAGACGATTTGAATGTAAAAGGATTGGTCAATCCAATCTTTATTAAATAGTGGATATTGGTATGAAATTTTATCTGGTACTGTTGGTCATCAATTAATTCGGTTGTGAATTCAAATATGTCGCCAAAATATTCAAAAGAAAGTTGCCTTTTTTCATAAAACTTATATTTTGTTTTCATAGCTGGTTTTTTAGAACCTGTACAATATGATCCATCTGCTATATACTTTGCAATAGTATGAATGTTTTTGAATCTATATATAAAAAAAAACGCTTACCGGTTCAGGTATGTGAATAAAAAAAGTAACCTGGCAAAACCATGTAGCGTTTCTCCATCCCGCAATTATCCTGTTAAAAGATTTGTGCGGGGGCTAGGGACACGCGGAATTAATATTACAAAAGGTCACTCGTTTTCTTTTTCACCAGCAATGTCTCCTGAATAGCTTTACATGCTAACAAGGGACATTACGGAATTACTACTAAAAAGTTTCCATTAATACACTCAGTTATTTAAGAACTCATCTATCCTAAAACAATACATGTTGTCCATAAAATGGAAGAAAAAACTATACAATCAATGTAAATCAGATGTAAATTATTATTGGTATGCCATTTGCCAACAAGTAAAATGGTTTTTCATAGGATATTGGAATTTTAAAACGAGGCTGAATTTCTATTCCGGCCTTTTTTTATTTATAACCATCCCTTATCCGCAAAGTCCTCCATCTTTTGGTGGTTATACCTTTGTTGACGTTGCATCAACAAGGATTAGCAAACCGTGTGTATTTTCTATTCATGCAGGAAATAAATTTTACTTATCATCCAAAGTTTTTTCTTCATAATGACTAATGAATAATTAACGGCAGACAACAAAAAATATTCACAAGAAGCAGCGGCAGACAAGGAAGCTCTAACGAAAACAACCGAAAGAAAAAATCAACTTGAAATCGAAATAGAGGGCTTACGAACAACTATTATAAACTTGCAGAGTGAACCAATCTGCTTAAACAGCAGAATACCCAACTCACAACAGAAGAGAACGGCAGACGGAAAAAATATGAAAGTGATGTTGCAGCTCTCACTTCAATCAGAGAACAAATTCAAAATGAAAGAAATGCAGAAGTTGAAGCAAGAAGCAATGCTGAAATTGGAAGAATTAAAATTTGAAAGAGACAGGGGCAAGCATCAAAACAATGTAAAGACTATCATCAAAAATATTTCTAACAAACATGTCATTGAATACATTGATAAATTTCCGAAGGCGACCCTGACAACACCCTGAAAATTTGTGACGAATTGATAGTGTTTGATGCTAAAAGCCCCTGAACAGACGACTTGACAAATTTCCTACATTATCTTAAAGACGAAGCAGAGAAAGCCAAAAAATATGCGAAACAAGACGGAATAAAAAGGATATTTTCTTTATTGTTCCTACTAACACTCTTGAAAAACTGTCTCAATTTGTTTTCATCAAAAAAACTAAATCCGCCTGTTGAAAGAAGAGCAAAAGCAATAAGCATAAAAGAACTTGACAAAGACACAGAAGCAGCAGCGAAAGGAATTTTTATTGACCAGGACAAAATATCAGACGGAATAAATGAATTACAACTTTATCAAAAGGACACGGAAGAATGAAACAAATCGACTTAGGACGGACACCAGTACATGCAGCTAACAAAAGTATTGTGAGGCTAGACATTCATCTTTAAAATAAAAACGAGCTGCGGTTCCTCGCTGCACGTCACAAAACACCCCAACAGCAACACCTGAATGTTATGTGTGGTCCAACTTAATCAGTGTTAATGTGCAGGGAGGACACCTTAGCGTAGGTTATGACAAGGGGTTATTATCGGGACACTTAGTTAACACAAAGACTTATGGCACTCAATAATGAAAAATTAAAGGCACTTCCTTTCTTAGATTATCTAAAAAAAATAAAGGAATATTTGAAAGAGGTAAGCCACACCCCAAAATCAAATTTGGCATTAAAAGAATGTAAAGAAATAGGACGCAACATTGAATCGCGCTGTATAACCAAATATAATCTCACGAGAGATAATTGCCATAAAAAGAAGATGGCAGCTTAATACATTCTTGCATAGCATTATTAGACAGATATAAATACCACACAAGCGAGAAAGGTAAAGCCAGCGCAATTAACGATTTTAAAGATTCGCTGAGCGATGATATTGACCGAATTATTTACAATGTTCAAAACCCATGATTATGGAAAAGACAAGACATGAAAGATTAAAAGAAGTAAGAGAATTAATAGATAGATATGGAGGAAATGAATCTGGATTTTCTGTATTGTATCAAAAGCTGTTAGAGGAATATGCGATTGAGGAAGCAATAGACCCAAACTTTCGTACAAATCATTATTTAAACAACCTTCGACAAACAAGAGATAAACAGGCGAGCACCTATATGTATTACAAATATGTATTACAAACAAAAAAGACCAAAGAAGGGGGCACCACAAGAATATAAAGATTTTGTTAGCAATTTTCGACATGACATTGGGGAGGCAACACATCTTTAAACCAATTTCTTATCCTTCCGTTACAAATTAAAAAAACCAATTGCTTTTGACTATTCACAATATACTTGGTTTGCCATTTTTCTGTTTTCCTCGGGTCTTGACAACAAAGCTTTGTGTGCAATGTGAAACACTGCGGCATATTTAGTACAAGCTGAAATAAGATTTGTTCAATAAAGTTCAGAACGTAAAAGTGAATGACACAACAGGTGATGTCATAAATACTTCAGCTCGTTCCATAAAAATATTCCAACAAAAAATCCCGTCTTGCAACGGGATTTTTACTTTCACTTAATTTATTTATCTGCCAGTTGAAAATATTGACTGATCTACTTCTTCTTCCTTCTTGTGTTCTTCCTGTAGTCGTTTTAATTTTTTTCCATAGGAGATTTTTGTGATGAGCACAAACAAAACAGGCACTATAAATATAGCTAATGATGTAGCGGCAAGCATACCGCCAAATACAGTCCAGCCAATGGTTTTACGCGCTTCCGCACCAGCACCTGTTGAGAAAGCAAGAGGTAATACACCGAAGATAAATGCCAGTGATGTCATTATAATAGGACGCAAACGGAGTTGTACTGCCTGCAATGTCGCATGAACAACATCAAGACCCCGGTCAACACGTTCCTTTGCATACTCAACAATAAGAATAGCATTCTTTGCAGAGAGACCGATCAATGTGATGAGACCAATTTGCGCATATATATTGTTACTGATATTCGGAAGCAATGTTAAGGTAAGAATGGCACCAAATGCTCCTACGGGTACTGCAAACAACACTGAAAATGGTATGCTCCAGCTTTCGTAAAGTGCTGCGAGAAAAAGAAAAACAAACACAATTGAAATGGCGAAGATAGTACCGGTGCTGCTGCCTGCTCTTACTTCTTCGCGACTTAGCCCTGCAAAATCATAACCATATCCCGCGGGCAAAGATTTTGCGGCGACATCTTTTAATGCATCAATTGCCTGCCCGCTGCTGTAACCCTGTTTTGCCTGACCGAGGATTTCAATATTTCTGTAAAGATTAAAATGTGATACCAGTGAAGGTGCTTCAATCACCTGTGTCGTTACTAATGCGGTCAATGGTATCATATTGCCTTGGCTGTTGCGCACATAATACAATCCCAGATCACTCACGTCCCTGCGGTAGCTTGTATCGGCTTGCGCCATTACGCGGAAGTTTCTTCCATAAATATTAAAATCATTTACGTAACTGCTCCCCAGCAATGTTGATAAAGTGGTGTACACATCATTCACCTGTACACCAAGCTTTTTCGCTTTGTCCCTGTCAACATCAACTTTGTAACTTGGTGTACGTGCGTTAAAGAAAGTGTACGCCATTGCTATTTCCGGTCGTTTATTTAGTTCGCCAACAAAATTTCGTGCAACCTGTTCAAACTGCTGAATATTATCCGCACTGGTAGTTTGTTCCAGTTCAAAAGTAAAACCACCGGTTGCTCCCAAACCATTAACCGCAGGCGGTGCAATCGGAATTATTCGTGCTTCTTTAAGATCTGCCATGCGTTGCTGAATCTGAGCCATTACGCCATATAACTTGTCCTGATCGTTTTTGCGCTCACTCCATGGTTTCAAGGCAACGAAGATGGTACCTACATTTGATTTGTTTGAAAAACTCACAAAGTTGAAACCAGCAAGACCTCCTACTGTTTTAACGGCGGGGATTTGCTGCAACCGGCTCTGAATCACTTTCAGCATTTCCACGCTTCTTGTTGTGGAAGTACCTTCAGGCATTTCGTAAGTAACAAACAATCTTCCGTTATCTTCTGTAGGAATAAAACCAGTTGGCTTATTTTTAAACAGGAAAAATAATCCGACAAATAGACATGCGAGCAGCACCAATACGTACGGCATTCCTCTAATCCATCTGGCAACACTTCTTGTATAAGCCCTTGATGTTTTTCCAAAACCCCTGTTGAACGCTGCAAAAAATTTCTCGAGAATATTTCTTTTAGCCCCTTCTTCTTTTGATGGTTTTAGTAATACTGTACACAATGCAGGAGTCAATGATAAAGCCACGAATGCTGAGATAAGAACCGCGATTCCAATAGTGATGGCGAACTGTTGATATAAACGTCCTAAAATACCGGGCACGAACCCAACAGGTATAAATACAGCAGCCAATATCAGGGCAATGGCTACAACGGGTCCCGATATATTTTGCATAGCTCTTTCCGTTGCTTCTTTCGCTGATAAATGTTCTTCATCAATATAATGCTGCGCCGCCTCCACAACAATGATTGCATCGTCTACTACAATACCAATTGCAAGCACAAAAGCAAACAGCGTTAATGTATTGACGGTAAAACCTAACGGCACAAAGAAGATGAATGTTCCGATTAATGAAACAGGAATTGCCAGCAAAGGAATCAACGTTGCTCTCCAGCTTTGAAGAAACAAGAATACTACAAGCACTACAAGCGCCAATGCAGAACCAAGTGTAGTCACTACTTCATCAATTGACACTTTTACAACAGATACAGTTTCGAACGGAGACAAATATTCCACATCTTTCGGAAATGATTTCCGTAATTCATTCAAAGCATTATTTACACCCTGGTATGTACTCAATGCGTTTGCACCAGGCGCCTGGAAGATGAGCATGAATGCCCCTCTCTTTCCATTTATATAAGCATTGAATCCATAATTGAATTTCGCTAGTTCTACTCTTGCTATATCTTTCAGATAAACCACTGAACCTTCAGCAGGATTGGTGCGCACGATAATGTTATCAAAATCTTCTTTTTTGTTAAGGCGGCTGTTGGTCAGCACACTATATTCAAATGTCTGAACATTTGGCTGGGGGTTGCCGCCAATTGTTCCTGCCGCTACCTGTAGGTTCTGTTCGGTTAAGGAACTGATAACATCTGTAGTTGTTAATTTTAAATTCGAAAGTTTCTCTGGATTCAACCATACACGCATCCCGAATTCATCGCCAAATGATGTAACATCCCCCACGCCTGGCACCCGCAGCAATGCATCTCTTACATAAATATTGATATAGTTCCCAATAAAAGTTTCATCATGTGTTCCGTGAGGAGAATAAAATGCAAGCACCATCATAATGCTTGGATTTCGTTTACGCACTACTAAACCCAAACGTTTTACAGCATCAGGTAATGCAGGCTCGGCAATACTTGTACGGTTTTGAGCATCAAGCGCAGCAATATCTACATTAGTTCCGATACGGTAAGTAACATTTATACCGCTTTGACCATTGCTGCTGCTGTTGCTTGTAATAAAATCCATACCGGGTGAACCATTCACCTGCGTTTCAATAGCAGTAGTGGTTGTTTGCTCCACCGTTTGCGCATCAGCGCCAATAAAGTTTCCGGAAATAGTTACAGTGGGTGGCGTAATATCAGGGTATTGCGCAACTGGTAAAGTGGTCACCGCAATTAGTCCCACCAATACGATCACAATGGATATCACCATTGCAGTAACAGGTCGTTTAATAAAAGTATCGGCAATCATTGGTTAACATTTATGATGATGTAAATGATTTGAATGATGCTAATGATTTGTGCAAGTTCGAAAGTTTGATTGTTTGAATGTTTGAACGTTGTAGTCGAACTTTGGAACATTCGAACTTGCTCATTAAAGTTCCGAACGTATAAGTGAGTGACACTAGGAATGATGCCATAAGTACTAAAGTTGGTAACATAAAAATTATTGTTTAGTTTCCCGGCTAAAACTTAATTCCGAATTTCTAATTCCATTATTATCTATTGCTTATTGCCTATTGCTGCTTATTCACCGTCGAATCAATTTTCACAGCGACTCCTTCTCTCAAATTCTGGACACCCTGCACAACAATTTTTTCTCCTTCTTGCAGACTATCTTTTACAATAACATTTGTTCCTATCTGTGTGCCAAGTGGTACCTTTCTTTGAGATACTTTATTACTGTCATTTACAACATACACGAAGAATTCGCCGAGCTGTTCTGTAACTGCTTTGTAAGGAATAAGAATTGCTTTTTTAGCCGAATTATTTTTCACACGTATAGTGCCGGTCATTCCAGGTTTCAACATGTCTTTGTTGTTTGGAAAAAGTAAACGCACTATGATTGTTCCTGTTTGCGGATTCACTGCACGATCTACAAAATAAATTTTTCCGGGATAAGGATACACATCGGTGCCAAACACAAGTATAAAAGTAGAATCGCTTGCCTTACTGCTGTGCTGCTGCAATTGTGTAAAGCGAAAAATTTCTTTTTGGTCAACAGAAAAATCAACAGCAACAGGATTATCAGACGATATGGTATTTAAAACAGTTTGACCAGCTGAAACAGGCGCTCCCATTTTTACCTGCGATATACCGATAGTGCCGTCAAAAGGCGCATAAATGGTGGAATATCTCACGCTCGTTTGTACGCCATGTACATTCGCCTGTGCTGCTTCCACCTGTCTTTTTGCTGCTTCGAGAGCCGCATCGGCATAATCAACCTGCTGCTTTGCAATGGCATCCTGTTTCTCCAATTCATGATAGCGGTCTGCATCTTTTTGTGCTTTTACCAAATTGGTTTTTTGTACTTCAAGGTTAGCAACGGCCTGCTGATAATTTGCCTGGTATTGCTGTTGATCTATTGAATATAATTTTTGCCCTTTTTCTATTCTGGCCCCATCTTTAAAATAAATGCCGGTAATATAACCGCTCACCTGCGGACGAAGCTCTACCTGGTTCAACGCAGTTACGCTTGCAGGATATTCATCATAATAAACTGCATCGCCTGCAGTTACCTGCTGCACAGTAACAGGAACTGCTGGTGGCGCCTGCATAGCCTGCTGCTGTTGTTGTGCGCTTTTACCGCCGCATGATGCTGCAGTAAACAATAAGAAAACAATTGAACAGTTTTTTATTTTTTTCACCCACATACAATTCTTTTTGCTTTAATAATTTATTTGTCCAAGCGCTCTTTGTACATCGACTTTACTGCTAAGCACCTGGTATAACGCTTCAAGATAATTTACCTGCGCCGATATTAAATCATTTTCTGAAACAATCACATCGAGATATGTTTTTACACCGGCTTTATACTGCACCTGAATTGTGTTGAATACATCTCCGGCAAGCGCTAAATTTTCGTTTAGTACATTGTAATTATTCAGGCTACTTTTGTATGCTGCCATAGCCTGCTGATATTGTGTATTCACCGAATTTTTAAAAGCAAAAATATCATAGTCAACACGTTGCAGCTCGAGCTGTGCCTGTTTTATCTCCTGGGTTCGTTTGGTGCCCTGGAATATGGGAAAGCTCAATGTTAATCCTGCATATGAAGTTGGATAATTATGATCATACAATTTCCCAAACTCATTGTTTAAAAAATTAAGATTGTAACTGCCAAATGCAGACAGGCTTGGAATGTAAGCCCATTTGTAATATTTAAGATTAGCCTCCTGCAACCGCTTCTGTGTTTGCAGTAATTGGTACTCTATTCTGTTTTCATAATTGACGGTTTGAGTAGTATCAATAAAAGCATCTTGTTGCATCTGGACACTATCATAATAGAGATTAAGATCAGCATCCGAAGGATAACCCATCAGTTCTTTAAGATAAGCGTACTTACCTTTTATTTGTTCAACCAAAACTTTTCGTCGTGCCTTTGCATTGTTCAATGTAATGGTAGCTCTTTTATAATCTACTTTATCAACAATTCCCCCCCTGTATTGACTCAATGCAATATCCAAACTCTTTTGAAGAAGCACAATATCCGAATCCACCAATCTTATTTGCTGTTGATTGAGCAATACATCATAAAAAGCTTTGCTGACATTTGCAGCAAGATCAATCTTATTATTTGTAGTTGCTTGCTGCGATTGTTTGCGCACATCCTGGGCAGAGCGGCTTGCCAGTAAAACATCCTTGTTAAAAATATTTTGTGTGAGGGAGAAATTTGCGAACGAAGTATTTTTTGAACCGGCTGTTACGGTGTTTCCTGCAAATACAAAGGTTTGAAGCCTAAAATAGTGCTGTAAGTTATAATCGAGAAAAATCTGCGGATACCAGTCAGCCAGTTTGCCTTTAATGATTCGTTCAGTAATTTGTTCATCTATCAATGATTGCTTAATTGCGGGCTGATGCGTTAATGCATACTGCACGCATGCCTGTAAACTTGCCTGCTGTAACAGGGAGTCTCCGTTTTGCGCATTTGCTATATTGCTACATATAAAGAATGAACCGATCGCTAGCAAACAAATAAATCTTTTCATACACAATCTGATAAGCATTAATCAATCTATACGAACCAATTCACTTTGCAGATATTACATCTGGAACAGCAAGCACACTGAAACATACGTTTTTAAAAGGTTAGCCGTTGGGAAGGCAAAAATATGGGAAGCGCAAAAATAGTATATAAGAATTTATTTAATCAAACGATTGTTTAAATTTTTTCTTTCTGCAAAGAGATTTATATGAGTGAAAGATTTTTTATATGCACGGCAAACAATTCTTATTAAACTTTGCTCACCTGTTTCGTAATGCAAAGAAAACAATTATCAGTGACAACCTTATGTCAGTATGATTTGAGTATTTAAAAAAATAGTCGCAAAGAAAATCTGTGTATTTTAATTAACATGTGGAGACCGTTGTACTGCTTTTGGGCTTTATTATGCCACCTTACATTTTGTTCATATTCAGCTTTTGATTCAGTTACTGTAATCTCGTTGATTTCATTGTTTAAATATTGTTTATAAAATCAAATTAATAAGACAAAAATCTTAGTTCCTCCTTTTACATTTGCTCTTCATATTTGAAACTGGAAACTTATTTCCCGATACTTATAAAATGATTGCTCCGCAAACCATACAACAGATCACCAGCCGCATTGACATCATTGATGTTGTAGGCGAATTCGTAAAATTAAAAAAGCGCGGCGCAAATTATTTAGGCCTTTGCCCGTTTCATGGAGAGAAAACGCCATCATTTACGGTTTCACCTTCAAAAGAAATTTATAAATGTTTTGGTTGCGGCCGCAGCGGCAATACCATAACATTTTTAATGGAGCATGAAAAATATAGTTATGTGGAAGCATTACGCTGGCTTGCCCACCGCTACAATGTAGAGATTGAAGAAACACAGATGAGTGATGAAGTAAAGCAACTACAACAGGCAGCCGAAACTCTTCATATCATCAACAGCTTTGCCCAAAAATTTTTCTCCTCTCAACTTGAAACAGAAGAAGGAAAAGATGTTGCTTTAAGTTATTTGAAAGAAAGAGGTTTTAATAATGACATTATTCAAAAATTTCAATTAGGTTATAATCCGCAGGCAAGAAACAGTTTTGCAAACGCTGCCTTACAAAATCAATTTAATGCAGAACTTTTAGTTAAATCTGGTTTGGTTGTAAGCAGGAATGAAGAATTAGTTGATAATTATCGCGGCAGAATTATTTTTCCCGTGCACAACAACACAGGTAAAATAATTGGTTTCGGTGCAAGAGTAATCGGGAAATCTGATAAGGCGCCAAAATACATCAACACACCGGAAAATGAAATTTATATAAAGAGTAAAATTCTTTACGGCTTATATTTTGCGCGACAGGTAATTGACAAGAATGATGAGTGTTTATTGGTAGAAGGATATACCGATGTAATTTCTCTTCATCAGGCAGGTGTGGAAAATGTTGTTGCAAGTGGCGGTACATCACTTACAAATGATCAGCTTCGATTAGTAAAAAAATATACAAACAATCTCACAATTATTTACGATGGTGATGCGGCAGGTGTTAAGGCAGCTTTACGGGGATTGGACATGGCACTTGAAGAGAGCCTGAATGTAAAGCTTGTTTTAATTCCCGATAACGAAGACCCTGATAGTTATGTGCGCAAAGTTGGTGCAAACGCTTTCAAAGATTTTGTAGCAGCTAATAAAAAAGATTTCGTGCTATTTCAGTTAGATGTAATGCTGAAAGAAGCCGGCAATGATGTAAACAAAAAGAATGAAGCAGTTAACCATATTGCAGAAACAATAAGCAAGATCAACAAGGCGGAAGATTTTACAAAGCAACAGGAATATATAAGACAATGCGCCTCGCTGTTAAAGATTGATGAAGCAGGATTTACAAATCTTGTCAACAAATTTATTCGCGATAAAATTTCAAAGGAAGAAAGAAAAGTTTCTCCCAATGATGCAAAATTCTTTTCAACAATAACAGGCGCAAAGAGTGAACAGGCTGCCGATGATGCGATTAATTTATTACTTGAAGATGAATACCAGGAACGCGAAGTAGTAAAAAGATTGATTGAATATGGTAATTATAATCTGAATGAAGAAACACATGTTGCTAATATGATCTTTGATGTGCTCGATCAATATCATCTTAGTAATAAAAAATTGGAAAAAATTGTTGAGGCATATCATCAGATGCTTCAGGACTCTGGTTATATTAATTCAAAAACTTTTCTCTATAGTAGCAATACTGATCAAAACGCTTTTGTAGCAGGGCTTTTAAACTTTCCTTATGAATTACATGACTGGAGCCGAAGACTTGATGGTTATTCAATTAAGCTGGACAATGATATTAACACTGTAATTACTTCTGCTCTGAACATGTATAAACTCCGCAAGATAAAACGTATGTATCTTGAACTTGAAGATGAACTGATGCATTCTAAAGAAAAAGAAAAATATACAGGCATTATAAAGATATATGAAGACCTGAAGCAAATTGAAAGAAAGATTACGAGTGAAATGCAAACAGTGTATTTAAAATAAGCAGTTGAAAAAAAATCTTATTGGTCAATAGCTGAAGCATTATAATTACTTCGCTTTTATTTTTATCTATAAATTTTTTCTTCTTAACTGTCCCTCCAATATATCTTTAATAACGCATTAAGAAGGATTCATTATTTTCCTTCCAGCAATTTTGTAACAATGAAAGCAGCACCTGCAGCAAGTGCACCGATCAACATTATCTTTAATCCTCCTGTTATCGGATTTACACCAGTCAGCTTGCTTTTAAAAAATCCGAAAATATATAAACAGATAAGTGTGATAATAACAGATATGATTAATCCCTGTTGCGCATTGCTTACAAAAAAATAAGGGCTTAAAGGAACAAGGCCGCCAACTACATAAGACATACCAATATTAAACGCACTTTTTCTTGCGCGTTTGGGATCCGGTTTGTCAAGATTCAATTCATACTTCATCATAAAATCTACCCAACGGTCTTTGTCTTTTGTCAACTCAGCAACCGCTTTGCCTTGCACTTCCCTGCTTAACCCAAGCGATACAAAAAATTCTCTTACTTCATCCTGCTCTTTATCGGGCAAATTATCTACTTCCCAATATTCTCTTTTTAATTCACTGTTGTAATGATCCTGTTCTGTTTTGCCTGCAAGAAAACCTCCGAGACCCATTGCTATGGAACCTGCGGCAATCTCTGCAACTCCTGCAAGCACAATAATATTAGTACTGTTTACTGCTCCGCTTAAACCTGCAGCAAGAGCAAACGGAACTGTAAGCCCGTCACTCATACCAATCACAATATCTCTGAGTAAATCTGAACTTTGTAAATGCTCTTCATGATGCGGATGTGTTTCTTTCATATTGTTACTAGTATTAAAGCAAGATAAGAATTATCAAGCTGTTTCAACAATAGGCAATAGGCAATAGGCACTAATGAATTGAGAATTGGGAATTAGTAATTAGGAAGCTCGAAGCTATGACCTAACAGCTCAAGGCCTTACTGAAATACAAGAGTGCCACCCACGAAGTTTCGGGGCAGGCGCAATGAAGCTAAATAGAAAAACTACAGTCGGGTTCATAATAAAAAAAATCCCGCAAATCAGCAGGATAAATTTTATTGCAGCACTTTCAATGAATGATCAATTATTTCTATGCATTCAAGGATTTGTTCCTTATTAATTATAAGCGGCGGCGTCAAACGAATTTTATCACCATGTGTAGGTTTTGCAAGCAGGCCATTTTCTTTTAATTCCAAACATAAATTCCATGCTGCATTCGGATCAGAATGATGTAAAACAATTGCATTTAGCAAACCTTTGCCCCGAATTATTCGCAAAAGCGGCGAGTTTATTTTTTTCAATTCATCACGAAATAATTCACCCATTACAGCAGCATTTTCAGCCATGTGTTCATCTTTCAGCACCTGTAAAGATTCGATGGCTACCGCACAGGCAAGCGGGTTTCCCCCATAAGTAGAGCCATGCTCACCAGGTTTTATATTGAGCATGATTTCATCATCCGCAAGCACAGCAGAAATAGGAATTGTGCCGCCACTTAATGCTTTGCCAAGAACAAGAATATCTGCACGAATATTTTCATGATCACATGCAAGCATTTTGCCAGTGCGTGCAAGACCAGTCTGTATTTCATCTGCTATAAGCAATACATTATATTCAGTACACAATTCACATACTCTTTTTAAGTAACCATCATCCGGCACTACAACACCAGCTTCGCCCTGGATAGGTTCAAAAAGAAATGCAGCAACATTATTATCCTGAAAAGATTTTTCAAGAGCTGCAAGATCATTGAAAGAAATAATTTCAAAACCGGGCATGTAAGGGCCGAAACGTGCATGCGCAACAGGATCTGTGCTGAAAGAAATTACTGTGCTCGTTCTTCCATGAAAATTATTTTCACACACAATTATTTTTGCTTTGGTGTCTGCAATGCCTTTTATTGCATAACCCCAGCGCCGTGCAAGCTTGATTGCAGTTTCAACGGCTTCAACGCCTGTATTCATCGGCAATACTTTATCATAGCCGAAATAAGCGGTGATGTATTGTTCATATTCGCCAAGCAAATTGTTATAAAAAGCTCTTGAAGTAAGTGTAAGTTTTTTTGCCTGTTCAATCAGCCTGTTAATGATGTGTGGATGGCAATGCCCCTGGTTTACTGCAGAGTAACCACTGAGAAAATCATAATAGCATTTGCCATCAACATCCCATAAAAAAACACCTTCTCCTTTTTCCAGCACAACAGGTAAAGGATGATAATTATGAGCACCAAATTGATCTTCTAATTGTAAATAATGTGCAGTGCGCTGCGAAACTGAATGCCTAAGCATTGTATAAAATTTAAAATGATAAAAATTGTGAATTACAAAAGACAAAGACAACAAGGATTGCTGCCTTCTTTACAGATTAGAAGTATCGGTGATCGAGAAAATCAAGATTGCGGCTGAGAAATTTCATATTGAGTAATTCGGTGGCGAAGATAAAAAATATAGGATAAAAAAAGTGCGTATTTTTTTTGAACCACGTAGGCCAATAGAAAACATAGACCCAAAGAGAAAAACTATGTGATACTCTAGGTGGCTATGTTACTATGTGGTTCAGAATAACCCTTCCTGTTGAGTTGTTTTGACTCACTTCACCTTTCACGGCTGACGTCTTACGTTAAAAAAAATTATTATAAATATCGTGTTACCAGTTTAATCGCTTCAACAGCTTCCTTTACATCATGCACTCTTAAAATATCTGCACCATTTAATAAACCGAGCGTATGCAAAACAGTTGTTCCGTTTAATGATTCCTCTGCAGTTACACCAAGTGTTTTATAAATGGTTGATTTGCGTGAAATACCGAGCAACACCGGCCTCTCAAATATTTTAAATATGGAAAGCTCACGAAGCAATTGAAAATTGTGCGCAATAGTTTTTCCAAAACCAAAACCCGGGTCTATTATAACATCATGAATGCCGGCCTTTCTGCAAGCATCAATACGCTGAATAAAATAATCTGTTATTTCTCTTGTTACATTTTCATACACCGCATTTTGTTGCATGGTTTTCGGAGTGCCTTTTATATGCATACATACAAATGGAACTTTTAGTTTTGCAACTGCTGATAACATGGTTTCATCAAAATGGCCACCGCTGATATCATTAACCATAGAAGCTCCAGCCGGCACGGATTGTTCAGCTACTGAAGCATAAAAAGTATCAACGGAAATTATTACACCGGAAAATTGTTTGTGTATGGCTTCTATAACCGGTATCACTCTTTCTGCTTCTTCCGTGGGTTCTATTTGCATGCTGCCCGGTCTTGTGCTTTGTCCACCAATATCCAATATAGTTGCACCTTCAGTAATCATTTGTTCCGCTTTTTGCAGAGCTTCATTTACTGTTGTTTTGCGGCTGCCACTATAAAAAGAGTCAGGAGTAACATTTATGATGCCCATAACAATTGGTGAGTGAAATGTTAGTAATCTTCCGCGGCAGTTAAGCGTAAACATTGTTTGCTTTCCTTTATTTTTGGCATAATAGTACGAACGTTTTTTAAAAGAATGAATAACACAGTTGCTTAACGATATGCAGATGAAAGGAATGCGACGCAACCAGGATGCTATAAAAAACAAAAGCTGGTACTAAAAAAATTTACCATTTGCGAAATGACTTATTGACCTGATGCCTAAATGACTAATTTACTAATGACCGATACAAATACACAATACGATAATGCAGTTGCAGCCTGTAAAGAGATTTTTATTAAAAAGGCAAAAGATTATGGTACATCATGGCGTGTTTTAAGAACCATATCTGTGGTTGATCAGATTTTTATAAAAGCGCAACGCATACGCACCATACAGGAAAAAAAAGAACAAAAAGTAGAGGATGATATTGCAAGTGAATTTAGAGGCATTGTTAATTATGGTGTAATCGGGCTTATTCAATTGCAAATTGATAAGCCTGCAGTAGAAGACCTTCCTGCAGAAAAAGTAAGTAAATGGTTTGACGAGCAAATTGCGATTGCAAAAAAAATTATGCTCAATAAAAATCATGATTACGGTGAGGCGTGGCGGGATATGAGTCAGCAAAGTTTTGCCGATCTTATACTTGTTAAACTGCTGCGTATAAAGCAAATATTATTAAATGAGGGTAAAACAATTATAAGTGAAGGCGTTGATGCAAACTATATCGATATTATTAATTATGCTGTTTTTGCGCTTATTTTGATGGACGAGGGAAAGCATTAGATTTATATTATCAGCAATCCTTATGCTCATCCTGCATACATTTTCAACATAAACTTTTACGGTAAAATAATTTTTAAATGAGAAAATCTTTGATTGTAATCCGGTGGATTGTTGGTTTATTGTTTATTTTTTCAGGCCTGATAAAGGCCAATGATCCTTTAGGTCTTAGTTATAAAATGCAGGAGTTTTTTGAAGTATGGGGATTGCAAAACTTGAATAATTATACACTTGCCTTTGCTCTTGTAATGAATGTATTTGAAGTGTTGGCAGGTGTTGCAGTTATTATCGGTTGGCGCATGCGCTTATTCAGTTGGTTGCTTTTGCTCCTGATTATCTTCTTTACTTTTTTAACAGGCTATGCATATATTTCCGGTAATATTAAAACATGCGGTTGCTTTGGCGATTGTATACCGCTTACACCATTGGGATCTTTTATAAAAGATATAGCATTGCTTGTATTAATTATTATTCTCTTCATCAACAGAAAAAACGTACAGCCTGCAGTAATGTCGCCGTTTCCACAAGTGCTTTTGCTGTTGGTTGTTATTAGTGTAACCCTTTTTCAAAATTATGTATTGAGTTATTTACCGGTTAAAGATTGTTTGCCTTATAAAAAAGGAAGCAATATTGTTGAAAGTATGCATGTACTAAAAAGCGCTACACCTGATAGCTTCGCACTTACTTTTAAGTATAAAAAAAATGGGCAGGTAATGGAATTTGATGCAAATCATTTTCCTTCTGATTTCGATTCTACTTATGAGTTTATTGACCGTTATCAAAAACTTGTAAGAAAAGGAAGCGAGGGGCCTGCAATTGTTGATTTTTCTCTGCAGAGCATTAATGGCACAGATACTACCCTCGCTATTCTTAACCAGATGAATTATTATGTAATGCTTTTCGTAAATGACTTTTCAAATTATAATCAATGGCACAATAAAGACTTTGAGGAATTATTGAATAAACTTAATACAAAACATCTTCCTTTCTTCATCGTAACTTCTGATAAAACGAAAGGGCTTGAATTATTTCCGCAGCATGCCGCGCATGGTACAAATTCTAAGGCAACCATTCTTATTTGTGACGGAACAGTTATCAAAACAGCAGCACGCGTAAATCCAACTTACTTTCTTATGCAAATGGCAAACATAAAAGATAAGTACAGTTATAAAAATATAGACAAACTCATTGATCAAATAAATACTGTTCCTGAAAACAAAAACTATACTGATTTTTGAGATCTGATTTTATTAAAAACCTGTACAATAAATGCTGCGTTTAATAACACGTAAACTGTTGTATGGTCTTCTTGTATTATTAGGAGTAGTAGTACTCGTATTTTTTCTTTTCCAGGGATTTGGAGACCCTGCAAGACTTGTAATCGGTCAAACCGGTGATAGCGCCACCCTTCAGAATATTCGCAACGAACTTGCTCTTGATCAACCAAGGTGGAAACAATTTATATTATACCTCAATGATGTTTCTCCCGTAAGCTTTTATTCAAAGGATGAAATTATACGTCGTGATTTAAAAGGAATTTTTATTGGTGGCAAAACAAAACTGGTAATTAAGTTTCCATATTTACGCAGATCATATCAAAGCAGAAAAGAAGTATCAGCAATATTATGGGAAGCCTTGTCGGGCACATTTATACTGGCTCTGTCAGCGATGCTTATTGCAACTGTATTAGGAATATTGCTGGGTGTATTGGCCGCAGTAAAGCAAAATACATGGATGGATACTTCAGCGGTTTTTGCAAGCGTGCTTGGCATTTCAGTCCCATCTTTTTTTATGGGCATTATTCTCGCTTACCTTTTTGGTTTTGTGTTAAGTGATTACACTGGTTTGCACATGACGGGTAGTTTGTATGAGTATGATGCCTTCGAGGGTAAGCAACTGCAATTGCAAAATCTTATTCTTCCTGCTTTAACGCTCGGCATTCGTCCGCTTGCAATTATTACACAGCTCACACGCAGCGCAATGCTTGATGTGCTTGGCCAGGATTTTATACGCACGGCCTATGCAAAAGGACTGAGTAAAAAAACAGTTATTTTCAAACATGCCTTGCGCAATGCACTTAATCCTGTTGTAACGGCAATCACAGGTTGGTTTGCAGAATTGCTGGCAGGAGCTTTTTTTGTGGAATATATTTTTGGCTGGAAAGGTATTGGCAAGGTTACGGTTGATGCATTGGAGAAATTAGATTTCCCTGTAGTAATGGGCAGCGTTTTGGTTACTGCAGCTTTCTTTGTGCTCATAAATTTGCTTGCCGATATTTTATACGGAATCATTGATCCGCGTGTGCGAATACATTGAATGAAAATTCTTTATTTCCTGATTTTAATCATATTTTTTGCTGCAGCATTTTATAAATTTTGTATTGTTAAAAATTCTTATTGTAAAAACTTAAGTTATGCGCACCATCAATGAAATACTTCGGCAAAAAGGCCCTCATTTTAATTATATAGAAGCTTCGGCTTTTGTAATTGACGCGATAACATTAATGAAGTGTGAAAACATCAGTTATCTTATCGTAACGGAAAATGGAAATTATGCAGGTCTTATTTCAGAAAGAGATTATGCACAGAAGGTGATTCTTATGGGCAAACATTCAGATACCACTTTGGTAAAGGAAATAATGACTACAGATTTGCCCATTGCTTCGGGAACAGATTCATGGGAACAATGCATGATATTAATGGATGCGTCCAAATCCCGCTACCTGCCTGTGTTTGACGGTTTTAATTTTAAAGGAATAATTACCATACATGATTTAATGCGTGAAGCTATTGCGGAAAATCAAGTGCTTGTTACGACTGTTAAAAGAGAGAAATCATCAAGAACCTACCGGGTATAATTAACGTATTACAACTTCTTTTATCACAGCTTCTCCCATTACCTCATTAATGCGTTCAATTATTTTATTTTTCTGATAAACGAGTTCTTGTTTCAGCGAGCCTACAGAAGTATGTATGAATAAAGTGGAGTGTACAATTTCTATTTTATCTGTGTATTTCGCAATCGTTTTGCCCATCACTTCAGCCCAAACGCTTTCAATTTGAACGGCGCGTATTCCGTTCTTCAGTTTGCTCTTATCTAAAAATTGTTTTAACGCGTCACCAATATGCAATTGTGCCATGTTGTAAAAGTAAATAATGAGATAGCTAAATAAAATTATTTTAGTACAATTTATTTTAGAATTTTTTTTATCCGCGCGATGCTGTGCATGTACTAAGCTTCAGAATTTTAATTAAGCTTCCATTGCGTCGCACACTTATACTTTCATTTTACTATCATCTCTCACGCTCCGATTTATTATTCACGTTTCATAATTCACATTTCAATGTCGTTTACTTAAGCAGATGCCTCCCTCGTTATAATGGCATCCTTGTAAGACAATCGAAATCAATAAGAACTATATTAGATGTCATTGCGTTATTTTCTTTGTCGTGCACAAGGTGGTAACTCGGCATGACAAAAAATTCTGCTACGAAGATTGTCATTCCGACATAAGAGGAAATCTAATTCGCATTATAATTCTTAAGCAACCGACATTGATTCACATGTGTGTACCTAAAATAAGTTGACATTTTTTATAATTGATTAAACAAGTTTAATTGTTTGTTTGCTGGTTCTTCTTTGTTGATCTCGATAGTATAAATTGTCATTTTATTTCTGTTTTCTTTTTTTATTTCTTTCAGAT
>WNGE01002664.1_pt1 | contig 21660 bp, 22 predicted proteins | sample 5400651 | NCBI WGS metagenome assembly WNGE01 (sample SAMN13153370, study PRJNA577476) | soil metagenome | isolation source: 60 cm soil or saprolite under grassland replicate 2 | place: USA:California | collected 2016-06-15 | reverse complement strand
GCCGGGCGATTCCGCCGCGGCCATCGTGCGCGACACGCTCGCGCAACGCCTGCTGGGCGATACCACCGCCGCCCTTCCGCCCCCGACCGACACAGCGTCCGCCGCCGCCGCGCGCCCGGAGGACACGACGCATGCGCGTCCCACCGCACCCGGGACCCCCGGGCGCCTGACCCTCCAAGGACTGCCACAGGGTGCGCACGTCACCCTCAACGGGCTGGCGTTCCGTGGGCCCAAGGGCGACGTGCCCCCCGGGACGTATCGGCTCGCGGTCCGCGCCTCGGGGTTCGCTCCCTACGACCGTCAGGTCGTCATCACTCCCGGCGCACCGTCCACGATCAGGATCGACCTGCAACCGGCGTCGGACGTCGAGGAGCCGGGTGGCGAGGGCGGGCCGTGCGACACGTACGGCCCGGCGTACAACCAGGATCACATGTGCTGGGACGCCCGGCCCGTGCCGCTCTCGTCCACGCTGATCCCGGTGCCGGCCGACGCCAGCGTGTTCCCGCGCCCCGCCATCCTGCTGCTGCACGTCTCGCGCGACGGCGGGACCCTGGAAGCCCGTCTGTACTCCCGCTCCAATGTCGAGACGTTCAACGACCAGGCGATGGACATCGCGAAGAACCTGCGCTGGAACCCCGCGCAGAAGAACGGCGAGCCGGTGGACGCGTGGGTGCAGTGGCCGTTCCAGCCGGCGAGGCGATAATCGACATCCACCCGACGGCCTTCATCGCCCCTGGTGCGGTGGTGCTCGGGGACGTGACGCTGGGCGCGCGCGCGAGCGTCTGGTACGGCGCCGTGCTGCGCGGCGACATGGATGCGATTCGGGTCGGCGAGGACAGCAACATCCAGGACGGCACCGTCGTGCACGTCGACCAGGGCCTGCCGGCGCGCATCGGCGCCCGGGTGGCGGTGGGGCATCGCGCCATCCTCCATGGGTGCACCGTCGAGGATGACTGCCTGATCGGCATGGGCAGCGTGCTCCTGAACGGCGTGCACATCGGGACCGGCAGTGTCGTGGCAGCGGGCGCCGTCGTGCCGGAAGGGACGAGCGTACCGCCCGGCTCGCTCGTGGTAGGCGTGCCGGCACGGGTCACGCGACGGGTCGACGAGACGCTGCAGGAGCGGATCCGCGACACGTGGCGGCACTACGTGGCGGAAGCGGAGCGGCACCGCAGCGGTGCGTTCCCGCTCGCGGGAACACATTTGTGATGTGAATTGTTGAAGGTGCCGTGACGCTGGGGTTCTCGCGAGGTGTTGCCCGGACGTGCCGACGGGCCTACCTTGCTGCTCCGCGCCTTTTTGGTCTGCGCGCTGTTAAATTCACACATACCACACGTTTGGTGAGCAAGCTCACCTCCGCGAGGGACGAGCCCGCATGACCGCTTCCACCCGCACCGGCACGCTCGATCTGAGCCCCAACGCCGTCACCGTCCTCGAGCGACGCTACCTGCTGAAGGACGACCAGGGGAAGGCCGTCGAGCGGCCCGAAGACCTGTTCTGGCGCGTGGCGCGCACCATCGCCGCGCCGGACGCGAGCTACGGGGCGTCGGATAAGGCGGTGGAGGGGCTGGCGGAGACGTTCTTCGAGCTCATGGCCACCCGCGTGTGGATGCCCAACTCGCCGACCTTGATGAACGCCGGCCGGCCCCTGGGGCAGTTGTCGGCCTGCTTCGTGCTGCCCGTGGACGACGCCCTCTCCAACGGTCAGAGCGGCATCTACGACACGCTGCGCTCGATGGCGCTGGTGCACCAGTCGGGCGGCGGTACGGGCTTCTCGTTCTCGCGGCTCCGTCCCAAGAACGACGTGGTGCGGTCCACCATGGGCGTGGCCTCGGGCCCCGTCTCGTTCATGAAGCTGTACGACGCGTCCACCGACGTCGTGAAGCAGGGCGGCACCCGGCGGGGCGCGAACATGGGCATCCTGCGCGTCGACCACCCCGACATTCTGGAGTTCATCGCGTGCAAGGACGACCTCACCCAGGTGACCAACTTCAACATCTCGGTCGCGGTCACCGACGCGTTCATGAAAGGGGTCGAGGAGGGGACGGCGTACGACCTGATCCATCCGCGCACCGGCGCGGCGGTCGGCCGGCTCGACGCCCGCGAAGTGTTCCGCAAGATCGTGCATGGCGCCTGGAAGACGGGCGAGCCGGGCGTGTACTTCATCGACCGGGCCAACCACTACAATCCGGTCCCGCGCCTGGGCAGCTACGAAGCGACCAACCCGTGCGGCGAGCAGCCGCTGCTTCCCTACGACGTGTGTAACCTCGGCTCGGTCAACCTCGGCCTGTTCGTGAAGGACGGCGACGTCGATTGGAGCCGGCTGCGCACGGTGGTGCATCTCTGCACGCATTTCCTCGACAACGTGATCGACGCGAACAAGTACCCGCTCCCCGAGATCGACGATCTGGCCAAGCGGGTCCGCCGCATCGGCCTGGGCGTGATGGGCTGGGCCGATCTGTTGGTCCGCCTCGGGCTGTCCTACAACTCGGACGAGGGCGTGGCGTTGGGGCGCAAGGTGATGGAGTTCGTGGACGAGGAGGCGAAGGCCGCCTCGGAGCAGCTGGCGGAGCAGCGCGGCGTGTTCGCGGAGTGGGAGCAGTCGATCTGGGGTCCGGACGCGACGTGTGCGCGCGGGCCGGCGGGGGAGCGGATACGCCCGATGCGTCGCCTGCGCAACTGCAACCTGACCACCGTGGCGCCCACCGGCACGATCTCGATCATCGCGGGGTGCTCCTCAGGGATCGAGCCGCTGTTCGCGGTCGCGTTCATGCGCAATCAGGCGGGCGTGCTCATGCCCGACGTGAACGAGGACTTCGTCGCGATCGCGAAGCGTGAGGGGTGGTATTCCGAGGTGCTGGTGCAGCAGATCGCGGCGGCGGGCCACATTCACTTCGACGTCGTGCCGGCGACATGGCAGCGCGTGTTCGTGACCGCCCACGACGTGACGCCGGAGTGGCATATCCAGATGCAGGCGGCGTTCCAGGAGTTCACGGACTCGGCCATCTCCAAGACCTGCAACTTCTCGAACGACGCGACCGAGGAGTACGTCGAGAAGATCTACCGCTACGCCTACAAGCTCGGCTGCAAGGGCGTGACCGTGTACCGCGACGGCGCCCGCGAGATGCAGGTGCTCTCGACCGGATCGACGGCCAAGAAGGTGCAGGAGCAGGCCGGCGGGACGGGGGCGACGGGCAAAGACGCACTGGCCGAGGCGTTGGGACGCATCGCCGAGCTCGAGGCGGAGCTCGCACGCACCCGCGACCGGCTCCACGACGCGGAGGCGGAGAACCTGCAACGGCGCGCCAAGCGGTCCCGCCCCGACTTGCTCAAGGGCGCCACCCGCCGGGTCGAGACGCCGCTCGGCACGATGTACGTCAACATCACCGAAGACGACAAGGGCCAGCCGTTCGAAGTGTTCATCTCGCTCGGCAAGGCTGGGGGCGCGCTCATGGCCGACGTCGAGGCGATCGGCCGGCTGAGCTCGCTGGCGCTGCGCTCCGGCATTCCTTTGCGCGAGGTGTACCGCCAGCTGCGCGGCATCTCCTCCGATCGAGTGGTGGGCTTGGGGCCGAACAAGGTGCTCTCCGTTCCCGACGCGATCGGGATCGCGATCGAGAAGTGGATGCAGGAGAAGCAGGGGATCCAGCAGGACCTGCTGGGCGCCCCGGCGGCGCCGGTGCGCGTCACCGCGGCCGCGTCGGACGGAGCGGTCGCCGAGCTGGCCGGCGACGCGCAGGACTTCATCGGCGCCTGCCCCGACTGCGGGTCGCAGCTGGCGTTCATCGAAGGCTGCGCCAAGTGCCACGTGTGCGGGTTCTCGGAGTGCGGCTGAGCTAAGCGGGCGCCGGTCCCGCACCCAGCGGGGCCGCAGGGGCGCGACCCCGATGGGCGCTCCGGGCCGCGGCTGGGGTTGGGCGGCTCCCGCAAAGCTGCCGGGCCGCGCGCCGCGCCGCGAGCCCGGCCGACGGTCAGCCGTCACACGTCTGGAGGTCCCGAGCCTGTGACGAAAGTCACGCCCGCCGGCGCCGCGTTCGTGTTATATCTGAGGCGTGACAATTCCCTTCCGTCCCATGACTCCCACGCGCCTTCAAGCCAAGGGCTGGGCGCGGGTCGGCCGACCGGGCGCGCACTTGCTGCGCCGCGGCGCGTGGTACCCTGTCGTGCGGATCTCGTCGAGCCACATCGTCGTGCTGGACGTGAACCGCCGCAACGTGCCCGTGGACCGACGCTTTCTGGAGATTCGCTACCATCCGCCCGAGCGCTGGAGCATCGTGCGATGCGAGCCCCGAGAGATTCAGCGGGTCGGGCGGCTGTTCCCCCTCACGTACGCCGTGTGCCCCGCCTGCCGGCACCGACAGGCGTTCGAATCGGACGTGAAGGAGTTGAGCTGCGAGCGTTGCAAGAAGGCCGCGACGCTGGCGTGGGATGAGCTGAGCTGAACCACACCTGCCACCTCAGACGACCGCCACCCGATCTCCCACCCCCACGATTCCGGAACCGACGCCCGCGCAGTAGTAGCCCCGTGTGCCCCCTTCGAGGAACTGCAGGGTTTCCTTGAGCACGGCGCTTTCCACCATGCCGCCCAGGGCCCAGCCGCTGAACGGCCGGCAGGGATGGGCGACCTGGAGCACCTCCAGCCTGGCGACCTCCCGGCCGTCGGCGGAGAGCAGGACGACGCCGCGCTCCAGATCCTCGAGCGCCACGCGCCGCTCGGTCTCGACGATGATGTTCTCGCCGGCGCAGCCCAAGGTGATGCGATTGCCGAAACGATCTCTCATCTGGGCGTAGTGCGCAGTGAAACCGAGCGACACGCCGTGCGCTCCATCCTCGTTCTTGGTGCGCGGGTGCGCCCGGTGGTGCACGTCCACCACCCAGGCCCCGTCGGGGCCCTCACCCAGGGCTCCGTCCGGCCCGATCAGCAGCCGGTCCACGGAGAGGAGCGGGGCAGGGTCGTAGGTGCGGGTGGGCTTCTCGCCGGTCTTGAGGGAAGACCGCTGGATCTGCAGCCGGACGATGCGGCCGAGCTCGCGCATAACGAAATCTAGCAAAAGATGGTATCATGGGGTCCTCCACTTCCATGCGCGTGACGCTCGGTTGGGCCCGATGTGCGGACAACGTCGCGGACATTCTCCGGCGCGGCGCGTGGTATCCCGTCGTCGAGGAGTCGGCGGACGGGTACGTCGTGGTGGAGGTGCGGCAGCAGCGGGTGCGGGTGGCCCGTAGCGACGCGACGATCCGGGCCGAGCCCCCCGACCATTGGAGCGTCGTGGTCCGCACCGGGTTGCTGCGCCCCACGCTGGGAGGGCGGGCGAGCGAGGTGGTGACGACCTACGCCGTCTGCCCGCTGTGCCACTATCGGCAGGACTTCGCGGGCAAGCCGGCCAACTTGAAATGCGTGCGCTGCGGGGCCACCTCTCCAGCGGACTGGTCGGAGACGTGCTGAGGCGCGGGTTGCCGGGTGGAAAGTGTTTAGTATATTAACAATCAACATATTAACTACTAACGCGGGATGCCCGACCGCTCCGAGCTCGCCCTGCAGCTGACCGACGCGATCGCCGCGACCCAGGCGGCGGTGCAGCGCGCCGGCGACCGCGCGTTCCGCGCCTACGGCCTGTCGCACCGCGCCCACGCCGCCCTCGTGGCGGTGGACCAGGGCGGCCCCGACGGTGCCCGCCCCATGGAGATCGCCGCGCAGCTGCGCGTGTCACGCGCGGCCGCAACCACGTTCATCCAGCGACTCGAGACGAAGGGCCTGGTCGAGACCACACCCGATCCCGAGGACGACCGTGGCGTGCGCGTCACGCTCACGCGGCAGGGCCTAGACGTGCTGCTGCGCGCCGGCCAGCTGGAGCGTCGGCTCGCCGCCCGAGCCATCGAGGGCCTCCCAGCGTCCAGCATCAGCCGCGCTGTGTACGTGCTGCAGGAGTTCGACCGGCGGCTCGCGGAGAAACAGATCGGAGTGGTTCGCTAGGAAGGCGGTACCAGAGCGGGTTACACATGTGCGTATGTTTATGCACCGGCCCGGCGTGCGATCGCGGCGCCCGCTCGGTCGAGAGGTCACATGAGGTCCGCGACGTAGTCGACCACTTACTAACCACTTATCTCGCACCCGGGAGCTTGGTCCCGTGCCCCTTGATCGAACTCGGCGCGCATCGTCCCCGCCCGGGTTTTCCACAGATCGCGTGTCTACAGCAAATGTTGAAAACTTCGCGGCCGGTATGGATGCTGGTCTGATCCGCCGTACCAAGATCGTGGCGACGCTCGGGCCGGCGACGGGAACGCCGGAGCGCATCGCGGGGCTGATCGCCGCCGGCGCCAACGTGATTCGCGTGAATGCGTCGCATGGCACGCCCGAGCTGAGGGCGGGCTGGATCGCCGCGGTCCGGCACGCGGCCCAGGCCGCCGACCAGGCGGTGGCCGTGCTCGTGGATCTCCAGGGGCCGCGCATCCGGGTCGGCAGGCTTGCGCAGCCGCGCCTGCTTCGCCCCGGGGAGACCGTCGTGCTCGCTCCCGAGGAAACGGCGCAAGGCGACGAGCTGCCGACCACCCACGCCAATCTCGCCGCCGACGTGCGGGTCGGCGCCCGCGTCCTGTTGGACGACGGGCTGCTCTCGCTCGAGGTGACGGGTATCGTGCCGCCGCGCGTGGAGTGCCGGGTGGTGGACGGCGGGAGCCTCACCTCGAACAAGGGGATGAACCTCCCCGGGATGCAGGTGTCCGCTCCCGCTCTCACGGACAAGGACCGCGAGGACGCGGCCCACGCCGTGGCCGCGGGCGTGGACTACCTCGCGCTGTCGTTCGTACGCCGGGCCGAGGACATGGGCGAGCTGCGGGCGCTCGTCCCGCCCGAGGTGAAGCTCGTCGCCAAGATCGAAAAGGCGACGGCGCTCGACGACCTGACCCGCATCCTCGAGGCCAGTGACGCCGTGATGGTGGCCCGCGGCGATCTCGGGGTGGAGCTGCCGTTTGAAGAGGTGCCCGTGGTCCAGAAGCGGCTGATTCGCGAGGCGAACCAGCACGGGAAGCCGGTGATCACGGCGACTCAGATGCTCGAGTCGATGGTGCACAACCCGCGCCCCACCCGCGCCGAAGCGTCCGATGTGGCCAATGCCATCCTGGACGGGACCGATGCCGTCATGCTCTCGGCCGAGACGGCCGCCGGGGAGTATCCGTTCGAGGCGGTGCGGGCCATGGACCGCATCATCCGCGAGATGGAGCGCCCTGGGGTCGCGGCCGTGGTGGGGTCGAGCCGGGACGAGCGCCGTCCCCCGCCGGGCGAGACCGTCTCGGTCGAGGACGCGATCGCGCTCGGCACCAGTGCCGTGGCGCGGATGCTCCAGACGCCCCTCATCGTGACGCTCACTCAGGGAGGGTTCACCGCGCGCAAGGTCGCCGCCCTGCGGACGCCGGTGCCGATCCTGGCGGTGACCACCGAGCCCGTGACCTACCGCCAGCTCGCGCTGGTGTGGGGCGTGACGCCGGTGGTGGTGGACCGCGTCCCGGGGTACGACGCCATGCTGCCGGTGGTGCGCGACCTGATCCTGCGGCACGGTCTCGCCCGCGCCGGCGACCGCATCGTCATGACGGCCGGCTTGCCGTGGGGGGTGTCCGGGACCACCAACCTGCTCAAGGTCGAGGTCGTGTGACGTGAGGCTCGTGTTTCTGGGGACGGGCACGTCGTACGGCGTGCCGCAGATCGGGTGTGCGTGCCGCACGTGTACGTCGAGCGACCCGCGTGACCGCCGCAGCCGCACCGCGGCGTTGATCGAGTCGGCGGGCCGGCGTCTCCTCATCGACACGCCGCCGGAGCTGCGGCTGCAGTTGGTGAATGCGGGCGTGGCGTCCGTCGACGCGGTGCTGTTCACTCACGCCCACGCCGACCATGTCCACGGCATCGACGATCTGCGCGCGGTCTCCGCCGTGCGGCGGGCGCCCGTCGACGTGTACGGGGCGGCCGCCACGCTCGCCGAGCTGGGCCGCCGGTTCGACTACATCTTCGACGGCACTCCGGCGCGTCCCGGCACGAGCAAGCCGGAGCTGGTGGGGCATCCGCTCGAGCCGGATCGGGAGACCGAGATCGCCGGCATGGCCGTGCGCGCGCTCGCTCTGCCGCACGGCGATCGGACCGTCCTCGGTTTCCGCGTCGGCCCGATCGCCTACCTGACGGACGTCAAGGCGATTCCCGAGCCGGCCCTGGCCCGCCTCACCGGGCTCGACGTGCTGGTCGTGAACGCCCTGCTGTCGCGGCCCCATCCGCTGCATCTCTCGATCCCCGAGGCGGTGGCGGCGGCGCAGCGGATCGCGGCGCGCCGTACCTTCCTCACCCACCTCACGCACCACACCCTCCATGCGGAGCTCGCGGCGCAGCTTCCCGCGGGGATCGCGCCCGCGTACGACGGGCTGGTCATCGAGGTGAGCCCGGCCTAGATTCGTCGCGAGGAGGAGCGCGAGGGATGGCGAACGTGTCCGACACGACGTTGCAGCGGTTCCAGAGCCCGGCGGTGCGCCAGAGCGCCGCGCTGGACGAGCTGGTGCGCCAGGTGGTGTTCGGCGGGCCGGAGGAGCGCGACCGGGCGCGCTGGCTGATCTGGGAGATCGGGCAGCGGGCCGGGGTGCGACCCGCGTCGATCCACGAGCTCTACATGGCGCGGGGCCGCGGCGAGGTCCGGCCGTTCACGACCCCGGCGATGAACATCCGCGTGCTCGCCTACGATTCCGCGCGCGCCATCTTCCGGGCCGCCAAGCGCCTGGACGTGGGCGCCCTGATCTGCGAGATCGCGCGCTCCGAGATCGGCTACACCGAGCAGCGTCCCGCCGAATACGTCGCGGTGATGACCGCCGCCGCATTGCGTGAAGGGTTCACGGGGCCGCTGTTCATCCAAGGCGACCACGTGCAGGTGAACGCCAAGAAGTACGCAGCCGACGCGGAGGCCGAGCTGCAGGCCATCCGTACCCTCATCGAAGAGGAGCTGCACGCCGGTTTCTACAACATCGACGTCGACACCTCGACGCTCGTGGACCTGTCCCAGCCGACCCTCGACCAGCAGCAGCGCGTGAACTACGAGCGAGCCGCGGAGCTGACCAAGTTCATCCGCGACCGGGAGCCCAAAGGGGTCACGGTGTCGGTGGGCGCGGAGATCGGCGAGGTGGGCGGTAAGAACTCCGACGTGCACGAGCTCAAGGCGTTCATGGATGGCTACGTGCGGGTGCTCCAGCGCCTGGGCCGCTCCACCGGCATCAGCAAGATCTCCGTGCAGACCGGCACGAGCCACGGCGGCGTAGTACTCCCCGACGGATCCATCGCCAAGGTGCAGCTCGACATCGAGGCGCTACGCGCCCTCTCGGCCGACGCCCGCGCCCACTACGGGCTCGGCGGAGCGGTGCAGCATGGCGCGTCCACGCTGCCCCCGGACGCCTTCGGCAACTTCCCCAAGTGCGAAGCGATCGAGATCCACTTGGCCACCAACTTTCAGAGCATCGTGCTCGACCACCCCCGGCTCCCGGCGGACCTGCGGCGGGACCTGAATGCGTGGGTCAAGGCGGAGTGCAAGGACGAGTGGAAGAAGGGGGACACGGAGGAGCAGTTCATCTACAAGAGCCGCAAGAAGGCGATCGGCCCGTTCAAACGGCGCTTGTGGGACCTGCCGGCGGACGTGCGGGGGGCGATCGCGGCCGATCTCGAGAAGACATTCGCGTTCCTGTTCGAGCAGCTGCGCGTCACGGACACGCGGGCGATCACCGATCGCCACGTCAAGCCGCCGCTCCAGTCGCACGCGGAGCCGCGTCCGGTGGCGGTGGCGGCGCCCGATGATCTGGAAGCGGGCGAATGAGCGAGCGGGAGGGCGGGTCGGGCTTCGGGTCGTTTCTGCTCGGCATGAGCGTGGGCGCGGTGCTGGGTTTCCTGTTCGCCCCCGAGCCCGGGGAGGTGGCCCGCGGTCGCCTGTCGCGCAGGCTGCGCGGGCTGCGCGACCTCGCCGCCGGCAAGGCCACCGAGCTGGGTGAGCTGTTCGACGACGCCGCGGAAGCCGGCGCGGACGAAGCGCCCACGGCGCGGGCCGCGCTCGAGCGGCGGCTCACCGAGGCGAAGCACCGCCGCCGCGCCGGCAAGGCGGGAGGGAGCGCGCTGCCGCGCCCCGCACCGAGCGACGACGAGGAGGACGAGCCCGTCGCGTGAGGGCCGACGGCGGCTGGCATCGGTCGCTGACCGGCATCGCGCGCCGCACGTTCGAGGCGGCCTTCGAAGACAACATCCCGTTCCTTGCCAGCGCCCTGTCGTTCGACTTGCTCCTCACCATCATCCCCTTCGTCGCGTTGTTGCTTGCGGTCGTCGGGTACCTGGTGCAGCACCAGGTGACCACCCAGCAGATGGACCTGCACGAGCTGCTCGCCCGCCTGCTCCCCTCCACCGCGGGCGGCGTGCCCGAGGCGGCGTTCGCGCAGGTGGAGAACGCCCTGGCCGGAGTGGTGCGCCAGCGCGTCCGCCTCACCGCCGTGGGACTGCCGTTGTTCCTGTGGTTCTCCACGCGTCTCTTCGGCGGCCTGCGCGCCGCGCTCAACGAGGTGTTCGACACCGACGAGCGGCGTCCCTGGCCGGTCGCCAAGCTGCTCGATCTCGCCATGGTGTCGTGCACCGGGACGCTGCTCGTGCTGGGCGCGCTGGTGGCCACCTGGGAAGCGCGCAACGCCGGCGCCGTGAGCCACAGCTTCACGCTCGACTGGATGTGGCGCCTGAGTCTCGAGGTCATCGCGTTCGCGCTGAGCGTCGCCTTGTTCTTTACGGTGTTCAAGTTCTTGCCGAGCCGGCGGATCTACTGGCGCACCGCGCTTGTCGCGGCGGTGTTCTGCGCCCTCGGCTTCGAGGTCGCGAAGCGGCTGTACGCGTTGTACGTCGTCCGCTTCGCCACGCTCGACCGCGTCGCGTCGGACGCAAACGTCGTCGCGCTGTTCCTGTTCCTGCTGTGGGTCTACTACACCGCCTATCTGTTCCTGCTGGGTGGTGAGCTGGCCGAGATGTACGATCTGGTGCGCATGCGGCGGTCGCAGCGGGTCCAGCTGGGATGACGTCGTCGGGACCGATCGATCTGCGGAGCGATACGGTGACACGGCCGTCGCCCGCCATGCGCCGCGCGATGGCCGAGGCGGAGGTGGGCGACGACGTGCTCGACCGGGACCCCACGACGCGCCGCCTCGAAGAGCGCGTGGCCGAGCTGTTGGGCAAGGACGAAGCGCTGTTCTTCCCGTCCGGCACGCAGGCGAATCAAACCGCGGTCGCCCTGCTCACCCGGCCCGGGACGGAGCTCCTGCTCGAGGCCGACGCGCACCTCGTGCACTATGAGCTGGCGGGCGTGGCGGCGAACTGGGGCGTACAGATCCGGCCCATCACCACCCCCGGTGGCCTCTTGACCGCGGACTTGGTGCGGGCGGCGTTGCGACGTCCCTCACCGCACCTGCCGCGGGCGGGCGCCGTGTCCGTGGAAAACACCCACAACGGCGCCGGCGGGAAGGTAATGCCGGTCGATACCATGGACGGCATTGTCAGCGCCGCCGGCGCCGCCCGGGTGCCCGTCCATCTCGATGGCGCGCGGCTGTGGAACGCGGCGGCGGCGCAAGGCATCCCACCCGCCCGGCTGGCGCGCGGGGCGGCGACCGTGATGGTGAGCCTTTCGAAGGGACTCGGCTGTCCCGTCGGCTCGTGTCTCGCGTTCGGCAAGGGCGACGTGGATCGGGCCGGTGCCTGGGAAATCCGCAAGCGGCTGGGCGGCGGGATGCGTCAGTCCGGCATCCTCGCCGCGGCGGGGTTGTACGCGCTCGAGCACAATCTGAGCCGCCTGGCCGAGGATCACGACAGCGCTCGTCTCCTCGCCGAGCGACTTTCCGGCTGTCCCGCCGTCCGTGCCTCGGCCCCCGAGTCGAACATCGTGATGATCGACCTGGTGCGCGAGCGGGATACGGCGGAGAATGTCGTCCCGAAGCTCGCGGGCGCGGGGGTCCTGGTGGCGCCGTTCGGCGCGCGTCGGCTGCGCGCCGTCACGCATCTCGACGTCTCGCGGGCGGACGTGGCCCGCGCGGCGGAGGTCATCCGGTCGACGCTGCGCTGAGTGGCGCATTATCTTGGGGCGATGGGCACGGGTGGTCCGCTGCGCGAGCCGATACCAGTCGCCCGGTCGATCCTCTGGAGCCCCGCGGGTGCGGGGCCCAAACGGCCGGGTCACATTCCGTTTCCCATCTTTCTCTCACAGGCCGCCCTCACGGCGATCCACGAGCATATCGCCGCCCCGCCGCGGCCGGGGCAGGGCGTCCTCGGGTTTCTCCTGGGCGACCTGTGCGAGTGTCCCGAGACCAACCTCTCCTACCTCGTGATCGACTCCGCCGTGCGCCTGAACCAGGCGATCTACGGCGATCGCACGCGCGACGTGGTCACCCGGCTGTGGGACCGCGTCCAGGGCCAGCTCGAGCAGCACCAGGCCCACCTCATCGGCTGGTATCACACGCACCCGCCGCTCCCTCTGGAGCTCACGGAGCACGACGTCGAGACGCACGAGCAATACTTCGGCGAGCCGTGGCAGACGGCGCTGCTGCTCGGCACCGACCCGGCGGAGCCGGCGGCGGGGTTCTTCCGGGCCAGCTCGGAAGAGACGTGGGTCAGCACGTTGTTGCCATTCTACGAGCTCCTGAGCCCGGAGTCGATCCGGCCGGACGGGAGGAAGCGCTCGTTCATCACGTGGCGGAACTATCGAGCTTACACCGCGGTCCCGCCGGCGGCGGTCACCGGGCCGCGCGCCCCGGCGGCGAAGCCGCCGGCGGAGCCCAAGTTCACCCCGGCGCCCGCGAAACCGAAGCCGCCACCACCGCCTCCTCCTCTCGCTCCTCCGCCGCCGGAGCGGGCGCCGCAGTCCGAGCCGGCGGCCAGCGACGGGCTCAGGTTCCTCACCGCCGCCGAAGACCTGCACTCGCATTCGCCGCCACCGACGCAGCGGCGCCCCACACCTCCGCCCCGTCCCGCCGCGCCGCCACCGACGCCGCGGCGGCCCACGCCTCCGCCTCGTCCCGCCCCGCCCCCGCCGCCCCCGCCGCCCCCGCCGGAGCCCGAGCCGGAGCCCGAACCTGAGGCCGAGCCGGCGGTCGCTCCCGTCGAGGAAGCAGCGGCGGCGCCGGTCTGGCCCGAAGAATTCGAGCGCGGCGCGGCCGGAGAGCCGGAGCAACAGGTTGAGCCCGAGCGCCCCCGCCGCAAGGCGCGTCGCCGCTGGAGGCTGCCGCGCAGCCTGCGGGTCACGCTGCTGTTGCTCGTGCTCGGCGGCGCCGCCGGAGGTGCGTACTGGTGGTTTCAGCCGGAGCTGCCGCTGCCTAGCTGGTCGACCGTCACGTCATCGTGGTCCGCGTTCACCGCGAAGCTCTCGGCGCTGTCCGGGAAGGTGTCGGCGCTCAAGGCGAAGTTCCGGCGCCCGCAGCCTGCGCCGGCCCCGACTGCACCCACGCGCCGCGCGCCCGCCACACCGCCGCCACGCCCCGTGACGATCTCCCCGCCCGCGCAGCCGTCGCCGGCGGCGCCCGCGCCGTCGGCCGCGCCCCCTGTCCCGCGGCCGGTCGCGGTCCTCGACGTGATCGCTGACTCGCTCATCCAGGCGGTGCGGACGTTCGCCGAGCGGGCCGGACTGTTTGCGCGGGGACAGCTGCCGTGCGCCGGGTTGTCGGGCGGCCTTTCGGTGGTCGAGCGTCGCTGGATCACCTACAACACGGCGCGGCGCAATGTCGGTGTGCTCGACGCCGCACATGCGGTGCGCGACCAGAGACTGTACGCGAGCGTCGACTCGGTGGAGCGGCGCTTCGAGCAGTCGGGCTGCCCGCGGCCGTAGCGCGGGGCGTTCTCCCCTCGTCGTTCACCTGTGTCCGTCTCTCCCTGTTCCCACGTCCGCCGCCATGCTAGCTTTCGGTGCCCCAGGTCCGCAGGTCGTCCGCGCGTGAATCGCGTCAGGCCCCCGCAGGGAGCAGCGCTAAGCGATGTCGGGCGTCGCTGCGGGGTGCCTGGGGCATTCCACAGCAATGCGGAGTGGGGAATGCGGAATGCGGAGTGGCAATGCGAGTTCGTGCCGCACGAGACTCACCCTAACATTCCGCACTCCGCATTCCGCACTCCGCACTGTCGTTAGATTCACCACATGATCGCCTTAGCCCGCAAATACCGTCCCAAGCGCTTCTCCGACCTCCTCGCCCAGGACCACGTCGCCGCCGCGTTGCGCGGAGCCGTGGCTGGGGCCCGCGTGGCGCACGGCTATCTGTTCGCCGGTCCCCGCGGCGTGGGCAAGACGACCGCCGCGCGGATCCTGGCCATGGCCCTGAACTGTGAGCGGCGTGCCGGCGCCGAGGCGGCAGGGGAGGGGGAGGGGGCGAGGGGGGAGCCGTGCGGCGAGTGCGAGTCGTGCACCCGCATCTGGAACGGTTCCGTGAACCTCGACGTGGTCGAGCTCGACGCCGCGTCGAACCGCGGCGTGGACGACGCCCGCGACCTGCGGGAGCGGGCGATGTACGCCGCCTCGGCGGAAGGCCGCCACAAGGTGTACATCGTGGACGAGGCGCACATGCTGACCCGCGAGGCGTGGAACGCGCTGCTCAAGATCCTGGAAGAGCCGCCGCCGCGCGTCGTGTTCGTCTTCGCCACGACGGAGCCGCAGAAGATCGCGCAGAGCGCGGCACCCATCCTGTCGCGGCTGCAGCGCTTCGATTTCCGGCGCATCGGCCCGCACGCCATCGCGGAGCGGCTCCGGCACGTGGCCGCTGCCGAAGGGCTCGCCGCGGATGACGACGCGTTGCAGCTGATCGCGAAGAGCGCGGACGGCGGCATGCGCGACGGTCTCTCCATTCTCGATCAGGTTGTGGCGTTCGGGAGCGGCCCGGTGACCGCAGCGCGGGTGCGCGAGGTGCTGGGTCTCATCCCCGACGACGTGTACGGCGAGCTGCTGCGGCTGGTGGCGGAGCGGGATGCCGCGGCGGTGTTCCCGCTCGTGGACCGCGTGGTGAACGGGGGCGCCGACTTGGGAGAGCTCGTGGCGGGGGCGGGCGACGTGCTCCGCGCCGTGCTGCTCGCGAATCTCGGCGGCAAGCCGGAAGGGTTCACCGAGGGGATGCAGGCGCTCATCGGCAAGTACCGCTCCCTGCTCCCCGCTCCCGATGTGGTACGCCTGCTCGCCGTCCTCACCGAGCTCGAGCCCCAGCTCCGCGCCGGCGGGACCGCGCGGCTCGGGGTCGAGCTGCTGCTGTTGCGGTGGGCGATGATGGCCCGAACGGTCGAGTTGCAGGCGGTCATTGAGGCGCTCGGGAGACGGGAAACGGGAAGCGCGAAGCGTGATGCGGGGAACGAACCGGCGCCGCCGGTGCTGCGCGACGCCGCATCGAGTGCGCCACCCACGGTTCCCGTTTCCCGTGTCCCCTTTCCCGCCGACGCGGAAAAGGGTCCCCTCACCGTCGACCGTCTCCGTGCGCTCTGGCCTCGGATCATCGACGACGCTCGCGCGAAGAGCCCGATGCTTGGGGCGCTGCTGCAGGTGAGCGAAGTCGCCGGCGTGGAGCGCGGCACCATCGCGATCCGCTTGCTCGACACCAATGCGGTGCACGCGGAGGGACTCGAGCGGCAGCGCGACGCGCTGCGGCAGCTTATCGCGCGCTACGCCTCGGAGCCGGTGCGCGTCAAGCTGGAGAGCGCGGGGAGCGGAGGCACCGCGACCCGGCCCGGCCGCTTGACGGAGGAGGGGGCGCGGGGGGAGCGGCTCAAGGCGCTGCGGGCGAAGGATCCGGGCCTCAGCGCCGCGGTGGACGCGTTAGATTTGGAGTTGTTGCCGTAGCTTGCCACCCGTTTCTGCGAGGGGTAACTTTCGACGTATGGCGGATTTATCCAGCCTGCTCCAGCTGGGGCAACAGATGCAGTTCCGGCTGTCGGAGATCCAGTCCCAGTTGGCCCAGCAGACCGTAACCTGCACGGCGGGCGGCGGCATGGTCGCGGCGACGGCCGACGGGCGGGGCCAGATCCGCGCCATCAAGATCGATCCCCAGGCGCTCGCGCAGGGGGACGTGGAAATGCTCGAGGACCTCGTGCTCGCCGCGGTGTCGCAGGCGCAGCAGCGCGCCGCCGAGTTGTACCAGGCGGAGGTCAAAAAGCTCGCCTCCGGCCTGCCGCTCCCGTTTCAGCTGCCACTGTAGCCCACGTGTCGGCCATCGAAGATCTCGTGACGGAGCTGGCCAAGCTCCCCGGGATCGGGCGGAAGACGGCGCAGCGGCTCACGTTTTACCTGTTGAAGCAGCCCGTGGACACCGCCACGCGCTTGGCGGAGGTGATCCGCAGCGTGCGCGAGCGGATCACCGCGTGCGGCGTGTGCGGTACGCTCACCGACCAGGACCCGTGCGCCATCTGTGGTGACCCACGGCGCGACGCGAGCCTGGTGTGTGTGGTGGAGGAGGCCGCGGACGTCACCGCCATCGAGCGCGCCGGGGGTTTCCGGGGTCGCTACCACGTGCTGGGCGGGCGCCTCTCGCCGCTGGAAGGCGTGGGACCGGAGGCCCTGCGGTTCGACGCCCTGGTGGGCCGGGTGACGAACGGGGCCGGGGTGCGCGAGGTGATCATCGCGACCAACCCCTCGATGGAGGGCGAGGTCACGGCGACGTACCTGCAGCAGCTCTTGAAACCGACGGGCGTCCGGGTGACCCGCATCGCGCGGGGGCTCCCCGTGGGCGGGGATCTCGAGTACGCGGACGGCGTGACCATCGCGCAGGCCCTGCTGGCGCGGCGGGACATGGCCGAATCCGACTGACCGGGGACACGAGATGGCGGGTGCGGCGAGCTGGTCGTTTTCAGAAAACGATTTCAAGCAGATCCAGCAGCACCTGCAGGCGTTCCTGCGCGACGCGAACGCCCGCTGCGCGCTGCTCGTGGACCGCACGGGCCAGCTCGTCGCCACCGTGGGCGACCCGCCGCAGTTCGACCCCGCGGCCTTCGCCTCGCTCACGGCCGCCGACTTCAGCGCCAACGACCAGCTCGCCAAGATGATCGGGGAGCACGAGTTCGCCTCCCTGGTGCACCAGGGTGAGCGGGAATCGATGTTCCTCGCGGACGTGGCGAAGCGGGTGATTCTGGTCGTGCTGTTCGACCAGCGCACCACCCTGGGCCTCGTGAAGCTCAAGGGCAAGGGCGCGGTGGAAAAGCTCAACAAGGTATTCGCGGAGATGTTCAACCGCGTGGGCGCGGGTGGGGCGCCCGAGAAGGGTTTGCTCGAGGGTGCCGAAGACGAAATTGACAAGCTCTTCGGTTGAGAGGGCGCGCGTCCCGTGTCGATGATCAACTACGCGTCCCGCGAGATCAACTGCAAGCTCGTCTACTACGGGCCCGGCCTGGGCGGCAAGACGACCAATCTGGAGCACATCTACGGGAAGGTGTCGCCCAACACGCGCGGCAAGATGATCTCGCTCGCCACCGAGACCGAGCGCACGCTGTTTTTCGACTTCCTGCCCGTGGACTTGGGCACCATCCGCGGCTTCAAGACGCGCTTCCACCTGTACACCGTGCCCGGTCAGGTCTACTACAACGCCAGCCGCAAGCTCATCCTGAAGGGCGTGGACGGGATCGCGTTCGTGGCCGACAGCCAGATCGAGCGCATGGAGGCCAACGTCGAATCGATGCAGAACCTGTACGACAACATGTCCGAGTACGGCTACGACCTGACGAAGATCCCGTTCGTCATCCAGTACAACAAGCGTGATCTGCCGAACGCCGCACCGATCCGGGATCTCCAGGCCTCGCTCAACCCCGGATGGCCCATCGACGACGGGGCGCACCAGAAGGTCGTGCCCGACGTCGCGCACCCGGGCGAGAACCTGATCGATAGGATCGACAACCAGTGGATCGGCCGGGCCCCGTACCTCGAGGCCGTGGCGGTCCGCGGCGACGGCGTGTTCGACACCCTGAAGACCATCAGCAAGCTGGTGTTGAAGACGCTGAGCTAGGCGAGGATCCATGCGCTGGACCCTGCCCAATATCCTCACCCTCGCGCGCATCTGCCTCACGCCGGTCATCGCCCTGCTGCCGTTCATCCAGGGTTACTGGCCCAAGGTGATCGCGTTCCTGATCTTCCTGGCCGCCGGGGCCTCGGACGTGGTGGACGGCTACCTCGCGCGCCGCTACAACGCGGTGAGCGAGCTGGGCCAGCTGCTCGATCCGATCGCCGACAAGCTGTTGCTGTTCGCCACGCTGATCCCGATCTTCTGGCTCACGCGGCATCCCACCATCCTGGTGGACTACCGCATCCCGTGGTGGGGGAGCTTTCCGGTGTGGGTGGCGCTGCTGTTGGTGGGGCGGGAGCTCTTGATTACCGCGTTTCGCTTTTTCGCGAAGCGGCGCGGCGTGGTCATCCCCGCGATGGGGGCGGGGAAGCTCAAGGCAGTCGTGCAGAACGCATTCATCGGGGCGACGCTGTTCTGGTTCGCGTGGAAGGACGCGCTCGCCGCCCATCCGTGGGCCGGGTGGTTCCGCAACTTCTGGGACCAGTTCCACGGCGCGGTGGTGGCGCTCACGCTCGCCGGCGCCATCCTGCTCACCGTCTACTCGCTGGGCGTGTACCTCTATCGCTACCGCGCGCTCTTCAAGGGCCGCGGGTGAAGCTCGAAGTCCTCACCATCGGCACCGAGCTGCTGCTCGGGCACACCGTGGACACGAATGCCGCCGAGCTGGGCCGGGCGCTCGCGGCCGCGGGCGCGGAGATCGTGCGCCGCACCACGGTCCCCGACCGGCCGGACGCGATTCGGGCGTCGGTCGCGGAGGCGCTCGAGCGTACCGGGTTCGTGATCACCACCGGAGGCCTCGGGCCCACGCGCGACGACATGACTAAGACCGTCGTCGCGGAGCTGCTCGGGAAACGGCTCGTGCTCGACGCACCCCTGCTCGCGAGTGTGGAAGCGCGGTTCAAGCGCCTGGGCCGTCCGATGCCGGCGAGCAATCGGACGCAGGCCGAGATCCCCGAAGGCGCCACGATCCTCCCGAACCCGCGCGGCACGGCGCCGGGTCTCTGGGTGGAGGACGGCCGGGGCCGGGTGGTGGTGCTGCTCCCCGGAGTGCCGCGCGAGATGCGCGGGCTGCTGCTCGACGAAGTGCTGCCCCGTCTGCTCGAGCGGCAGGGAGGCGCGCGAGCCGTCGTGATGTCGCGTACCGTGCGCACGACCGGTGTGTCGGAATCGGCCCTGGCCGAGCGCGTCGGGCCGATCGAGCCGGAGATCGCTCCGCTCACGCTCGCCTATCTGCCGTCGTTCGAGGGCGTCGATCTCCGCGTGACCGCATGGGCGCTCGAGCCCAAAGACGCGGAGCCGCGGCTCGCGGCCGTGGTGCAGCGCCTGGCCGCGGCGGCGGGCGAGCACGCCTACGGCACGGACGACGCCGATCTCGCCGCGCGCCTGCTGCAAGCGTTGCGCGGCGGGCGCCACCGGCTGGGCGTCGCGGAGTCGTGCACCGGGGGGATGCTCGCCGAGCGGATCACCAACATCCCGGGGGCCTCGGACACCTTCATCGGCGGCGTCGTGGCCTATGCCGACGTGATCAAGACCGCGGCGCTCAAGGTGCCGCTCGAGACGCTCGAGGCCTACGGCGCCGTCTCCGAAGAGACAGTGCGCGCCATGGCCGAGGGTGCCCAGCGCCTCTTCTCCGCGGACTGCACGATCGCGGTGACGGGGGTCGCCGGACCGGGAGGCGGCACGCCGGAGAAGCCCGTGGGAACGGTGTGGCTCGCGGCCCGGGTGCACACCACCACCCGGGCGGTGAAACGCGTGCTCCCGGGCGACCGCCACGAGATCCGCGCCCGCGCGGCGCAGGCGGGTCTCGATCTGCTGCGCCGCCTGCTCAGCGAGTCCTGAAATGCCCTCGCTCACCGCGCCCGACGGCACCTCCCTCGTCTACGACGCCTACGAAGCAACGGCACCCGGCGCCGCGGTGCTGCTGCTGCACGGCTGGTCCGATCACGCGGGCCGCTGGCGCGAGACGGGCGAGCGGCTGCGCGACGCCGGCTACTCGGCGTACGCACTCGATGCGCGCGGCCACGGACGCTCCGGCGGACGGCGCGGGCATCTGTCGCGCTTCAGCCAGCTGCTGGGCGACCTGCAGGCGTTCCGGCGCGTGGTACGGCTGCGCACCGAGCGTCCCCAGGTGCTGGTCGGGATCTCCTTCGGCGGGCTCGTGGCGCTGCGCTACCTGGAGACGCAGCCCAGTGACCCGATCAACGCCGCCGTCGTCGTGTCGCCGTGGCTCGGACTCGCGTTCCGGCCGCCCGCCTGGAAGCTGCTCGCCGGCCGGGCGCTCGCTGACTTGTGGCCGACGCTCCCCATTCCCGCCCGGGTCGAGGCCGACGCGCTGAGCCGGGACCCGTCGGTGAATCAGGCCTATGCGGCGGACCCCGCCGTGCACGGGGTCATGACGCCCGGGGCGTGGCGCGAGATCCAATGGGCGCAGCGCGCCGTGGCGGCGGACGGCCGTCGCATCGAGTCGCCGTTGCTGTTCCTGCTCGCCGGGGAGGACCGGCTGGTGGACGCGCATCTGGCGCGCGCCTTCGCCGACAGCCTGAAGGGTGCGGTGCGCGTGCGCTGGTATCCGGAGATGTACCACGAGGTGCTGCACGACCCCCAGCGCGACACGGTCTTCAGCGATGTGCTCGCGTTCCTCCAGGGCCGGCTGTAAGGAGTGGTGTCGACTGACCCCGGGCGCGAGCCCGGGGATCCCGGGCAGTCTGCTCTGAACCCCGGGCTTGCGCCCGGGGTTAGCTTGCCACTAGCGCCAAAACGGCGCACGAAACCGGCACATCCATTGCCAGCAAAGCGTAAGACCATGGACGATAAAGAAAAGGAACAGCCCAAGGCGGAGCCGTCGGACCAGTCCGGGGTGGATGCGGCAGCGTCGCCGCCGTCCGGGGCGCTGATCGAGCCCCCGGAGGAGGCGGTCGTCCGCCTCGAGGGCGAGCTCGCCGATCTCAAAGACAAGTACCTCCGGCTCGCCGCCGAGTACGACAACTTCCGCAAGCGCAGCGTCAAGGAGCGCACCGAGGTGTGGGGACGGGCCCAGGCCGACCTGGTGCAGCGGCTAGTGGACGCGCTCGACGACCTGGCGCGCTTCGCGCACGTGGATCCCGCCAGCACCGACGCCAAGACGATCCACGAGGGGATGGAAATGGTGGAGCGGAAGTTCTGGAAGCAGCTCGAGGCGGCGGGCGTCACGCGCGTCGATCAGGCCGGCGTGCCGTTCGATCCGAACCTGCACGAGGCGGTGACGACCCGACCGGCCGACCATCCGGCGAAGGATCACACGGTGGGCGCGGTGCTGCAGCCGGGGTACCAGATGGGCGGCGCGTTGATCCGGCCGGCGCGGGTGATCGTGTTGACCTGGGGAGGAAACACGGGACGCGTCACGGGGAAAGGGGATGGTGAGGGGGAGGGGGAGGGGGACGCGTAGATGGCCGCTCAACGGGACTACTATCAGACACTCGGGGTGTCCGAGAGCGCCACAACGGACGAGATCAAGAAGGCGTTCCGCCGACTCGCCAAACAGTATCACCCCGACCGCAATCCCAATAACCCGCAGGCCGCCGAGCGCTTAAAGGAGATCAACGAGGCGCACGACGTGCTGAGTGACGCCGACAA
>WNGE01002663.1_pt1 | contig 21664 bp, 18 predicted proteins | sample 5400651 | NCBI WGS metagenome assembly WNGE01 (sample SAMN13153370, study PRJNA577476) | soil metagenome | isolation source: 60 cm soil or saprolite under grassland replicate 2 | place: USA:California | collected 2016-06-15 | reverse complement strand
CGCGCTCCAGCCGGGCGAGCTGGTCGGGATGATCGGCCCGAACGGCGCCGGCAAGACCACGGCGTTCAACGCCATCACCGGCGTCTACCCGCCCACCTCCGGCGACGTCATCCTCCTCGGCGAGCGGGTCAACGGCCGCCGCCCGCACCAGATCTGCAAGGGGGGCATCGCCCGCACCTTCCAGAACATCCGGCTCTTCAAGCAGCTCACCGCGCTCGACAACGTGCGGGTCGCCTGCCATCACGGCCATCGGGCCGGCTTCACCGCCTCGTTCCTGCTCACCGCCTCCTTCCTCGAGGACGAGCAGCGCATCACGGAGCGGGCGGAGACGTACCTGACGGTGATGGGCCTCTCCCACCGGCGCGACGAGCTGGCGAGGAACCTCCCCTACGGCGAGCAGCGGCGCCTCGAGATCGCGCGCGCGCTCGCCACCGGCCCCAAGCTCCTCTGCCTCGACGAGCCGGCCGCCGGCATGAACGCCTCCGAGAAGGTGGCGCTCATGGCGCTCATCCGGAAGATCCGCGACGACTTCGGGCTCGCCATCCTCGTCATCGAGCACGACATGCGGGTCGTCATGGGCGTGTCCGAGCGGCTCATCGTCCTCGATCACGGCGTGACCATCTCGCGCGGGACGCCGGAGAAGGTGCGCCAGGATCCGAAGGTGATCGAGGCGTACCTGGGCGACTCGTACCTCGAGGAGAAGAAGATCTCCATTCCGGTCACCCCCCCGGGAGAGAGCGCGTGAGCGGCCCCATCCTCGCGGTGAAGGACCTGAAGGTGAACTACGGCGCCATCGAGGCGCTGCGCGGGATCTCGCTCGAGGTCCCCGACCGGCAGGTGGTCGCGCTCATCGGGGCGAACGGCGCCGGCAAGACGACCACCCTGCGCGCCATCTCGCACATGCTCCGGCCGGTCGGCGGCTCGGTGCACTTCCAGGGCGAGGAGATCACGCGGCTGCCGTCCCACGAGATCGTGGCGCGGGGGCTGGCGCACGCGCCCGAAGGCCGCGGCATCTTCCTCAACCTGACGGTGCGCGAGAACCTCGATCTCGGCGCGTTCCTGCGCAGGGACGCCGACGGCATCGCGCAGGACATGGAGAAGTCCTTCTCGCTCTTCCCCATCCTCAAGGAGCGCGTCGACCAGGTCTCCGGGACGCTCTCCGGCGGCGAGCAGCAGATGCTGGCGGTGGCGCGCGCGCTCATGTGCCGCCCCAAGCTCCTCCTCCTCGACGAGCCGTCGCTCGGGCTCGCCCCTCAGGTCGTGGACCGCATCTTCCAGGTGCTGCGCGACGTGTCGGCGGCGGGCGTGGCGCTCTTGCTCGTCGAGCAGAACGCGCACAAGGCCCTCCAGATCGCCCACCGCGCCTACGTGCTCGAGACGGGCGAGGTCGCGATGCAGGGCACCGGCAAGGAGCTGCTCGCCTCGCCCGAGGTCCGCAAGGCGTACCTGGGCGAGTGAGCTCCGCCTACCCCTCTTCGACGTAGCGCCGCGGCACGCGTTGCGAGATGCCGCACAGGATCTCGTAGGAGATCGTGCCGGCGCGCTCGGCGAGCTCGTCCGCGCCGACGAGCGCGTCGCCCTGGCGTCCGGCGAGGACGACCTCGTCGCCGAGCGCCACGCCCGGCACGTCGGTCACGTCCACCATCGTCATGTCCATGCAGACCGTGCCCGCGACCGGCGCCCGCCGGCCGCGCACGAGGACCTGGGCGTGACCGAACCCCGGGCGCCCGGAGAGCCGCCGGTCGTAGCCGTCGGCGTAGCCGACCGGGAGCGTCGCGATGAGGGAGGCGCGCGCCGCGGTCCAGCGCCCGCCGTAGGAGATGCGCGTGCCCTCCGCCACCGTCTTGAGGTGCGTGATGGCGGTTCGCCAGGTGAGGGCGGGGACGAGGCGCCGCACCGCCTCGCGCGCCGCCTGCGAGACCGGTGCCTCGGCGGTGAAGGGCGTGTAGCCGTAGAGCGCGATCCCGAGCCGCGTCAGGTCGTGGCGCGCTGCGACCGGCTCGAGCGCCGCGGCCGAGTTCGCGATGTGCCGCAGGCGCACCTCGACCCCGGCGCTCGCGAGCGCGGCCGTGACCTCGTCGAGCGCGGCCAGCTGGCGGCGGGTCGTCTCGACGTCCTCGTCGGCGCTCGCGAAGTGCGTGCAGACCGCCTCGAGGTCAACCTCGGGCGCAGCGCGGAGCGCGGCGAGAAAGGCCGGCAGGTCGTCGCGCGTGACGCCGATGCGTCCCATGCCCGTGTCCACCTTGAGGTGCGCCGTCGCGCGGACGCCGCGTGCGCGGGCCGCCGCGGCGAGGCCCGCCACGTGGTCGGGCGAGAAGACGAGGGGCGTGAGGCGGTGGCGGATGAGCTCGCCCCACGCGTCGCCGTAGGCGCCGCCCATGACGAGGATCGGCGCCGCGATGCCGGCGGCGCGCAGCTCGAGCCCCTCCTCGACGAGCGCGACGGCGAGGCGTGGGGCGCCCGCGCCGAGGAGCGCGCGCGCCACGGGGACGGCGCCGTGGCCGTAGGCGTCCGCCTTCACGACGCCGATCCCGGGCTTTCCCGTGAGCGATGTCGCGACGCGGTAGTTGTCGGCGATCGCGTCCAGGTCGACGAGCGCCTCGGTCGGGCGGACGTGCATCGCGCCGAACGTGGCAGCATCCCCCGCCACCGTCAAGCGCGTGAGCAGCCGAGCGCCGGAGATCCAGGGCACCGGCCGCTCAACCAGGACCCGCTCCGGCCGATCGGGCTAGCTGCCGCCGTCCGCGCGAGGGGTCTCGGGCGTGCCCGTCGTGCCGGTCCCCGAGGTTCCCGTGCCGGAGGTGCTCGTGCCGGTCCCAGTGCCGGTCCCCGAGCTCTCGACGCCGGCGTCGGCGCCGCGCTTCGAGCTCGTGTCGCTCATGCCGCCGTCCGCCTTGCTGGCGGTGCCGCCGGGGCTCGCCGTGTCGGCGCTCGAGCCACTGCCGCCGCCGGCACCGGTCCCGCCGCTGCCGGTCCCACCGCTCCCGGTGCCTCCCGAGCCCTGACCCAGCGCCGCCGACCCGGCGAGCAGCGCGGCGGATGCCAAGACCACCAGGGCCTTTCTCAAAGTCGACATGAAGTTCTTCCTCCCGCGGACAACGCTACCCATCGCAGGAGGGCCGGACAACCCGGCGCCGCGTGCGGGGCGCCTCTCTCGCGCGGACGAGGCGCGCGCGCGAACGCGCCGGAGGAGGGCAGGTCATTGATCGACCCCGGGTGGCCCGATATGGTGACTGCGCCCATGCCCGCCCACAAGATCCTGCTCGTCGACGACAACCACGAGCTGTTGCGCCTGCTCGGGCGGCTCGTGGAGGGTGAGGGCTGGAAGCCGGTCACGTGCGCGCGCGGGAAGGCCGCCCTCGACGCGATCGGCACGGAGAAGCCCGCGGTCGGGGTCGTGGACATCCTGCTCCCCGACATGATGGGGTACGACGTCGGCGCCGCCCTCAAGAAGGCGGGCATCCCGTACGTGTTCATGACGGGCATCTTCAAGGGCAGCCGCGCCGCCTCGGAGGCGCGCGTCCAGCACGGCGCGGCGGGCTTCTTCGAGAAGCCGTTCGAGGCGAAAAAGCTCCTCGAGGCCATCCGGGGCCTGCTCCCGCCCGAGCCGCCCGCGCGCGTCGAGCCGCCCCCGCAGACCGCCGCCGACCTCGACGACTTCGACGTGGAGGTCGCGGTGGAGGCCGAGGAGCCGGTGGACGCCCTCGAGCTCACCGGAAAGGTGGAGGTCACGGAGGGCAGGCACGTCTCCGCGGTCATCCGGGGGCTGTCGCTGCAGGCGGCTCGCGTGACGCCGACCGGCCGCGCCGCCGCGCCCGCTCAGCCGAAGCCGCCGCGCACCGGCCCGCCCGAGGAGGGCGAGCTGCGCGACAACCTCCCCGACCTGGTCTCCGCATTCTGGCTCGCCTTGCAGACGGGCGAGCTCGCGGTCCAGCGCGGCAAGGTGAAGAAGGCCATCTACTTCGAGCGCGGCCGGCCCTGCTACGCGATCTCGAACCTGGTCGCCGATCGCTTCGGACCCTTCCTCGTGCGCGTGGGCAAGCTCACGACTGCGCAGCTCGAGCTGTGCCAGGCGGCGGTCGAGAAGCGCGGGCGCAAGACGGGCGACGTCCTCGTCGAGATGGGGATCCTGAAGGAGGCGGAGAAGATCTACTACGTGGCGCAGCAGATGAAGGCGATCGCGTACTCGCTCTTCGCGTGGGAGGAAGGGCAGTACCGCATCCACTTCGCCGATCGCGCCGCGCGGGAGGCGACCAAGATCGACATGCACCCCGCGCACCTCATCTGGCGCGGCGTCAAGAAGCTCTACCACCCCGACCGCCTGGCGCGCCTCCTGCCGTTCGGCGACAAGCTCATCCCGACCCAGCAGCCCGCCTACGGCCTCCACGAGGTCGAGCTCGACGTCTGGGAGGCGCAGCTCCTGCCCCACGTGGACGGCACGCGCACGGTGAAGGAGCTCGTCGCGCTCGCGAAGAAGCCGGAGTCCATCGTGCGCGCGACGCTGTGGTCGCTCGTCGCGCTCGAGATCCTGGAGAAGAGGGCGGCGTAGAGGGAGCCGACCCTCTCCCGGGCCCTCCCCCTTCCAGGGGGAGGGGGACGACGGCCCTCCTCACGCGACGGTCGGGTCCTTCCCCGTCTCGAGCCGCGGCACGCGCGCGGCGAGCGCGAGGTGGTCCGCAGTCCGCAGCCTCGCCTTCACGGTGCGTGGATCGGGCGCAGGGCCCGCCCAGCGCAGGAGCGCCGCCACGCGGCGCCGCGCCTCCGAGAGCCGCTCGCGGCCCACGCGGCCGTCCTCCACCGCGTCGCGCGCGAGGTCGATGGCGCGGTGCTGCACGTCGGCGCGGTGGCACACAAGGAGGGCGTCCACGCCGGCGGCGAGCGAGGCCGGCACGGTCTCCTCGAGCGGGAAGTGCTCCGCGACCGCCTTCATCTCGAGGTCGTCCGAGATGACGCACCCGTCGAAGCCGCAATCCTGGCGGAGGAGCGCGAGCACCGCCCTCGCGAGCGTCGCGGGGCGGCGCGGGTCGAGCGCCTCGAAGACGACGTGCGCCGTCATGACCGAGGCGACCCCCGCCGCCGCGAGCGCGCGGAAGGGGACGAGCTCGACCTCGCGCAGCCGGTCGAGCCCGTGCGGCAGGCGCGGCAGGTGGGTGTGCGAGTCCTGGCTCGTGTCGCCATGTCCGGGAAAGTGCTTGGCGCACGCGGCGACGCCCGCGCTCTGGAGCCCGCGCGCGACCGCCGTGCCCATGCGCGCCACCTCGCGCGGATCGCGCGAGAAGCTGCGATCGCCGATGACGGGGTTCGCGGGGTTCGTGTCCACGTCCACCACCGGCGCGTAGTCCTGGTCGACGCCGACCGCGCGCAGCTCGCGCCCGAGGAGCGCGCCGACCTCGTGCGCGAGCGCCTCGTCGCCGGTCGCGCCGACCGCGCGCATCGGCGGCAGCTCGGTGAAGCCCTGCGGCGCCCGCAGCCGCGCGACGCGCCCGCCCTCCTGGTCGATCGAGACGAGGAGCGGGCGCCCCGCGGCCGCCTTCAGCTCCGCCACCAGCGCCGCCACCTGCTCCGCGCTCTCGACGTTCCGCCCGAACAGGATGACGCCGTACACGCCGCGCCGGATGAGGTCGAGCACCTCGGGCGACGCGGTGGTGCCCTGGAATCCGACCGCGAAGAGGCCGGCGACGTCGTGGTCGAGAGACGTGCCCATGCTGGCTTCACGCAAGGAGCAACCCCTCTCCGAGGAACGCCACGAGGCCCAGGACGAGGAGGATCGACCAGAGGGGGATGTCGCGGTCGCCGGCGGGCGCGTCGCTCGCGACCTTGGCGTGGCTCGCGCCGCCGAAGTAGGCGGTCAGCTCCTGCGGGTCGAGCCGCGTCGTGTCGCTCTCGCGCGGATCGGGGAGCACCGCGAAGGCGAGCCGCGGGTCGAGGCGCGTCTGCCCATGCTCCTCCACCTTCACCTGCCACAGGCCGGGCCGATCGGGGACGAAGCTCGGCGCGCCGCCGCTCGCGCCGGGCCGCAGCGCCGTGGCGGGGCGCTCGCGGTTCTCGGGCCCGACGATCCCGGCGAGCTTCTGCCCCTCCGCGACGACGACGGTGCGCGGGACGTTCACCACGGACGGCGCGTCCCGCCGCTCCTCGAGGCCGCCGGAGAGCCAGGCCGCGATGCGCTGCACCGCCGGGAGGAAGCTCGTGCGGATGGTCCAGTCGGACCAGGAGCGGTCGACCGTCGAGGTGTAGAGCACCACGCGCCCCTGCCCGCGCCGCGCCTCGACCAGCGCCGGCGCCCCGTCGTCGTACGTCACGAGCACGCGCTCGCCGCCCGCACCCTTCCGCTCGACCGGCTTCAGGAGCATGTACTTCCAGGTCCGAACCCCCTCGAACCCCTCGCGCGCGGGCCCGGTGAAGATCTGGAGCGCCGGGTGCGACCAGTCCACCTCGGCGAACCGCGCGGCGCGCGCGCCCGCGCCCGGCGCGCCCCGCTCGGCGGCGGTCTTCACGACGTGCAGCGGCCGCGGCAGGAGCGACGCGAGCTCCTCGTCGTAGCGGTCCGGATCGACCTCGTCGCCCATCGCGATGAAGAGCCCGCCGCCCTTCTCGACGAAGTCGCGCAGCTCCGCCCCCTTCGCCCCGAGCGAGCGCACGTTGAGCAGGAAGACCACGTCGAAGTCCGCGAACCGCGCGTTGCCGAGCGCCTCGGCGTCGACCACCGTCGGCCGCACCGGCGAGGCTGGCGAGGAGAGCGCCGCCTCCACGAAGAACGCCTCGTCGCGGTACCGCACCGGCGAGGGCGCGCCGTTCACCACCAGCGCCTTCACGTCGCGCGGCACGGCGACCGTGACGGCGCGCGCGTCGTCCACCTCGAGCGCGTCGGGCGGGAGCGTCACGGACAGGGACGCCGGCCCGCCCTGGGGGAAGCGGTAGGCGAGCGTCTTCTTGACGACGCCGTGCTCCGGCACCTGCGCGTAGGCGCGGATGGCGACGGGCGCGCCCGGTGGACCGGCGTGGAGCTGCAGCTCGAGGTCCTGGCCCGCCTTCGCGCCGCGGCCGCCCGCGCCCTGGCCCATCACCGTCGCGGTGACGCGGTAGCCGCGCGGCCCCACCGCGGCGTCGGGCTCGGCGGTGAGCTCGGTCAGCGCGACGTTCGGCAGCTCCGCGCCGCGGGCGGCGTCGAGGAGCGTCACCTCGGGCCGCTGCGGGCCCTGCGGCGTCTGCACCATCGGCGGCGGCGCGTCGAGGCGCCAGGCCGACGCGGTGAGGTCGGTCGCGACCACCACGCGCTTGCCGAGGAGGGCGCCCGTCCCCGACTCCGAGAGCGCGCGCACCGCCGCGGCCACGCAGGCCGTCATGTCGGCGTGGCCCGCCGTCAGCTCCGCCTCGGAGAGCGCCCGCCGCACCGCGGCCTTGTCGAAGCTGGGCGCCGGAGCGGCCGGCAAGAAGGGCCCGCCGCAGACCACCGCGGTCGCCGGCTCCTCGCCCGAGAGGCCGTCGAGCGCCTCCAGCGCGTCGGAGCGGGCGCGGTCGAAGAGCGCCCCCCCGCGGAGCCGGTAGCCCATCGACGCGGAGGCGTCGAGCACGATGGCGACCGCGGCCGGGCCGCGCGCCACCGCCGCCACCGCGGCCTCGGGCTTCTGCAGGCGCGGGCGCGCCAGCGCCGCCGCGACCGCCGCGACGAGGAGCGTGCGCGCCGTGAAGAGGAGGAGCTTCTTCAGGCGGAGCCGCCGCTCGGTCTCGCGCCGCGCGCGGAGGATGAAGTCGATCGCGGGGAAGGGCGTCGGCCGCGGGCGCCGCCGGAAGAAGAGGTGGATGACGAGCGGGACGGCCGCCGCGAGGAGCCCCCAGACGAGCGCGGGATGGAGGAAGGAGAGGCTCACGCGGCGCGCCGCTCCCGCCGCGCCAGGAACGGCAGCAGCACCTTCTCGAGCGACTGGTCGGTGCGGCAGAGGACGTGCTCGAGGTCGGCCTCGCCGGCGGCGCGGCGGACGTCGGCGAGCCACCGCTCGAGCACCTCGAGGTAGCCGCGCCGGACGTCGCGGCCGTTGGCCTCGACCTGGCGCGCGTCCTCCATCGAGAGGAAGAGGGTGGGATCCTCGAACGGGAACTCGAGCTCGTGCGGGTCGAGCACGTGGAAGAGCGTCACCTCGTGCTTGCGCCGGCGCAGGAGCGAGAGCTTCCTCAGCACCTTCTCCTCCCGGTCGAAGAGATCCGAGAAGACGATGACCGAGCTGCGGCGCGGCGCGTGCTCGAGCACGTGGTCCACCGCCGACGCGAGGCGGGTCTCGCCGGCGGCCGCGAGCCCCTCCAGGACCTCGACGACCTGGGGCAGGTGCGCGGCCGCGGCGCGCGGCGCGATGGTGCGGAGCACGCGGTCCGTGACCACGACGAGCCCGGCGGCGTCGCCCTGGCGCACGAGGAGGTAGGCGAGCGAGGCGGCGAGCGCGCTCGCGTACTCGAGCTTCGAGAGCCGCTCCGGCGCGCCGCGGTAGGCCATCGACCCCGAGCCGTCCACGACGAGCCAGGCGCGCAGGTTCGTCTCCTGCTCGAACTGCTTCACGTAGTACTTGTCGAACTTGCCGTAGGCCTTCCAGTCGATGCGGCGCACGTCGTCGCCCGGCGCGTACTCCTTGTGCTCCGCGAACTCCACGGACTGGCCATGGTGCGGGCTCTTGTGGAGTCCGGTCAGGACGCCCTCGGTGATGGCGCGCACGCGCAGCTTGAGCGTGGCGAGGCGCGCGAGGACTTCGGGATCGAGGAGGCGGCGGCGGTCGGTCATGGGCTACGGCTTCACCCTCTCGAGCAGCCTCGTCACCACGTCCTCCGCGCTCACGTTGTCCGACTCGGCGCGGAAGTTCGTGATCACCCGGTGCACGAGCACCGGCTTCGCGAGCGCCCGGACGTCCTCGATCGACGCCGCCATGCGGCCGTCGAGGATGGCGCGCGCCTTCGCGCCGAGGATGAGGTACTGGCTCGCGCGCGGCCCCGCGCCCCACTCGACCAGCTCCTTCACGAAGTCGGGCGTGCCCGGCTCCTTCGGCCGCGTCATGCGCACGAGCTCCACCGCGTGCCGGATCACGTGGTCGGCGGCCGGCACGCGCAGCACGAGCTCCTGGAGCTCGCGGATCTTGTGCGGCGAGAGGACACGCTCGAGGGTGCGCCGTACGGCGGTCGTGGTCGAGCGCACGATCTCGACCTCCTCCTCCGTGCTCGGGTAGTGCACGTTCACGTAGAACATGAAGCGGTCGAGCTGCGCCTCGGGGAGCGGGTACGTGCCCTCCTGCTCGATGGGATTCTGCGTCGCGAAGACGAGGAAGGGCAGGTCGAGCGGGTAGGTCTCGCCGCCCGCGGTGACGCGGTACTCCTGCATCGCCTGGAGGAGCGCCGCCTGCGTCTTGGGCGGCGTGCGGTTGATCTCGTCGGCGAGGATGAGGTTCGCGAAGATCGGCCCCTGCACGAAGCGGAACTCGCGGCGGCCGGTGGTGTGGTCCTCCTCGAGCACGTCCGTGCCGGTGATGTCGGACGGCATGAGGTCGGGGGTGAACTGGATGCGGTTGAAGGAGAGGTTCAGCACCTCCGCCACCGTCGAGATGAGGAGCGTCTTCGCCAGGCCGGGCACGCCCACGAAGAGGCAGTGGCCGCGGGCGAAGAGCGCGACGAGCAGGTGGTCCACCACCGATCGCTGACCGACGATGCGCTTCTCGAGCTCGCCGAGCATGAGCCGGCGCGCCTCGGCGAGCTCCCGGACGGCGGCGAGGTCGGCCTCCGGGCCGACGGCGTGCGGAGGGGGATGGGGGTGCGTGAGTGGGCTGTCCATGTCGTTCCAGTCGTGTCTAGTGAGCGAGGAGCTGCGCGAACCGCTTCTCGCGCGAGGCGGCGCCGGCGTCCCCCTGCGCCTCGTGCACGGCGGCGAGCCCGGCGTGGATCTCGGGGTCGAAGGGATCGGTGGCGTTGGCGAGGAGCAGGTGCTGCTTCGCCTGCGGCCAGGCCTTCTTCTTCACGTGCAGCCGCGCCAGGTGCAGGTGCAGCGCGGCGTATTGCGGGTGGCGGCGCAGCGCCTCGGCGAGCGCGCTCTGCGCCTCCTCGTCGTGGCCCGACATCATGGCCGCGAGGGCGTACTTGTCGGAGAGGACCGGGATCCCCTTCCCCACCCGCGCCACCGCCTTCGCGTACTCGAGGCGCGCCGCCGCCCAGCGCCCGCGCTCGCGGAAGATCTCGCCCAGCCGCGCGAACCCGCGCGCCTTCTCGTCCGGGATCTCCGCCCACTCCGAGTGCGTCCCGCCGTGCTTCGGGTCGCCCTTGAAGCGCAGCTTCTCCGCCTCGACGTCGCCGCCCTCCGGGAGCGGCCGCGCCGCCATGTAGCGCTTCCAGTCGGCGAGGAACGCGTCGAAGGTCATGCCGAGCGCCTCCGCCACCGCCTTCTCGGCGGTGGCGCCGCCCTGGACGAGGTCGAGGATCCGGTTCATGAGCGGCCGCCCGCCCCTGGTCTCGAGATACTCGACCGCCACCATCACCTCGGCGAAGGCGAGCGCCGCCATCTCCTGCGAGGGCAGCTTCGCCATCGAGGGGTGCATCTGCTCGAACGTGACCAGCTCCTTCTTCTCCTGGGCGCGGCGCAGCATGCCGGCCGAGAAGGACGACAGCTCGCCGCCCGGCCCGCGCCAGCGCGTCTCGGAGTACTTGGCGAGCCCCTCGTGCAGCCAGATGGGCGTGTTGTTCTTCGTGCGCGCCGTGACGACGTAGTGCGTGTACTCGTGCGCCGCGGTGTCGAGCCAGTCGTAGCCCTTCACGAGCGCCTTCGGCGACACGATCATGAGCTTGTTGAACTTGCAGAGCGCGATGGTGCCGGAGGTCTTGATCTCCTCCTCGGTGAGCGTCGAGATGCGCGCCAGCTCGCGCGTGTCGTTCAGGATCTCGATCGTCACCTTCCCCGGCGCGGCCCAGCCGAGGTCCTGCTCGAGCGCGGCGCGCTGCGCCTCGAGGGCCTCGAGGACGTAGGGCACGAGCACCTCGTCCTTGCCCTTCGGGTACGAGACGACGAAGTGCTCGCCCTCCGTCCGGCCGTGGTCCTTCGTCACGTCGCGCGCGGCCTTCGCGAGCGCGAGGTAGTCGACGGAGCCGGTGGGGAAGCCGCCCTTCTCGAGGAGCGCCACCGCGTCGGCGTAGCGCTGCTCGTAGAAGCGGACGAGCCCGGCGACGGTCTGCACGGCGCGGTCGTCCGGCCGCTCCTTCAGCGTCGGCTCGACGATCGCGCGCGCCTGGGCGACGTCCTCGTCGTCGAGGGCGGCGATGGCGCGGCGGAGCGCGGGCATGGCCTCGGACGCCCCACCCTCTCCCCGGCCCTCCCCCTTCGCAGGGGGAGGGAGCAGCAACCCCAAGGCCGCAACGATCGCGCAGAGACTCCTCACTTCACCAGCTCCTCGTAGTAGCGCTGCACCTCGCCCTTGTACGTCTCGGGCGCGCCCTGCTTCATCGCCTCGAGGAGGTCCTTGCGGAACTCGTCGGGCACCTTGTACGCGTCGGCGCCGGGGATCTCGACCTTCTCCTGCGACGGATCCATGCCGTCGCCCTCGCGGCTCCCCTGCTCGTCGCCGAACGGGAACGGGAACCCGCCGCCGCCACCCTTCTGCGAGTTCTTCGCCATCTCGTCGAGCCCCCGCTTGAAGCGCGCCAGGTCGTCGAGGGCCTGGCGCTGCTCGCCATGGCCGCGCTGCGGGTCGCGCTGCGCGAGCTCGCCCTGGGCGCGCTGCATGTGGCCCTGCGACCCGCCCAGCATCTCGCCCGCCTGCGGCGGGAACACCGGCGCCTTCTGCGCCAGCTCCGCGAGCTTCTGGCGCAGCTCGCCCGCCTGCCTCTCGAGCTGCCCCTGGCGCTGGGCGAGCTCGCCCAGCTTCTGCTGGTCCTTCTCGCCGAGGACGCTGCGCGGGTCGGGGAACATCTTCTCGAGCTCGTCCCTCACCTTGCGCGCGGGCTGGAGCGCGCCCGCCGCGTGCCGCTGCGCCTCGCGGACCTCTCGCGGGTCCTTGCTCTGGAGCGGCCGGTAGCGCTCCGACATGGCGGCGTCGTCGCCGAGGCCCATGGCGAGCCGCTGCATGGGCGGGAGCGCGCGCTTCGACGTCTCGAGCGCCGCGTCGAAGTCCTTCGCCTCGAGCGCCTTCTGGAGATCGGCGAGCCGGTCGCGCGCCTGGTTGTAGTCCTCCTCGGAGCGGAACGTGACGCCCTTCTCGGCCTTCTGCAGCTCCTTGCGCGCCTCGGCGGCGAGCGCCTCGAGCTTCTTCGCCGCCGCGTCGAGCTGCTTCATCTTCTCGGCGAGCTTCTTCTTGTACTCGCCCTTCACGTCCTCGGTCTCGCGCGCCACCTGCTCCTGCCGGCCCTGCACCTCCTCGAGCTGCTTCTTGAAGGCGAGCATCTCCTTCATCAGCTCGGAGCTCTTCTGCCCCGGCATCCCCGCCGTGCGCTCCAGCGACGAGAGCATCTGCTGCATGGCGTTCCCGAGCTGGTCGAGCGCCTTCATCGCGCCCTCGATGTCGCCCTTGGCGAGCATCTTCTCCACCTCGTCGAGCCCGCCGAGCGCGTCCTGCGACTTCGCCATCTCGGCGAGCGCCTCGCGGTTCATGTGCTCGTCGTTGATCCCCTTCGCGAGCTCCGCCATCCGCCGCATCATCTCCTGCATGCGCGCGCGGAGCCGCGCGACCTCGGCCAGGAGCTCCTTCTTCCCCTGCTCCGTCGGCGCCTGCTTGTACTTCTCGAGCAGGCTCGCGAGGTCGCGGCGGCGGGCGGCGAGGTCCTTCGCGACCCGCACGAGGTCGTCGGCGCGCTGCTTGTCGAAGAGCGACTCCAGATAGAGGACGTCCCTCTCCAGCTCGCGGTCGAGCTGGCCGTCGAGATCGGCGACGCGGCTCAGGAGCGGGCTCTGGCCCGGCTGCTGGAAGCGCAACATGCGCGCGAGCGTCATGCGGAGCGACGTCAGGTTCTGCTCCAGGGGGCGCAGCGATCCCGCGACGGCGACGAGCGCGGCGGCGAGCTCCTTGGGCGCCGCCTGCTCCCGCCGCAGCTCCTGCGCCGCGGCGCGCAGCGCGTCGTGCAGCCCCTTCGTGCGGCCGTCGAGCACCTGCGCCTGGATCACGCGCTCCGCCGTCCAGGGCGGGCTCCCGTCGAAGAAGTCCAGGCGGTCGCCGAGGAGCTTCACGATCTCCTCCCAGAGCGCCTGCGCCTTGGCGAGCGCGGCGCGGTGGTGCTCCGCCTCGCTGTAGACCTTCACCGTGTGCGTGGCGGAGGCGGCGCGCTTCGGCCCGGAGACGGCGTCGTTGTCGGTCACCTCGAGCCAGTACAGGACCCGCTCGCCCTCGACGAGGCGGAAGGGCGCGAGGTCGAGGTCGTGCACGCCGGCCTCGTGGCGGGTGCCGCTGAACGAGCGCAGGGCGGTGCGCCGCTCCTCGCCCTCGGGCGGCTTCGTGACGAGCGCGAGCTCTCCGAGGCCGACGTCGTCCGAGGCGGTCCACTCGACGCGCACCCGCGCCTTCGCGTCCACCTCGATCTCCTGCGCCGGCGCGGTGATGCGGATCTCGGGGAAGGCGTCCGGCTCGACCACGATGGGGAGCGGCGGTCCCTCCGCCAGGACCTTCTTCCCCTTCGCGAAGCGGAAGCGGTACGCGCCGCCGTCCTCGACCGAGAAGCGCCCGGTGAGGTCGCGGCCATTCTTCACGTCCAGTTGATAGAGCTTGACCGCCGAGGGCTTGGTATCCGGGAGCTCGCCCTTCGACTTCCCTTCGCTACGCTCGAGGCGAAGGGGATTGTCACCCCGCTCAGGACGAACGGAATAGGACACCCCGCGCTCGGCGGGTTTCGTCTCCCTCCCCCCGCCAGGCGGGGGGAGGGTCGGGGAGAGGGGCTCTGGCGCGAGCGAGCTCTCGATCGCGATCTCCGCCCGCTCCACCTGCCGGTCGGCCCGCGCCCGCAGGGTCACCTCGGTGCCCTTCGGCGCCGTGATCTCCCCGCCCGTCCCGGAGATCGTCTTCGTCTGCCGGCCCATGTACGCGGGGTACACGTACGTGATCTCGATGTCCCCGGTGATGGGCTCGGCGCGCCGGACCACCGCGGGTCCGCCGCCGCCGGCGAGCCGCTGCCATCCGGCGCCGAGCGCGTGCGGCGCGAAGGCGAGCGCGAGCAGGTTCGCCGCCGCGGCGAGCGCGAGCGCCGCGCCGGCGCGCCGCGCCGGGACGTCCGACACGACGTGCGTGAGGTCGAGGCCGCGCGCTCGCTCCGCGGTGCGCGCGATGTGCGCGTCCACGAGCGCGACGCTGTAGCGCCCCGAGCGCTCGAGGTCCTCGTACTCGTCCTCGAGCTCGACGGAGGAGAGGAGGTCGCTCCGCAGCTCCGGCGCCGCCTTGCCGACGTTCTTCGCGACCGCGATGGGCGTCGAGGCGCGGCGCATGAGCGACACGGCCGCCCAGGCGAGCGCGACGACCACCACGATCGAGGCGAGGGCGAGCGTCGCCTGACGCACCGCGAAGTAGGGACCCACGCCCGCGCCGAGCAGGGCGGCGCCGAGGAGCAGGCAGGCGAGGACGCCCGCCAGCCCCGCGCCGAGCGCGGTCGCGAGGACGATCCACCCCTGCCTGCGCCGGGCCCCGTCCAGGACCCGCGCGATGTCCGAGTAGGCGATCGCCATCTTTTGGGCCAACAGGCTGGCGCGCCAGCCATTCCGGTGCGCCTCGACGAGTCTAACGCGCCTTCTGGCCCGGATCTGGGGTAGTTTTCGCGTCCGCCGCTCCGTGGCGGCGGGGAGGATCCGGTGTGGTATGTCTCCACGGTGCGGTGAATTTCCCCGCCTGCACGCCCGTCCGCATGGAAGCTGACGACCTCGCGCTGGTCTCGAAGGCCAAGGCTGGTGACCCCGAGGCGTTCCGCGCGCTCGTCGTCCGCTACCAGAGGAAGGTGTACGCCGTGGCGCTCGGCATCGTGAAGGACCGTGATCTGGCGTGGGACGTGTCCCAGGAGGCGTTCGTCCGCGTCCACGCTCATCTCGGCGAGTTCAAGGGGGAATCGAGCTTCTCCACCTGGGTGCTGCGCATCGGCAGCCATCTCGCCATCGACGCGATCCGCAAGGAGCGCACGGCCGCCAAGCAGGATCTGGACGAGGTGCGCGAGTCGGACCTCTCGGGGGGCGGCGAGGGCATCCTCGCGACTGCGCTCGGGAACAACCCACAGGAGAACGCCCTCCGCCGGGAGCTGGCGGAGAAGATGACGCAGGCGCTCGCCCAGCTGCCCGAGAAGCATCGAACCATCCTGGTGCTCCGCGAGGTGGAGGGGCTCTCCTACGAGGAGCTGGCCGAGCGGCTCGGCATCCACAAGGGTACCGTGATGAGCCGGCTGTTCCACGCGCGGAAGAAGATGCAGGTGCTGCTGCGCGACTATGCCGCGCTCGAGGGCGACGACGAGTCGGAGGGGAGCGTCGAGTCATGAACGCGTGCTTCCATTTCGCGCCCATGATCGGCGCCCGCCCGGGCGAGCTCTCCGAGGAGGAGACGCGCGCGCTCGCCGAGCACCTCGCCACCTGCGACGCCTGCCAGGCGCGCCTCGCCGACGAGGAGGCGCTCTCGGGGATGCTGCCCGACGCGCTCATGGCCGAGGCGAACCGGCGCGACTTCTCGACCTTCTCGGATGGGGTGCTGGCGCGGATCCCGGAGTACCGGAAACAGGTTGCGCGCGAGCCGGCCGGGTTCCTCTCCTGGGTCCGCCACCACCGCGCCGTCGCGGCCATCTCGGCCGTCGCGCCGACGCTGGCCGCTCTGGCGCTCATCGTGTACTTTGGCCGCGGTGGCGCGGCCGAGGTCGCCTCGGTCGAGGTGAGCGCGGAGGACCGCGGCGCGATGGTGCTCGAGACGAGCGACGGGCCGGTGGTGCTCTTCGGAGACAGCGAGCCCGAGGGGTCCTAGGAGAGGCGGCCATGATGGGAAGGCGCAGCTTCGCGTCGGCAGCGCTCGGAATCGTGCTCGCGGCCGCCGTCCCGGTCCCCGCTGCCGCCGCCGGAAGCATCCCCGTCCGCGTCCGCATCATCAAGGGCTCGCGGCAAGGGCCCGCCGCCGTCGATCCGAAGCTCGCCGACCTGCACGGTCAGCTCGGGCGCCTCGCCTACCAGCGCTGGGACCAGGTCGGCGAGCATCAGAAGGAGATGGAGCTCGGCAAGTCCGCCTCGCTCCCGCTCCCCGACGGCTCGACGCTCGACCTGACCCTCGTCGACGCGCGCAAGGACACCGTGACCTTCGAGGTGAAGGTGCCGGCGCGCAAGACGCACTCGCGCCTCACCATCTCGAAGGACCAGCGGATCGTGCACCAGGTGACGGACGAGAAGAGCGGCGAGGCGTTCTTCGCGACCGTGCGGCCCTGGCCATAGCCATGGATCCTCGCCAGGAGCCTGGCACATCACACGAGACGAAAAGTATAGTTCCCTCTCTGACAGTGACGACCGACTCGGGGCTGGTGCTCTCGCGCCTCACGCGCGCCGCAGCGCTCCCCGCCCTCGTCCTCCTCCTCTACGCCTTCCTCTTCCCCTGGCTCCCGACCATCCGGAGCCCGAACGAGCTGTCGCGCCTCTACCAGGCGCGCGCCATCGTCGAGGACCATTCGCTCGCGGTGAATGCGCAGCTCGCGCGGCACGGGCCGGTGGGCGACCTCTCGGTGAGGGACGGCCGTTCCTATCCGAACAAGGCGCCCGGCGTGGCGTTCGCCGGGGCCGCCGCCTACGCCGTCGCGCGGGCGGCGCACGGCGGCCGCCCCGTCGGCGAGGCGGAGGCGATCTTCTGGGTCCGGCTCCTCGTCTGCATGGTGCCGGGCGCGATCGCGGCAGAGCTGCTCCGCCAGATCCTCGCGCGCCGCTTCGAGCCCGCCCTCGCCACCTCCGGCGCGCTCGTCTTCGCGCTCGGCACGATCATGTGGCCCTACTCGACGCTCTTCATGAGCCACGGGCCGACGGCGGCGGCGGTCGTGGCGTGCTGGTGGGCCGTGGAGCGGCGCAGCTTCGCGCTGGCGGGCTTCATGGCGGGCTGCGCAGTGCTCCTCGAGTACACGAGCGCGCTCGCGCTGCTCCCCCTCGCGTTGCATGCGTGGCGATCCGCTCCCCCCGCCGAGCGGGGGGAGGGCCAGGGAGAGAGGCATCGAGGCCCGATCATCTCGGCCTTCCTCGGCTTCCTCCCCCCCATCCTCGCCCTCGCCCTCTACCACCAGGCCGCCTTCGGGAACCCCTTCCACACGGGCTACCGCTACCTCGTGAATCCCGTGTTCACCGAGTGGCACGCGCGCGGCTTCATGGGCGTCGGCGCCCCCAGCCTGCGCGCGCTCGCCGGCAGCTTCCTCGATCCCGCGCGCGGACTCTTCGCCTGGAGCCCCTTCCTCGCGCTCGGCGTGCCGGGGCTCGTCCTCCTCGCGCGGCGCGACCGCGCGCTCGCCCTCCTGTGCGCCTCCGAGCTCGCGCTCTACGCGCTCTTCACCGCGAGCTTCACCTACGAGGCGTGGGGCTGGGTGGTGGGGCCGAGGCACATCACGACCGTCTGCGCGTTCCTCATCCCGCCCGCGCTCGCCGCGGCCGGGTGGCTGCGCGATCGTGGCCTCGGCTTCATCGCCGCCGGCCTCGCGCTCTTCGGGATGGCGGTGCTCGCGCTCACGATGGCGGTGTGCCCGTACCTGCCGGAGGAGCTCACGAACCCGCTCTGGCAGCTCGTCGTCCCGCTCGCGCGCATGGGGCTGCGCTCGACCGACCTGCTCGGCGTGGCGCTGCACACGAGCTCGTGGTGGGCGCTCGCGCCGTGGGCGGTCGTCCTCGCGGCCTCCGCGCTCTGGGTCGTGATGGCGTTCGCCCTTCGACCCTTCGAAGTCGAAGGGTCGAAGGGCGAACGGAACGGGGTGGCGCTCCAGGTCTTCCTCTCGATCGCCCTCGCCGCCGCGCTCCTCGCCGGGCAGTCGCAGCTCGGCCGACCCGACCGCTTCGACCGCACGCGCAGCTTCATGGCGGCGCAGTTCCGTTCCTGATAGCGACGAGAACGGGAACGTCCCATCGAGACGGTGCAGCTTCCTCGCCGCGCCGTGTGTACCTGTGGCCATGTTCGACGCCCGTGTCCTCGCCTTCACCGGCGTCGCCGCCATCGTCACCCTCACCCCGGGCGCCGACACCATGCTCGTCGTGCGCAGCGCGCTCGTCCGGGGGCGGCGCGCCGGTCTGCTCACGGTGCTGGGCATCGGTAGCGGCCTCTTCATCCACGCGACGCTGTCGGCCCTCGGGCTCTCGGTCGTCCTGGTGCGGTCGGCGCGCGCCTTCGAGCTCGTGAAGCTGACCGGCGCCCTCTACCTCGTGTTCCTGGGCCTCCAGGCGATCCGGAGCGCGGCGCGAGGCACGCCCATCGCGGAGCGGCCCGCCGACCCGGCCGGCGCGCACCGCGCCTACGTCGAGGGGCTCCTCACGAACGTGCTCAACCCCAAGGTGGCGATCTTCTACCTCGCGTTCCTGCCACAGTTCATCGGCCCCGGCGACCCGGTGCTGGCGAAGTCGATCCTGCTCGCGTCCATCCACTTCGTCGAGGGCCTGGTCTGGCTGTCGCTGGTGACCCTCTTCGTCGCGCGGCTGCGGCCAGTGCTGGCGCAGCCTCGGGTGCAGCGCGCGCTCGAGTCCGTCACCGGGCTCGTCTTCATCGCGTTCGGCGTGAAGCTGGCGGTCAGCAGGCGCTGACGTCGCGGGAGCATCAGCTCCCCGCGACGGTCTACGCGCCGTTCCGCACGCGCCTCGACGATGAGGTCCCGACGCCGAGCTCCCAGCAGAGCGCATCGGGAGCCTGGCCGTGCACGCGGATGAAGCCGCGGTGCACGCCGTGGAGGTGGTGCGCGGCGCAGAGCGAGACGAGGTTATCGGGCTCGTCGCCGCCGCCGGACGACCGGTAGCGGACGTGGTGGGCATGCAACGCGGCGCGGCTGCAGCCCGGCACCTGGCAGAGGCCGCGGTCGCGCGCGAGGACCCTCCGGTGCGGCGTGCTCCGCTCCGCGAGCGCCTGCTTCCAGGTGTCGATGAAGTGCCGGGCGATGATCTCCAGGCACTCGCCCGGCTCGAGCCAGCGCCCGGCCACCGCGCGCACCGCCCGGAACGCCTCGCCCAGGATCCCGACCACCCGCTCCGGCACGCGCAGGTCGATGACCCCCTGCGCGCATACCTGCGCCTCCTCCTGCGCCTCCAGCTCGCGCCGGAGCTCGATGCAGGTCATCGGCTCGGCGCGCGCGATGCACGCCTCGACGGTCGAGTCGTCGGCCACCTGCGCCACGAGGCGCGCCTTCTCGTACGAGAGGCGTCCATCCCGCATCGCCTCCCTGAGCCGGGGCAGCGCGTAGAGCCGCCGCTCGAGCCAGATGCGCTGCTCGACCGTCCGCGCCGCCATCCCGAGCCGCTGCGAACAGTAGTGCCCGAAGGAGGCGAAGAGCGCGTCCTGCCAGAGCCCCAGGTCGCGGAAGAGCATGGCCAGATGCCCGACGAGCTCGTCCCACCCCTCACGCATGACCACGAGGCGCCGCAGCTCGCCGTCCAGGTGCTGGGGATCGACGGAAGCAGGCCCCTCGGGCGTGGCGACCGGCTCGGCCGCGTCGAGGAACGCCCAGCGCGTCTCCGCCTCGAGCGCCGCCTTGGCCGCCTCGAGCCAATTGCCCACGGAGGTGTGGAACACCTCGTCCTCGGGCTCTCGGGCGCTCTCCACCCGCTCGGAATGCGCTCCGAGGTACTCCTGGCAGATCGCCTCGAGCCGCTGCGACTTCGGCGACGTCGCGCCGAGGAGCTTCCCCGCGAGACCCATCGCCTCGTCCAGCGCCGCCTGGGCTTGCGGGGACGCGTTCACCCAGATGCGCTGCCACCGCTCGTCGTCGTCGGCCGGCGCGCCCCCCGCCTCCTTCACCGCGGCCTCGAGCGCCCGGACCGTCTCGTCCTTGGCACGAGCCACCCAGCCGGCCTCATCGTCACCGCGCGCCACGGGCAAGACGACCTGTGCCTTGCGCGCGCTCACCTCGCCGCTGCGGACCGCCTCTCGAAGGAGCGGCCGCTCGCGCAGCTCGCGCGAGAGCCGGGCCAGGTCCTGCGCCGTGCGCGCCGCGATCCCGAGGCGCTCGCGCGCGTAGTCGCCGACGCCGGAGTACCCGAGCCGGAGCGAGCCGGCCCCGTCGGCGAGGAGCGCGAGGCGCTCCCCGACGGCGATGTCGAGCGCGCCCCTCCCGCGCGCCACGCGCACGAGGAGGCGGTCGATGAGGAGCGCCGCCTCGTTCCGGAGCACCCCGTGCCGCTCGTGGGGCGCCACCGGCCGGAGCAGCCACGCCTGCCGGGCGATTGTGTCCAGCGCGTCCGCCGAGGTCGGCGACAGGAGTACGGACTCGAGCTCGCGGCACACCTCGTCCACGATCCAACCCATACCATTGGTGTCTGACACTGGAGCGACGAGCGCGCGGCCTGCGACTGTCCTAGCACACGCGATGGCGGCGCCTTAGATCCAGCCGTGTCCCACCCCCGCTTGGCTCGTGAACCAAGGAGGCTCCCGTGTCCGCAATCACCCGCTCGAAGATCGCTCCCCACCTGTGGTTCGCCGACAAGGCGGTCGAGGCGGCGAACTTCTACGTCTCGCTCTTTCCCGACTCGCGCGTCGACAGCGTCACCCCCATCCCGGCCGACACGCCGAGCGGTCCGGCCGGCTCGGTCCAGGTCGTCGAATTCACCCTCGCCGGTCAGCAGTTCCTGGCGATCAACGCCGGGCCCCTCGACCCGTTCAACCACGCCATCTCGTTCGTCGTGAACTGCACCGACCAGGCCGAGGTCGACCGCCTCTGGGACGCGCTGTCGGCCGGCGGCACGATCGAGCAGTGCGGCTGGCTCAAGGACCGCTACGGCGTCTCCTGGCAGATCGTTCCGACGGTGCTCGGCGAGCTGATGAAGGACCCCGACCGCGGCCGCGCCCGGCGTGTGATGGAGGCGATGCTCGGCATGAAGAAGCTCGACATCGCGGGTCTGCGGCGCGCCTACGCGGGCGGCTGAGCGCTGACGATCACCCGCGGAGTCGAAGGGCGAAATCGGGTCGGCGCTGCACGTTCACGACACCGCGATTCGCCGGCTCTCCGCGTTGCTGCTCGCGGTGGGCAGCGCACGCGGCGCGGCGCGCACCTGCTCGAGACGTCCCACGGCGTGGAGGACGTGCTCGCAAGAACTCGAGACTGCACAGTCCGGGCGGGGGGCGCAGGTCCCGTGGAACTACGGCTCGATGTGCCTCCCCGAGACCACCGAATCTCGACTGGGTCCAAGCCTGGCACCGGCTCCGTCAGCGAACTACCTTCAGGTTTCTACGTGCCGTGTGGGAGCCCTCAAGTGTACAGGTGGATAGCGATCGGGGAGAATAGTTCGCGGCACGATGGCGAGGCACGGTCCGAGATAGGTGCGCGGGACGCGGCACTGATGGCCATCGGGCATCGGGGAGCGGTGCTGGTCTTCGATCCCGACGGCAAGCTCGTGCCCTGGTGCTCGATCGACGCCTACGCCGGGGACGCTGCGCAGGGCTGACGATCCCGCGCGTTCGCGCCTGCCCCTGAGCCCATTGCGTGTAAGCGTCGCGATCCAGCCCGTCTACAGCGCAGAGATCCCCAGCGTGCTGCAGCGCGGCTAGTT
>WNGE01002662.1_pt1 | contig 21664 bp, 25 predicted proteins | sample 5400651 | NCBI WGS metagenome assembly WNGE01 (sample SAMN13153370, study PRJNA577476) | soil metagenome | isolation source: 60 cm soil or saprolite under grassland replicate 2 | place: USA:California | collected 2016-06-15 | reverse complement strand
CTGGTCAACGCGAACCTGGCGATTCCGATCAACCTCGCTCTCGCGGCCAACGTCCTGTCGGACGGTTCGATCGCGGCCGCGGGCGCGCAGCAGAACACGCCCATCGATCAAGGCATGCTGACACCGCCGGCGATGGCGTAAACAAGTGAAAGGAGCTAGTGCATGGGTAACACGCTGAAGAAAGAGGATCAGCACGATCATCAGCGCATCGAAGTGTGGACCAGGTGTCCCGACTGCGGTGAGGAGCTGGCGCGACAGACATTCAACCGCTCGGATACCGAGCAGCAGGAAATGAGCGAGCTGCCGAACCGCGAGGCGATGTCGCTGGTCAACGCCAACATCGCGGCACCGATCAATGCTGCCCTGGCGCTGAATGTCCTGTCTGATGGCTCGATTGCCGCGGCGTCAGCGCAGCAGTACGCGCCCATCAACCAGGGTATCGGTTGATAGGTAGGCGGCTTTCGTCACGTTGAGCCGAAGCGGAGCGGGCCGGCATACCGGCCCGTTCCTTGTTCCCCACTGATGGTCCAGACCCCCACTTCCGCGCCCACACATACTCCTGCTGGCGGTGCCCCGACGCTGCCCGATCGTCCGAAGCTGGCCCCCGACGTGAAACTGGCCGGACAGATGCAGGAAAGCGCTTTCGAGAATGCGCCCTGGCTGCTCGAGCGCGAAGCGGCCGGCTACGTGCAGGTGACGGAGCTGCTGTATCGCATCGCCGAGAAGTGCACCGACCAAAACACCATCACAGATATCGCCGAACAAATCTCGGCCGAGGGCAAGCCCGTCAACGCGACGACGGTGCAGGCGCTGGTGGAGCGCATGCTCATACCGCGCGGGTTGGTCGCGGGCGCGGATGGGTCTGTGGCAGCGGTCGCGTCGGCGGGTCCGTCGCCGCTCGCGCTGAATATGCGCCTGAAGATGATCAGTCCGCAGCGGATCGAACCGGTTACCGCGGTGCTCAGACATCTGTACTGGCCACCGGTGATGGTGATTGTGCTGATCGTCGCCAGCGTCGCGCAGGCGTGGCTGTATTTCATACACGGTGTCGCGGGCAGCTTGCACGACACCTTGTACGCGCCCGGCCTGATGCTGGTGGTGCTCGCCATCGTTGTGGTGTCAGCGGGGTTCCACGAGCTTGGCCACGCGGCGGCGCTGCATTACGCGGGCGGACGTACCAAGGGGATGGGTGCCGGGCTGTACATCATCTATCCGGCCTTTTTTACGGACGTCTCCGACAACTATCGCCAGCCTCGCTGGTCGCGCGTACGGACAGACCTGGGCGGTTTCTACTTCAACCTGATCTTCGCCCTGGTGATCCTCGGCGCCTACCTGCTGAGCGGCCACGAGTTCCTGCTCTTGATGATGCTGATGATCAATCTGGAGATCATCCACCAGCTGTTGCCCTTCCTGCGCCTGGACGGCTACTGGGCCCTGGCCGACATCACCGGCGTGCCCGACTTCTTCTCACAGATGGGCGATTTCGCTCGCAGCATCGTGCCCATCCAGGCCTGGAAGGGCCGCAAGATGGCACCCCTGAAGTGGTGGGGAAAGCTCGTCTTTGGCATCTACGTGCTAATTACCATCCCGCTGCTCGGCGCGCTGCTGCTGCTGATGCTCAAGAGCGTGCCGCGCGTCCTGGCGACTGTCTGGGATTCATTCCTCAAACAAAGCCACAACTTCGGTCAGGCGTACAGCCAGGCTGACATCCTGGGCATGGCCGCGGCACCGCCGCAGATGCTGCTCCTGGCGCTGCCGACGATTGGTCTGTGCTACACGCTGTTCAATCTCGCCCGCCGCGTGCTGATGCGACTGTGGACGTGGAGCAAGCCGACCATGGCGCGACGGGTGGTGGGTGCCGTGAGCACGCTTGCCGCTGCCGTCCTGGTGGGCTTCCTGTGGGCACCCGAGCTACCGTTTGGAATTCACCAGCCGGGCCCGCTATACGACCAGGTGCGGTTCGAGCCGATCGTCGAAAACGAACGCGGTACCGTGCAAGACGCACTCGCCGGCGTCGTCGCTACGCGTGAACCGGCTGAGTCAAGAGCGGAGTCTGCCACGCTTACGCTGCCGACCGCTGCGCCGGCGGTGGCCACGGCTGCGCCCGCTGAAGCGACCGTCGTCGGCACACCTGGAACACCTGGCACGCCGGGTACACCATTGCCACTTCCCGCAGGTCAGGCGACGCAAGCCGTTGTCGGGACCCCGGTACCTGTTTCTGGCACCCCACGCGTCACATCCGTTGCCACGCCGCGGACTGCGACCCCCACCCCCGCACGATGATGGCTGGCACTTACGTTGCGCCCGCTCCCAAAATGCACAACGAACAACTTCGCAGGCGATGTGGGGCGACGTTCTTCGCACGCGTAGCGAGCGTCGTCACCACCTCACTGTTGGCCTATTTGAGCGTTGCTGGGGCACCACCGGGTGTCAGCGCGCAGACGGACGTTACTCCGACTCCGACTGCGACTCCGGCTTTGGCGCTGGCGACGGACACGCCGACTCCGACCGAAACCGCGGTGGTGGTGGAGACTCCCGTGCCGACGATTACGCCGACACCGTTTGTCAGTGGAGTCCCGTGTGACGGGGGCGATCCGAGCGGGCCAGACGCCAATACGTGCAGGCGGTTGACAATCCCGATGACGTTTCCGAAGACATCGCCGACACCGTCAATCGCCTGGACCGCGAGCTTCGATCGATCCAGCGTGATCGGAGGATTTCACTAGCGGAAGCTGAAGAACGTCTCAACGGCGTGCTGGAACGCTTCAATGAGCTCGGTGGCTCGCTCGGTGACCAGCGCGATGAGCGCGATGACTGAAGCCTTTCGCACGCTGGTCGCCGCCTGGGCGATCGGTGAGAGTATTACTGGTCAGACGCCGCGGTCGTAGCCGCCGCCGACGTGCCCGTCGATACCACGATCCAGCCCGTGGGCGTGTACTTCGCCGAGCCATCAGCGAAGTGGCTGATTTCGATGAGCTCGTGTGACTCGACGTAGTAGGCGTGACTAACTGGCGTCGAGCTGTCGGGTGCAACAGTGGTGGGCGTTGCGACTGTCCGGCCGCACGCGGTGAGTCCAAACGCGGCCACGACACACGCGACCGAAATGATCCGATTCCTTGCGTTCACGGGAGTCCCTCCTCTGGGATGAACGCAAGCTATGGCGATGGAGCTCAGGTCGCGTTGGCATTAATCCCTATTCGGGCTCCCTATCTTGGTGGCAGTTGGATGTGGGTCTACTGACCCATGACCACCAGGCCGTGATCGGACGCCCAGATCCCCACCTGAGTCCGCGACGCGAAGCCGAGCTTGCTCAGGATGTTCTCCACATGCCGCTGCGCCGTGTGCAGCGAGATCACCAGCTCGTCCGCGATCTGCCGATTGCTGAACCCCTGTCCGATGAGCGCGTGCACCTCGCGTTCGCGCGGTGTGAGCGGCAGGTGCGCTGGCGCAGGCGTCGGGTGCGACCTGCTGGTGGGCTCCAGGACCGTCGATCTGGCCAGAGCGACCGCTTCGCTGGTGGACAACGACTTGCCCGGTGGCGTCCGTCGGGCCGGTTCAAGGCGGCGCGCCAGGTCAGTACGATCGGCTGGCGACAGTGGTGTGAGACCGACTGCGCGGAGACGTTCCGCGGCGTCCGCGTAGCCGAGGCGAGTCTTGCCACAGCCACCCGCGCCGGTGAGGGTGACAAGTCGTCCACGACCACCCAGCACCAGGTCGCGCACGCTGGCGACTTCGTGCTCGCGCCCGATGAGCGCCGTTCGCATCGGCGGCACGCTTTTAAGAACGCTAAGAACGCTAAGAACGCTGTGTCGCCCGCGCCGGCGCGCACGCGCACCGCTCATCCCCCCTCCGGGGCGGTCACGGTACCATGCCGTGGGCCGTGATCGTCGACTCGCATTGCCATGCCTGGCGCTACTGGCCGTATGAGCCGCCCGTGCCGGATCCGGAGTCCCGGCCACTGGTCGAGCAGCTGCTGTTCGAGATGGACCAGTGCGGTGTCGAGGAGGCGGTGCTGGTCGCAGCGCGTATCGACCACAACCCCGACAACAATGACTACGTCGCCGAGTGCGTGCGGCGCTTCCCCGATCGCCTGTACCAATTCGCAGACGTCGACTGCATGTGGACGCCGACGTACCACACGCCCGGCGCCGCAGACCGACTCGCCGAAGCAGTCCGTACCTACAACTTGCGCGGCTTCACCCACTACGTCGCCGATGACGACGATGGCTCGTGGTTCTTCTCGGACGATGGCCAGGCGTTCCTGAAAACAGCCGCCAGGTTGAACCAGATCGTCAGTATCCATCTACCCAATCGGCTGCAACCCGTGCTGCGGCAACTCGCAGATCAGTTTCCTGACACACCGTTCGTGTGCCACCACATGGCCTATCCCATCGCCAGCCAGGGGCCCGATGGGGCCGCTCTGAAGGACATTGTCGCGTCGGCGAGCAAGCCCAATATCCACATCAAGCTGTCGGGCTTTCACTATGCAGGCACGGTTGGCTGGGAGTACCCGCACACCGCGAGCCGCTACATCGTGCGCCAACTGTTCGAGCACTTCGGCCCAGAGCGTCTGCACTGGGGCTCGGATTACCCGGTCGTGCGTTGGGCGATGAACTACCGCCAGGCGCTCGAGGTGTTCCGCACGCACTGCGCCGACTTCATTCCCGAGCCGGCGATGGATCGCCTCCTCGGCAGCAGTCTGCACGACCTGTTACAGAGGCACGGTCCCTAGTCCACGTAGCGTTGCGACCGCGGCTCCCAGTCGAGCAGCCGTTTGGCTTTGCTCAGGTTGTGCTCTTCTTGCGCCTCGTCGCCGGCGATGAAGCACGCGTCGAACCGGCCATGGCCCACCTGCACTGCCTCCAGCGCAGCCAGGTAGGCGCGCGCGATGTCCTCTTCATCCGTCCAGTACAGGTGGCGCTCGCCTGACGGAGCCGCGCGCCGTTCGGCAATGAACTGCTCCCGCGTGCGCGGCCCGGTGATGCGGAGTGCGATCAGGTTCATGTCGAACCAGCGCGCGAAGTACTCGCAAATCCGCTCGCCCAGACTCTTCGTCAGGCCGTACACGCTGGGTGTGTCCAACGGGACCGACTCCTCAGAGGGATACCACGTCCGCTCGCGGTAATGGACACTCATCGTGCTGGTGTGCACGCCACGCGTGATGCCCATGCCCTGCGCCGTCCACAGCAGCAGGTGCAGCCCGAGCGTGTTGACCTCGTAGTTCTCCGTGATCTGGGTCAACGTCTGGTCGTTGGAGCTGCCGCCCTGCGGGCTCTTCATCACCATGTTGATGAAGGTGTCCATGCCGTCGAGCGCTCGCCGCAGGTCCGCGGGGTTGGTGATCGAGCCCTGGATGTACTCGACACTCGCGTGTTTGGGCGGCTCAGGATCGAGCACGCGCAGCGAATGGTGCTGCTGCAAATACGGCGTGACGAACGTACCCACGAGGCCGGAGCCACCGGTGAGGAGGACCTTCATACGGCGTACGCGATCGAGCCGTCGGCGCGCAGCGGGATGTCCTTGAGCGGCCGATTGCCGAGCGGGCCGAGCGGCTCTGTGATGTCCGTGTCCACGAGGCTGATGCCCAGGCCAGGGGTTTCGGGCGGCAGCAGATAGCCACCCTGCCGCTGCAATACGCCGCGAAAGCCCGACCACCTGGTGCTCTCGTCGGTGCGCGCATACTCCTGCACTACGAAGTTGGGGATCGAGGTATCCAGGTGCACCGCGGCCGCGGTCAGCACCGGGCCGAGGTAGTTATGGGTCACCACGGCGGCGTGATAAGCCTCCGCGATGGCGGCGATCTTGCGGGTATGCGTCAGTCCACCAGCCAGGCCCATGTCGGGCCGCACGTACTGGCTGCCGCCGTACGCCAATAACTCGCGAAACTCCCAGATGGTGTGCAGTCGCTCGCCGTTGGCGATCGGTGTCGAAACACGCCGCGCTACTTCGGCCTGGGAGACGATGCTGTCGATCTGCACCGGGTCCTCGACGAAGAGCGGGTTGAACTGCGCGATCGCTTCGATGACCGGTGGCGCTTGCAGGGGCGTCAGCTTGCGGTGCAGCTCGAGGATGATGTCGACGTCGCTTTTCACGGCCGTGCGGGCCGCGGCGACCCGCTCGGCCACGCCGCGCACCAGCGCGTCCTGGGTCATATCGCCATAGCCGTCCGGGATCGGGTCGAACTTGATCGCCGTGAAGCCCTCTTCGGCGGCAGCATGCGCATTCGCGCTGACTTCGTCGGGAGTGTTGCCACCCATCAACAGGTGTAGGCGCACCCGATCGCGGTACTTGCCGCCCATGAGCTCCCAGATGGGCGCCTGGTGAATCTGGCCCTTGATGTCCCACAACGCGATGTCGACGGCGCTGACCGCGCCGCCGAGGACCGAGCCGCGGAACGGGCCCATGCGGTACAGGTGCTGCCAGTGCCGCTCGATCCGCTGCGGGTCCTGACCGAGGAGGTAGTCGCGAAACGTCTGGACCACCGCGTGGACCGCTTCGGGGTAGGCCCAGCACGCTGATTGGCCGAGGCCCACGTGCCCCTGCTCGCTGGTAATGCGAACGAAGTGCGCGCCGCCCAACATGAGCGACTCAACCTCCGCAATGTGCATGCGGCTGGCTCCCTTGCTGATGGTGTTAGAGGTCGTCGACGTTGATGATGCGCCGTTCGGCCGCGGACCGATACGCCGCCTCGAGGAGCTCGACCGTCCGCGCGCCGATCTCGCCCGATGATTGGTTGATGGTCTCGGGCCCGAGGATGATGTCGACCAGATGGCGTGCGGTCATGTCCATCGGGTACCGCCGAGCGGCAGGCACCTCGTCCAGGCGTTCGACGCCACCGTCGTTGTAGTAGATCGAGCAGCTGCCGGCCATCGTGTCGAGCCACGCGTAGCCGTCGCTTCCGTACAGGCGGATCTCGAGCTGCGAGTTGGCCTGCTGCGCGGTCGGGATGCCGCCGGTGCTGGCCAGGGTGCCGACCGCGCCGCCGTCGAAGCGCACGCTGATCGCATCGCACAGATCGACCTGCAGCTCGAAGCCTTCGAGGAACGCCGCCACCTCTCGTGGCCGCAGGTCGGTCAGCCACAGCAGCAGCGCCGCCGAGTGGGTGACCTGGAGGTGGCCCTGGCCACCGCCGGCGATGGCCGGATCGCTGTACGTACTCGGCTGCGGGCCGGTCACCTGCCACTTGAAAGCGTTGGCGTAGGCCTGCGGGTTGGCGCGGTAATACTCGAGCACCATCGATGCGAACAGCGAGTGCACCAGTTGGATGGTGCCGAGCGCACCCTGCCTGATGCGCTCGCGTAGCTGAGCGTGCTGCTCGGTGAAGTGGTAGGGGTAGCCGACGATCAGCGGCGTGCGTTTGTGGTCGGCGAGTTGCACCAGGTGGCGCGCCTCGCGTGCGGTCAACACCATTGGCTTTTCGAGCATGAGCGGAAGCCCTCGATTGAGCACGTCAGTGGCGACGCTGTAGTGCGCGTTGTGCGGGGTGGCCACGATCACGCCGTCGAGATCGCCACGATCGAGCATCTGGCGATAGTCCGAGTACTGGCTCGTAATGCCGAAGTGTTCGGCGGCGTGCGCCAGGCGCTCCGGCGAGACGTCGGCGATCGCGACAACATCCGCCTGGGGATGCGCCATCAGCGTGGGCAGGTGGGCGTACGTAGCCCACCAGCCGGTGCCGATCACGCCGATCCGCGCGCGCCTGGTCACTTGCCCGCTCAATGCCTCGGCGCCGGCGCGCCGCCCGTATACGGGTCGAGCAGACTCATCGGAAAGTAGCCGACCTGATCGTCGTAGATGCGCAGTTTGTTGGGTCGGACACCCATCTGTGGCTCGACCACTCCGTCCTCGACCGGCTCATCGCAGCGGACTACTCGGCCATACGCCCACAGGTAGCTGGCGTCTTCTTGATCGTGACTCGTGGTCCGGACATCGAAGATGCACCCGCGCAGGAGCCACGGCCCCTCGTCCGGTGCGACGCGATGCTGCGCCCGCACCACGCGGCCATTGTCGATGGTCTGTTTCTCCGCCACGCTCAGGGGAACCCCCGCCGCGCGGTCCGCCAACCACTCGCCGTAGAAGGCGTACAGCGGATACGGGCCATTCCTGACCACGTGCAGCGCCGTAAACGCCTCAGGCGTAGGCCCCACCGGCCGCGGCGCACTGCATGCAGCCAGAATCAGGCAAGCCAAGGCGCACTTGATGACCCGCGCCGATCGCATCGCTCGAGGCGAACGCAGTGTAGCGCGCCGCGGTATAAAGGCCGGCATGCCAAATCGGATCGTGCATTTCGAGATCGAGGCAACCGATCGCGACCGCGCCTCGAAGTTCTATTCGCAGGCCTTTGGCTGGCAGATGCAGCAGATGGGTGAGGACATGGGAGGCTATGTGGTCGTGACCACTGGTGATCCCAAGGAGCCAGGCGGCATCAATGGCGGCATCTATGTCAATCCCGCTGGTGGCAAGAAAGAGCTCAACGCCTTTTCGTGCGTCGTGGGCGTCGACAACATCGACCAGGCAATCGGGCAAGTGAAAGCCGCTGGTGGCCAGGTCGAAGGTGAAAAGATGGATATTCCAGGCATTGGAACATTCGCCCGTTGCAAAGACACCGAGGGCAACACTTTCACCATGCTGCAGCCGCTACCGACGTCGATGTAGCTCTCGACCTGACGCAGCCGAGGAATGTCGTGGTTTGAACGCGAGATCCCTCGCAGGCTCGGGATGACATGGTCACTTATCGGGTCGTGCCAGTCCCCGAACGAGACGGAGACCGGTCTTGCTTCCCCGAAGGGAGGGAGACCGGTCTTGTTTCCCGATGGGGACGGAGACCGGGGTTAGGGCTGAAGGGTCGCGGTGGCTGTGTAGACGAGGCTAGTAGTGAGCTTGATGAGCGGCGGCCTGGTCAGCGAGGAATAGTCCCTGAACCACTGGCCATCGGGGCCGCACACCCACTTGTTGCCATTGATATCGGTGGCGCGCTCGCCCGGCAAGTAGAACTCGTACTCGCCTGGGCCGATCTTGGCGGCGCAGCGGACGCCGGGATCGGCCGGGGCATTGTCCTGCGCAAAGGCCGACACCGCTGAGAGGCTCAGGACGGACGCGGCGACACTCAGTGCCAACACGGTGGTGCGGGCGCGCTTGGCGAGGTGCTTCATGCGCCCACACTAGGCTTCTTCCCGCGACTTGTTTCTATGAATCAGTTCACCGCTGCGCTGTGAATGCGGACACTCTGACCTTCAGCGCTGGAGCGCTCGATCGCCTCGATCAGCTTGTGCAGTTTGACCGCGTGCGCGAAATCCGGCTGATAGTCAGCATTGGCAGCGAGCGAGCGAGCGAGCCGGGCGTACGACTGGCCGACGTTGCGCGGCGGGCCAGCTGGCGTGGCCTCGGGCGCGAGCACGAAGCGTTCGGGTGGCTCCATCGGGCTGAGCTGCTCGTTGCCGCGCGCGCCGCGCAGCTGACTGGGTCCGAGGTTCGCGGAGCCGCCAGTAATCACGAGCGTGCCTTCCGTGCCGTAGATCTCGAATCGATTGCCACTCGGGTTGGCAGGCACCGTGGTCACCAGGAAGGCGACCTGGGCGCCGCCCTCCAGCCTCCCCGAGACGTTGACCCAATCGGGCGACGAGACTTTCACCGTCTCGCCCGTGTCCGTGTTGTGCCACTCGGTGATCGTCGTGGACAGCCGCGCCGAGACATCCTCGAACTCACCCAGCACGAAACACAACGCATCGATCGCGTGACCGGCCGAGATGGTCAACGTGTTGGCGCCGTTGGCGCGATCCGCCTGCCAGATACGGCCATTGCCGCGGCGGGTGACTGCCTGAGTGACGTTGGTCATCGTTGCCGACAGCACGCGGCCGACGTGCCCCTGTTCGACCAGCTCGCGGGCGTACATCAGCGTCGGGTCGCTGCGCGCCTGCAGGCCAACCGCGGTGCGCAACGAGCGCTCGGCAGCCGCGCGCGCCATCTCCTCGGCTTCGGCGACGTTGGCGCCCAGGGGCCACTCGCAGAAGACGTTCTTGCCAGCCCGCAGCGCCTTCATGACCAGATCGCGGTGCCCAGGCACGCGCACGACCACGGCGACGAGGTCCACGCCCTTGTCCGCGACCATCGAGTCGAAGTTGGAAAAGGCGAGCTCTGCGCCGAAGGCATCCGCCGACGCCCGTGCGGTGTCCTCGTGAGCGGTGCAGACGGCCCAGAGCTCATAGTCGGGCAGCGCGTGGAGCGCCGGCACGTGCGCGTTGGCACCCCAACCACTTCCGCCGGTGGTCACCGTGGCGCCCACGATGCCAACCCGAATCTTGTCAGTCATAGTGTGAGACTACGACGGGAAGTTGAAGTCGATCCGTTCGCAGTACATCTCTGCGGTCAAGCGGGCAACCTGCGCATCGTGGCCATCCGCCGGCGTGGGTGTGAGCCGGAAGATGCCGAGATTCTGGAGCTTGAGCGTAGCTAGCGTCTTGCCCGAACGCGACACCAGGTCGAGCTGTCCGTTCTTCTCGTTCTCGGTGCCGTTGTTGCCGTCAACCACAAATTTGTTGAACCACGAGCGCCACGACGCACCATCGGTCTCGGGAATGGTCACCTTCAGGTTGGGCGCATCCAGACCTGCAGGTTGCTGCGGCTGCACGTCTCGGACGTCCGCGTCGTCGGGGGCATTGGGCGATGCTCCGGTCGAAGTACTTGTGCAGAATTGGCGTGCCCTGGTAGTCGGTGTTGAAGGCAAAAAGCTTGTTCGCAGCGATCTGCAGCAGGTCGGTTCAGCTATCGCCATTCACGTCGGCAAAGTACAGGTTGGATGGCAGGCGCGTTTGCGTATTGCTGTGTGCGTCCGCACTGGCCGGTGCGGCAGTGAGCAGCGTGGCTGCGACGGCGACACAAGCCAATGTCCCGGAGACGGTACGGTGCATCCAGCGTCGGGCGCGCGCGGCATGTACGTCAAACATCGAACCCCTTGAATGAGCGGACGGTAGGGTTCACGAGGCGAGAAACCGCTAGAGTCCGAGCAGGACGACCTGAAAAGTGGCTGAAATCGGTGGACTGTCCGAAGTCGCTCGCGCACTGGTCCGCGACCAGCGGGTTGCGCTAGGCCAACTGCGCGAACTGCTCGCGGCCCACGCCGGCGGCGCCGATGACCTGCGCCAGCTGCGTCAGGCGGAGCTCGATCTCGACGAGCTGTTCCTGCTGGTCATCGTCGGCGAGTTCAATTCAGGCAAGTCCGCGTTCATCAACGCATTGCTGGGCGAGCGGGTCCTGCTCGAGGGCGTGACGCCGACCACGGCGGCGATCACCCGCCTACGCCACTCCGACTCGCACACCGAGCAGCGGCAAGGCCCGGTGCTGGACGTCGGACACCCGCTCGGCATCCTGCGCGATGTCGCGGTGGTCGATACGCCGGGCACGAACGCGATCCTGCGCGAGCACGAGGAGATCACCAGTCAGTTCGTGCCACGCGCAGACCTGGTCCTGTTCGTAACCTCCGCGGACCGACCCTTTACCGAAACCGAGCGCGCGTTCATGGAGCGCATCCGAGCGTGGGGCAAGAAGGTCGTGGTCGTACTCAACAAGGTCGACCTGCTCGAGTCGGGTCAACTGGCGGAGCAGGTCGACTTCGTACGGCAAGGTGTCGAGCGGCTGTTGGGCTTCCGCCCGGAGGTCTTCGCCGTGTCGGCGCGCTCCGCGCTGACCGCCAAGGAAGCGGCCGACAGCGGCGAACGTGGGCGAGCCTGGGAACAAAGTCGCTTTCAACAGCTCGAGGAGTTCGTCGCCAACACGCTCGACGAACGGGGACGCTTGCGGCTCAAGCTGGCCAGCCCTCTCGGCGTGGCGGACCGTATCGGGCGCTCGTACGTGATGGCCGCCGAAGAGAAGCTGGCGCTGTTGGCTGATGACCTCGCGCTCGTCGAATCGATCGATCGGCAGCTTGCGGCCTACCGCGACGATATGCAGGCGAATTTCGCGTTTCGAGTGCAGGAGGTCGACAACATCCTGCACGAGATGAGCGCGCGTGGCACCGACTACCTGGACAGCACGCTGCGCGTGGGGCGCATCGTCGACCTGTTTCGCAAGAAGGTGCTGCAGGACGAGTTCGCCCGCGTGGTCGTCGCCGATGCACCCGAGCGGCTCGACCGTCTCACACAAGAGCTGATCGATTGGATGGTCGATCAGGATCTGCGTCTGTGGCGGGCGGTCACCGAGCAGGTCGAGCGGCGCCGCGGCATCAGCCCCGAGGCTCCGGCCGAACGCCTCGCCGGTTCGTTCGAATACGATCGCCGCGCGCTGCTGGGGACCCTCGGTCAGACTGCGCGGGGTGTGCTGGCCCGTCACGACCACCAGCGTGAGGCAACGCAGCTGGCAACCTCGGTGCGTGACGCGATCACCCAGGCGACATTGCTCGAAGCAGGAGCGGTCGGTCTGGGCGCGGTGAGCCTGGCCATCCTCGGCAGCGCGGCGGCGGACGTCACGGGCCTGTTCGCGGCAAGCGTCATCGCTGGTGTCGGGCTGTGGCTGCTCCCCCGCAAGCGGCGTCAGGCCAAGGCCCAGTTCCGCGCGCGTACCGAGGAATTGCGCACGCGCCTGGTCACAGCGCTGCAGGATGAGTTCCGTCGTGAGCTCGAGCGCAGCATTCAGCGCATCAAGGACGCGCTCGCGCCGTACGACCGATTCGTGCGCAGCGAGCGCGAGCGCACCCAGCAGTTGATGGGCGATCTCCGCTCCACCCTGGATGAGCTCGCACACTTGCGCACGCGCATCGACACGGTCGCGCCACAGTGAGCGACGGTCAGGCGAGCGCCACCACTGGTCCTTGGCGCACGGACTTGTTGGCGCTGGCCACGCGGAGCATGGCGGTCAGGCTGAGGTCGACGTCGGCCTCAGTGGTCGCCCAGCTGGAGACGCTGATGCGCATCGCGTCGCGACCGTGCCAGCGGGTGCCTCCGCACCACGCGGTGCCATCGCGCTGCACGGCGGCGATCACGCGTCGCGTCGTCTCGTCGTCTCCGAACGACACCAGCACTTGGTTCAGCTCGACGTTGTTCAAGACCTCGTAACCGGCCGCCCGCAAACCGTCGGCGAAGCGGGTCGCATAGCTGCAGGTGCGCTCGACCAGATCGGCCAGCCCGTCGCGGCCGAGCGTGCGGAGCGCTGTCCAGATCTCCACTCCGCGCGCCCGACGCAAGGTCTCGGGCGTGTAGTGCATTGGCTCGCGCTGCTCGCTCATGACGTAGTACGCGGCGCCCTGGGCCATGGCCGCGCGCAGCGCACCCGCGTCACGCACAAAGGCGAGGCCGCTGTCGTAGGGCACGTTGAGCCACTTGTGGGCGTCGGTCGCCCACGAGTCTGCTTCGGCGACGCCGTCCGCGAGGTAGGCGCGCTCTGGCGCGGCAGCCCACAAGCCGAAGGCGCCGTCGACGTGTACCCAGGCATCAGCGTCGCGTGCTCGCTTGCAGATCTCGCCAACCGGGTCGAACGCACCGCTGTTCACGTTGCCAGCCTGCAAACAGACGATCGCCGGCGACTTCAGGCTCGGAAACATGTCCAGCCGCATGCGGCCCTGGTCATCGGTCGGAACCACCACGACGTTGTTCCGACCGAACCCCAGCAGTGCTAGCGCCTTGAAGAGCGTCGCGTGTGCCTCCGCGCCGGCGACAACGGTCACGGGCGGCGCCCCGTGCATGCCGTCCGCCTCGACGTCCCAGCCCGCGCGTGCGAGCACTGCATGGCGCGCCGCCGCCAGTGACGTGAAGTTGGCCATGGTCGCGCCGGTCACGAACGCGCCAGCGCAATCTGATGGCAGGCGCAGGACGTCGAGCAGCCATTCCAGCGCAATGTCCTCGAGCGCGGCGGAGACCGGCGACGCAGCCACGAGACCGGCATTCTGATCCCACGTCGAGGCCAGCCAGCTCGCGGCCAGGGTGCTGGGGAGCGTGCCGCCGATAACGAAGCCGAAGTAGCGCGGGCCGGCCGATGCGACGGTGGCGGGCGAGCCCACTTCGTGTAGCTGCGCCAGGACCGCGCTCGGGTCGGTCGGGGTGTCGGCTAACCCGCCATTCAGCTCGGCCAGGCGCTTGAGCGCCGCCTGAGTGGGCGCCACGCTGCGCGTCTCCAATGTGGCCAGGTAGCGCAGGGCGTGTTCCGTGGCCTGCTTTAACAACAGGTTGGTCGACATGCCCCGAGTATCCCAGCCGCGTGGGCGCGGGCCATGAGTAGAACTACCGTGTTTTCGGGCGCGGCATACGGGGACTGCGACGTCAGTCCAGCCGCAGCGCGCCGTCAATGACGGTAAGCGCGTGCCCACCAATCTCGGCCCGACCTCGGTCGTCGAGCACGCGCACGAAGACGCGGCCATCTCGGCCGAGCTCGGTCCCCTGGCTCACGACGTAGTCCCCACCCAGCGTGCGCAGGCGGCCCGCGCGCGCGAAGTAGGCGGACAAAGCAGCATTGGCGCTACCGGTGACCGGATCCTCGTACACGCCGACCGACGGTGCGAAACAGCGGATGTGAACCCGCGAGCCAGCGCCATCGACGAGCGCGAATGCCGCGATGCCCGACAAGCCATGGTCACGGCTCAATCTGGCAACCGCTGCCATGTCTGGTTCGAGCGCGATGACGGCGTCTTCTTCGGCGAGCTGCACGAACAGCCACACGGGACCGTTGGTCATGGCAGCCGGCGGCGGATCGGAGATGATCGGCATGCCCAGTGCCGCGGCGATGGCGTCCGCGTACTCGCCGAATTCGCGCTCGAACTTCGCTTCGGGCGCCACAACCGAGATGCGGCGACCGGCTGGTGTGTCGGTCGCGGTGAGTGGGAGAATGCCCGCGCCGCACTCCTGGCGGAACTCGGGTCCGCTCACCAGCCCGGCCTCGAGCGCGGCATGGGCTGAGCCAACGGTCGGGTGCCCCGCGAACGAGAGCTCGTGCGCGGGCGAGAAGATGCGCAGTCGATAGTCCGCCTCGGGCGTGGTCGCGGGCAACACAAACGTGGTTTCCGAAAGATTGGTCCAGCGCGCCAGGCGCTGCATCTCGGCGGCGTCGAGGCTCTCCGCGGCCATGACAACGCCGACCGGATTGCCCATGCCAGCGCGGGTGGTGAAGACATCGACCTGCTTGTAAGAAAAGGTGCGCACGTTTCAGTCCAGTAGATCCAATTGGTCGGCGAGGCGCCACGCCGTGATCTACTATGAGAACGCTCGCCGATGGCACGCCATAGCCAATTGCCGGCAAGTGGACTGGATTCGAGTAGCCAGCCGCTGCTCGACCTGCTGCCGCTGTGGACGCCTGGCCGCGGGCCGCTGTATCGCAGTCTGGCCAGTGCGCTGCGCGAGGCGATCCAGCGCGGCCAATTCGCCAGCGGCACCCGGCTGCCGTCCGAGCGCCAGCTAGCGCAGCGCCTGCGCATCAGCCGCACGACCGTCGTCGCCGCATACGACGTGCTGCGCGAGGAGGACCTCGTGGAGCGGCGCCAGGGCAGCGGCACCCACGTGCGCTATCGCGCACAGCCCTCGCCCGCGTCACCCACCTCGGGCGCCACCTACTCGCTCAGTCGCAACACCCTGTTCCGTCGGCTGACCGACGGACCTGACGAGACCATCGACCTGGTGGCCGCCTACCTGGTGAGTCCGCGCGGCTTGCCGCGCGCGATGCTCGAGGGCCTGGAGCGCGAAGTGGTGGAGATGAGCGAAGGCCCGGGCTACGCGCCCCTTGGTCATGCGCCGCTGCGTCGAGCAATTGCCAGTCACATGAGCCGCTTCGGGCTGCCGACACAGCCCGACCAGGTGGCGGGCACAAGTGGGGGCGCAACAGGCGATTCACCTGGCTGGCATGTTGATCCTCCAGCACGGCGACACCGTGGTGGTCGAGAACCCGACGTATCCCGGGGCGCTGGATGCCTTCACTACCGCGGGTGCCCGACTGGCCTGGGTGAACACGGGTCGGACTGGCGCGGACGTCGAAGCGATCGATGCGCTCGCCATGCGGCTGAATCCGCGGCTGGTGTACGTGATCTCGACGTTCCAGAACCCGGGTTGGCAGCGTGATGCCGGCGCGGCAACGCCGCCGTCTGGCCCAGCTCAGCGAAGACCGCCAACTACCGATCATCGACGATCAGTGCCTGGCTGCGCTTGGCCTCGGGCAGGATGAGCCGCCGCCGCCGATCGCCACGTTTGGTTCCGCGGATGCACAGGTGCTGACGGTGGATTCGATCAGCAAGCTCGGTTGGGGTGGCCTGCGGGTGGGCTGGGTGCGCGCGGCTGAGCCGATCGTGGCTCGATTGGCGCGGCTGAAGGCGGTCACCGACCTGGGCGGCTCGTTGCCCGGGCAGGCGATCGCGCGGCGGCTGCTCGAGTCCTTCGACGAGCTGCGCGCGGACCGGCGCGCCCTGCTCCAGGAGCGGTTCGAGCTGGTGAGCGGCTGGCTGGGCAAGCTGCTGCCAACGTGGTCGTGGGAGCGACCGCAAGGCGGGCTGTGTCTCTGGGTGCGGCTGCCGAGCGGCACGGCCGCTGAGTTCGCGCAAGTCGCGTTGCGGCACGGGGTGTCGGTGGTGCCGGGCCCCGTGGCGTCGCCCGATGGGTCGTTTGCGGACTATCTGAGGTTGCCGTTCGGGCATCAGCCGGCGGCGCTGGAGGAGGGACTGCGGCGGCTGGCGACGGCGTGGGCGGCGTACGAGCCGGGCCAGGGGCCGCGCGGCCAATCGCTGGAAGTGATCGTCTGACGAGCGCTTTCTTTAGCGCCGTTCGGTAGCCATCCTCTCGCGAAGAAATTCCCTCAGCGCAGCCCTCACCCCAGCCCTCTCCCAGAGGGAGAGGGAGCACGCCCCAGCCCCCGAGCCTCCGAGCCTCTCAGCCTCTCCCTCTGGGAGAGGCCGGCGAGCTCCGCGAGCCGGGTGAGGGTTCGTAGGGCCCAGCACTTCCGTTGCACTGAATGTATCACCATGATACTATCGTCACGATGCAAACTAGCCAGCCGGTCGTCGAGGTGGACGTCGTGGCCTTCGCCATCGCGCACCAGCGGCTGCGGTGCTTGCTCGTACGGCGCGCTGATCTGCCGTTCGCCGGCTCGTGGGCGCTGCCGGGCGTGGGGCTCGGCTTTGCTGAGCGGCTCGACGTCGCGGCGCAGCGCGCCCTGGCCGAGCGCACCAGTCTGCAGCTGGAGCCGGCCTTTCTGGAACAGCTGTACACGTTCGATGGCCCGGACCGCGACCCGCGCGGGCGCACCGTCTCCGTCGCCTACGTGGCGTTGTTGCCGCTCGACGCTGCCGTCGACGTGTCGCCTGGCCGAGGCGTCGACGCGGTCGCGTGGCGCGCGATCGACGACCTGCCGCGGCTGGCGTTCGACCACGCGGCGATCGTCGACTCGGCGCGGGAGCGCGTCGCGGCCAAGGTCGACTACGCACCACTGGCGTTCAGAGTCCTGCCCGACGAATTCACGATGCGCGAGCTGCGCGCGGTGCACGAGGTCCTGAGCGGCCACCCGTACGTGCACGAAACAAACTTCTGGCGTCAGATGACGACCCGCTGGCGCCTGCAGGAAACCGGTCGCTTCGCCCGCGGCCGAGGCCGCCCCGCGGCTCTGTATCGGCTACCGGAGGAGGAGGAGCGATGAACAAACGAGACACCGCCGCGGGCGTGATGTACGGGCTGGCGTTTGGCGATGCCCTTGGAGCACGTACGGAGTTTGTTCCGACGGCGTGGGCGGTTGCCGACCAGGCCCTGGGCGGTGATCCAGCGGGCCTGCTCGAGCGCCTCCAGCAGTACGCCCGCGGGTAGCGCGGCGTTTACCACGCCGCGTGGCTCGGCGATCACTGGCAGAGACCCGCCGTCGACAGCCCAGAGGGCTTCATCGGTCGCGGCTGGGACGAGTGCCTCGACGCGTTGGAGCGAATCACGAGCGGCCTGCGCCGCTTCGCGCATGGCATGGATCCGTGCGAGCTGACGGGCGCGGGCTGGACGGCTGAGGAAGCGCTCGCGACCGCCCTGCTGTGCTTCCTCTTCTCGCCCGAGGATGCGGTCAGCGTTGTTCGGCACGCCGCGACCACGTCTGGTGATTCGGACTCGATCGCCTGCATCGCGGGCGCGCTGGTTGGGGCGCATCGCGGCCAGGGCGGTTGGCCAATGCAGTGGGCCGCGCGCATCGAGTACCGCGACCGTCTCGAGCGCCTCGTGACGTTCTTCGGAGGCAACGCGTGAACCTGGCAATCCCGATCCAGCCGCGCGCGCTGTCGTGGTTCCACCGCCGCTTCCCGCGAGGAGCTGGAACGTTCCGGTCGTCCCTTCGTGCTCGCCGAAGGTGCGCACGAACAGCGCCTGGCGATGGTGATCGGCGCGATCGACAGTCGCTTACTCTGATCGCATGCGCGTGGTGTCTGCGCTGGTGCTGCTATTTCTGCTATCGGTCGGCGCCGCCCAGGCGCAAATGGCGCCGCGGTATATCGAGTTCGGCGATCGCCGCATGTACCTCGACTGCTCGGGCAACGGCAGCCCGACAGTGGTCTTCGAGGCCGACCTGCAGGGCTCGAGCGCGGATTGGACCGCGGTCCATCAACCGCTGGCGGCGCGCACGCGCGTGTGCAGCTACGATCGCGTCGGCCACGGTCTCAGCACCCCCGATGTCACCAGTAAGCCAAGCGAGCAGCCACTCGAAGACCTGCGGTTGATGCTGGCGGCAGCTGGCGAGCGCCGCCCATACATCCTGGTCGGCAACGGCTTCGGCGGTCTGCTCGTCCAGCTCTACGCGCGCAAATATCCGCAAGATGTCGCCGGGCTGGTGCTGGTGGATCCCGATGATGAGGAGCTCGCGGCCCGCTACCAGACGTCGATGCCGATGGAGTACCAGGGCAAGAGCTACCGCCGCTGGATGCGCGAGGACCCGGATGGCATCGCGGTGGCAGCGGCATACGCCCAGGCGCGGGGCACAGAACCGCTCCCGAGGGTGCCACTGGTGGTGGTGGCGCACTACGAGCTGCCGCTCTACCAGCGGCTAGCCGACAGCGTCCCAGGCGGCAGACTGGAAGTGGCCGACAGTATCGGCCTGCACATTCCAGAACAGCAGCCGCAGCGCATCGTCCAGGCCGTGCTGCCGATGATCGATGCCCCGCGGCCGAGCCCGGCGCCGTGGCCGCTGACCCTACCGTGGCTCCTGGCGCTAGCTGCCCTCGGCCTCCTGGGTGGAGTGTTTCTCTGGCGCGGCCGCGCCCAGTAGGTCTGGCCAGCGGGCACGCGTGGGTAAGAAGGTCTGGTAATTGCGCCACGACTCGACCATGTTGTCATCGGCGGTGTGCTGCGAGCGGAACTGGAGCAGGTAGACCGAGGTTTCAGCCAGGTCCCATAACAGTCGGTACATGGTCAGCAGTGGCGCGCGGCCATTGGCACGGTCAGCGAGTTGCCACAGGTCTCGCTCGGGCGGGGCAACTCGGGCACTCTCCCAATCGACCAGGAACGCCCGGCCGCTGGCGTCCTGCACGAGGTTGTCGCCCGTTGGCTCGCCATGCGTGAGACACCAGCCAGCCGTGGTTGCAGCCGCGCCGCGGGCGAATCGGTCGTAGGCATCGAGCGCCGCGCGCACCTCGTCCGCGTGACGCGCGAGGAGCTCGCGCGCGGGCTCGCCGAACGGACCTTCGAGCCATGGCTGGTCGAGCTCGCGCAGCGCGGCTTCGCACGCCCAGCGGTGGCGGATGCTGAAGTCGTCGTGCACAGCGTCGACGGGGTGACGTCGTGACGCTTCGTGCAACCTGGCCACCAAGCTCGCCGCTACGTCTCCATCGGGATCGGGCACGGTGCGCACGTCCAGCCAGTCGTACACGGTCAGCGCGTAATCGCGGCCGAGTGGCGCTACCGCTGCGCCGCTGGCGCCGGGCAGAGCGGCGATGATGAAGTCCAGCTCCGCAGCGTGGTTGAGCCGCCGCACGGCCGCGAATGTGTGCTCCAGCATGGCGATCGCCGCGTCCGAGCGGCCGTCCAGTCGCAAGTCGCGCACGGTAATGAAGTACGGTTGTGTGGCGGTGTCGGCGCGCCAATGATGATCGCCGAACCCCACAGGTAGATACGTCAGCGCATGGACATGCATTCGCCAGTGCCGCTTCAAGGCGTGCTCGACGAGCAGCTGATCGAGGTCGGTTGGCGGCGCCTTCACCGCGGGAACACTAGCAGCACATGGTGACTGTCAATGACGTGCGCGCGCTTGCGCTGCGTCTGCCGCGCAGCTATGAGGTGGTCGTGCGCGGGCGGCTGAAGTTCCGCGTGGGACGCATCGTGTACCTGGCGTTCTCGAAGGACCAGACGATCATGGGCTTCGGGTTTCCGAAGGAGTGGCGCAACGTGGTGCTCGAGTCTGAGCCCCACAAGTTCCTGCCGCCTGACCCGGTCGACGTGCGCTACCAGTGGCTTCAGGTTCGGCTCAGTGCGATCGACGAAGATGAGATGCGCGACCTGGTGCTCGATGCCTGGCGGATGGTGGTCCCGAAAAGCGTGGCTGCGAGTCTACGCCTGAGTGCGGAGTCTGGGATTGGCGACCTCGTCGAGGCCGAGGTGGACCAGGTATAGCGCCAGGAACAGCACGATCAGGGTGAGTACCGGGATGAACCACCACCACCACATGTTCTGGAGCAGCGCCCCGTAGTTGAGCGCCCAGAAGATCATTTGCCCGAGCGTCATGTCGCGCTGCGAGCCGAGGCCAAGGATCGACAAACCAGACTCGGTCAGGACGGCGGAGATAAAGGCGTTGATGAAGTTCGCGCCCAGCCACGGCAGCAGCAGCGGCATCAGCTCGCCCCAGACGATCTCGATCCCCGATAGCCCGGACAGCATTCCGACCTGCACGAACGGCCGTTCCTTCAGGCTGAGTACTTGCGCACGGACCGCGCGGGCGGGCCACGCCCAGGCGAATGCGCCGATGATCGCGGCGATGGCGGGCACGCCCAGTCCGCGAAGCACCGCCGCGATCAGGATCAAGAACAACAACGAAGGCACCGCGAGAAAGACGTCGATGAGCACGCGCAACACCGCGTCGACCTTGCCGCCGAAGTAGCCGCTCAGGAGCCCGAGCAAGCCTCCCACGAGGGTGCCGATGGTCGCCGCGACCAGGCCAACCATCATGGAGTTGGGAATCGCCTGCGTCAGTTGCGCCAGGATGCTCTGGCCAAGAGTGGTCGAGCCGAGCAGCAGGAGCCCAGCAGTGCCGACGCCCTGTTTGGCGGGGACGATGCCAGTGCGCAGCGCCTCGGGCCCGAGCGCCCGACCGATTGCCAGTGCGGACAGCAGCAGACCGACGAAGATGACCGAGCCGACCACGAACTTGCGGTTGGTCGAGAGGATGTGTCCGACTGTGTGCGCCTCGACGATCGGCCGCGGCGCCAGCTCGTCGAATGGGATCGCGCCGGCCACGTTCAGGCCCTGCCCGCCGCGCCGTAGCGGATGCGCGGATCAATCAATGGGTAGACGAGGTCCATGACGAAATTGATGATCGCCACCGACAGGATGATGAGCAGAATGCTGCCCTGGATGACCGGGAAGTCGAGCGACTTGATGCTGTTGAAGATCAGATAGCCGAGGCCCGGATAGCCAAAGATCGTTTCGGTCACCAGTTGGCCACCGATGATGTGACCCAGCGACAGCGCCAGACCCGTGGCCTGGGGCAGGAGCGCATTGCGGAACGCGTAGCCCCAGAAGATGCGCGG
>WNGE01002874.1_pt1 | contig 21665 bp, 21 predicted proteins | sample 5400651 | NCBI WGS metagenome assembly WNGE01 (sample SAMN13153370, study PRJNA577476) | soil metagenome | isolation source: 60 cm soil or saprolite under grassland replicate 2 | place: USA:California | collected 2016-06-15 | reverse complement strand
TTCCTGCTCGTAGCCCGGAGGCGCGATCAGCTCGCCGGAGTACTCCTGCGGGCTGCGCACGTCGACGAGTGCGCGGCCGCCGTCGTCCAGCCCGGCAAGGACGTCGTCGCGGAAGGTTCTGATCGATGCGTCACGCTCGCTCGCCGTGTACGTCACCGGATCGCGCGACGGCACGTCCGTCGTCAGCTCGCGGTCCTCGTCGATCCACTTCTGACGGCCGCCGTCGAGGATGCGAACGTCCTTGTGCCCGTAGATCTTCACGTACCAGTACGCGTACGCCGCGAACCAGTTGTTCCGATCGCCGTACAGCACGATCAACGTGTCGTTCGGGATCCCGAGACCGCCCATGAGCTTCTCGAACTCGGCGCGCTCGATCAGATCTCGCTCGATCGGATCCTGGAGATCGTCGCGCCAGTGCAGGCGGACGGCGCCGCGGATGTGTCCCTCGTCGTACAGCACCGGGTCCTCATCGACCTCGGCGATGACGACATTCGCATCGTCGATGTGCTCGCTCACCCAGTCGGTCGTGACGAGCACGGGCTTGGCGTAGCCGTTCTCTCCCATTGGCCTCCTCCTTGGTCGGACTTGCAGGCTGGTTGTACAACAGAACGGCGGGGGAGGCCAACGGTCTTCCGCGCGCTACAGCTCGCCGGGGCGAACCTTGACCGCGACCTCACGCCCGTTCGCCAGCAGAGCGTGATGGATCTGCGCGATCGAAGCGCCGAAGCCGGGCTGTCCGCGCGCTCACGCCGGCTTGTCCCTCGCTTCGCTTCGCTCGCGCTCGGGGACTCGCGCCTTCGGCGCTCGCCATTGGTAGGTGGTTGTGGGAGCGCTGCTACGCCGGAGCCTTGTGGGCGATGCGGCGAAGCCGCATCGCATTCGAACGGTTGGGAACCCTACGCAGGCAAGTGACACTGTGCGACTTGCCTTCCCCCTCCGCGGGTCAAAGCAACAATCTCCCGACCGCGGCGTGGAGCTCGCGAACGGAGACCGGGCCCTCGAACTTCGCCTTGATCCGGCCGTCCCGCCCGACGAGGAACGACCACGGCTCGCTCTGCAGGCCCCATTGACGCATCCAGCGGTTGTAGCCCCGGGCGGGATCGTTGCCGCTGAAGACCTCGACGTGGATGAAGCGGACGTCGGTGTCGGCAAGCTGCTTGCGCACGTGCGAGACGACGTCGACGACGGGACCGCACGTCCTGCTCGTGCAGAACTTCGGCGTCGCGAACGTGACGACGAACGGCACGTGCGCGGCGAGTGCCTGGGCGACGGACGCCGTGTAGAGCTGCCGGTCCGGGTGCGTGGCCGTCGTCAGCGGAGCGAGCCGGCCGCCCGTCGTCTCGAGCGTGGGCGTGCGCGAGGAGACCGCCTTCGCCCCCACCGGCGGCGAGTACGACTGCTTCCGAACGACGACGTTGCCGACGCCGTCGATCTGCGCGCCCTGCGGCTTGGCGAGCACCCAGTACGTCCCCGGCGCGGACGCGCGGAGCTCCGCCACGTAGATCGACGGGACCTCGAGCGACGAGCCGGAGAGCCCGGGAACCCCCACGGTCTCCAGCCGCGCCGTCGTGTGCAGATAGGGCTTCCGCTTGTAGCCGCGCGCGATCCAGACATCCGCCTTGGGCTTCGAGACGAGCTGACCGTCGTGCCCGACGACGAGGAAGCTGTAGCGGATGCGACCAGGCGCGAAGTCACCGTCGCCGGGTGTCAACGCGACGGTCTTCAGGCCCGATCCGTGAGCAAGGGCTTCGAGCGTGCCCGGCGCGCCAGACGTTTCAGTCGAGGACCCTGATCCGCAACCCGCAGTAAAGAGAATTCCGGCGAATGCCAGGATGCGGGCACGCACCCTCCTGAGTCTATCGCCGGCTTCGCAGCTACTTAGTTTCCGTCGTAGAAACCGAGCGGGGGCGTGCCGAACGCGAGGAGGAGCGCCTGGGCGAGGAGGAGCAACATCACTGCCGCAAACATGAGACGACCCTTTTTCATCGTTTCACCCCCTCTCGTTAGAACCTGAAGTCCTGCAGAGTCTCGGCGGCGCGCCGGTACAGCCGCGCAGCCGTGGTGTCGTCCCCGCGCCGTGCTGCGAGATCTCCCTTCGCAACCCAAACAGCGGCACGATGGCTCGTGGACTCGAATCTCTCGAAGGTGCTCTCTGCATCTTCGAACGCGGCCGAAGCTTCGTCGAGCCGATCCTGCTCGAGCAGCGAGCGGCCGAGCACGAGCTGCGCGTTTCCGATCTCGTTGAGGAAATCCTCGCGGCCCTCGAGCAAGGTCAACGCGTGACGCGCCTGCTTTTCGGCCATCTGAAGGTCCCCGTTGCCGAGATGGACCTGCGCGAGCGACGAAACTGCGCCAGCAGCCTGATCCGAGCTTCCAACCTCGATCAGCACTCTGACTGCGTCCTTCAGGTAGCGGACTGCCTGGTCGGGCCTGTGGAGGAGGTAGCTGAGGCCGCCCAGGTTGTTGAGCAGCCGGCCGACGTCCTCCTCGTCATCGACCTCCTCGTATAGCGCGCGAGCCCGCTCCGCATAGTTGCGTGCGGTGACCCAGTGGCCCTCGCGCTCGGCGATCAGTGAAGCCTGGAAGTAGACGTGCGCGGTCACGCGCCGGTCGTCGAGCCCCTCTGCGAGCTCGAGTGCGCGCTCGACGTCCTCGCGGGCCGCCTCGTAGTCGCGCTGGCGACGCCGACAACGCGAACGCCAGTGGAGGATCTCGGAGCGCAAACGGTCGCACGGGAGTCCCGAGCGCTCGGCAAGCTGAAGACCCTCGTCGAACAGCGCAACGGCGGTCGCGATACTCGAAAGCTTGTAGCGGCAGACCCCGAGGCGGAAGAGGATGTTCGCGCGGTCGACGTCCGAGAAGCTCTGCGTCTCGACGAGCGAGCGGGCGCGGGCCAGCAGTTCGATCGCGGCGCGAACCTCGCCGACGTCCTGGCGGGCCCACGCTTCGACGGCGAGCATCCGCAGCTCGAGCTCAGGCGAACCGGTAACGAGCACGGCGGTCCTCGCGTCCTCGATCTGCTCGATCGCCTCCGCGCACTTGTGGGCCTCGCTCAGCGCCTCGGCGCGGGCGAGCAACGTGTCGATCCGGCTGCGCTCGTCGGTCGAGACGCCGTTCTGCAGAAAGTCGGCGTCGACGCCGAGTTGCCGGGCGAGCCACTCGACGGTCTCGCGGGTCGGCCTTGTCTTGCCGCGCTCGATCTGGCTCACGTATTCCTTGCTGAAGCGCGTGCCGGCGAGGTCGGTCTGGGTGAGGCCGGCGGAGACGCGAAGCTGGCGCACACGGTCACCCAGCCGAGTGACAGTGTGGGTCCTTTGAGAGTGGATGTGCGCGGCGTTCGACATGGACGTGTTCAGCAAGTCAACCTCATTCCTCACCAAAGTGCAACATACCGCCGTGCGTAATCCCCCCAAAGGGGCATGGCTCCAAGAAAAATGGGTGAAGTAACCAATATGGCAAAATCACTTCACCCAGCTACTTGACAAGGCACCCCGACCGGCCTAAAGTCCGAAGCGCTTGCAGGGAGGGCCGCGACGCCAGGCCCGGAACCAGCAAGAAGGTCGCGCCGGGACGGGCGAGGAACGAGACGTGATCGAGCCGCAGGGTCACGGTTCGCAAGTCGTCCCAGTGAGGCTAGAGCGGGATCGAGCCGGGGCCGCAGCCGGCTCTCCCGAAACGAAATGGGCCCGGAGCCGCAGCCGGGCCCATTTCATTGGTCCTCCTCGCCCACTTCGCTTTCCGCTCGGAGGACATGGGTGGTCGGCCGGCGTGGGGGTACTGCTTCGGCCGGCGTTTTTTGGCGGCGCGGCAAGCCGCGCCTAGGGCGGGGTTAAGCGGCTTCGGTCGCCGGCTTGGGGGCTTCGGCTTCGTGCCGTAGTTGCTCGGGGCGGATGCCGAAGGCTGCTACCAGGATTCCGACGAAGGCGATTCCGGCCGAGACTCTCAGGCCGAGCTGGAAGCCGTTCACGAACTCGTGCGGATTCGGGTGCTTCTGGTCGAACTGTGTCGCCACGATTGCGCCCGTCAGGGCGATCCCCACCGAGCCGCCGACCTGGCGCATCGAGTTGATGACCGCAGAGCCGACGCCCGCCTTGTCGACGGGGACGGCGTGCATGGCCGCAGACGTCGTGGGGGCCATGGCCAGGGCCATACCGAGCCCGCCGGCGAGCAACGCCGGAAGCAGCGTCCAGAAGGTCGAGCCCTCGTCCTGGATCGAGAACAGCACGAGTGACGTCGTGACGAGCGCGAGCCCGGGAACCATCATCGCGCGCGGGCCGAGCTTGTCCGACAACCTGCCCGCCTGGGGAGCGATGAGGATGATCAGCACCGTCATCGGCAGGAACGTGGCGCCCGCCTTCAACGGTGCGTAGTGGAGCACGTTCTGCACGTAGAGCGAGACGAAGAAGAACGTCCCGAACATCGCGAGCCCGATCAGGAACATCACGGCGTTGGCGCTTGCGAACGACTTGTTGCGAAAGAGCGTCAGGTCGAGCATCGGCAGTCGCTGGTGCTGCTCGAGCAGGACGAAAACGACGCCGACGACGACCGCGGCGCCGATCAGACCGAGGACGAGCGGATCGCCCCAGCCGCGGTCGTTCGACTCGATCAGCCCAAGGGTGAGAGCGAAGAGCGCCACGGCGGAGGTGAGCAGACCCGGGATGTCGAGGCGCTGCGGGGTCGTGTCCTTCGACTCGTCGATGAAGATTCGCGCCGCGAAGACGCCGAGGATCCCGATCGGGACGTTGATGTAGAAGACCCAGCTCCAGTTGATGTGCTCGGTGATCGCACCGCCGACGAGCGGCCCGATCGCGAGCGCCAGCGCGGAGACGCCGGCCCAGACGCCGATCGCCATCCCCCGCTGGCGCGGCGGAAAGGTCGCCGTGATGATCGACAGCGTGGCGGGGTTCATCAGCGCTGCGCCGGTGCCCTGCACGACGCGCGCACCGATCAGCACGCCGGAGCTGTTCGCGAAGCCGCACAGGAACGAGGACACGGTGAAGATGACCAGCCCGACGATGAAGATCCGCCTGCGACCGAGCAGATCGGCGAGCTTGCCGCCGGTCAGAAGCAGCACGCCGAACGTCAGCGCGTACCCGTTGACGACCCACTCGAGGTCGGAGATCCCGACTCCGAGGTCGCTCGCAATCGACGGCAGCGCGACGTTCACGACCGTGTTGTCGAGCATGATCATGAACAGCCCGAACGCGACGGCGACGAGCGTCCACCATTTGCGGTTCTCGGGTGTGAACAGACGAGCGCGCATACGGCCTAGGCTAGTGATGTGAACGACATCGTCTGGTCTCCTAGTCCCGAGCGCATCGAGCGCGCAAACGTGACGCGCCTGCAGCGCCGCCTGGGTTGTGCCGACTACCACGAGCTGCATCGCGTGTCGGTCGAGGAGCCGGATCGCTTCTGGCCGGAGGTGATCGACGACCTGGGGCTCGAGTTTTCGCACCCGTGGGCGCGCGTCGTGGACGTGTCGGACGGCCCCGAGTGGGCGAAGTGGTTCGTCGGCGCGCGACTCAACGTCGCGTCGAACTGCGCCCACCGCTGGCGCGACCTGCCCGGTGAGGCGGCCGTCTTCCGCGGCGAGGACGGGATGCGGTCGGCGCTGACGTGGCCCGAGCTCTCGCGGCAGGTGACGCAGGTTGCGGAGGCGCTGGTCGAGCTCGGCGTGCGCGAAGGCGACCGCGTGGCGCTCTTCCTGCCCATGAGCCCGGCGGCCGCTGTCGCGTCGCACGCCTGCGCGCACATTGGCGCCGTGCAGGTGCCGGTCTTCTCCGGCTTCGCCGCGCCGGCGATCGCGGCGCGCCTCGAGGACTCGGGCGCGAAGGCCGTGATCTCCGCCGACTGGTCGTACCGGCGCGGCAAGCAGGTCGAGATGCTGGCGACGCTCGAGCAGGCGAACGAGGGAGGCGCGGACGTGCTCGTCTGGGGTCGCGAGACGGGCTGGCCGGAGCTCGTGACGAAGCAGCCCGGTGCGCTCGAGCCGCTTCAGGTGGACGCGGAGGCGCCGTACCTGCTCGCCTACACGTCCGGCACGACTGGTCGCCCAAAGGGCGCGCTCCACGTGCAGGGCGGCTTCCTCGTGTCGATCGCGCGCGAGGTCGCGTACCAGACCGACGTGAGGCGAGGCGACCGCGTCTTCTTCGCAACCGACATGGGCTGGATCATGGGCCCGTGGACGGTCGTCGGCGCAGGCGCGCTCGGGGCGACCGTGATCTATGCGGAAGGCGCGCCCGACTGGCCGCCGGACCGGCTCTGGGCGACGATCGAGGAAGAACACGCGACGATGCTCGGCGTCTCCCCGACCTTGATCCGCGCGCTGATCCCCAAGGGCGAGCCGCGGCACGATCTCTCCTCGCTCGACGCGATCTGCACGACGGGCGAGCCGTGGAACCGCGATCCGTACCTCTGGCTCTTCGAGCACGTGGGCGGCGGACGGGTTCCGATCGTGAACGTGTCGGGCGGAACCGAGGTCGGCGCGTGCTTCCTCTCGACGTGCATCGTCGAGCCGATCAAGCCGGTCGCCCTCGGCTTCCCGGCACTCGGCGAGGACGTCGACGTCGTCGACGCCGACGGCCGCTCCGTGCGCGGAGAAGTCGGCGAGCTTGTGTGCCGTCGACCGTGGCCGGGCATGACCCGCGGCGTGTGGCGCGACCCCGAGCGTTATCTCGAGACCTACTGGAGCCGCTTCCCCGGCGTGTGGACGCACGGGGACTGGGCGTCCGTCGACGAGGACGGCTACTGGTTCCTGCACGGCCGCAGCGACGACACGCTGAACATCGCCGGTAAACGCATCGGCCCGGCCGAGCTCGAGTCGGCCGCGATTGCCTCGGGCCTCGTCTCCGAGGCGGCAGCGGTCGGCATCCCGCACGAGGTGAAGGGCGAGACGGCGTGGATCTTCTGCGTTGCGAAGCCCGACGCCGAGCCGGACGCCGAGCGCGTCGCGGACGCAGTCGCCGCCGACCTGGGCAAGGCGTTCAAGCCGGAGCGGATCGTGTGGGTCAGCGCGCTGCCGAAGACGCGCAGTGCAAAGATCGTGCGGCGCGCGGTGCGCGCGAAGGCGATCGGCGAGGATCCAGGCGATCTCTCGTCGCTCGAAAATCCCGAATCGCTGGAGGAGATAGAGAGCCTTGCCAGAGCTTGACGGACAGATCGCGCTCGTCACCGGAGGCGGCCGCGGGATCGGCGCGAACATCGCGCGGGAGCTGAGGTCGGCGGGCGCACGCGTTGCGGTCTGCGCGCGGACAAGCGACCAGATCGACGAGCTCGCGCAGGACATCGACGTGCTTCCCGTGGTGGCGGACGTCTCGAGACCCGACGCGGTGGAAGCGCTGGTACGCACCGTCGAGCGCGGCCTCGGGCCGATCGACCTCCTCTGCGCGAACGCGGGCATCGGAAGCCGCGACGAGCGCGCGTGGGAGACGGATCCCGCCGAATGGTGGCGCGTGTTCGAGGTGAACGTGCTCGGCGTCTACCTCAGCGCCCGCGCGGTCATTCCCGGGATGCTCTCGCGCGGACGCGGTCGCATCGTGATCACCGGGAGCGGCGCGGCGTACCTGCCCGGCTCGTCGAACACGGCGTACTCGGCGTCGAAGGCCGCGGTCTGGCGCTTCGGCGAGATCCTCGCGAAGCAGCTGGACGGTCGCATCCCGGTGTTCATCTTCTCGCCCGGGCTCGTCAGGACGCAGATGACGGCGTGGGCGCCCGACGACGCGCCGTGGACGCCCTCGGATCTCGGGCCGAAGCTGGTGCGGGTGCTCGCGTCGGGCCGCGCGGACGCGCTGGCCGGCCGGTACATCCACGCCGAGCACGACCACATCGAGGACCTGATCAGCCGCGCGGACGAGATCCGCGAGCAGGACTCGCACAAGATTCGGCTGCAGCGATGAGTCTGCTAGTTTTCGCCTGAGAGGCGAAAACAGATGAGACTCGCGCTCGCGCAGATCAACACGGTCGTCGGCGACCTCGACGGGAACCGCGACCTGATCCTCTCCCGCCTCGACGAGGCCCGCGGACACGGCGCCGACCTCGTCCTCTTCCCAGAGCTCTCGGTGACGGGCTACCCGCCCGAGGACCTGCTGCTGCGGTCCGGGTTCGTCCGCGCGGCGGCGCGCTCGCTCGGAGAGATCGCCGCGCAGGCACACGACATCGTCGCGGTCGTCGGCTTCCCACACTTCGACACCGATCTCTACAACGCGTGCGCCGTGTGCGCGGACGGCGAGGTCAAGGCGATCTACCGCAAGCGCTTCCTGCCGAACTACGGCGTCTTCGACGAAGACCGCTATTTCGCACCCGGACGCGAGCTCGTGCTGCTCGAGGTCGGCGAGACGCTCGTCGGCCTGACGATCTGCGAGGACATGTGGCAGCCGGGGCCGCCTGCGACCGACCTCGCGCTCGCGGGTGCCGAACTGCTCGTGAACGTCAGCGCCTCGCCGTTCCACGTCGGCAAGGAGGTCGAGCGCGAGGAGATGTTCGTCACGCGCGCGCGCGACAACTCCTGCTTCGTCGCGTTCTGCAACGCCGTGGGCGGACAGGACGAGCTGATCTTCGACGGGCACTCGTGCGTGCTCGACGACGAGGGCGAAGTGGTCGCGCGTGCAATCGGCTTCGAGGAGACGCTGCTCGTCGTCGACGTCGAGCCGAAAGCCGTGATCGGCCGGCGCCTTCGGGACGTGCGCCGTCGTGCGCTGGCCCGCGAACGCGAGACGACGCCTCCGGTACAGGTCGTGCACGCGGGCGACGTGCGCCCGGTCTCCAGCGGAGATCGCGCCGCGCCGACTCCCGTGGATTTCGAGCCGGAGCTCGAGCAGATGCGGCTCGCGCTGGAGCTCGGGCTGCGCGACTACGTGCAGAAGAACGGCTTTGCGGACGTCGTGATCGGCGTCTCGGGCGGAATCGACTCCGCCGTGACCGCGGCTCTCGCCGCGGAGGCGCTCGGGCCGGAGCGCGTGCGCTGCGTGTCGATGCCCTCGCGCTTCTCCTCCGAGGGAACCCGCGCCGACGCGCGGCGCCTCGCCGAGAGCCTGAGCAGCGACTTTCGCGAGATCTCGATCGAGCCGATGTTCGAGGCGTACACGGGCGCGCTGCGCGAGGACTTCGCAGGCAAGGAGCCTGACCTGACCGAGGAGAACCTCCAGGCCCGGATCCGCGGCACCCTGCTGATGGCGCTCTCGAACAAGTTCGGCTGGCTCGTCGTCGCCACCGGCAACAAGTCAGAGCTCTCCGTCGGCTATTCGACGCTGTACGGCGATCTTGCCGGAGGCTTCGCGTTGATCAAGGACGTCTTCAAGTCGGATGTCTTCCGGCTCGCACGCCACCTGAACGAGCGCGCCGGACGCGAGCTCGTCCCGGCGTCGATCATCGAGCGGCCGCCGAGTGCGGAGCTCCGCGCCGACCAGCGCGACGAGGACTCGCTGCCTCCCTACGAACAGCTCGACAAGGTGCTCGAGGCGTACGTCGAGCTGGATCGCTCACGCGAAGAGCTCTCGAACGACGGCTTCGATCCCGAGCTCGTGGAGCGCGCCGTGGCGATGATCGATCGGGCCGAGTACAAGCGTCGGCAGGCTCCGCCGGGCGTGCGCCTCCGGCCGAAGGCCTTCGGCCGCGACCGGCGCACGCCGATCACGAACCGCTGGCGCGGTTGAGCCCCATCCGGCGCGTCGCGTGGATCGCTCTGGGAGTCGCCGCCGCTGCGGCACGAACCGCCGGCGTGATTGAGCCGTAGTTCCGTCGGGTACTCCGGCGACGAAAGGAGGACTGCGGAATGGAGTGGGCAGCTTTGATCGCGTGGTTGATCGCGGCATCGCTCGGCTTCACCATGCTCGTCATCTGGCTCCGGCACGGCGGCATGCAGCAACGCGCGGGCGGCGGAAAGATCCCGCCCTGGCTGATCCTGAGCCACTTCCTGCTCGCGGCGAGCGGACTCGTCGTCTGGGTCATCTACCTCGCAGCGGACAAGGACGTGTTGGCGTGGATCGCGTTCGCCGCCCTGGCGGTCGTCGCCGCCCTCGGCTGGACGATGTTCTTCGGCTGGGCTCGACAGCGCTCGCAGGTCAGCGCGGCGACGACGGAGACCGTGCCGGTAGGGGCCGAGCTGCGATTCCCGATCCCGGTGATTGCTCTGCATGGCGTCGCCGCCGTGACGACTGTCGTGCTCGTCTTCCTGACGGCGATCGGAGTCGGCGAGAGCTAGATACCGACGTCGATCGGCTCGGGCGGGGCACCGTGCTCGAGTAGCTCGCGAAGCCGCTGCGGGAGGCTGCGCGGTACGAGCTCTTCGTCGGCGGCCTCGAGCTCCGCGAGCGTCCACCAGCGGACGTCGTGCACGTGCTCCGCGGCGAGGTCGATCGTCGGCGCCGGCTCGTGCTCGTCTACGCGGACGAGGTAGATCCGCTCGCGCTGGCGAAAGATCCGGCCGTACCACGCGAAGGTGTGATCGCGCGTCCAGATCTCGGGGCCGAGCTCGAACTCGACGAGTCCCGCCTCCTCCGCAAGCTCTCGACGGACGGCCCGCTCGGGTGTTTCTGCCTCCTGGACGCCGCCTCCCGGCGTCGCCCACCAGGTCTGGCCGGTCGAGTCGCGAAACAGCACGAGGAGCGTGCGTCCGCGGCGGTCGACGACGAGGGCGCGTGCCGCGGGTCGCTCGACGGGCTCGAGCCAGCTTCGGAGGGTGCGGAACCAGTGGAGGCGTTCCGCGTACGGGACAGCCGCGTTTGCCGGCGAGGTCGACGGCAGGACGAACAGGCCGACGTCGCCGAGCGTGCGCACCTGGGCGCCGAGGTCGGGGCGAACGCCGAACGCGCCGCGGAACGCCTCCTTGCCCACGAACGCGAGCGCGCGCGGGGCCAGCTCCTGGGCGAGGAGCGTGAGCCGCTCGGCCGAGCCGGCGAAGTCGGCGCGCCGGAGGTCGCCCGAGCCCTTCGTCGTCCGGTACGCCGCGTTCGTCAGCCCGATCCCGAGCTGGGCCAATGCGGACTGCTCAGACGGCTCGTAGAGACGCGGCGTGAAACCGGCGTCATGCAGCAGCCGCCAGAAGTCATTCCGCGGATTCGCAAAGTGGGCGCCCGCAGCCGCCGAGACGCGGCCGGGGTTGATGCCGCAGAAGACGACTGTGAGCCCCGGCGCGAGGACGTCCGGAACGTCGCTCGGCGTGCGGAAAGACGACACAGATCCGCCACCCATGGGAGCGATTGTTCCTGCGAACGTTCCAGAGGGGGGTCCGCGTACCCCCTGGGGGTCGTTCTGGTAGAAGCGTCGCATGGCGATCGTCGACCTTCGAGGGCGCGAGCGCGAGCCGGAGGTGCTCGAGCTCCTGGCGCCGGAGCCGGCGTGGACCGTCGTCGGCTGGCGGCGAGACGAGCGGCTCGTGGCCTGCGCGGGCCTCGAACGGACCTCCGACGACGAGCTGACGATTCAGGCGCTCGGCGCGCACGCCGAGCCGGACGCCCGCGCGCTCCTGGACGCGATCGCAGACGTCGCGACCGGGGCGCGCCTGGTCGTGGACGTGGACGACGGGTCCACGGGCCTCTACCGGAGCAGCGGCTTCGTCCTGGAGCCGGCCGGGGGCGACCGGGTTCGCGGCGTTCGGCTGCTCGTGGAACGACCTGCGCGAGCCGACGCTGTCCGCGCAGCCACGCTTCAGGAGACGGAAGCGGCGATCCGCGCCGCCTGGGGACGCGAGACCTCCGACGATCCGGACGAGTGGTCCGAAGCGAACCCGGCACGCGGCCAGTGCGCGGTCACCGCCCTACTCGTCCGGGAGCTGCTGGGCGGCGAGATCCTCGTCGCGAACGTCCTCCGCGACGGCCGGCGCGTCGAGCGCCACGCCTGGAACCGGCTTCCCTCCGGGCTCACGCTCGACCTCACGCGCGAGCAATTCGTGAACGGCGAGCGCTTCGGCACGCCTCGAGCTGAAGAGCCCACGCTCACCCACCGCAACCCGGAGCGGTTCGCAACGCTTCGCGCGCGTGTTCGCGCGCAACTCAAGCTGGACTAAGCGGCTTCGGGCTCGACGCGCTGGTCGAGCCGCTCTTCGAAGTAGCGGCGCAACTCCTCGCCGGACGGGCGGGTCGAGTAACGCGGCCGGCGCGGCTCGAGGCGCACGACGCGTACCTGCTCGTCACGCGAGCCGTAACAGCGTGCGTAGCACTCGCTCTCCGACAGCGGACGCATGCGCATACGCGGACTGTATGAGCACGCCCGGACGGCGTGTGCCGCGCGCGTCACGCCTTCGCGATCGCGACGAGACCGATGATTCCGATCGCGTACAGCACGAGCACCGTCAGCGAATCGAGACCCATCCGCAGGATCATTCGCCGCGGCCGGAAGATGAGCCCGTAGATGTAGACGACCGTGAGGAGAGCGCCGAGCGCCGTCAGGTAGATGTCGGTGTCCTGTGCGAGCGGCAGGACGGCGGAGCCCGAGAGGAGGCTCGCAACGAGGAACAACACCGGCAGGAAGGCATTCCCGCCGAAGATGTCGCTCATCGCCAGCTGGTAGTCGCCCATCCGTACCGCCTGGAGCCCGGTGGAGACCTCCGGCAGCGCGGTCGCGGCGGCGAGCACCGTCGCTCCGAAGAGGACTCCCGTCATGTTCAGGTGTCCCGCGATCCGCTCGCCGCTTCGCTCGAGGACGACGCCGCCCGCCAGCGTGACGAGCGCCGAGATCCCGAACACAACGGCCGTCCGTGTCGTCGACGGCGCCTTGGCGCTCTTCATGGCCTTCGAATGGGCCATGGGCTCCCGTTGCGCGTCCGGCGCGACGCCCTGCTCGTGCCACGGCAGACCCTTCTGCGCACGGTTCAAGAGACCCAGCCCAACGAGCCAGAGCACGACGATCAGAAGCGAGGCCGGCTCCACTCGCGCCTTCGTCAGGTAGGAGGGAAGCTGCGTGCCTGCGACCGCGACGACGAGCACCGCCAGAACGAGCCCGCCCTCGAGCACGAGCAGCAGCGAGGCGGCACGGTAGGTGAGCGAAACGGCTGCGCCGAGCCCGACCGCATCGAGGATCACGAGCACGACGGTCTGGATGGCGATCCCGCCGAGGATGTTGCCGATCGCGATGCCGAGGTCGTGCGAGAGCGCGGCGCTTGCCGTGATCGCGATCTCCGGCAGATTCGTCGCGATCGAGAGGAAGACAAGCCCTCCGACCGCCTCGCCGAAGCCGAGCCGGTGGTCGAGGACGTCGGTCGTGTTCGAGAGGTGCACGCCGGCAACCCAGACAGCGGCGGCCGCGCCGGCGAAGACGAGCAGCAGAAGCGCGAGCGACATGCTTCGGTAGCGTTCGTCGCGTGAGCACGATCGCCTACGACGTGGAAGCCGTCCGTGCTCGCTTTTCGTCGCTCCGCAACGGCCTGGCGTTGTTCGACGCACCCGGAGGCACTCAGGTGCCCGACTCCGTGATCGACGCGGTGTCGACGTACTTCCGCGAATCGAACGCGAACGTCGGCGGCCCGTACGGCACGAGCATTCGCACCGAGGCGCTGATCGAGCAGGCGCACGAGACCGCGGCGCGCTTCCTCGGGTGCGACGCCGCGAACGTCGCATTCGGCCCGAACATGACAACGCTCAACTTCGCGCTGACGCGCACGGCCGCTCGGGAGTTCCGGGCCGGTGACGAGATCCTCGTCACGTGCCTCGACCACGATGCGAACGTCTCGCCGTGGCTCGAGCTTGCGCACGACCTCAGGCTCGTCGTGCGCTTCGTCCGCCTGAACGACGACACGACCCTCGACCTCGACGATCTGGAGCGCCAACTCGGGGAGCGCACGAAGGTCGTCGCCTTCCCGCTCGCGGCGAACTCCGTCGGCACGCTGACCGACGCCGAGCACATCGCGCGACTCGCACACGAGGCCGGCGCGCTCGCCTGGGCCGACGCCGTTCACTACGGGCCGCACGGCCCGATCGACGTGCGAGCCCTCGACGTCGACGTGCTCATCTGCTCGCCGTACAAGTTCTTCGGCCCACACCTGGGCGTCGCGTTCGGCCGCAGCGAGCTGCTCGACTCGTGGCGGCCGTACAAGGTTCGTCCGGCGCCGAACCGGCCGCTGGGACGCCGTTTCGAGACCGGCACCATGGCGCACGAGCTGCTCGCCGGCTTCGTCGCGGCCGTCGAGTACATCGAATCGATCGGCTGGGACGCGATCCGCTCGCACGAGCGCGCGCTCGGCGAGCGTTTTCTAGCCGGCCTGCCGGACGCGTTCACGATGCACGGGCTGCCGACGATGGACGGCCGGGTGGCGACGTTCGCCTTCACGCACCGCGTGCGTTCGCCGCGAGAGGTCGCGACGACTCTCGGCGACCGCGGCATCGCCGTCTGGCACGGCGACTACTACGCCGTCGAGGTGATGCGCCGGCTCGGGCTCACGAACGACGGCGCGGTGCGCGCCGGCGTCGTCCACTACAACACGGCCGCCGAGGTGGACGCGCTGCTCTCCGAGCTTTCGACGCTTTAGCGCTCGGCAAAGTCGAGGTGGCGCTCAAGAACGCCAACCCGAACTCCACGTACAGCGTCGCTCTCACCCAGACGCCGAGCGGCACGGGCTGCAACGTCTACACGGACACGATCACGACAAACGCTCAGGGGAACGGCAACGTGCACATCACGCAGCCGCTCCTGCCGGGGACGACGGACGCGTTGGTCGACGTGATCGACCCGGTGACGTTCGACTTCTACAACAGCGTGGACGTGATCATCGCCTGATCCGACCGCGCGAGGCGGCTTTCGCGCGATGCGGGGGCCGCCTCGACCGCGCGCGTCGCATAGCATCCGGCCCATCCGGCTTCTGATCCTCGGCGGGACGAAGTTCACAGGGCGCGTGGTCGTCGAGACCGCGCTCGCGCGCGGCCATGACGTGACGACCTTCACGCGGGGCCAGACGAATCCGGAGCTCTTTCCCAACGCCGAGAAGCTCCACGGCGACCGCGACGGCGCTCTCGACGCACTCCGCGGCCTCGAGTGGGACGCGGTCATCGACACGAGCGGCTACTACCCGAGCGTCGTCGAGCAGTCGGTCTCATTGCTGCGCGAGGCGGCTCCGTACTACCTCTTCGTCTCGAGCATCTCCGCGTACGCGGATCTCTCGCACCCGCCCTCCGAGGACTCGCCGACCGCCGGGCTGCCGCCGGAGGTAACCGAGTCGCTCGAGTTCTACGGCCCGCTGAAGGCCGAATGCGAACGCGTCGTCCGGCGCGCCTTCGGTGAGGCGGCCGCGATCGTTCGGCCGGGCCTCATCGTCGGGCCACACGATCCCACCGGCCGCTTCACGTACTGGCCGCACCGGGTTGCGCGCGGCGGCGACGTCCTCGTGCCGGAGCCGCGCGACAAGCCCGTCCAGGTGATCGACGTCCGCGACCTCGGCGAATGGCTCGAGTCGCTGACCGAACGGCAACTCGGCGGCACATTCAACGCGGTCACGCCGACGTTCTCCATGGAGACGCTGCTCGAGACGGCGCGCGACACGCTCAATCCCGACGGGCGCTTGGTCTGGGTGGACGCCGAGTTCCTCGTCGATCGAAACGTCGGGCAGTGGATGGAGCTGCCGCTGTGGGTCGTGGACGGCGACATGGCCGGCCTGCTCGAAGCCGACGCCTCTAACGCCGTCGCCGCCGGGCTGACCTTCCGCCGGCTCGAAGACACCATTCAGGCGACGCTCGACGCAGCCTCGCTCACCGAGGCCGCCGGCATGCAGCCGGAGCGCGAGGCCGAGCTGCTCGCCGAGTGGGCGCAGTTAGCATCAGGCGCGTGAGCTTCGTCCACCGCGAGACCGTCCGCTTTCGTGACCTCGATTCCCTGGCGCACATGAACAACGCGGTGTACGCGACGTTCCTCGAGCAGGCGCGGATCGCGTTCCTCTCGCCGCACGGCGCCCAGGTCGAGAACATGATCCTCGCGCGGCTGGAGATCGATTTCCGCTCGCCGGCCGAGCTAGGCGAGACGATCGAGATCGCCGTCACCCCCACGCGGATTGGGACGAAGAGCTTCGACCTCGAGTACGTCATGCGCGCGGGCGAGCGCGTGGTCGCCAAGGCGAAAACGGTGCTCGTCGCCTACGACTACGACCGCGCCGAATCGGTCGAGATCCCCGATGCATGGAAGGAGCGGCTCGCCGCCTGATGCCCGTTTTCGAACGCACGACCCTCGACAACGGCCTACGCCTGCTGACGGCGTCCATGCCCCAGGTCGCCTCCACGACCTGCTTCGTCTTCCTTGCCGCCGGCTCCCGCTACGAGACGGCCGAGACGAACGGGATCGCGCACTTCGCCGAGCACATGTTCTTCAAGGGAACCGAGCGGCGCCCGACGGCGCGCGACATCGGCATGGCGATCGACGGAATCGGCGGCGAGTTCAACGCGTTCACCGGGAAGGAGTACACCGGCTACTACGTCAAGTGCGCCTCCGAGCACCAGGGCATCGCCTTCGACGTCCTGACCGACATGCTGCAGCACTCGAAGTTCGAGGAGGAGGAGATCGAGCGCGAGAAGGGCGTGATCGTCGAGGAGATGAACATGTACTTCGACACGCCACGGGACTTCATCGGCGGCGTGTACGACGATCTTCTCTACGGCGACCAGCCGCTGGGCTGGGACATCATCGGCCGCAAGGAGACGGTGCGCGGCGCGACGCGGCAGACGTTCCTCGACTACATCACGCGGTGGTACAAGCCGGCGCGGATGGTGGTCGGGATCGCCGGCAGGCTCGACGGCGACGTCCAGGCGAACGTCGCACGCCTCTTCGGCGAGCTCGAGCCGGGCGGAACAGGCGGGCCGGCGCAGCTGCAGCCGTTGCCGAACGGGAGCGGCCCGCGCGTCAAGGTGGAGACGAAACAGTCCGACCAGGCGCATCTCGTCATCGGCGTCCCCAGCCGGCCGCTCGACCACCCCGACCGCTACATCCTCCAGGTGCTGGCGACCGTGCTCGGCGGCGGCATGTCGTCACGCCTCTTCACTGAGGTGCGGGAGCGGCGCGGTCTCGCCTACTACGTCTACAGCATCAACCACAGCTACACGGACGCCGGCTCTCTCCACGCGCAGGCCGGTGTCGACATCAACCGCATCGACGAGGCCGTGACGACGATCGTCGACCAGCTCAAGCGGATCGTGGACGAGCCGGTGCCGGCGGACGAGCTCGAGAAGGCGAAGAACTTCGCGAAGGGACGGTTCGTCCTCCAGCTCGAGAACCCGCAGGGCCTGATCCTCTTCGGACTGCGGCGCGAGGTGCTCGAGGGAGCGGCCGTCGAGCCGGACGAGGTGCTCGCCGCGATCGATGCCGTCACGGCCGCGGACGTGCAGCGGGTCGCGCAGGAAGTCCTCGGCTCGAACGCGTTGCGCCTCGCCCTGATCGGGCCGTTCGACGACGCAGAGCGCTTCGAGAAGCTGCTCGCCTGACGGTCAGTCGGCGCGGCGCTCGAAGTAGTCGGCCTCCGGCGGCCACGAGCCGCCTTCGCCGATCGGCCACTCGATCACGGTCACGTAGTCGTTCGGATCGGCGACCTGTTCCGGGTCGCTCCAGTAGACCTCGACCGGGTCGCCGGCCGGCTTCAGCCCTTGCCGCTCCATCACCTCGGACATGAGCCGGTACGAGCGGCCGAGCTCCTCGTAGGGCCCTTTGTGCTCGAACACGAGCGCCCGGCCCCCCGGCAGCGTCTCTGCACCCGGCAGGTCGATGTCCACCGGCCAGCCGACGGCGAGCTCGGCCGTTCCGTCCTCGCCGGGGAACGGACAGACGCAGACCGGCGGGCCCGCGAAGCCGGCGCCGCCTTGCTGGAGCCGGGTGTGGGTCTCCATGATGAGCCGCGGAATCACCTCGCCCGCATGCTCGGCGTCCGTGCGCTCGCGTGCGAGCAGCACCTTCCGGTCGGGAACGTCCTTGACCTCCAGCTTGAACTCGATCCGCGTGGCGTCGGGCACGAGCTCCTCCTCTCCGTCGATGAGCCGGTCGAGCTCGGCGAGTATGCGCTGCGTCTCCACCGCGCGCCCCTCGATCCGCGCGCGGTGGACGGCCAGCCGCTCGCGCAACGTCGTGTCGTCGGCCTGCAGGAGGCCTCCAACCTCGTCCAGCGGCACGTCGAGCGAGCGCAAGCGCCGGATCGCCTCCGCGTCCCGCGCCTGCACGAGCGAGTAGTACCGGTAGCCGCTCGACTGGTCCACGCGCGCCGGCTGGAGCAGGCCGATCTCGTCGTAGTGCCTGAGCGCCTTCACGCTCAGCCCGCTGAGCCGCGCGAAGCGGCCGATCGAGAGCAGCTCGTCCGATACGCCGAGCTCGTTCACGTCGCTCAACCTACGCCCTCCCCCTGAGGGAGAGTCAAGGGGCGCGGTGGTGCATCCAGACGTTCGGCTCCCAGTACTCGCCGCGTCCGCTCCGCACGGTCAACGGCGCAAGGCAGTGCGGAAACACGTACTCGCCGTCCTCTGGGAACGCGGTGTCCGTCCACGCCTCCCATTCGTCGACCCCGCCGGTGATGTGCAGGGAGCGCGGCTCCGGCTTGAGGATCTCGGCGCCGAGTCGCGCGTGCACGCGCATCCACGGGTCGAACGGGAGGCCGTCGTCGCGGGTCCAGGACGCGTATCGCTCGATCGGCGTGAGCGGGTAGCGCTCCTTGAACGACGGCCGCACCGGCGCGATCACACCCCGCAGCGAGTGTCGCGCCGCAATGTCGAGCATCGCCTCGACGGCGGACCGGCTCAGGCCTTGGCTCTGCACGGCTCGCGGCACCATGATCACCAGCGCGCAGAGCACGCTGGCGCCGCCCTCGTCGAAGCCGCGTGCGATCGCTCCGTCGATTCCCGCGGGCAGATCGGCGAGTGATCCGTCCCAGCGGATCGGGATCGACCGGGCGCGGGCGACGGGCTCGCCGGCGTCGACGAGGTCGAACTGGAAGTCCGGCAGCTCATCGGTCAGCCGTGGCCAGTACCGGTTGAGCACGTCGCCGTGGTTGTTGTACTCCGGAAGCGTGTCGCGCGTCAGCTCCCACGCGGGCCCGATCAGGTCCGGCCGCTCCCGCACGGTCGCGACGTCCATCAGGCGCGGTCGTCCAGCCATTCGCTCCGCAGGATCGCGTACGCCTCGCTGTCGAGGTACTCGCCCCACTTCAGCGAGTGCTTGCGGCGTGTCCCTTCGTGCGTCATGCCGATCTTCTCGAGCACGCGGCCCGAGGCCGGATTGTTCGTGAAGTGGAACGCGAAGACGCGGTTCAGGCCCAGTTCGAATGCGCCGCGCAGCACCGCAGTCGCCGCCTCGGTGGCGTAGCCGTTGCCCCAGTAGGGCACGCCGATCCAGTAGCCGAGCTCTGCTCGGCTGTGCGCGCGTTCGAACTGGAGCCCGATTGCGCCCACGAGCGCGCCGTCGTCGCGCCGCTCGATCGCAAGATCAACCGCATCCGCGGTGTTCCCGTGCCTCGCGATCCAGGCCTCCGCGGCTCCCTCCGGGTACGGGTGCGGAATCGCCAGCGTCGCAGCCGCGATCTCGCGCGCGCTGCAGAGTCGCCGGACATCGGGAGCGTCATCGAGACGGAACGGCCGAAGCACCAGCCGCTCCGTCTCGATGGTCGGACGCGTCACTCGGCGTGGCCGAACGCCTTGATCTCCTCCTGTTCCTTCTCCGAGAGCTCGCGCGGGACCTCGCCGCGGGCCACCTTCTCGCTCTGCACCTGCTCGCGGATGTCGTCCACGATCTCGGGGTTCGCCAAGGTCGATACGTCGCCGACGTCGGCGAAGTTCGAGATCCCCGCGATCACCCGGCGCATGATCTTGCCGGACCGCGTCTTCGGCATGTCCGGAACGATCCAGACGTTCTTCGGGCGCGCGATCTTCCCGATCTCCGTCTCGATCGCCTTCGTCACCTTGTCCACCACGTCGGAGCTTCCGTCGACGCCGGGTTTGAGCGAGATGTACATCTCGACCGCTCGGCCGCGTACCTCGTCGACGACCGGAACCGCGGCTGCTTCGGCGATCTCCTCGACGGTGATCGCCGCCGACTCGAGCTCCTTGGTGCCGAGCCGGTGCCCGGCGACGTTGATCACGTCGTCGACGCGGCCGAGAATCCGGAAGTAGCCGTCGGCCGCCTGCACCGCACCGTCGTTGGCGAAGTACGGCCAGTCGCGCCAGTCCTTGCTGCTCTTGTCCCGGCAGTACTTCTCGTAGTAGGTCTCGACGAACCGGTCGGGATCTCCCCAGATGGTCTGGAAGATGCCCGGCCACGGGTTGCGGATGCAGATGTTGCCCGCGGTGCCGCTTCCCGCCTCGACGACATTGCCCTCTTCGTCGTAGATCACGGGGTAGATCCCGAGGACTCCCGGGCCGCAGCTCCCGGGCTTCATCGGGTGCAGCGCGGGCAGGGTGCTGCCGAGGAAGCCGCCGTTCTCGGTCTGCCACCAGGTGTCGACGATCACCGCCTCGCCCTATTTCTTCGGCTCCTCCGGGCCGAGCTTCCGCAACATCCGGATCGACGTCGGCGCAGTGTGGAAGATGTTCACCCCCAGCCGCTCGGCGATCCGCCAGGGACGGCCCGCGTCCGGGTAGGTGGGAAGGCCCTCGTAGATCAGGCTCGTCGTGCCGAGCGCCAGCGGGCCGTAGACGATGTAGGAGTGCCCGGTGATCCAGCCGATGTCGGCCATGCACCAGTAGGTGTCCTCCGGGTGGATGTCCTGGTAGTACTTCGACGTGCCGGCGACGTAGGAGAGGTAGCCGCCTGTGCTGTGCTGGCACCCCTTCGGCCGGCCGGTCGTACCGCTCGAGTACATGATGAACAGTGGCGCCTCGGCCGGCATCGACACCGGCTCCACCAGCTCCCCGCGGTACTCGGGCATGACCTCGTCGACGAAGAAGTCGCGACTCTCGACCATCGGGCTCTTCGAGGCGTACTCGCCGGCATGCCGACGCCAGACGAGCACCTTCTCGACCTCGACCCCTTCCTCGCGCGCCCGCTCGACCGCCTCGTCGGCCTTGACTTTGTGGTCGACCAGCTCTCCGTTGCGGTAGTAGCCGTCCATCGTGACCAGGATCTTGCTCTGCGAGTCAGCGATCCGTCCGCCGCAGGCAGCGCCGGAGAACCCGCCGAACACCTGCGAGTGGATGACGCCGAGACGGGCACAAGCGAGCATTGCAATCGGCAACTCGGGCACCATCGGCAGATGGAAGGTCACCCTGTCGCCTACCTCGACGCCGCCGAAGCCCTGGAGCAGCGCGGCGAACTCGTTCACCCGCCGGTAGAGCTCCTGATAGGTGATCGCCTCTGGCTCGGCGTCCTCGGGCTCCGGCACCCAGATCAGCGCCGCCTTGTTCCGGTCGACTGCCAGATGGCGGTCGACGCAGTTGTAACAGGCGTTCAGCCGGCCGCCTACGAACCACTTCCAGAACGGCGGGTTGCTCGTGTCCAGGGTCGTGTGCCAATACTCATCCCAGCTGAGCAGATCCGCGTACTCCTTGAAGCACTCGGGGAAGTGCTCCTCGCTGAACCGTTCCACGATCGCCGGGTCAGACGCGTTCGCCTGCCCGATGAAGTGCGCAGGCGGCTGGTAGTACTCCTCCTCCCGCCAGTGCACGGCGATCTGCGCTTCTGAAACCTGCACTTCCTCCACCGTACTCACCGTTCAACCTCCTCCCGGACAGCGAACCTCGATAACCCGCGAGCCCAACCGGACAACTCGCTCGCAAAACACAGTC
>WNGE01004460.1_pt1 | contig 21667 bp, 22 predicted proteins | sample 5400651 | NCBI WGS metagenome assembly WNGE01 (sample SAMN13153370, study PRJNA577476) | soil metagenome | isolation source: 60 cm soil or saprolite under grassland replicate 2 | place: USA:California | collected 2016-06-15 | reverse complement strand
GCCTATGCCGCCCTCTGGGTGAGCCCCGCCCAGGCTGTCATCGTCTCCTTCGTCGCCCTCATCCTGACCCTTCTGATCCGGCCCACCGGCCTCTTCGTCCCCACTCCCAAATGAGCGCGCGGTCGGCCAGCGGCTACTGGACCGGCTTCGTCATCATCCTGGCGCTCCTGGCCGCGGCCCCCCTCGTGCTCCCCGAGTTCTGGCGGCGCTTCGTGACGGAGATCCTGATCTGGGGGCTGCTCGCCATGTCCTCGGACATCCTGATCGGCTATACGGGGATGATCTCCTTCGGCCACTCGGCCTTCTTCGGTCTCGGCATGTACGGCACGGCGGCCGCGCTGCTCACCGTGAGTCCGCCCAACCTCTGGCTGGCCCTGCTCTACGGGCTGGTGGGCGCGGCTGCCGTCGCGGTCTTCGTCGCCTACTTCGCCACGCGGCTGCGCGACATCTACTTCTCCATCACCACCCTGGTCTTCTCCCAGATCTTCTACGTCATCATCTTCACCTGGACGGCGGTCACGGGTGGCGAGAACGGCCTGACCTTCCGCCGCCCCGAGCTGGCCATCCCCGGCCTCGTCTCCGTCCCGTTCACCTCCGACACGCTCCACTGGTTCGTCCTCGCCGTCGTCACGGTGTCGTACCTCGTCCTGCGCCGCATCACCCAGTCACCCTTCGGCATGGTGCTCCAGGCCATCCGGGAGAACGAGCCCCGCACCCGCGCCATCGGCTACCCTGTGGAGCGCTACAAGATCGTCGCCGTCATGCTCTCCGGCCTCTTCGCGGGTCTGGCCGGCGTGCTCTATGCGCTGCAGAACGAGTTCGCCGCCCCCGACTTCGTCTTCCTCGTCATCTCGGCCGAGACCATCATCTTCAATGTCATGGGGGGCATCGGCACCCTCGTGGGCCCCGTCGCGGGGGCCGCCTTCTTCCTCCTGCTCCGCGAGGGCTTCTCCCGCTTCTTCACCGAGTACTACCTCATCCCCGTGGGTCTCATCTTCACGGCCATGGTCATCTTCATGCCCCAGGGCCTCCTCGGGTTCCTCAAGCGACGCCTGAACCAGTAACGCTCGGAGCCGAGGGTGACGGCCACCCCTCGGCGGCCGGCCTCGCCCTGGCGGGACTCCCAGATTTGGCGTCCGGCTTGACAATTTTGGTAGGTTCGTCGTTCCGCTCCTCGCTGCGAACTCCTCGAATTCCATCGCAATTGGGACATGGCTCGGCTCTTGCTATCGTCAGGCAATGCCTGGGACGGATGGTTGCCGGGCGCCCTCGCATGCACCGGTCCTGCGCGGGCTCCGCCCCTCTCCGTCCCGGGCGCCCAACTGAGTCGCGTGTGAGAGGAGAGGGTATTGCGAGTCTTGCCGGGATCGCCGAGCTTGATCCGGGTGGCCGTGCTGGCGGCACTCGGGCTTTCACTCCTGCTTGCCGGGTGCGCTGCGACCCGCGTCCAGACCGCGGCGGAGGCCCAGGGCGGGAGCTGGGGGTGGTGCGACAGCGTCCAGCAGAACCGCCCCACGGTCCTCTGCTTCCAGCGGTAGGGCGTCAGCGGACCACCTGATTCACAGGCTCTGCGGCCGCAGCGGAGGCGGAGGCGCCGGCTTGGTTCCCGCCCCCGGACGGGTCGGCCAGGGCTCGGCCAGCAACCCGGCGAGCTTTGCGCGTTGCTCCCGGCTGAGCTGGGCCTTGCCTTGCTCGATCGTGCGGATCCGGGCCAGCCGCAGATCGGCCCGCAGCCGCTCGATCTCGCGGACCTTGGCCTCCACCTTGCCCACGTCCACCGGATCGACCGCGAGCAGCGCGGCGAGGTCCATCTCCGCCACCCGCTGATCGGCGTCCCGCTTGACGGCCTCCCGCTGGAAGTCGCCCCGGAGCCGCTCCAGCTCCTGCACCTGCGCCGGTGAGAGCTCCAGCTCCTGGCGGTGGCTCAGCATGATGCTGATGAGCGGACGCTCGCCGGGCGGCTCGCTTGCCACGAAGTGCCCTCTGGTGCGCATAGGCCTCTCTCCTCCAGGGTCGGCGATGGCCGGCTGCTCTTCAGCGCGGGATGATTCGACGACGGCCCACCCGCCGATATTCGGTGCCCCCCGGGCACCCTGTATCGGTCTTGAGGCGTTGACGGCAGGGCCCGGCATCCTCAGACTCTCCCCATGCTGGCGAGGGTCCTCTCGGCCACGCTCCAGGGCATCGAAGCCGCCACGGTGTCGGTGGAGGTGGATGTCGCCTCGGGGCTGCCGTGCTTCACCACGGTGGGCCTGCCCGATTCCACCGTGCGCGAGAGCCGCGATCGCATCCGCGCGGCCCTCCGGAACGCCGGCTTCGAGTTCCCCGCTGATCGCATCACCGTCAATCTCGCCCCCGCCGATCTCCGCAAGGCGGGCGCCGCCTTCGATCTGCCGATGGCCCTCGGGATTCTTTGCGCCACCGGCCTGGTGAAACCGGGGCGCCTCGAGCGCGCCCTCGTCCTGGGCGAGCTGTCCCTGGACGGCCGTGTGCGGCCGGTGCGCGGCGTCCTCCCCGTGGCCCTCCACTGCCGCCGTCACGGGTACGCGCCGCTGGTCGTGCCCGCCGACAACGCCGCCGAAGCCTCCGTGGTGGAGGCCGTGGAGGTGATCCCGGTGCGGACGATCCACGAGACCGTCGAGTACCTGAACGGCGAATGCGCCGTCGAGCCCGCCAGCGCCGACGCCGCGCGATGGCTCGGCGGCCGACGGGCCGACGGGGCGGATTTCGCCGATGTGCGGGGACACGCCCATGCCAAGCGAGCGCTGGAGATCGCGGCCGCCGGCGGCCACAACGTCATCATGCTCGGACCGCCCGGCGCCGGCAAGACCATGCTGGCCCGACGGCTGGCCACGGTCTTGCCGCCGCTCTCGCTCGAGGAGGCCATCGAGGTCTCGGTGGTATGGAGCGTCTGCGGGCTGCTGGCCCGCGACCGCGGTCTCGTCACCGAGCGGCCGTTCCGCTCGCCTCATCACACCGCGTCGGAGGCCGGCCTCATCGGTGGAGGCGGCGTTCCCCATCCCGGCGAGGTGAGCCTCGCCCATCACGGCGTGCTCTTCCTCGACGAGCTGCCCGAGTTCACCCAGCGTGTCCTCGAATCGCTGCGCCAGCCGCTGGAGGACGGGCATGTGGTGGTCTCGCGCACCGCCGGCAGCGCCGCCTTCCCCGCCCGCTTCCAGCTGATCGGCGCCGCCAACCCCTGCCGCCGCGGATGCCCTTCCATCCAGGCCTGCGGCTGCTCGCCCGGGGAGCGCGCTCAGTACCTCGCGCGGCTCTCGCGCCCGCTCCTGGACCGCATCGATCTCCACCTCGAGATCCCTGCCCTCCCCTACGCCCAGCTCGTTTCGACCAGCGCCGGGGAATCCTCGGCGGCCATCCGCCGCCGCGTCGAGGCCGCGCGGGCGCGGCAGACCGAGCGCTTCACGGGGACCGACGTGCGCGTCAACGCGCGGATGAGCGGGCGTCAGGCCCGGCGCTGGTGCGCGCTGCCCGAGGCCGGCGCGAAGCTCCTGGGCCTGGCCGTCACGCGGCTCGGCCTCTCCGCGCGGGGCCACGATCGCATTCTCAAGGTGGCGCGCACCATCGCCGACCTCGCAGGCGCCGGCGACATCGCCGCCGAGCACATCGCCGAGGCCGTCCAGTACCGCGGCCTCGACCGCGCTCCGTAGGAAGCTCGGAGGGGGGCTCCGCCTCCCCGAAACGTCCCCCCCCCTGCAACAGGTGGCGCCGGCAAAGCCGGCGCTCGACCGAGACCACCTCACGCGAGCCTTCCCCTGCCAGGCTTCGTTCAGGCCACGGGCCGTGGGGGCAAACAGAGACACTACCGGCGGGGGAGGCATGGTTGCGGACGCCACGGAATGTGAGACGATAGCGCCGTCTCCGACCCGAAGCCCGGAGAGGTCCTGATGAGCGAGCTCCAGGAGCCCCATCTCATGACCCTGACGCGAGAGCGCACGACGCTCGTGGTGTGCGATGTCCAGGAGCGCCTCTTCCATGCCATGGACGCCGACCACCGTGAAGAAGTCATGCGGAACATCAAGGTCCTGGCAGCCTCCGCGCGGCGCCTCCGTGTGCCCATCCTCGTCACCGAGCAGTATCCGAAAGGACTGGGCCATACGCTCCAGGAACTGCTGGACACGCTGGGGCCTGGGGTCGAGCCTCTCCCGAAGGTGACGTTTTCCTGCTGCGCGGTGGGCGCATTCCGCGCGCGGCTTCAGGCGACCGGCGCCCGACACGTCGTGCTGGCCGGGATCGAGGCTCACGTCTGCGTGCTGATGTCGGCGCTCGACCTCATCGCCCTCGGGTACACGGTGCACGTGGCCGCCGACGCCGTCACCTCCCGCACTCAGGCCAACTGGCGCCTCGCCATGGACCAGCTCCGGCAGGCGGGGGCGGTGGTGACGGCCACCGAGAGCGTCCTCTTCCAGCTCCTGGGCGAGGCCGACACCGAGGAGTTCCGCGAGCTGGCCCGACTCATCCGCTGATGCCGCGCTACTTCGACATCCGCAACACGGTCCTCCTGGTGGTCGGCTACGGCATCCTGCCCGAGGAGGAAGACCGGCCGATCGCCTACGACGTCAAGCAGGCGATCGACGCGCGGGGCAAGGGCAAGGAGAGCTGCGCCGCCGTCGTCGTCACCGACATGTGGATCCTGAACCAGGAGATGGCGGAGCTGTTCCCGGCCATCGCGGTCGGTGGTCCCGGCGTCAACGCCTTCGCCGCTCAGATCTACGAGGACCTGCCGGTGGTGTTCACCCGCGAGCAGCAGGTCTTCATCCAGATGGAGCAAGAGCGCGGCAAGCGGGCGGCGCTGTGGGGTTTGGACAACCGCTCCACGCGGGAGGCGGCTGACGTGTTCGTGCGCGACGGCTTTCTGGATCGCTTCCTCGCACTGATCTGGCACCGCGAGGCCTGAGGCCGGCGACCCCGGCAGCTCGGAAGAAATCGAGCAGTCGGTCCATCGAGTCCGTCGGAGGTCACGTTCGAGCGCCGGCTTTGCCGGCGCAATCGGATGCTCGCCTCGGACGCACGGGGCCCACCCCGTGGCCGCCCTGCGGCTCGCACTGCGTCCTTGGGGGGAGGTTCGGAAGGAGGGCGGAGCCCCCCGCCGGGTTGTTTACCGGCCGTCCTTCACGCGGGTCGTAGGCGGGACATTGCTGAAGGTCAGCGTCCCGTCGGCGTCCTCCCAGCGGTAGATCAGCTGGATCGGCTCGGCCTTGACCGCGGGTTGCGCGCTGCCGCTTCGTTCCATCACCTTCTGCACATACTGCCGGGTCTCCGCGTACGGGGGGATCCCGCGGTAGTAGTCGACGGCCCCTTCTCCCGCATTGTAGGCAGCCAGCGCGAGCGGCACATTCCCCGGATAGCGATCGAGGAGATAGCGCAAGTGGCGCACTCCACCCTCGATGTTCTGACGCGGATTGAACGAATCGCGCACTCCCAGGGCATAGGCCGTCCGAGGCATGAGCTGCATGAGCCCCCGGGCGCCCTTGGGCGAGACGGCCCAGGGGTTGAAGGCGGACTCGACGCGGATCACGGCCTCCACGAGGGCAGGGTTGACGCCGTGGCGCTCGGCGGTCTCCCGGATCTCCTGGCTGAAGGCCGGGCTGCCGGCCACTGCCTGAGGAAGCTTGAGCCAGCCCGACGCCGTCCCCGAGAAGCCGGAGATGCGGCGGAAGCGCGGGTCGTTGGGCGTGTCCGTGATGTGGGTGACGCCCTCCTCGTCGACGTGACGAAATGCCCCCGCCGCCTCCACCTCCGAGACGACCCAGGAGAAGGCGAGCAAAAGGAGCAGCGCGATGGGAACCGGGCGCAGCACAGTAGGTCGAACATAACCAAGGCTGGGGCCGGACGCAAACCAAAAATGGGCCGCCGGGGATCGGCGACCCATTTTGGCCTTGCCGGCGGCCAGTTAGCGATCAGTTACTGGCCCGAAGCAGGGACTCCCGGATGCGGTTCCCACGCGGGATCGGCTCCTCGAGCGCCAGGTCGAGCACCTGATCCACCGACTCCACCAGATGGAAGGTCATGCCCTCGCGCGCGTCGCGAGGCACGTCCTCCATGAGCTGCTTCTCGCTGCGCTGAGGCAGGATCACGGTGGTGACGCCGGCCCGCCTGGCCGCCAGGACTTTCTCCTTGATGCCGCCCACCGGCAGCACCCGACCCGAGAGGGTCACCTCGCCGGTCATGGCCAGGCGCGCGCGCACCGGACGCTGGGTCATCAGCGAGACCAGCGCGGTGACCATCGTCACCCCGGCCGACGGCCCATCCTTGGGGATCGCTCCCGCCGGCACGTGGACATGGATGTCCGAGGTCTCCCAATAGTCCGACCGGATGCCCAGCGCGCTCGCATGCGAGCGCGCCCAGGAGAGCGCGGCCTGGGCCGACTCCTTCATCACGTCCCCGAGCTGGCCCGTCAGGGTCAGGGTCTTGCTTCCCTTCATCCGCGTCGCCTCGATGAACAGGATATCGCCACCGGTCGGCGTCCAGGCCAGACCCACCGCCACCCCGGGCACGCGGGTGCGTTCCTCCAGCTCCTCGACGTGATACCTGGGCGCGCCGAGCAATTCCTCCACCAGCGCCCCGGTCACCTCCACCGGTTCGCGGTGGCCCTCGACGCGGCGCTTGGTGACCTTCCGGGTGACGGCCGCGATCTCGCGCTCGAGATTGCGGAGTCCCGCCTCGCGCGTGTAGTTCCGCACGAGGAGCCGCAGCGCGGCGTCGGCCCAGCGGATCTCGGCCTCCGTCAGGCCGTGGTCCTTCACCTGCTTGGGCACGAGGTGCTTGCGGCCGATGTAGATCTTCTCCTCCTCCGTGTAGCCCGCGAGCTCGATGATCTCCATCCGGTCGCGGAGGGCGGGCGGCACCGGGTCGAGCACGTTGGCCGTCGTGATGAACAGGATCTTCGAGAGGTCGAAAGCCACGTCGACGTAGTGGTCCCGGAAGGCGACGTTCTGCTCGGGGTCGAGCACCTCGAGCAGGGCCGAGGCCGGATCGCCACGGAAGTCCATGCCGAGCTTGTCGATCTCGTCCAGCATGAACACCGGGTTCTTGGACTCCGCTCGTCTCAACCCCTGGATGATCTGGCCCGGGAGCGCGCCGATGTACGTGCGCCGGTGGCCGCGGATCTCCGCCTCGTCCCTCATGCCGCCGAGGGAGATGCGATGGAACTTCCGCCCCAGGGCCCGAGCGATGGAGCGCCCGAGCGAGGTCTTGCCGACGCCCGGCGGCCCGACGAAGCACAGGATCGGGTCCTTGCCGGCCGGCCGCATGCTCTTGACGGCGAGGTACTCGAGGATGCGCTCCTTGACCTTCTCGAGCCCCCAGTGGTCTTCGTCGAGGACCGTGCGCGCCGTGGTGATGTCCAGGTTGTCCGTGGTCTCCTTGCTCCACGGCAGCGCCACCAGCCAGTCGAGATAGGTCCGCGCCACCGTGTACTCGGCCGCCGCGGGGGGCATCTTGCTGAGCCGGTCCAGCTCCCGCAGCGCCTCCTTCTTGGCCTCCTCCGTCATGCCGGCGGCCTCGATCTTCTGTCGCAGCTCGTCCAGCTCCTGGGCGCGGTCGTCGGTCTGCCCCAGCTCTTTCTGGATGGCCTTGAGCTGCTCGCGCAGGTAGAAGTCGCGCTGGCTCTTGCCCACCTCGGACTCGACCTGGGACTGGATCTTCGAGCCCAGCTCGAGGACCTCCGCTTCCTTGGTGAGCGCCGATACCAGGCGCGCGAGCCGCGCCTTGACGTCGGTCGTCTCCAGCAGCTCCTGCTTGACCCGGCTGTTCAGGGCCGGGAGCGACGCGGCGATGAGGTCGGCCAGTGGCCCGGGCTCCGAGACATTCTGGGTCACCGCCGCCAGCTCGTCGGGCAAGAGGGGCGAGAGCGCCACGATCTGCCGGAACAGGGTCGCGGCGTTCCTCACGAGCGCCTCGGTCTCGAGATCGGCCGCCGGCGGCGGCGCCTCCGAGGGCTCCTCGACGCGCGCCTTCAAGTAGGGGCGGACCTGCGTCACCTCGACGAGGCGGACGCGGGCGAGCCCCTGCACGATGAGCCGGACCGTGCCATCGGGCTGCTTCAGCACCTTGTGGATGGCGGCGAGCGTGCCGATCCGGTAGAGATCGGCGCCCTGCGGTTCCTCGGTCGCGGGATCGCGCTGGGTGAACACACCGATGAGATGCCCGCCACGCACGGCATCCTCGATCAGGTTGAGCGAGGAGGGGCGCCCGGCGGCGAGCGGCAGGATGGACTGCGGGAAGAGCACGGTGTCCCGCAGCGGCAGGAGCGCCAGCTCATCAGGAACCACGACGCTCGGGTCCCGCTGGACCCCGGCCGCGGCGACCTTTTCGTCAGACATGACCTCGTGTCCTTTCTAGGAGACTCGGAGGGGGGCTTCGCCCCCCTTCCGAACCTCCCCCCAAGGAACAGGTTGCGCAGGCAAAGCCGGCGCTCGAACCCGTCGATGCCGGCGCGAGCTTTTCTCCGACACGTTTCTAGACTAGCCGGTCGAACCCGCGACTACGGGTCGACCGGCGCCAGGTGGCTCGACGCCGCCCGCACCAGCGCCTCGCCCTTGCCTCGGGCGGCGGGGTCGCGCGACTCGGCCATATCGGCTCGCACGTAGCTCATCAGGTCCTCGATCTGGGCCTGCATCTCGAGCATGCGGCGTCTCATCTTTAGGATGATCTCGATCCCTGCCAGATTCACGCCGAGGTCCCGCGCCAGGCGGGTGACGCGCGCGATCTCCTCGACGTCCTCGGGCGAGTACATGCGCGTCCGCCCCACCGTGCGGCTCGGCCGGATGAGTCCCCTCTTCTCGTACATCCGGAGCGTCTGGGGGTGGAGCTTGAGCATCTCCGCCACCACGCCGATCATGTAGAGGGGCTTGCTCCGGGCCGTCATGCCGATTGCGCCCCCTGCGGTCGCGCCCGCGGATTGCCGGGCAGGAGCGGCCCCAGCTGACGGAACAGCTCCTGCGTGCGCGCGTCGAGGCCGCGCGGAATCTCTACCCGCACGGTGACGTAAAGGTCGCCGCGTCCGCCGCCGGACAGGCGCGACACCCCCTTGCCGCGCAGCCGGAAGACCTGGCCGCTCTGGGTGCCGGGCGGCAGCGCCAGGCTCATCTCGCCGTCCACGGCGGGTACCGGGATGCGCGCCCCGAGCACGGCCTCGACGATGGTCACCGGCACCTCGCAGTGGAGGTTATCGCCCTTGCGCGTGAAGACGGCGTCGTCGTGCACGCGCACGTTGATGACGAGGTCGCCTCTCGGGCCGCCGAAGGGTCCCGAGTGGCCCTCTCCCGGAATGCGGAGCTGCGCGCCCGTGTCGATACCCGCCGGCAGGACCACCTTCACCACGCGCCGGCTCGGCGCCACGCCGCGCCCACGACACGACCGGCACGGATCAGCCACGCACACCCCGGAGCCTGCGCAGGCCGGACACGGCTCGGTCTCCAGCGTGCCGCGGCCCCGCCAGACCGCCCCCATTCCACCGCAATGGCGGCACGGCGCGGGGATCGCGCCGCGTGCGGTTCCCGTCGCGCCGCAGCCGGCGCACGGGGAAAGGCGCTGGACCGACACGTCGGCCTCGAGGCCCGACACCGCTTGCTGGAACGCGATCTCGACCGGGACGTGGAGGTCGTCGCCGCGGCGCCCTGCGGATCGAGACGCCTCGCCGGATGCCTGGCCGCGCTCGTCCGAGGACGGCGTCGACTGGCGGTCGTAAAGGCCGCGCGCCGTGGAATCGCTCAGCACGCGGTAGGCCTCCGCGATCTCTTCGAAGAGAACCCGCGCGTCCTGCTCCCAGAGGTTGACGTCGGGTGAGTACTGGCGGGCCAGCTGCTGATAGGCGCGCCGGATCTCAGCCGAGCTCGCGCTCGTCGCTACTCCCAGCACCCCGTAGTAGTCCCGTCTCATACAACTCGGCGGGGGGCTTCGCCCCCCTTCCGACACCTCCCCTCCGGACGCAGGGCGAGCCGCAGGACGTCGCGGGATTGGGGTCCCGCCGTCCGAGGCGAGCGGTCCGGAGAGCTTGCGCCGGCAACGCCGACGCTCGAACCGCGATCACCCTGCACCAGCTTTCTCCCGGCGGCGGTCCGCTTGCTCGAGCCGGTCAGAGATGCCCTCCGAAGCCCGGCGGCCTGTCGCCTACTTGTCCTTCTTCTCACCGAGGTCTTCGAACTCGGCGTCCACGACGTCGCCCTTTCGGCCACCCGCTTGCCCAGCGTCTCCGGCGCCTCCCGGAGCCCCGGGCGACTGGGCCTTCGCCTGGGCCTCCCGGTACATGACCTCCGCCAGCTTGTGCGAGGCCTTCTGCAGATCCTCCTCGGCGCGCTTGATCCGGTCCAGGTCGTCGCTCTTCAGGGCCTCCCGGGCCGCGTTGAGCGCACTCTCGATGCTCTGCCTGTCTTCCGCCGAGACCTTGTCACCGTGCTCGCGGAGCGTCCGCTCGGTGGTGTACACGAGGGAGTCCGCCCGGTTCTTGACCTCGATCTCCTGGCGGTACTTCGCGTCCTCCGCCGCGTGGGCCTCGGCCTCCTTCTTCATCTTGTCGATCTCGTCCTTGGTGAGGCCGGACGAGGCCGTGATCGTGATGTTCTGCTGCTTCCCGGTCGCCTTGTCCCGCGCCGAGACGTTGAGGATCCCGTTGGCGTCGATGTCGAACGTCACCTCGATCTGCGGCACGCCCCGCGGGGCCGCCGGGATACCGTCCAGGTGAAACCGCCCCAACGTCCGGTTGTCGCGGGCCATGGGCCGCTCACCCTGGAGCACGTGCACCTCCACCGACGGCTGATTGTCAGCCGCCGTGGTGAACACCTCAGCCTTCTTGGTCGGGATCGTGGTATTGGCCTCGATGAGCCTGGTCATCACGCCACCCAGCGTCTCGATGCCGAGCGACAGCGGCGTCACGTCCAGGAGCAGGAGATCCTTCACCTCGCCGGTGAGGACGGCCGCCTGGACAGCGGCGCCGACCGCCACCACCTCATCGGGGTTCACCGTCTTGTTCGGTTCCTTGCCGAAGAGCTTCTTGACCTCTTCCTGCACCTTGGGCATGCGGGTCTGGCCGCCGACCAGGATCACCTCGTCGATGTCGGCCGGCGTGACCCCGGCCTGGCGCATGCACTCGCGGCAGGGCGTGAGGCTGCGCTCGATCAGGTCCGCGACGAGGGATTCGAGCTTCGCTCTGGTCAGGGTCAGCACCAGGTGCTTGGGTCCCGTCGCGTCGGCCGTGATGAACGGCAGGTTGATCTCCGTCTGCACCGTGGTCGACAGCTCGCACTTGGCCTTCTCGGCCGCCTCCTTCAGCCGCTGGAGCGCCATGCGGTCCTTGCGGAGATCGATGCCGTTCTCCCGCTTGAACTCGTCGGCGATCCAGTCGATCACGCGCTGGTCGAAATCGTCACCGCCCAGGTGGGTGTCCCCGTTGGTCGCCTTGACCTCCACCACGCCCTCGCCGATCTCCAGGACGGAGATATCGAAGGTGCCGCCGCCCAGGTCGTACACGGCGACGGTCTCGTCCTTCTTCTTGTCGAGGCCGTAGGCGAGCGCCGCCGCCGTGGGCTCGTTGACGATGCGGAGCACCTCGAGGCCGGCGATGGCGCCGGCGTCCTTGGTGGCCTGGCGCTGGCTGTCGTTGAAGTAGGCGGGCACGGTGATGACGGCCTGGCTCACCTTCTCCCCGAGGTAGGCCTCCGCTGCCTCCTTGAGCTTTCGCAGCACGAGGGCGGAGATCTCGGGCGGCGAGTAGACCTTGCCGCGGATCTCGATGCGCGCGTCGCCGTTCTGCGCCTTGACGACCTTGTAGGGGACCAGCTTCATCTCCTGGAGCACCTCGTCGTAGCGGCGCCCCATGAAGCGCTTGATGGAGAACACCGTGTTCTCCGGGTTGGTGATGGCCTGACGCTTGGCCACCTGCCCGACCAAGGTCTCGCCTTCCTTCGTGTACGCCACGACCGAGGGCGTCAGGCGGCTCCCCTCTTGGTTGGCGATGACGGTCGGATCCCCACCTTCCACGACCGCCACCACCGAGTTGGTCGTTCCCAGGTCAATGCCGATCACCTTTGCCATGTCTCGTGCCTCTCCTCTGTGAGGTGTCTGCTCTCATCGATACGAGTCCGGCGGAGGAGGTGATGATTCCTCCCCCGCCGGCGTCCCGGCCGTCACACCACTTCGATCTTGATCTCCTTCGGCTTGATCTCCTCGGCCTTGGGAAGGGTGACGGTCAGCACCCCGTCCCGATAGCTCGCCTTGACCTTCTCGGCCTGGACGGGGATGGGCAGCGGGAGGGTTCGCTCGAACTTCCCGAACCACCGCTCGCCGCGGTAGTAGTTCTCCTGCTTGACCTCCTGGTCCCAGCGGCGCTCACCCCTGATCGTCAGCATGTCGCCAGTGATGGAGAGATGGATGTCCTTCTCGTTGAGCCCCGGCAGCTCGGCGGTGATCACCAGTTCATCCTTGGTCTCGTACATGTCCACCGCGGGCGCCCAGACGCGCTCCACGCCGCCGACCTGATTCGGTCTGCCGAAGAAGCCATCGAAGAGACGGTTCATCTCTGACTGGATATCGGAGAGGTCACGGAACGGATCGACAGCAGAAGTGAAGGGCCGGAATCGAACGAGCGCCATAGCTCCTCCTCCTTGTACCCGGGGCTCAAGGCCCCTGAGATATGAGCCTGCTCAACATATATATCATGAGTCCAAAGCTGTCAAGGACAGAGCGTCAAACCCGGGTCATTATTCCAGAAAGCTGTTATAAAATAATCACTTTGACAGCCTGGAAGCCTGAATGCTACCGTGCCTCATGAAGCTAGGGTGCTTCGGCTGTTTCGCCCTAGTCGTCCTCGTCCTTGCCGTGCTAGCGGTGACCGGGGGGGTGCTCTTCCTCTCGGTCAATGTCCTTGGAAGCCCTGACGTTCGGCCCGTCTCCTTCTCGAGGGCCGACGGGTACGCGGCCCAGCAGAAGCTCTACGAACTGGTTCTCCGGCAAGCCGGACACTCCAGCCGCCGGGATCCGATCACTCTGACAGAGCGTGAGGTCAACGCCTTCCTGTCCCGCCATCTCGCCGAGGCGGCGGGTGTACCGCTGTCGCCGCTCACCGTCCGGCTCGACAAGGACCACCTGTTCGCGCAGGGGCAGACGCCGCTGCGAAACCTCTTTCAGGGGCCCCCCTTCGCCTATCTCATGCCCTACATCCCGGACAAACGGCTCGATCAACCGGTCTGGGTTTCGGTCCGCGCCCAGATCAGCATCGACGCGCCGGCGGCGGGGGCGACGGGGTACGGCAAGGTCACGGTGACCGAGTTCGTGCTGGGGCGGCAGCCCGTCAGCAGCTTTCTTCTCTATGTGATGCTGGGACCGTCAGGGGCCGGCCTGTTCCGCTGGCCGGTGCCAGGCGTGGTGGAGAGCGTCCAGATCCAGTCAGGGCAGGCTATCATCCGGACTCGCTGAGAAACCGCGAGGGGCAGCCCGGCTTTCTCAGCGTGGCCGCCCGGCCTCGGCAGCGCGGACGAACCGCATCTGAAGGTCGTACACGATCTCTTCCAGGAGCCGGCTTTCCGGTTCCGTCCGGTTGCCGGAGGTCTTGTCCCGCAGGAGGAGGAGCACGTCGATGGCCTCTCGAGCCTGCTCCAGGTCCACGCGCCGCTCCCTGGTCACTGGATCGGCCGCCTCGCCCAGATTGATCAGCGCCGACCTCGCGATCATCATGAAGAGCCCCTGGAGGTCGGGGCCCCCGGGCTCGGCCGCGGCGGACGCTGGCCGGTCGGTTGGTTCGGCGCGAGGAGCACGAGGGGGCACCGGGCGCGGTTCGGCGGAGCGCGGCGCATCGGGCTCGGCAGCGCCGGCCTCCCTGGCGCGTCCTCGCCGGTCGGTGACTTTGAAGCTCTCCTCTTCGGCCATCGGTCACCCCCGAGTTCTGGCGCCGCCCACACGGCCCGTGCCGGTCATCGGCGGAGCGTAGCACGGGCACCTAAGACCTTCAAGGAGCGCAGTCCCTTGTGTATAATGCCCTCGCAGCCTCGGGATCATTGATGGCCAACTCCGCTGCCGACCGCTTCGATTCCCTTCTCGCGCTCATGGCTCGCCTCAGGGGTGCCGGCGGTTGCCCGTGGGACCGCGAGCAGACACGCGCGTCGCTGAAGCCCTACCTCCTCGAAGAAGCCTACGAGGTGCTCGAGGCCATCGACGAGGGCTCGCGGGACCATCTGATCGAAGAGCTGGGCGACCTGCTGTTTCAGGTGGTGTTTCACTGCGAGATCGCCGGCGAGCTTGGCGAGTTCACCATGGCGGATGTCCTCGACCGGCTTGCGGACAAGATGATCCGTCGCCATCCTCATGTCTTCGGCGACCGCGTCGTGGCCGACGCGCGCGAAGCCCTGGCCCAGTGGGAGCGGATCAAGCACGACGAGGGTGACGGGGCCGGCCGGCCGCGTTCGGCGCTGGATGGCGTGCCCAGCACGCTGCCCGCGCTCTTGCGGGCGCAGCGGCTTCAGGTCAAGGCGGGGCGCGTGGGGTTCGATTGGGCCGAGTGGCGCGAGGCGTGGGCGAAGGTTCGCGAGGAAATGGGGGAGCTGGAGGCGACGCTCGACGCCGGAGATGCCGGCCGCGTCGGCGACGAATTGGGTGACGTGCTGTTTTCCATGGTCAATGTGGCTCGGCTGCGGGGGATCGACGCCGAAGACTGCCTGCGCCAAGCCGCGGCCAAGTTCACGCGACGCTTCAGGGAGGTAGAGGCGGAGATGAGGGCCGCAGGCCGCAGGGTCAGCGAGGCGCCCGCAGAGGATCTGGACCGGGTGTGGGAAGCCGTGAAGGCCCGCGAGCGTAGGGGCCCGCACGGGTCCGGGACCAAGTGATGAAGATCAAGATCGGCAAGACCACGCTCGCCGTCGAGCGGGGCGACATCACCGACGCGGAAGTGGACGCCGTCGTCAACGCGGCGAACTCCGAACTGTGGATGGGCGCCGGGGTAGCGGGGGCCATGAAGCGCAAGGGTGGAGTCGTGATCGAGGAAGAAGCGTTGCGTCAGGGCCCCATCGACATCGGCGAGGCCGTCCTCACCGTCGCCGGCAACCTGCCCGCAACCCACGTGATCCACGCGGCCACCATGGGGAAAGACCTCAAGACGGACCCCGAGAAGATCGCCGCCGCGACCAGGTCCACCCTGGCCTTGGCGGAGAAGCACAAGATGGAGTCGATCGCCTTCCCCGCGCTCGGCAGCGGCGTCGGCGGTGTGCCCCCAGCACAGTCAGCCGAGGTCATTGTCTCCACGGTCGTCCAGCACGTCACGCGGGGTCAATCGAGCCTCCAGAAAGTGCTGTTCGTCCTTTACCAGGACGAGGCCTACAAAGCCTTCACCGACACCCTGAAGAGGCTCAGCCCCGCCAAGTAGAGCGCCGAATCCCCGTCTCCGGTCTGTGCGGACTGTCAACCGCGCGGACACCACGGCGACAGCAGCGCGACACTGGACCCGTCACGGCGGTCTCGAGCCCGCGGCCTTATTACGGAACGAGGCCCGGTCGAGGCCCCGGCGTCTCAGCCCGACCCGCAAGCCGCCCGTCCGCAAGTCGAGCAAGAAGCTGCCATTTTTGGTCAGTACGCCGATCACGCCCTGCCGTTTTCCTAGCGTCTCCCCTTTCCTAGCCCCCGAGTGCCAAAAAGTGGCACGAACTTAGCATCAGGGGGTGGTGATCTGGACGTGCACTCTGTTTCTTGCGCCCCGGAGGATCGAATGACGACTGCGGTTGGGGATGGGGAGTAGCCGATGGCCGCCACGATGCACGATCTGCTGACCATCCTCGTCGAGCGGGGAGCTTCCGATCTGCACATCACGACCGGCACCTACCCGCAGCTCCGGGTGCACGGCAAGCTGGCCTCGCTGACTCAGTTCGAGCAGCTCATGCCCCAGGACACGCAACGGCTCGCCTACAGTGTGCTGAACGAAGGCCAGAAGCAAAAGTTCGAGGAGGACAACGAGCTCGACCTGTCCTTCGGCATCCAGGGACTGGCCCGCTTTCGCTGCAACATCTACCGCCAGCGCGGCGCCGTCGCCTGCGCCATCCGCGTCATCCCGACCAAGATCAAGGGCTTCCACGAGCTGGGCTTGCCCCCCATCGTCGAGCAGCTGGCGGACCGGCCGAAGGGGCTCATCCTGGTGACCGGCCCCACCGGCTCGGGCAAGTCGACCACCCTCGCCGCCATGGTCGACAAGATCAACTCCGAGCGGAGCGAGCACATCGTCACCATCGAGGATCCCATCGAGTTCGTCCACCAGCACAAGAAGTGCCTCGTGAACCAGCGCGAGGTCTTCTCCGATACCCAGTCCTTCAAGAACGCGCTGAAGTACATCCTGCGCCAGGACCCGGACGTCGTGCTGGTGGGAGAGATGCGCGACCTGGAGACGATCGCCGCCGCCCTCACCATCGCGGAGACCGGCCACCTCACCCTCGGGACGCTGCACACCAACTCCTGCGCCCAGACCATGAACCGCATCATCGACGTCTTCCCGACGAGCCAGCAGGATCAGGTGCGCGCCCAGCTCGCGCTGGTGCTGGAGGGTGTCTTCTGCCAGCAGCTCATCCCGACGAGCGACGGCCGCGGCCGGGCCATGGCGATGGAGATCATGGTGGTCACGCCCGCGATCCGCAACCTGATCCGCGAGGAGAAGATCCACCAGATCTACTCGGCCATGCAGGCGGGCCAGAAGTTCGGCATGCAAACGATGAACCAGTCCCTGCTGACCCTGATCCAGCGGCGCAAGATCTCGAAGGAAGAAGCCCTGAACCGCACGACGAACCCCGACGAGCTGCTCCAGCTCTTGAGCGGCCCGTCTCCGGGCCCCTCCGGCCCGGCCCGCAGCGCGGGAGGCAGCGCGGCGCCGGGCGCGCCGAGCGGCTCTCCGTTCGCCAAGCGCTGATGGCGGGGGGAGCGCGTGGCGAGGCGGCGATGACCTGTCTGCCGAGGAGGCTCTAAGATGGCTGTCTTCGCGTATCAGGGCCGCGGCGCGGCCGGTGTGCAGAAGGGAGAGATCGAGGCCCCGGACCGCATGACGGCGGTGGGCGAGCTGCGACGGCGGGCGATCCTCGTCACCCAGATCAGCGAGAAGGCTGGGGGGAAGACCCCGGTCAGGATCGGGAGCAAGGTCAAGGACAAGGAGATGGCGATCTTCCTCCGCCAGTTCTCCACCATGATCGACGCCGGCCTGCCGCTCGTCCAGTGCCTCAACATCCTCGCCGAGCAGAGCGAGTCCCGGAACCTGCGCGGAGTCACCGGCAATGTCGCCCGCACCGTGGAGCAGGGATCCACCCTCGCGGAGTCGCTCCGCAAGCACCCGCGCACCTTCGACGACCTCTTCACCAACATGGTCGATGTCGGCGAGACGGGCGGTATCCTGGACGTCATCCTCCAGCGGCTCGCCGGCTACGTCGAGAAGGCGGCCGCCCTGAAACGAAAGGTGAAGGGGGCCATGGTGTACCCCGCCTCCATCATCGGCGTGGCCTTCCTGGTCATCGTCTTCATGCTCACGTTCGTCATCCCGACCTTCGCCACCATGTTCAAGGAGATGGGCGCGGAGCTGCCCCTGCCCACCCGGATCGTCATCGGGCTCAGCGGCTTCGTCCGGAGCTACATCCTGCTCATCATCGCGGGGCTGGTCGGTTGCGTGTTCGCCCTGCGCTCCTACTACCGCACGGAGAACGGCAAGTCCACCATCGACGCCCTCGTGCTGAGGGTCCCGATCTTCGGGCCGCTCATCCGGAAGGTTGCGGTGGCGCGCTTCACGCGGACGCTGGGGACGCTCGTGCAGTCCGGCGTCCCGATCCTGGAGGGCCTCCGCATCACCGCCGCCACCGCCGGCAACAAGGTCGTGGAGAAGGCCGTGCTCCAGTGCCGCGCCGCGGTGACGGAAGGCAAGACCCTGGCCGAGCCGCTCAAGATCTCGGGCGTGTTCCCGCCCATGGTCACCCAGATGATCTCGGTGGGCGAGCAGACGGGCGCGCTGGACGCCATGCTCAGCAAGATCGCCGATGTCTACGACGACGAGCAAGCTCGTCACCTTGATCAAGTAGGACGGGAAGCCCGGGTGGCGACGCCGCCGACCAGCTGGACCCGCCTTTGGGGATTGAACCGGGCGCGCCTCATCACCGCCGTGGTGGTGCTGGGGGTCGGGGCCCTGCTGTGGTACGTCGAGGCATTCCCGTTTCCGTTCGGGTCCTTCGCGGTGGCGGTGACGGGCATGGGCCTGGCATGTCTCGTCCTGCCGCTCGCAACGCGTTGGCCCAACCTCCGTTCTCGCGCCAGCGTCGCATCCTCGGAGGGCGCCATCGAGGCCCCCTCCGCCCTTCTCCACCCGGCGCTTCGCCTGGTTTCAGCTCTCTCTCGACCTGGTCCTGATCACGGCGGTCGTGGCAACCACCGGCGGGGTCCAGTCGATCTTCGTCCCCCTGTATGTCCTCGCCGTGGTGGCCGCCTGCTTCCTGCTGTCCCGCGCAGGGGCCCTGATCGTGGCCGGGCTGTCGAGCCTGCTCCAGATCGGGCTGGTGGTGGGCCGCGCCGCCGTCGTCCTCCTGGGCCTGGCCGAGCCCGCCGACGCGATGCCGGTCGAGGTGCTCGCCGCGCTGCTCAACGCCGCGGTGCTGCTCGTCGTCGCCGTCGTGATCGCGTCGCTGGCGGCCCGCTACCAGCAGTCACAGGAGCACCTGGAGACCCACCGGAAGCACTTCTCCGACCTCCAGGCGTTCCGCGACCTGATCTTCGAGTCCGTCGGGTCCGGGCTCGTGGCCGTGGACACGGCGGGGCGGGTCACCGCCTTCAACCGGGCCGCCGCGTCCATCACCGGTGTCCGCGCGGCGGATGCCCTCGGCCAGCCGTGGGCGGCCATCCTCGGGCGGGGCGTGGACCTGGACCATGTGCGCCGGGGCGCCGACGAACTCGGGGAATTTCCTCCGCGCCACGAATTCCAGCTCACGCGACACGACGGCAGCCAGGTCCCTGTCGGCATCACGTTCTGGTCGCTCCGATCGGGAGGCGGCGAGGGCGTCGGGCTGATCGGCGTCTGCCAGGACCTCTCGCTGATCAAGCAAATGGAGGAGCGGATGCGCCAGGCCGACCGCCTGGCCGCGGTGGGCCGGCTCTCCGCCAACATGGCCCACGAGATCCGCAACCCGCTGGCCTCCATCTCGGGCGCCGTGCAGATGCTGGTCAAGGATCTGCCCGCGGACGGGAGCCGCAGCCGTCTCGTGGAGATCGTGCTGAAGGAGTCGGGGCGACTGAACGACCTCGTGGGCGACTTCCTCGAGTACGCCCGCCCGGCGCCCATGGCGCCGCTCGCGGTCGACATGGGCCAGCTCCTCGACGAGGTGCTACTCCTGCTCGAGCACCGCTCCCTGCCGCCCAACCTCAAGATCAACCGCGAGTACGGAGAGGCCCTGATCGCCCACGTCGATCCACAGCAGATGCGGCAGGCGATCTGGAACCTCTGCCTGAACGCGGTGCAGGCCGTGCCCGACGCCGGCGGCGAGATCCGCGTGGGCGCGCGCCTCTTGCCCGGAGACCCGGGCCGGCTCGAGATGTGGATCGCGGACACCGGCCACGGGATCGCCGAGCACGATCTCCCCCACATCTTCGAGCCGTTCTACTCGACGAAGCCCGAGGGGAGCGGCCTCGGCCTGGCGCTCGTGTACCGGGTCATGCAGGATCACGGCGGCCACATCGACGCGAAGACGCGTCAGGGTGAAGGGACCACGTTCACCCTGACCTTGCCCGCCGCCCCCGGGGCGGCGCGGTCCGAGCTGTGCACACCCACTGTGAGGCAACCATGAGCGCAGCACGAGTCTTGATCGTGGACGACGAGAAGAGCATGCGGGACCTGCTCACCATCACGCTCGAGAAGTCCGGGTACGACGTGACGGCGGCGGAGGGCGGGGAGGCCGCCATCGAGGCGATCCGGAAGGACTCCTTCGACACCGTCATCACGGATCTCCGAATGCCCCGGGTCGACGGCATGCAGGTGCTCCGCGCCGCCCGGGACCTGTCCCCCGAGACCGCGGTCATCGTCGTCACCGCCGTGGCCTCCACGGAGACGGCCGTCGAGGCCATGAAGCTCGGGGCTTACGACTACATCACGAAGCCGTTCAAGCTGGACGAAGTGGACCTGATCATCAAGAACGGGCTGGAGCGCAAGCGCCTCCGCGACGAGAACCTGTACCTGCGCCGGCAGCTCGAGACCCAGCACCGCTTCGAGAACATCATCGGCAAGAGCGCCCGGATCGCGGAGGTCTTCGACACCATCCGCAAGATCGCCGACAGCCCCGCCACCGCCATGATCTCCGGCGAGAGCGGCACCGGCAAGGAGCTGGTGGCCCGGGCCATCCACTTCAACAGCCTCCGCCGGGACAAGCCCTTCGTCTCGGTGAATTGCGGCGCCATCCCCGAGGGCCTCATGGAGTCCGAGCTGTTCGGCCACGTCAGGGGCTCCTTCACGGGCGCCGTGGCCAACAAGATCGGGCTCTTCGCGGCCGCGGAGGGGGGCACGCTGTTCCTCGACGAGATCACCGAGATCCCGCCCCTGCTCCAGGTCAAGCTGGTGCGCGCGATCCAGCTGCGCGAGGTCCGGCGCGTCGGCGACACCAAGGACATCAAGACCGACGTCCGGCTGATCGCCGCGTCGAATCGCGACCTGGAGACGGCGGTGCGCGACGGCGTGATGCGGGAGGACCTCTTCTACCGCCTCAACGTCATCCCCATCCACCTCCCCCCGCTCCGGGAGCGCCGCGAGGACATCGCGTTCCTGGTGGCCCACTTCATCCAGAAGTTCAGCAAGGAGCTGGGCAAGGACGTGCGCGGCGTGACGCCGGAGGCCATGGCCGTGCTCGAGCGCCACCACTGGCCCGGGAACATTCGCGAGCTGGAGAATGCCATCGAGCGCGCCATCGTGCTGGGAACCGGCGAGATGGTCGGGCTCGAGTCGCTGCCCGAGTCGGTGCGCCGCGAGCGCCCTGCCCGGGAGCCGGAGGTCCTGGACCTGCCCGAGGAGGGCGTCGACCTCGAGGCGACGCTGGACGATCTCGAGCGACGCTACCTGCGGATCGCGCTCGAGCGCACGGGGGGCGTGCAGACGAAGGCGGCCGAGTTGCTCCGGATGACGTTCCGCCAGTTCCGCTACAAGCTGCAGAAGCATAGTCTGGCGCGCCGGTCCGTGGCCGCCGAGTCATGACGTTTCTCGACTTGCCCGGTTACAGGCGCCGTCAGCGCCCACGGCTCCTGCGCGCCTCGCGCCGCCCGCGCCTCCCCGCCGTTGTCCCGCCGCCGGCCGAACCACCCGGAGTGCTTTCGTTGACATTCCGAGCGCTTCGGGCTTTCAAGATTTCCTGAATTCCACTCCCCACACTCCGGCGGCACGGAGCCGGAGTGCCTGGCACCGATCCTGCAGTCTCTTCAGGCCAGACAGCATGAGGCCGCTCCGGCGGTCCACCACCAAAACCCCACGAGGAGGACACGGAAATGTTGAGCATCTGGCGCAAGAGAATGCAGGGCAACCAGCGCGGCTTCACGCTCATCGAACTGATGATCGTCGTCGCCATCATCGGCATCCTGACGGCCATCGCCTTCCCGCTCTACGCGAACATCCAGGCGCGGGCGCGCGTGGCCAAGGCCCAGGCGGATGCCCGCACCCTCGCCTCGGCCGTGGTCG
>WNGE01002659.1_pt2 | contig 21669 bp, 20 predicted proteins | sample 5400651 | NCBI WGS metagenome assembly WNGE01 (sample SAMN13153370, study PRJNA577476) | soil metagenome | isolation source: 60 cm soil or saprolite under grassland replicate 2 | place: USA:California | collected 2016-06-15 | reverse complement strand
ATGACTGCGCCAGGACCCGGCGCAGGGGTCGATGGTTCCTCAGAGATGGCTGGCTCCTCCGCCTGCGCTGCTGACTCCTCGGCTTCGCCAGATCGGTCTTGCGTGTCAGAGCCATTCGCGCGCTTCCCGGGGCTTTCCTTCTTTCGCCGGCTCGGCTTGCCTGTCTTCGTCCGCGTTCCCGCCGTGCGCCCCCCATCCACCGATGCGGTCTCTCTCGCCTCGGTCCGCGAGGATGCTCCGCCACCTTGAGTTTCCGGTTGGCCGTTGCCCTCACCCGCGAGCGTCACGGGGCCGGCCTTCCCGTCGGTCCCCCCGTCTCCCAGCAGCTCCTCGGCCAGCTGGCGATATGCCACCGCTCCTCGCGACGTCGGGTCGTACACGGTGATCGGCCTCCCGAATCCAGGCGCCTCGGCCAGGCGAACAGTCCGAGGTATGACGGCATCATACACACGACCTCCGAAGTACGACCGAACCTCGGCCACTACCTGCTCGGCCAGCTTCGTCCGCGCGTCGAACATGGTCAGGACGATCCCGGTGAGTCTGAGTTGCGGGTTCACGTTCTGCTGGACCAGCCTGACGTTCTTCAGCAACTGGCCCAAGCCTTCGAGCGCGTAGTACTCGCACTGGATGGGCACGAGCAGCTCCGCCGCCGCGGTAAGCGCATTCACGGTGAGGAGTCCAAGTGAGGGAGGGCAGTCGAGCAGGATGAAGTCGAATTCCGAACGAACTGGATCCAGGGCTCTGGCCAAGCGGGACTCACGAGAGAACTGCGTGACGAGCTCGACCTCTGCCCCTGCCAGGTCGATCGTGGACGGGATGGCCCACAAGCCCTCCACCTCTGTGGAGATGAGGGCGTCCTTGATGTCCAGGCCCGCGGTAAGGATCTGATATGTGCTCGCCGACCTCGCCGCATGGTCGATCCCAAGGCCGGTCGACGCATTGCCCTGGGGGTCAAGGTCGACGACCAACACCCGTTGTCCTTTCTCCGCCAGGCAGGCTCCGAGGTTGACCGCGGTGGTGCTCTTGCCGACGCCTCCCTTTTGGTTGGCGATGGCGATGACCCTGGCCCGGTCGGTGGGTCTGGGGCTGCCGTCCGGCTCTTCGGCCGGCCTCCACGCCTCAAGCTCGGCGACCATCTCCTGCGAAGGCATGGGCGGCGAGAGCGGCTCCATCACCGCGGTCTCGCCGGCGGCCGATTCGGGTCCTCCGCCCCAGGATCCCGGGCCTTCGGAAGGGATGTTGTCGGGGCTATGGGGGAAGGGCGGTGGTCTGAACTGGGTGCTCGGCTGAGGCCCCTGTCGCGACTCGATGGGTCGTTCTTCAGGCTCCGTCATTCGTCCTCGAGGGTGTTTGGAAAAACCCGAAACATGATAACCAGTGGTCCCTGCCATTGGAACTCCGGTTTCAGACAGATTTCGGCCGTCGCTCCGATTCGCCCCAAGCGCTGAAGCTCGTGCTTGCCCCAGCTCCGCCCGGCCCAGTAGACGAGCCGACCCCGGTCCGCCAGCAGGAGGGATGCCGTGTGCCACGTCTCGGTCGGCGCGGCAAGGGCCCTGGCCAGGCACACGTCAGCAATCCGGCCCACCTTCTCCGCTCGAAGCGCCAGCACCGACACGTTCCGCAGCTTGAGCGTGTCCACGACCATCTCCAGGAACGCCGCCCGCCGACGTTTCGCCTCCACGAGGGTGAACTGGACGCTGGGCAGAGCGATCGCCAAGGGAACCCCCGGGAGACCTGCCCCGGAGCCTATGTCCAACGCGCTGCGATCAGCGTCATCGAACCCGGCGAGGCCGCGAAGGGAGTCCAGGACATGCCTGTCCCAAAGGCGATCGGCATCGGATCGAGCCACCAACCCCAGAGGGACGGCCCGCTCGTGAAGAAGGTCGACATACGCTCGGAGAAGTCTAGGTTGCGGGTCTTTCAGACGCTCAACTATGGAGCGAGCGTTGAGTTTCACGTGAAACATCGCCTGAAGACCGCGGTATTTCGGTCTGTCAGCGTCCCCGCCTCCGAATCACGACCCGCCTCTGTGGCTCCTCGCCCTCGCTGGCCGTCTCCAGGCCATCGACCTGGCCGACTGCGTCGTGCACGATCTTTCTCTCGTACGCGGTCATCGGTTCGAGCGCCTCAGGCTTCCCGGATCGCTTGACCCGGCTGGCTGCCTCGTGTGCACGCTGAACGATTCGAGACCGCCGCCGTTTTCGATAGTCCTCCACGTCGACCTGGACCCGGCACCGTTCACTCGTCTCTCTTTGGACGTGGCTTTTCACGAGCTCCTGAAGGGAATCAAGCGTATGCCCATGCTTTCCGATCAGGATCCCCATGTCTTCAGGGGAGGAGGGGCTCCACACATCGACATACGTGACGCCGTCCACCGCCACGATGTCGAGGTCCGCATCGAGGCCGATCGCGTCCATCAGTCCCTCAAGGAAATGGAGAGCGACCTCCCCTTGCTCCTCGGAGTCGCCTTCCTCGGCAGGTCCCAGGGCGAATCTTCGAACCTTGACGATCGCCGGCTGCGCATTGAGGCCCAAGAACCCCCCGCGAGGCTCTTGGATGATCTCGATGCGGGCTTCCTGCTCGCTGATGCCGAGCTCCGCGAGGGCGGCCTCCACAGCCTCCTCAACGCTTCCGGCGCTTCTTTCGATCTCCTCCATTGCGCCCTCCGGGCCCTCGTCCTGCCCGGTCGCCTTGTCCACCGCGCCTGGCCCCTGGACTCCGCCGCTCCTCCCCTTCCTGGGGCCGCGGCTTCCCTCCCTCTTCTCCGCCTTTTCCCCCCGCCTCCGGCCTTGATTGCCGGCTTCCGGGCAGGGATCCTTTGCTGCCAGGCTTCCCCGTCAACCGATTCGGGCCCGACCGCTTGTCCCGCGGGGCAGTCTTGCCTCCGTCGCTTCGGGCCTTGCTGGGAGGCCCTGCGGTCGGCGCCGGCGTCTTTGGGAGCATGAAGTGCTGCTGAACGATCTGGATGATGTTTGTCGTAGACCAGTACACGATCAATCCTGCAGGAAAGTTCACTCCGATATACAGGAAGAATACGGGGAAGACGTACAGCATGATCTTTTGCTGCTGCTGGCTCTGGCCGGGAGGGGAGACACGCATCATCTGCTTTTGTTGGTAGAACATCGTGCCTACCATCACCGCCATGAAGGCGTAAAACGGAATCCGATTGGCGCCTGCCTTACCACAATTCTTCACCAATGCGGGATACGAGCCATTTTTCGCGGGGGGAACCTTGACCACGCGCCCAGCCTCGCGGGCGGAACACACCAGGTTTGCCCCCAAGAACTTGACCCCATCGGCATTTTGCAGGATGTCCTGGTACAGCTTCGTGGGTTGTTGAGAGCTGCCCAGTACATGGGGAAGGCCCCGGGGAACGAACAACACCGCATACAACGCGAACAAGATCGGGATCTGCGCGAGAAGAGGAAGACACCCGCTCAGCGGATTGACTCCCTCCTCCTTGTAGAGACGCATCGTCTCCTCTTGGATCTTCTGCCGGTTTCCCTTGTACTTGCGCTGCAGCTCCTTCTGCTTCGGCGCTACCGCCTGCATGGCCTGCATCGATCGGATCTGCTTGACCGCCAGGGGCAGGAGCAGGACTCGGATTCCCAGGGTGAGCAGGATGATCGCCACCCCGTAGTTGGGGATAAGGTCGTAGAGCCATGCCAGGACCGCCCCGAGCCCATCGAGAAAGCCTTGCACCCAGCCCACGCCGATCACGTCGCGGCCTCCTCCCACGGCCCCAGGGGGCGACCCAACTGGCTATGTATGTCGCTATCATACACGGCCTCCAGCCCTGCTCTTCTCCGCTGCGGCGGATAGTCGACTCCTCCCTTGGAGAGGGGCGAGCATCGCGCGACCCGCCAAACGGCCAGCGCCACCCCGCGCACAGCCCCCTGTTGCCTGATGGCTCGCTCTGCATACGCCGAGCAACTCGGATAGAAGCGGCACTGTCCACCCAGGAGGCTGCCCACGCTGACCCGATACACCCAGATGAGCGCAATCAACGTGTGGCGGGCCGGCGCCCCGGCGATCCACACCCCGCGCGCCAGCCGCCGTCTCATGACTCCAGGACCCCGGCGGCGCCCAGGGCTCGCTCCATGTCCGCCATCACATCCTGCATCTTCGCTCCCTGGATGTCCGACCGAGCTCCGGCCACCACGTGGTAGTTGCCCCGGATGCGTGGGGCGAGCCCGCGCCAGGCCTCCCTCAGCAGCCGGCGAGCCCGGTTCCGCGCGACGGCGCTCCCAACATTGCGTGAAGAAACGAAACCTACCCGTGTCCAGTCCTCGGAGGGCAGCACGTACACTACCACCCGCCCTTCCTCGTAACGCTTCCCGCGCCGACGGATCGCCCCGATGTCCGAAGCCTTGCGCATGGTTGATGCCGTGGTCCGTTTCACGGCACCCCCCGGTGGTGCAGGTGAATTCGGCAGTGTAGGCGGCGTCGTCAGGCGGACACGGTTGCCCGACCCTTTGCCCGGCGACGGGCCAGGATCCTTCGGCCCCCGCGGCTGCGCATTCGGATGCGGAACCCGTGGGTCTTCTTCCGCTTGCGATTGTTTGGCTGGTACGTCTGCTTCACGTCCGCCCCTCGAGGTGAACGACGAGTGATGTCTCATCTGGGAACAGTCAAGGTCCCAACCAAGTATACCGGGCTCGAACGCGTCCACCTCCCCAGCTAGGTTTCCATCGCCCCCACTCGGTGATGGACCCAAAAAGGTCGCCAAGACCGCCCTTCTCCTTGGCGTAGCCGTGGACCCCGGCGCTATAATTCGCCGCACTCGACCGGGGATCCCCGCCCCCTTCCTCTCGAAGCCGGGATCGCTGTTTCCCACACCTGTGGAAAGCGTCTGTGGATAAATGACATCTCCCCTTGTCGAGCGGCCGGTTCATGCCCCGGTAGAGCCTTCGCGGGCTACCTGGACAGCCATCATCGATCGCGCCCGCCGTGACTTGCCCGAGGCTGCGTTCAACCTCTGGTTTGCGGATCTCCGACCGGGGGACCTCAAGGGCGACGTGCTGGAGCTCATCGTCCCCAGCGCCTACGTGAAGAACTGGCTGGCCGCTCACCACATGGACCTGATCACCGGGTCGGCCCGCGAGATCCTGGGGCCCGCCGCGAAGGTCCGCCTCAAGCTGGAAAGGCCGAAACGCGCTCAGCAGGATCCCTCCGCTGAACCGACGGATCGCGAGGCCTCCGATGAGGGCCGCGGCCCTGCTTTGTCGAGGCGACGGGCGCGAGCCTCGGCTGCGGATCAGGACCAGCCCACCCTCGACGAGGCCCTCGGACACCATTCGCCATTCCCCGACCGGTACACCTTCGACACCTTCGTGCCTGGCCCCAGCAACAAGTTCGCCCATGCGGCGGCGCTGGCCGTGGCGGAGGCGCCGCCATCGAAGGCCTACAACCCGGTTTTCGTCTACGGAGGGGTCGGCCTCGGCAAGACGCACCTACTGTTCGCCATCGCCAACCACATGTGGGCCCTCTCGCCCCGAACACGCGTCCGGTACGTGACCTCCGAGACCTTCATGACTGAGTTCATCAAGGCCGTCCGGGAACGTCGCGGATACCTGTTCCAGCGTCAGTACCGCGATGTCGACGTGCTCCTGCTGGACGACGTCCAATTCCTGGCCCGGGCCGAGGAAACCCAGACCGAGTTCTTCCACACGTTCAACCACCTGCACCAGCACGAGCGCCAGATCGTGATCGCCAGCGACCGGCCGCCCCAGGAGCTCGGTGGGATCGAGGAGCGCCTGCGGAGCCGATTCCGATCGGGCCTGGTCGTCGACGTGCAACCACCCGACCTCGAGACCCGCATCGCCATCGTGCAGATCAAGGCACAGCGGGACCACCTGGACGTGCCCGACGATGTCCTGCACTTCATCGCGTCCAAGTTCGAGAGCAACATCCGCGAGCTGGAAGGAGCGCTCCTGCGTGTGGCTGCGTTCGCCTCCCTGTCCCGCCAGTACGCCGACCTGCCCCTGGCCGAGCGAGCCCTGGAGGACCTGATCCCCGAGTCCGGCCAGGAGATTCGTCCTGACATGATCCTGGAAGAGACAGCCACGTACTTCGGCCTGGGCCCGGGTGACCTCGTCTCCAAGAGCCGATCTCGTCCCCTGACGACAGCGCGGCACGTGGCCATGTACCTTCTCCGGGAGCTCACGGGCCTTTCACTCATCAAGATCGGCGAGCACTTCGAGCGGGACCACACTACGGTGCTGCACGGGATCAAGAAGATCGAAGGGCTCATGCCGGCTCGAGGCAGCACTTACAAGCAGGTTCAGGAACTGACCAAGAAGATCCGGGCCCGAACCCGAGGCGTGTGATGCACAACGCCATGCACAGGTGGAGGAAAACTGGTCTCAACCCGGCCCAGGGCCCTGGTCGCAGGCGGGCCTGGGTCGGGCCGTCCCGCCTCCTCCACAGCCACCGAGTGTCGTACCCACCCGCTACGCTGGCAGGATGGTGGTTTTCCACAAGTCCACAGTCCCTACTACTGCTGGTTTGAAACAGATCCCTCAAGAGAAGAGGCAGATCGGAGGAAGTTGTGAAGTTCAGGTGTGACCGAGACGCATTTTCGGAGGCCCTCCAGACGGTGCAGCGGGCCGTGTCATCCCGTCCTGGCATCCCGGCGCTGACGGGTGTGCTCATCAATGCCTCCGGAGACCGGCTGCTCCTGGCGACGACAGACCTCGAGGTCTCCGCCAGGCTCGAGGTCCAGGCACAGGTGCAGAATGAGGGGGTTGCGCTGATCCCTGCGCGTCTACTGGCGGAGATGGTGAAGAGTTTCGATCAGGCACCCGTGGACGTAGAAGCCGAGGGGGGTCAGGCCCGGATCACCTGCAGCAACTACGAGGGAACCGTGCGCTGCCTGCCCGCCGAGGACTTCCCGGCGCTCCAAGAGCCCGGCGGGACAAGGGTCACCGTGAGTGCCTCGGAATTTGCCGAAGGCGTCGGCCAGGTGGCCCGGGCGGCGTCGAGAGACGAAGCTCGGCCCATCCTCACCGGGGTTCTCTTCGAGATCAGTCGGGAAGGGCTGACCATGGTGGCCACGGACTCCTACCGGCTGGCCGTTCGGGAACTGTCGGCGACGGCCGGGGGTGAAGGCAAGGCCCTGGTACCCGAACGGGCGCTCACCGAGGCCGGGCGGGCTGCTGCAGGCGACGACAAGGGACAGGCCGAGCTATTCGTGGACCTGAGCCAGGTGGGATTCAGGACGGGATCGCTCACGTTGACCTCGAGGCTGATCGAGGGTGAGTTCCCGAACTACCGCCAACTCTTGCCCGAGCGGTATGAGAACCGGTTGACGGCCTCCCGGCAACAGCTCCTGGATGCCGTGCGTCGTGTGGGACTGCTGGCCAGAGAGAGCTCGCCCGTGAAGATGGAGTTCAGCCCGCTCGGCGTGCGGCTTTCGTCGTCCTCACCCGACCTCGGAGAGGCGGTGGAGGTCGTGGAAGCGAAGTACGAAGGCGATGACCTCACGGCTGCCTTCAACCCGAATTACCTCGTCGATGGACTGACGGGGATCACTGGGGACCAGGTCGATATCGAGGTTCGAGACGGGCTGAAGCCGGCGGTTCTTCGTGGAGAGGGCGACGCCTTCCTCTACCTGGTGATGCCGGTCAGGTTGCCGGCGCCCGTGGGCTGAGGGCAACGTGGTCGGATAGCCTGAGCGGGTGCGCGTCGAGTGGCTCGAGGTCCGTGACTTCCGGAATCACCGGGAGCTCTCCCTGGAGTTCGGGCCGGGTCTGACGGCCGTGGCAGGGCCGAACGCCAGAGGCAAGACGAACTTGTTGGAGGCCGTGTGTTACATGTGCTCGCTGGCTTCCCCCCGCGTATCGAGCGATCTCCCCCTGGTCAGATCGGGAGCGGAGTCCGGGTTCCTGCGGGGCCAGGTGGAAACAGCCCGAGGGTGCTTCCTGATCGAGGTGGAGGTGCGCTCCGGCGGTCAGAACAGGGTGCTGGTCAACCGGACGCCGGTGAGGCGCAAGCGGGACCTCCGGCGCGACGTCCGCTCGGTGTTCAGCGGTCCCGACGACCTGTCGCTCGTCCAGGGAGATCCCGACCACCGACGGCGGTTCATGGATGAGGCAGTGCGAACGCTGTGGCCGGCGAAGGATGGAGTCGCGGGGGCCTACGAACGAGTGCTCAGGCAGCGGAACCGGCTGTTGAAGGACTGGGCCGGAGCGGGGGAGCCCACGGGACTGTCGGCCTGGGACGCCGAGCTGGTGGCCCAGGGTTCCGCACTGACCGAGCTTCGTGGGAGGGCGGTGGAGCTCCTCGGACACCGCGCTACCGAGGAGTTCCGACGTGTGGCCGGTCCGGACGAGGGGACGCTGCTCGTCGAGTATGCCCCGTCGGTCCAGGGGGAGCGGCTGGAGGAGGCGTTCGTCGACCGGCTCGCCGAGCGTCGTGCGGACGAGTTGGTCCGGCGTACTACTCTGGTTGGTCCCCATCGCGACGAGCTGGCGCTCTCGGTGCAAGGTCTCGTGGCGAGGGGGTTCGCTTCCCACGGAGAGGCATGGGCCGCCGCGATCTGCCTCCGCCTGGCCCTGGCCGGGGCGGTGAACGAGGAGTTCGGCGACAGCGCCATCCTGCTGCTGGACGACCCGTTCTCCGGGCTGGATCCCGAACGTAGAGGACGCCTGGCCGGGAGCCTGGCCGGCCGGGGGCAGATCCTGATGGCCGTCCCCGATGAGTCTCACGCACCGGCAGGGGCGGTGGTGTGGCTGGCGAAGGAAGGCGGCATTGTCCCCGGCTAGGCGAGGCCTCGGCCGCTCGGACGAGGCGCACGCGCTGGGCACCGTGCTGGACGCCCTCGGAGCAGAGCGGCGCCTCGCGGCGGGGTTGGTCCTGGGGAGCCTCGGGAAGCGGTGGGCCGAGGTTGTGGGGGAGCGCCTGGCCCAGGAGTCGGTCCCGGCCGCCCTGGATGGGGGAGTGCTACTGGTCAAAGCGTCCTCGGCCGCCTGGGCCACGCAGATCAAGTTCCTGGCGAAGCAGATCAAAGACGCGGCCAACCGCGTCCTCGAACCCGGAGCCGGGCTCGAGCCGGGGCGCGAGGCGTCCCTCCGGAGGGTCGGAGAAGCCCCGATCCGGGAGGTCCGCGTCCTAGTGGAGCGTAGTCCCCGGACGCAGTGAAACACCCCCGCGGGGCGGTTACGCCGATGGCATTTTCGATGGTATAATTTGGGGTGTTGGAAACCCCCGAATAATCGTCCCTTTCCCGCGTGAGCGAGCGGCGTCAGTTGTGCGCCGTGGAGGTTTGGTGCGTGGCGACGAAGGCCTCTGGATCTAGTTACACCTCTGCAGACATCACCATTCTGGAAGGGCTCGAGGCGGTTCGCCGCCGGCCCGGCATGTACATCGGAACCACAGGTCCCAGGGGCCTCCACCACCTCGTCTACGAGGTGGTCGACAACGGGCGCGGAATCTCGGTGAAGCCGATCCCTGGAGCGAAGGATCGGCGGCCCGCCGTAGAGGTCGTACTGACCACCTTGCACGCTGGCGGGAAGTTCGACGGGAAGTCCTACGCGGTATCCGGCGGCCTGCATGGCGTGGGCGTTTCCGTGGTAAATGCCCTGGCCAGCCGCCTGATCGTGGAGGTGGCCCGAGACGGTTCGGTGTGGCGGCAGGAGTTCAAGCGGGGACAGCCGGTCGCCAGGCCGCGCAAGATCAAGCAGAGCAGCAAGACGGGCACCATCATCACCTTCTGGCCCGACCCCGAGATCTTCGAAGAGACCCAATTCAAGCTCGACGTCCTGGCGGAGCGCATGCAGGAGCTGGCCTTCCTGACCAGGGGTGTGGAGATCGCGCTGTGGGACGAGCGGGAGGACCCTCCGGTCAAGGCGCTCTACAAGGCGTCGGGTGGACTCGCCGACTTCGTCAAGCACTTGGCGAGGGGCCGAGAGGTATTGCATCAGCGGATCGTTCACTTCGTGCAAGAGCGCGAGTCCGCCGAAGTGGAAGTGGCCATGCAATGGAACGCCGGCTATTCCGAGTCCATCCACACTTTTGCTAATACTATTAACACTCATGAGGGTGGCATGCACGAGGAAGGGTTCAAGAAGGCGCTGTCCAACGTGATCAATCGCTACGCCCGTAGCAGGGGCCTGCTCAAGGAGAAGGAAGAGAACCTCATCGGTGAGGACATCCGCGAGGGCCTTACCGCGATCGTGGCCGTGAAGCTCCGCGAGCCGCAGTTCGAGGGGCAGACGAAGACCAAGCTCGGCAACACCGAGATGCGGTCGTTCGTGGAGACATCGGTCAACTCGCATCTGATGACGTGGCTCGAGGAACATCCCGGCGAGGCCAAGCGGATCGTGGCCAAGTGCATGCAGGCGGCCAAGGCCCGGATGGCGGCGCGGCAGGCCCGGGACCTCACCAGGCGCAAGGGCCTCCTGGACTCGACGACGCTGCCGGGAAAGCTGGCCGACTGCCAGCTCACCGATCCCGACGTCTGCGAGATCTTCATCGTCGAGGGTGACTCGGCCGGTGGCTCTGCCAAGCAGGCCAGGGAGCGGTCGTACCAGGCCATCCTTCCGATCCGGGGCAAGATCCTCAACGTGGAGAAGGCTCGGCTGCACAAGATCCTGGAAAATTTGGAGATCCAGGCGCTGATCAGCGCCATCGGGACGGGCATCGGAGACGAGTTCGACTTGTCGAAGGCCCGCTACGGCAAGATCGCCATCCTGGCCGACGCGGATGTCGACGGCGCGCACATCCGGACGCTCCTGCTGACCTTCTTCTTCCGCCACATGCAGCACTTGATCGACGCCGGCAAGGTCTACGTGGCCCAGCCGCCGCTGTACCGGGTGAAGCTGGACGGGAAGTACCTCTACGTGCACGACGAAAAGGGGCTGGAGGAGATCCGGAGCAAGAACGGGCAGAAGAAGATGGACGTCCAGCGGTTCAAGGGCCTGGCCGAGATGGAGGCCGAGCAGCTGTGGGAGTCCGCCATGAACCCCGAGACCCGGGTACTCAAGCAGATCACCCTGGAGGACGCCGCCGCCGCAGACCTGATGTTCAGCATCCTGATGGGGGAGGACGTCGAGGCTCGACGCGAGTTCATCCAGAAGAATGCCAAGGACGCCTTCATCGATGCGTGAGGCGGTGAGGCAGTAGATGGCCGCCACCGCGGAGCGGATAGAGCAGGTCGTCGTCGAGGAGGAGATTCAGTCCTCCTTCATCGACTACGCCATGTCGGTCATCGTGTCCCGGGCGTTGCCCGACGTCCGCGACGGCCTGAAGCCCGTCCACAAGCGGATCTTGTTCGCGATGATGGAGGGTGGGGTGCTCCCGGACCGGCCCCGGAGGAAGTCGGCAGCCGCGGTCGGTGACGTCATCCGCAAGTACCACCCGCATGGAACTGACGCGGTCTACGACACCATGGTCCGGATGGCGCAGGACTTCTCCCTGCGCTATCCGCTGATCGATCCCCAGGGGAACTTCGGTTCCATCGACGGCGATCCTCCGGGTGCTCCGCGATACACGGAGGCGCGGCTCGCCCCGCTTGCCATGGAGCTCTTGCGGGACATCGACAAGGAAACCGTCGACTTCGTTCCCAACTACGACGGCTACGAGCAGGAGCCCGTCGTCCTCCCCGCGCGATTCCCCAATCTGCTGGTCAACGGTTCGCAGGGGATCGCGGTGGGAATGGCCACGAACATCCCACCCCACAACCTGGGCGAGGTGATCGACGGTGTGGTGGCGGCCATCGACAACCCGGATGTCTCCATCCGGGACCTGATGAAGAAGATCAAGGCGCCGGACTTCCCCACTGCCGGGCTCATCATCGGTCGTGACGGCATCAACGAGGCCTACGAGACCGGGCGGGGCTCGATCAAGATGCGGGGCCGGGTGCAGATCGAGGAGGGCCACCACGGTCGGGCTCGGCTGGTCGTCACCGAGCTCCCCTACATGGTGAACAAGGCTCGCCTGGCGGAGAAGATCGCCCAGCTCCATACCAGCGGCAGGGTCAAGGACATCGCCGACCTCAAGGACGAGTCCAGCGGGCGGGGCGGCATGCGTCTGGTGGTCGACCTCCGGCGGGGGGCCAACCCTCACGTCGTCCTGAACCAGCTCTACAAGCACACCCAGCTCCAGGAGAACTTCGGGGTCATCATGCTGGCCCTGGTCGATGGGGTCCCCCGGACCCTCAACCTGAAACAGCTCATCCAGCACTACATCGAGCATCAGGTCGAGGTCGTCACCAGGCGGTCACGCTACGAGCTACGCAAGGCGGAGGAGCGGGATCACATCGTGCAGGGCTTGCTGATCGCCCTGCAGCACATCGACGAGGTCATCCGGATCATCCGCGCGTCCTCGGACAGCGACGAGGCGCGGACCAAGCTCATGAGTAAGTTCAAGCTGAGCGAGATTCAGGCGAACTACATCCTCGACATGCCGCTGCGCCGGCTGACGCGGCTCGAGCGGACCAAGCTCGAGGACGAGCACAAAGAGCTGCTCGCCACCATCAGGCGGCTCAAGGCGCTGCTGAAGGATCCCAGGGCCATCCGCGGGGTGGTCAAGGATGAGCTTCTGGAGATCAAGAGGCGCTACGCAGATGCCCGTCGCACAGAGGTCCGGGCCGACGAGGGCGTGCTCGAGGTCGAGGACCTCATCCAGGAGGCCGACGTCATTATCACGATCACCCGGACGGGCTACGTGAAGCGCCTTCCGGTGGAGACGTATCGTCGCCAGGGCCGGGGTGGGAAGGGCGTGATCGGGGCCAACCTCAAGGCCGACGACATCATCTCCCAGGTGTTCACCACCACCACCCATCACTGGATCCTGGTGTTCACCAACCGCGGCAAGGTATACAGGACCAAGGTGCACGAGATCCCAGAGGCCTCCAGGACCGGCCGGGGGACCTACGTGGCGAACCTTCCGGGCATGGGGTTCGGGCCCGACGAGAGGATCGCCTCGGTCATCGACATCAAGGAGTACGACGACGGCAAATTCCTGGTGTTCGCGACCAGGAAGGGGATGGTCAAGAAGACGTCGCTTTCCGAGTACGACTCGCCGCGGACGGGCTTGGCCGCCATCAACCTGAAGCATGGAGACGAGCTGATAGGCACGCTGCTCACCGGCGGCAAGGACGACCTCATCCTGGTGTCCAAGCTGGGACAGGCCATCCGGTTCTCCGAAGCGAGCGCTCGCCCCATGGGGCGCCAGACGGCAGGCGTGATCGGGATGAAGCTCCGCTCGGGCGATGAGGTGATCGCGCTCGTTGCGACCAGCCAGGGGGATGGGCTCCTGACCGTGACCAACAACGGCTACGGCAAGCGGACGCCCTTCGATGAGTATCCGAAGAAGGGCCGAGGTGGCCTGGGAGTGAAGACGGCCATGCTCACAACCAAGGTGGGCGTGCTGGCTGGAGCGTTCCCCATCCGCAAGGATCAGGACATCCTGGTCATCGCCAACGACGGCGTGGTCATCCGGGTTCCGGCCGTGCAGGTGCGCAAGGCAGGACGGGCTACCCAAGGAGTGCGGGTCATGCGCATGGGCAAGGGCCGCTCGGTCGTGGCCGTCGCCCCCGTGATCATGCAGATGGAGGAATAGGCCCGCACGTTCTGGGGATTCCGTGGCGCCTGCGCGACCCTGGCTGCAACGGGGGCTGTCGCTTCCGCTGCGGGCGCGCTTTTGGTGTCTCGCCGTCGGCAGCGACGTCCGGGTCGGGCCATGGAATCATCCGTGGATGGATCAGGCCGATATCGACCTCAGGAACCTGACGTACGGGCTCTTCGTGAAGCTGGGACGCGCTCCCGCCGCGGAGGAGGTAGCCCGCGGGGCGAGATCGACGATCGCCGAGGTCGAGGCAGGTTGGCGCCGCCTCCACGATCGACACGCGCTCGTGCTCGATGCCGACACCAACGAACTCCGCATGGCGAATCCCTTTTCCGCCATCCCGACTCCGTATCACGTGCTGGCGCTCGACCGATGGTGGTACGCAAACTGTGCTTGGGATGCGTTTGGGATTTGCGCCGCGCTACATGTCGACGGCCGAATCGAGACTTCCTGCCCTGATTGCGGAGAGCCGATTATCGTCGACGTAAAGGACGAGCGCCCCGTCGGCCACGACTACGCCTTCCACTGCTTGGTGCCCGCAGAAAGCTGGTGGGACGACATCGTCTTCACGTGAAGCACGATGAATCTCTTCCGGTCGGAAGAGCACCTCAGGTCCTGGCTGGGAGAACGAGAGCCAGGTGCCACGATCTCGATCGCTAAGGTCTGCGAGCTCGCGCACGCCTGGTACGGCGACCGGCTGGCTCCGGACTGGCGGCCGCACACTCGAGAGCAGAACCAGGCGATCCTCGAGCGGCTCGGCCTGACGGGTGGCTTCTGGCAGCTTCGATAGGCACACGATAGGCGCCGTCAACTGGAATCGCGGACTCGGCGGAAGGTCGCCAGGAGCGTGACGTCGTAAACGATCTTGAGTGCACCCGCCGCGACGAACGGCGCTGACAACGAGAACGTCTGCATCAGGTAGCCGCCGAGGGCCGGACCCGCGGGGCGGACGACGTACCGGGCGGTGTTGGTGTACGAGGCTGCCGCCGTCCGTTCCCCGGGATCGACCACCGCCACCACGTACGCCTGCCTGGCGGGCACGTCCATCTGGCTGATGGCGAACCTGGCCAGCAGCATGGTGATGGCGAGCGACAGGTTCGGCATGAAGGGCACCAGGATCAGCAGGATGTTCGAAGGGAGGTGTGTGAAGACCATCGTGTTCAGCAAGCCGATCTTGTTGGCGAGCCAGCCGGCGGCGATCGACGAGCCGCTCTGCAGCAAGCCGGCTGCGAAGAACACCAGGCCCATCGTCTCCGTTGAGGCTCCGAACTTCCGCTGGAACCAGAACACGATGAACGACGCGACGACGAACCCGCCCCCGAACGAATCGATGGCGAAGAGTCCTGCCAGGCCGGCCACGCGCTGCTTGGATCTGATCAGTGGGAACTTGCGCTCTGCCGTGAGCTCTTCCCCCGATTCCATCTGCCGAGAGAGCTTCGAGGCAAGAAAGGCGCAGGCGAGAGCCACGGCTGGGTAGGCCAGCAGGAACCGCTGGCTCGCCGGGACGGCCGGAAAGAACCGCCGGAAGAAATCGGGGCCACCCGCGGCGAGGGCTCCCAGCGACCCGGCCAGATACGCGACAGCGTTGTATCGGGCAAATGCGCGGTTCCGCTCGAGTGGTGTGCGCGTGCCCTGGGGGATCATCGCCTGTTCCAGTGAGGTGATTGGGCCTGACTCGTTGGCCTCTACCGAGATCGTTCCGGTGAGTGCGGCGATGACCAGGGCCGGCAGCGACTTGGTGAGGGCGAAGACCGTGCCGGCAACGCCCATCACGAGGAACATGGCTCCGTACAGTCGTCGCCTGCCGATGCGGTCTCCCCTCGTGCCAACGGCCACCGACGTGATGGCGAAGCCCGCCAGCATGGCGGTGAAGACGAGGCCGACCTTGGCATCCGAATAGCCCGCCTTGGCCAAAGAGGCCCCGATCAGGACGCTCCCGAATCCGTACAGCAGCGCGCGGAGCGCCTGCACCGTGAAGATCGTCCGGATGTCCCGGGGCCCGACGTCGTCACCTTGCGCGGGAGCAGATGGCTCGGTCACGTCGGAACCATAATGCCGATATGAATGCGCGTGGCTCGCCTCCACTCTTCGAGGTCCTCGAGCACACGGCCGACATCGGCCTCCGCGCTTACGGCGGCACGTTGGAAGAGCTATTCGAAAATGCCGCTTGGGGCCTCGGCGAGATCCTGGATATTGATCGCTCCTCGAGAGACGGGCAAGGGCGGCGCGTAGCCGGCGGGGGCCCCCCACGATCGAGCCGAAGGCGAGCGAGTGGAGGTGCCGGCGTCTACAGCCGCTACGTTCACTTGCGCGAGGCCAGCGACATTGAGGCGGTCCTGGTCGACTGGATGAACGAATTGATCCTGCTTACTGAAGAAGGGAAGGCCTGTCTCGGTGGAGTGCAGGTCGACGTGGTGGGGGAGGACGGCCTGCGCGCTCGCGTCGAGCTCACTGACTGTGGAAGCGTGCCCGAAGGTACTGACCTGAAGGCTGCCACGTACCATCAACTCGCGGTGCGGCAGGGCGAGGGCGGCTGGGAGGCGACCGTCTACTTCGACGTGTGAGGGTGGGAACGATGGAACCGAACAGGATCGATGACTTCAGCTGGGAGATCCCTATCGGAACTGTAGAAGGGATGCGTGTTCCCGGTGTCGTGTTCGCCACGAAGGACCTCATGGACAAGGCGGTGGAAGACCGTGCCGTGGAGCAGGTGGCGAACGTGGCCACACTGCCAGGCGTGGTAGAGGCGTCCTACGCCATGCCGGACATCCACTGGGGATACGGCTTTCCAATCGGGGGAGTGGCGGCAACGGATATCGAGTCGGGCGGAGTCGTGTCGCCGGGTGGGGTTGGGTTCGACATCGCCTGCGGGGTCCGGTTGATCCGGTCGAACCTTGAGTGGGATCGAGACGTCAAGCCCAGGATCCGCGACCTCACGACCACTCTGGGCCGTCGCGTTCCCCGAGGCACGGGCAAGGGCGGCCGGCTCACGCTCTCGGGGAAGGAGATGGAGCGGGTCCTCTCCGAGGGGGTCGGCTACCCGATCAGCATCGGCATCGGGGTAGAAGAGGACGCCGAGCTGTGCGAGGACCGCGGCGTCCTGGACTGGGCCAAGCCCGAGTTCGTCTCGAATCGGGCCAGGGAACGAGCGGCGAAGCAACTCGGCAGCTTGGGCGGGGGCAACCACTTCCTGGAGGTTCAGGTGGTGGAAGAAATCCAGGACCCAGACGCGGCCGGCACGATGGGGCTGGCGGTCGGTCAGGTCTGCGTGATGCTCCATTCCGGCTCTCGAGGCCTGGGCCACCAGGTCTGCACGGACCACCTCAAGCTCGTCGACCAGACCAGCCGGCAGCTCGGCATCGACGTCCCCGACCGGCAACTGGCGTGCGTCCCCGTCGAGCACGAGGTGGCCCAGCGGTACCTGGGGGCCATGGCCGCTGCCGCCAACTTCGCTCGAGCCAATCGCCACACACTGACCCAGGCCATCCGGGAGTCGTTCGCCGAGGTGTTCGGAGCCTCAGTCGGGGGCCTGGAGATGTCGATGGTCTACGACGTGGCCCATAACCTGGCGAAGATCGAGGAATACGAGGTGGGTGGACGGGTACGTACGCTGTGCGTGCACCGCAAGGGAGCCACCAGGGCATTCGGGCCCGGTCATCCGGAAATCCCGGAGCGCTACCGCACGATGGGGCAGCCGGTGACCATTCCCGGAAGCATGGGCAGCGCCTCGTATGTGCTGGTGGGAACGAAAGAGGCGGGACCGAAGTCTTTCTCCTCGACGTGTCACGGCGCCGGCCGGGCGATGTCGAGGACCAAGGCGAAACGGGTCATGGATGGTGTGGAGCTGGTGCGGAAGCTGGAGGGAGAAGGGATCGCGGTCGCAGTTTCTCAACCGAGGTTGCTTGCCGAAGAGGCTCCGTACGCGTACAAAGACGTATCCCAGGTGGTACGAGCATGTGAGGGGGCGGGCCTGTCCCGAATCGTTGCCAGGCTGCGCCCCGTGGGGGTCGTGAAGGGATGAGAGCAGTCGTCGAGACCGAAGCGGCCGCCCGCCGTGGCCAGGAGCGAACGGCCGCCCGCCGGACCAGGGTGGTCATCCGACGGGTCGACCCGTGGTCCATCCTCAAGTTCTCGCTGCTCTTCTACTTCTGCCTGATGCTCGTCTTCCTGTTCGCCCTGCTCATCCTGTACTGGCTCCTCGGCGTCACGGGAGTGCTCGACTCGGCGGCCAGGGTGCTGTCCGACGTGGGGTTCGGTGGCGACGCGGGTTTCTCGTTCCATGGCTACTGGATCTTCTCCCGCCTGTTCCTGATCGGGCTCGCCGGGGTCATCGTATGGTCGCTGGTGAACCTGCTCATCTCCGTCCTGTACAACCTGATCTCTGACGTGGTGGGCGGAGTCCAGGTAACGCTAGGCGAGCGACGCTAGATTTCACGCCGTGACCACCCTCAGCAGTCTCGTTCGTTGACACCCTCGCGAGCGCCCGCGTACGCTTGGCCCGCGAGCGAGGCTCGCGCTGATCGGCCTCTTTGGGCCTGTAGCTCAGGCGGTTAGAGCGCATCCCTGATAAGGATGAGGTCGATGGTTCGAGTCCATCCAGGCCCACCCGACGCTCTGGGAGGAGACATGGGGGAGGGAAAGAAGCGCGGGAAGATCAGGAAGTTCTTCTTGTTCGCGTTCTTCGCCGGGCTGGCCACGGCCGCGGTGCAGCTCTTGAAGCGGCGCCGCGGGGGTGGCTCGGAGGAGAGCGAGTGGCAGGAGCTTCCTCCACCGGGTAGCTGACGGCGGCAAACGTTTCGTCTTGACAGGGCCTCCCACCAGGGAGGCCCTGTGGTTTCCTCAACCAGCCCTTCCTTGTGGCCGACATAAGGAACGAGTCGTCTTCCAGGGAGGGGCGTTCCATGAAAGGGTTCAGGGTCGAACAGGGCGATGTGCTCCTGTCGATCCAGATGGTACTCACGCGCGAGGAAGAAATGCGACGACGTCTGCTCGCCGGAGCGGGCGCACCACGCCCTGCTCAGTCAAGGGCTGTCACCCATCAGATCGCAGCCCCGGCACCCCGGCCCGTTGTCACGCCGCCACCAACGGCTCGGCATGCTCCGATTCGGTCCTTGCAGCCGGCTTCGTCGACGATTCCTGCTCCCTCCCCGGTCCGGAACGGGAAGCGGCCGACCGGTCCTCCCTCCATGGTCGATACGCTGACCGGAGTCGGGACGCTCCATGCCCTTCGCCGTGACCTCATTCTCCAGCAGGCCTGGCCGCTGGCCGGTCAGGGGGTTCCGGCCCTCGTTGCCCTTGAGGTCTCAGCGCTGGACCAGATCCGCGCGGACATGGGCGCGGAGGCAGGCGATCGCGTGCTGAAATCCCTGGTGGAAGTGGCTCCGTTCGCGCTGCGAACCCAGGATCGCATCTACCGGTCGGGCCGCAACCAGCTGACCCTGCTGCTACCCGAGACTGATGGCGCCGGCGCGGAGAGCGCCCGGAGCACCCTGGAGAAGGCCCTGCACCGACGCCTCGCTGGACGTGGCTACCCTCCGATGCGCCTTGCTGCGAGGAAGCTCGACCCGGTCGCCCTCGCCAGCTGATCCACCCCCGAACGATTCGTCGGAGCTGCGCCGGAAGGCCACCAACCGCCCCCTAGCTGGATTGTTGCCAACCGGGCTCAGTCGTCGCACCATAGGTGCCACGGGAGAAAGGAGGTGGTCCAGCTTGCACAAACAGCACGCGACCCCCGAGGTGACTGGCTGCTAGGCCGTCCCTCGGCGGGCCGGGGCTGACCGCCCCGCCCGTCCGCCGGTGGAGCCGAGAGGTAAGCGAAAGGGCAAGCCTCCTGACAGGCCGGCAGAATCCAACCAGATCACCGCACCCGCGGGTCCCGGGCTGGTCGACCGGGCGAGGCCGCCGAAGGCGAGAGCACGAGGCGACCGAAGAACTCGCGAGTCATGGGTACGGCATCACGGAGGGGCCGGGCGCCCAGCCCGGCCCCTCGTGCTTGATGCCTACACTTCCCGCGGTGACTGCCAAGCGTGATACGGCCGCATGGGGTGCGGCGTTGAAGCCGGCCGAGGCCGCCGGCGTCTCGCTCGTGTCGGTCCATGGGATTGCCGGCGCCGAGAGGGTCGCCGCCATCGTGGAAGCGCTGTGGGGGGCGGGACAGATGCCCCCGTCGTTGATCCGGGCCTTCGACTACGCAGGAACCGTGATCCTGGGCGCCCAGGCAGCCGGTGACCTCGTGGGGTTCGTCCTGGGATTCCCCGGGCTCGACGAAGGTCTGCACATGCATTCGCACATGCTCGGGGTGTTATCGACCTGGCAGTCGAGAGGGGTCGGATACGCGCTCAAGCTCGGGCAACGAGCAGCATGCCTGGACCAGGGGCTCGAGGAAGTCAGGTGGACGTATGACCCGCTGGTGGCTCGGAACGCGTGGTTCAACCTCATGAAGCTGGGCGTCGTGGCCACCGGGCTTCTGCGCGGCTTCTATGGACAGATGGACGACGAGATCAATCGAGGCGACCGGAGCGATCGCTTCGAGGTTCGGTGGCGGCTCGAGTCCGATCGGGCGCACCGGGCTCTCCGGGGGGAGTGGCCGGAGGCTTCTGCGGGTCCGCTCCTGCTGGACACAGAGGGTGACCCGGATACTCCATTTCCCCGAGAGACTGGCGCTGCTCCCGAGGACGGAGCCATTGTCCGCGTTCCCCTCGACTATCACGAGGTGCGCCGGCGAGATCCGGGGCTGGGTGTCGCCTGGCGGGAGGCGTCGGCCCGTGCTTTCGAGGCATGCTTTCAGTCCGGGCTGGTGGCCGCGCGGATCGCCCGAGATGGCAGGTATATGTTCCAGCCCGCGGCGGAGGCATTGAAATGAGCGCATGGGAAGCGACGTGAGAGGGGGAACGAGGTCCCTCGTTCGGAGCATCGAGCTGCGTGAAGTTTCCCTTCCTCTCGTCCGTCCGTTCCGCACGAGCTTCGGAGAGGAGCGGGAGAAGCGGGCAATCCTCGTCCGGGCCGTCCTGTCGACCGATGGGGGAGAGGTCGAGGGATGGGGTGAGTGCGTCGCCTCGTCGGATCCCCTGTACTCGGAGGAGTGGCTGGAGGGTTCCTGGCTCGTCCTGGCGAGATATCTCTGCCCCCAGCTCCTCGGAGCGGGACCGTTCGACGATCCCTCCGCGGTCGAGCAGCGGCTTGATGCCATCCGGGGTCACCCGATGGCCAAGGCGGCGCTGATCGCTGCGGTCGTCGACGCGTGGCTCCGAGCCCGGGACGAAAGCCTGGCCGGCTTCCTCGGTGGGGTGCGTGACCGAGTCCCCTGCGGCGTCAGCGTGGGGATCGCGCCGACGGTCGAGGCCCTGCTCGAGGAGATCCAGGCATATCTGGATCGCGGGTATCAGAGGGTCAAGTTGAAGATCGAGCCCGGCCGGGACCTGTCGGTGGTGGCGGCTGTGCGCGCGGCGCTTCCCGAGACCCCTCTGTCGGTCGACGCCAACGCCGCATACGATCTGTCCGCGGTCTCGCTGTTCGAGGCGCTCGACGAGCTCAATCTGCTGATGATCGAGCAGCCACTGGGCCACGACGACTTCCTGGATCACGCTCGGCTCCAGCAGCGCCTCCGGACGCCGATATGCCTCGACGAATCGATCCGCTCCGAGCACGACGCCTCGCTGGCGATCCAGCTCGGCTCGTGCCGGGTGGTCAACATCAAGCCAGGACGGGTGGGGGGTGTCTTGGAGGCGAAGCGGGTCCACGACGTGGCCTCGAAGAGCGATGTGCCGGTCTGGATCGGGGGCATGCTGGAGACTGGAGTGGGCCGGGCCCCGAACCTGGCCCTCGCCGCCCTGGGCGGAGTGCGGTTCCCGGGCGACACCAGCGCCAGCGACCGCTACTTCCCTCAGGACATCACGGAGCCGTTCGTGCTGGCGGCAGACGGGACGATGGCCGTGCCGGCAGGGCCGGGCATCGGAGTCGAGCCTATCCCCGATCGGCTGGCGGCGTGCACCGTGCGCGTCGAGTCGGTCGGCTTGAAGGAGTAGGCGTGGGTCCCGTTGAAGCCATCGACAGGGGCTTTGTCGACTTCGACGGCGCTCGCCTCTACTACGAGGTCGCGGG
>WNGE01006054.1_pt1 | contig 21674 bp, 17 predicted proteins | sample 5400651 | NCBI WGS metagenome assembly WNGE01 (sample SAMN13153370, study PRJNA577476) | soil metagenome | isolation source: 60 cm soil or saprolite under grassland replicate 2 | place: USA:California | collected 2016-06-15 | reverse complement strand
AATACTTCTTTGATTGCCGGAATCAATTGAAGGCGAAAAAAATTTCTGGTGTATTTATCAGACAGATTGGAAGTATCTTCTACCCATTGCAAATTATTTTCCTTGGCATAAGCAGTAATCTCCTCTCTCTTTGCAAACAACAGAGGACGAATTATCTTTCCCTGTTTTGAAGGAATTCCATGCAACCCGCTTATACCTGTACCTCTAAAGAAATTAATAAGCAATGTTTCGATATTATCATTTGCATGATGGGCAGTAACTATGTAAATGGTGAGTGGTGAATGGTGAATGTTTTTCTCTGCGCGGTCATTGACCATTGACCCTGCCTGTCCGGCAGGCAGGCATTGACCATTCACCAATTCTTCAAACCAATTATATCTTAATTCCCTTGCTGCTTCCTGGATTGAAGTTTTATTTTGTGAAGCATATTCTTTGGTATCAAATCGTTTTACTAAAACTTCTTTTTCATATTTGTTTTGCAGGGCTCTTACAAACTTTTCATCTCTTTCACTTTCTTCTCCTCTTAATTGAAAATTGCAATGAACAATCATGAAATCAAACCCTGTTTTGTAAACAAGGTCAGTTAAAACAACGCTATCAATTCCGCCGCTAACGGCGAGAATTAATTTGGCATTATTTGTATGAACATGAAATTGTTCCTTGATGTATTGTTGAAATTGCTGCAATAACATAAGAGTAAAAATATTACTTAATTTTTTTAGATTCCTCCTAACGTCGGAATGACAAACCAGGTGATGAGGTCGGAATAACAAGCTACGTAGTGAGATTATGGTGGTGTAAAAAATATTTGCTCCATATTTCCTTTAGCTTGTCGTGCTGACAAAGCCCGCCTGACCGGACGGGCAGGGAAGCATCTATTGCAATTTCAATTGAAGTATATTCTCATTATTTATAATCATAAGTTCTTCCCTAATAAAGGAATTATCATCTCAATCATACCAATCATTTTAATCATTTAAATCATGGATCAATATTTCTTCTGCATCTCATCATAAAAAGTTTTCATCACAAAAAATGCTTTTTTCTTTTTGCCTGTTTCGGTATATAAACCTTTTCTGTTCCAACCCATCTGGTAAACATCATTCAATCTTTTTGGAGAACGAAAATCAATAAGTATCCATGGGCATGTGCCTCTCAGGCCATCAATAGTTGTTATCAGCTTTAATTGATTTTGGTATACCACTTCCTGGAATTCTTCACTGAAGCGGGTTTCAGCATCTGCATGAAAACCACCTAATGCTCCTCCACCAAACTCGCTAATGACAACAGGCTTGTTATAATCAATCTTAAATTGGTATTTCCCTATCTCTTTTGGTAAATCAATATACCAACCATAGTATTCATTGAAACTCACGATGTCAAGCTTATTGCCCAATGGGTCATTTAATTCAATTGTATTATTACCTGCATTGTGTGCAAGCAATGCTGCAGAAACCAGTCTTGTATTATCTAATGCATGCACATGATCTGCAAGAGCTTCCATAAATTTTTCTCTTGCATCATTCGTTGGGGTTTCATTACCTATTGACCAGACAATCACACTTGCACGGTTCTTATCTCTTGTAACTAATTCAGACAATTGATTCTTTGCATTATTCAATGTTGTATCATTTGTCCAGTCTATATCCCAATATACGGGCACTTCTTCCCAAAGCATTAACCCCATTTCATCTGCAAGCTGAGACATGTGTTCGTTGTGCGGATAATGAGCAAGCCTTACAAAATTGCAATTAAGTTCCTTCGCCCATTCGAGCAACATTTTCAAATCTCCTTTAGAACGGGGCTTGCCGGGTATCAGAGGATTTTCTTCATGCAAACAAGTTCCCCGCAAAAATATTGGCTTACCATTCAGCAAAATATCTTTTCCTTTTGTTTCAATTGTTCTGAAGCCAATATGTTCTTCTACAGTATCTGTTTCACTGTTGATAACTACATTATACAATTTTGGATTTTCTGATGTCCAGTAAGTAAGTTTGTTTACAGCCATTGTAAAATTTGCTTTGCCATTTGCATCTGTAGTTGCTTTGATTTGTACTCCTGCTTCCGGAATTTGAATATTTATTTTTTGTGAAGTTTGTTGTCCGTCAAGTTGAATATACCCTGCAATTGTTTTCAGATCTCCTTTAGTTAATTGTATTTTATAATCATTGATAAATGTTGCATTCATTTCTGCCAAAACCACATCTCTTGTAATCCCACCATAATTCCACCAGTCGAAGTTTAAAGTAGGTACTGACTCTTTATGTCTTGTATTGTCTGCTTCAACTACAATAAAATTGTTTCCACTTTGTAAAAGATTTGTTACTTCAAATTGAAAAGGTGTAAAGCCGCCAATATGCTTTCCCAATTCTTTTCCATTTAAATAAACATGCGCTTCATAGTTGACTGCGCCAAAATTCAAAAAATATCGTTTGCCTGTTTTTGGTTGCACATAAAAATCATGTTCGTACCAAACCGTTCCTTCATAGTATAATAATTTTTCATCCTGTGAATTCCAATCGCCAGGCACTTGTAGTGTAGGTGCTGCGCTGAAATCATATTCTATCAATTCTGATTTAGATTGTTGCTTCCTGTTTAAATAAAATTTTGAACCTTCACCTGTTTTATAAGGATCAATAATATAATGCCAGCGACCATCGAGATTATAAATATTTCTTGCCTTAATGTTTTGAATAATATTGGCTTGTGCTGACGTATCGGATATAATTGTAATTAATAAGAAAGAGAGAATAAAAATATTTTTCATGTGGTTAAGCATTGATTGCGGAATGAAAATAATTAGAAAAGATGAATTGGGTTAAAACAAAAATCAGGAAGATATAAATGTTATTTAAAAAAATTGGTCAGACCAATTGCAGAGTGGCAAAATAAAAAGGTTTCGGTACAGCACCAGTCCATGAATTAATCAAGGCTGTAAGGAAAAAATTCTTGCTAATGTTTAATTCTTAAAAATTAAAATTATGAATGCAAGCTTCCGCTGATACCGAAACCATAATAAAGATAAAAAAAATTTAGAGTAAATTAAGCTAGGGATAAAAATGATTTCAGGATAATGTATAAGACAGCACTGACGAAAGCCGGTGCTGTTTGTTTTATGTATGAACCGAAGTGCACGTAGCATCAGCTGTTGATTCTTCTTCATCTGATTCTTCTTTATCATGGCACCAACTTATTTGTTAAACTTGATGTTTCATTCTTACGAGTCAGATCAAAAAATTATTTTCTCGATGCATGCGGCTGCTCTTTCAATAACTCTTTCACCGCAGCTTCTATTTGCTGGTCTTTGCCTGTAATAGAGAGGGCAGGTTCGTTGCGTACTTTCACATCAGGCTCCAATTGCGTGTTCTCACAAAATTTTCCGTCGGGCATTCTCCAGCCGCCTTGTGGAATACCAAATACAAGTGCCGGATCAATCTGCCATTCCCACCACACAAAAGTGCCGGTACCCGGCACAGGCATGCCTAGTGTTTTACCAACATTCTTGAGTTTATAAGCAACAGGAAAGAGATGCGCATCGGAATAATTGCATTCGCCCATCAACACAATGGAGGGCTTTATCCATTTGTCGTAAGGCTCATAACCAACGGTTTGTCCATGCGGTATTATATCAAAATATTTTTTACCGTCGAGAAAATCAGAAAGCTTTTCATGCAAGTTGCCGCCACCATTAAAACGTGTATCAACAATGATGCTTTGCTTTTCTATGTTCTTGCCAAGCACATCTTCGATAACAGTGCGATAACTGTCGTCATCCATGCCTCTTACGTGTACATAACCAACTTTGCCGCCGCTTAAACTATCCACTTCTTTTCTCCTGTTGTTTACCCAGCGTTTATATAATAGTCCAAATTCTTCATTCAATGAAATGGGTTTTACTGTTTCTTCCCATCTTTTGTTGGTTGCAGGATTATAGACGGAAAGCAACATGAATTTATTTTCTTTCCTGTTGAAGTACTTATAATGATCCACTGTGTCTGTGATGGGATCACCATCAATCTTTTCTATGATGCAGCCTGCTTTTATTTTTGACGTCGCTTTATCGAGCGGACCATTTTCAATTACTTCAACCACTTTTAATCCTTGTCCTTTATAATCATAATCATAGAAGATGCCCAGTGCTGCAGTACGATCCCCTGTAGGCGTACCACGACGTGCATAATAACAACCGGTGTGTGATGCGTTCAGTTCGCCTAACATCTCACTTACCATTTCTGCAAAGTCATAATCATTATTGATATAGGGCAAAAACTTTTTGTAGTTGTTGTAATAATAGTCCCAGTCAACTTTGTTGAGGTCAACAAAAAGAAATTTTTCTTTTATCTGCCGCCACATGTGATCAAACATGTATGCTTTTTCAACATAACCATCCAATACCATTTCACCATTTATTGCAACAGGTTCCTGTTTGGCACTTTCAGGATCTATCTTTACAATGCTTCCATTATTCAATACAAAAAGTGACTTCCCATCTTTTGATAATTCCATGCTTGCATTTTTTGCACCAAGCTTTGCAAAGAGTTTTGTGTCCTTGGTGCGCAGCTCAGTTACCCACAGATCATAACCTTTTTCAAATTTTGCGAGATAAAATAGTTTATCACCATCCTTTGACAAAGTCATATCAGCAATATCTGCGGAGCTTATTGTGAGCCTTGCTTTGCGCTCATCAAGGTTATCCCAATCAATTTGTATATCCTTTATTTTGGCAGTATCTTTTTTTGATGTTGTATCCTTTTTTCCTTTTTTCTTTTCGGTAGTTTTTTCTTCAGTAGAATCTTTTTGTTTGTCTTCCATTTCTTTCAGCAGTGCATAATCTTCTTTCGATAAACGGTAACGGTCATAAGCATCTTTCGTAAAAAACAATGTATAAATATCATACGTTGTAGCCCAGCCTGCCTGCGCTCTTGAACCATCCCTGTCATATCCGTAGATAGCCATCTTGCCATCCATCATCCATTTTGGAGTGAAACAATCATAACCACTTTGTGTAATGTTGATTACAGGGTTCTTGCCATCGCTTGACACAATACCTATCTGCGGCGTAAACATTCTTACAACTCCAAACGAAACAAGAAACCATTTGCCATCAGGGCTCCACTGGTAATATTGATCACCATCTGCATAAGAATAATTTTTGTCGCCGGGCAAAATTGTTCTTGATTGTTTTGTTGCAAGATTTATAACTTTTAGTGCAACGCGGTTTTCAAGATAAGCCACCTCTTTACCATCAGGAGAAAACGATGGTTGAAATTCTTCCGCAGGTGTTGCCACGACTGTTTCCTGTTTCAACACAGTAGATGCATAGAAATAAGGCTCTTCTTTTCTTTGAATGCTTGTCATGTACACATTCCAGTTGTTGTCTTTCTCGGCAGCATATACGAGTGATCTTCCGTCGCTGCTAAAACTCACACTTCGCTCCTGCCATGGCGTATTGGTGATGCGTTTAGTAACGCCACCCTCAACACTGGTAGCAAATATTTCACCACGAAATACAAATGCAATCTCCTTCCCGTTTGGTGAAAGTTTCATCTCCGTGATATCACCCGTTACAAGTACATTTTTGTCAAGAATGTTGCGCCCGTCTTCAGCAACTGTGATAACAAGTTTTTTTGCATCACCATTGGATGGCTTAATATATATGTCGCCATTATAGCCAAAGCAAAGTGTATTGTTTTTTGATGCGGTAAGAAAACGCACAGGGTTCTTTGTATAATTTGTTACTGCAACAGATTCCGAGGGATTGTTTACAGAGCTTTTATAAATATTGAATGAGCCACCATTCTGCTCGCTTAAATAATAGTAATCATCACTATTGCTGTCAAATACCGGATTCCTGTCTTCACCCGGATTGCTTGTGAGCATGGTATATTTTTTTGCCGCGAAATCATACACCCACACATCTCTTGTCACCGAAGAAGTGTGGTGTTTGCGCCAGTCGCTCTCATATCCTTTCAGGTCATGATAAATGATTTTGTCACCAGATGCGTTGAATGTGGCATCGTATGCAGGCACCGGGAGCAGTTGTGTTGCATTGCCGCCATTAACAGATACTTTATACAATTCAGGAAAACCTGCTGAAGGAAATTGAACATCTGTAACAAGCTTCTGCCTGATGGAAGTAAAAACAACATACTTGTCATCCGCAGTAAAACTGCTGGGCACATCATCTAAGGAATAATAAGTTAACCGCTTTGCTTCACCACCTGTTGCAGGCATTATAAAGACATCGAGGTTCCCGTAACGATCTGATGCAAATGCGATCCACTTTCCGTCGTGGCTCCATACCGGCGCAAAATCATACGCTTCACTAATGGTAAGCGGTATAGCTTGTCCGCCGTTTGCACTCACTTTATAGATGTCGCCCTTGTAACAGAACAATACAGTTTCGCCATCGGGAGAAATTGCAGGATAACGCAGCCAGGATGCAGTATCCTGAGCCATTACAACAGATGCAAACAACATGCAGCAGGCAAAGAAAAATGTTCTCATAAGTGTGTTTTAGTTTAGCGCCGTTAAGCTACGATAAAATAAAAAATGTTTGAGGGTAATTTTATTTGAGTGGTTGTGTGAGAAATGATTTTTATTTTTTTGTACCTGGCTGAAGTGCAGGAGGCATCACCTGTTGTGTCACCCGATAGTTATCGGGACTGAACTTTATTGAACGAAAACATTATTACCAAACACCACTAATCAACGATTATTCCACTTAAATTTTTTTATACCTATTATGGAAAATACAACGGCATAGCCAATTGTTACAAGCAACGCTGTAGTTGTTGTGCCATTCCATGTTCCCGGCTGCATGCCTGCTGCGATAATTGTTTTTACTGTGCCATAAGGCGACCACTCAACAATTTCTTTTACTTCATTGCCCAATATTCCAAACTCACCAAACATGCCTACCATAATAAACACAAAATAAATAAGCCTGCAAGTTGAGTTTACTGTTTCTGGATTTTGTATAAGACCAACCGCTACCTGTCCAAGACCCAGATACACTGCACCGCCAACAATTGCTGTGAGAAAAGTAATGGCATAACCTGCAGGTGCAAGTGTTATGTGATCAATATTATTGCCTGCAATAAATATAAGAATGGTGAGCAGCACAATCATCATCAGTTGAACCAGCAGCCTGCTTACCATAATGCACCATGATGGCATTGGTGCAACACGCAACCTTTGAAACACGCCTTTATCGCGGTCTCTCGCTATACTGTTTGAATAGCCCATCAGCCCTATGGCTACAAGCCCGATAGTAATGCACGAAGAAAGTGCAAACGCGCCGCCAAGTTTATCTATTATTCCCTTCCATGAAATAAGAATAATAACAGGCACCAGCAACACCAGTATAAATGAGCGCCGGTTGCGCCACTGTGTAGTAAGGTCGGCACGAAGCAATGCGCTTAAAACATCAGAAGTTTTCGGAATGGTTGTTTGCATGATTGTAGTTTTATTTCAATAAAGCATAAAGATTCCAACAATTGAGGTCACAGCAGTACTACAGCTTAATCTTCAAAGAAGTCCTTTGGACAGGGTATGCACGTATGTGTTGTATCCTCATGCGTGCTTTGAACCCTTTGGTACTATTTCTTTCAAGTGAATAATAGCTACAAACTGCAAACCGGGTAAAGCAACAATAGTTTACGAACGTTGCATCAAGGGCATATAGCTGAAGTCACAGTAGTACTACAGCCTAATCAATGCGTTCCCCACAAATGGGCTGTATATCATTTGTGGGTGTCCTTTTTTGTTACTTTTTTGGACAAGCAAAAAAGTAAAAAGAAAACAAATTTGTTACTCAACGTCATAATATTTAAGACCGTATCGCCTTACCCGTAAGCCCTATGAATACATCTTCCAGCGTTATCTTTCCTCTTCTTGAAACGCTTATCACTTCCGGGTTTGAGCGGTTTGAATCTATTAAAGACTGAGGTGTATCAATTGCTATTATTCTTCCATGATCAATAATGGCGATGCGGTCACAAACCGCTTCTGCCTCTTCCATCGAATGCGTGGTAAGCAGCACCGCATGATCTTTTTCACGCATGGTTTCCATGCGCTCCCATAACTGCCTCCGGCTTTGCGGATCAAGACCGGTGGTGGGCTCATCGAGCAATACAAGTCTTGGCTCATGCATGGTGGCAATAGCAAGTGAAACACGCTGCTGTTGACCGCCCGATAACTGCCCGAATTTTTTTCCTGCAGCATCCTGCAATTTTATATCCTGTAAAATGCGCACAAGTTTTTCTTTGCTCATGTCAATACCATAAATACCTGCATACAGTTGCAACACTTCAATCACCGTTAGTTCCGGCTGAAAGCTTGTTGCCTGCAGTTGCACACCAATTACTGCATGGGTATGCAATGGTTTTTCACGTGTATCATAACCGGCAATGATCACTGAACCGGAGCGTGGTTTAAGCAGTCCCTCCACTGCACTTAAAGTGCTTGTTTTGCCTGCTCCGTTAGGACCAAGCAAACCAAAAATTTCTCCGGGCAACACATCAAAAGAAACATCATGCACTGCATGAAATGTTCTGTAATAAACATTCAGTCCTTAAACCTGCAGAATATAATTGCCTGGGTTCATCAGTTTGAATTGATTGGTTTAATTTTTCAAAGATGAAAATAAATATATCAGTTTACAATAAAAAGTAGGTGTGACAAAACGGTGTATCGGTTAATAAAGGATAATGGAAGGTGAATAACATTTTCGAGGAGAAATTTTTTGATGTAAGCTGAATGCAGGTGGCATCAGTTGTTGTCCAACACAAAGAATCATAAGGAAATTTCCATGTGTGCAGATAAGTATTTATATCAGTGTGCAAATCGATCTTTTTATCTTGTACAAGTTTTAATACGCCCACGCCATTTAAAGATTTACTGATGGATGCAGCCTGGAAAAGTGTTTGTACGGTAACAGGTTTTTGCGTTGCTGTATCCATTACGCCATAACCACGCGCCCATTCAATTTTACCATTGTGCACAACGGCAATGCTTAACCCGGGAATCTTATAATGCGCCATGCGTTGCTGCAGGTTCCATGTATTCACGCTGTCCTCAATTTGCACTCAAGCGCTCAAATTGTTTTCCACCTGTTTTATTTTGTCTTCGGTCTCTTTGTCGTATTTGGGATTTTCCTGTGCATGTACAGTGCATGATATAGAGGCAATCAGCAGTGCAATAAATGTTTTGCGATAATGAAGCATAAACAAAAAGGTTTGATGCGTACGAGCTAAGGAAATTTCGCGTTGAAGAAGAAGTTTGTTTGTGCGGAGATAAAGAAGATTTTTTGTACCTGGTTGCTGTGCAGGTGGCATCGGTTGTGGAGCCTATGCTGATACATATCAGCATCACTCATTTGAGCGTTCTGTTTTTTATTCATCATAGCACAAGAACCTGTGCACATAGCAACGCTCATTCTTGCGCCAGCGAGGGGAAGTGCAGGTGGCATCGGTTGTTCTGTCATTCACTTGGGGTTCTAAACTTTATTGAGCAATAAAAAAACCATGCGGTGTCTATAGTACAAACAACTGTGCATTGGCTTGCCACTTTGCTGGTGACAACCTCAACAAAGGCATGGGAAAATTTGTTTAATTTTGATTGAAGTCATTCAATGATATATAAACTGTTTCTTAAAATCATGAATGTTCCTGTTTCCATCCTCGCATTTTTAATATTCATTTCTTTACCTCTTCAGGAAGACCATTATAAAGAAAGCAGGGAAAAAATGGTGAAGCAGCAAATAGAAAACAGAGGTATAAAAGATAAATCCGTATTGAAAGCGATGCGTTCCGTCAAACGACATCTGTTTGTTCCCGAAAATATTATTTCAGAAGCTTACAGCGACAGACCATTGCCCATAGGTTATGGACAAACTATTTCGCAGCCTTATATTGTTGCATATATGACAGAGGTTATTAAGCCCAATGAACAGTTTAAAGTCCTTGAAATAGGAACTGGTTCAGGTTACCAGGCTTCGGTGCTGGCTGAAATAGTAAAAGAAATTTATACCATAGAAATTATTCCTCAACTTGGAAATTCTGCGAAAGAAAGATTGGACAGGCTTGGATACAAGAATGTGGCGGTAAAAGTTGCAGATGGGTATGACGGATGGAAAGAACATGCGCCTTATGATGCAATAATAGTAACTGCTGCCGCTGAATATATTCCGCCCCCGTTACTTGAACAATTAAAAGAAGGTGGAAAAATGGTTATTCCCATAGGCTCTCCTTTTATGACACAAATGTTGATGCTTGTAGAAAAAAAGAAAGGTAAAGCCATTACCAAAAGCCTGATGCTTGTTGCTTTTGTTTCCTTTGTAAGAAAGAACTAAAAGGCGGGCAGTGGGGTCTCAGTTGCCAATCTTAAGACCTGAGTAGTGAACAGGCGGATTTCATTTCTTTATTGCGGAAATAATAAAGTTATTTCCTAAAAGTCAGCAATTTGCTCTGCGTTGAATTGAGCAATATTCACCACCCCCCTAAAAAAGATAAATGGCAAACAGGACGTACAGTCATTCTATGAATCCCGGCACATAGGCACGTGGAAGTGTGAGACAGATTTCCACACTTTAAAAATGTAGAACACTTGCGTTTCTTTTTTTTTGCCGAATAGAATTACCCGCAGAAGAAGAGTGCGACCCAATCCGTGTTTAATAGTAATACTACTGCCGGTTCAATAATCTTTTGCATTCTATTTGTTACTCATTTATAAATTCATTTAAATTGTTGCTGTTCCTGAAAAAATATAAGCTCTTCTTTTCTGTCGGTTTTCTTTCAGCGGCCATCATAGCATTTCAACTCGCCCTTATGCAGATCCTTTCTATCATTCAATGGTATCATTTTGCATACATGATTATTTCAGTTGCACTGTTGGGGTTTGGTGCAGCCGGAACTGTTCTCTCAATCTTCAGAAAAACATTTATAAAGCACGCTGAAGCAATTCTTCCTTTATTAATGATTGGTTCCGGCATTGCAATGGCACTGGTAACTGATATTTCCCAAACTTTTTTTATCCGTTTTGATTCTTATCTTTTGTTTGCTGAATATAGTCAGGCGGGAAAGTTACTGCTTACTTATCTCTTATTCTTTATTCCTTTCTTCCTGGGCGCTTTGGCCATCGGGCTCATTTTTGTAAAATATGCCGATGATATCGGCAAGATTTATTTTGCCAACTTGTTTGGCTCGGGAGCAGGCGGCATATTTGCTTTGGTGCTTATCTGGCTACTTTTTCCAAAACAGTTACCGGCTTTTATTTCGTTGTTGCCATTGTTGGCAGGGATTGTAATTATTCCGGATAAGAAAAGATTTTTACATGCAGGTTTTGCATTAACTGCTGCAATAATTATCACCTGGAAATTGCTGCACCCACCACAACTGGTTTTGTCACAATATAAAGACCTCAGCAAAACATTGCTTCTTCCGCAGGCAGAAATAAAATTGGAAAAAACCAGTCCATACGGGCTTATTCAAATGGTGAGCGCGCCTGTTTTAAGGTATGCCCCGGGGCTTAGTCTTACCGCTCAAAAAACGGCTAAAGTAAAAATGGCTGTTTTCATTAACGGAGATTGGTTTAGTGCAGTTACGGATGAATCTAAAACCGATACTGCGGTTATCCTTGATTATACCACTATGGCTCTTCCCTATATTATGACTGTAAGAAACCATGTGCTGGTGTTGCGGGCAGGCACCGGCATTGATGTGGCTCATGCATTGAGCCATGACGCTAAAAGCGTTGTAGCAGTTGAACCCAATTCAATAATCGTTTCCATTTTGAAAAAGGAACTTGCACCTTTAACGGATTCGCTGTTTTATAATTCCAAAGTATCATTTCATAACATAGAATCCCGTACTTTTTTGTTAACAGATACTGCCCGGTATGACCTGATCACTTTGCCGGTGGCAGGCACATTTGGCGGATCAGCAGGGTTATATGCATTGCAGGAACAGTATATCTTCACTAAGGAAGCTTTCCTCGAAATGTGGTTTAAACTGAATGAGGGAGGTGCTATATGTGTAACATCATGGATGGACTATCCCGTTCGCAATCCGCTGAAGATACTGGCTACAATGTCTGAGGTGCTTACTGACTTACACATTAACAATCCAAAAGATCATATTGCGGCAATCAGAAGCTGGGGTACCATAACTTTTGTAATGACCAAATCGCCTTTGCAGGATCAGGAAATACGGAATACACGGAATTTTTGTGAAACAATGATGTTCGATCCTGCGGTTCTTCCCGGCTTACATGCCGGAGAGCGTGCCCGTTATAATCAATTCCAGGACAGTAGTTTTTTCGAATATGTTGACAGCATATTTTCCCCGAAAAGAGATCATTTTTATTCTGATTATGATTTTAATATTCGTCCCGCAACAGATAACAAGCCCTATTTCTCCCAATTCATTAAGTGGAAAAGCCTTAGCCGGTTAGCCGGTTTTTTCGGTAACCGTACCATTCCATTTTTCGAGATCGGTTATTTGATCGTGGTAATAACGCTTATTCAAATTTCCATCGCGTCTTTTGTTTTGATTCTTCTTCCGCTTTTTAAACTTGACCGGAAAGAGAAAAATAAGTTTTGGATCATTCTTTATTTCAGCGGAATAGGGCTGGGTTATATGTTTGTTGAAATGGTATTTATCCAGCGATTCATTCTTTATTTCGGCAGCCCCGTTTATTCCGCATCAGCCGTTATTACATCGCTGTTAATTTTCTCGGGCATGGGCAGTTATACGTCAAACTATTTTCTGCTTAAAAGAAAACGTTTGCTAATGGTATTTGGAATAATAGTTTCCATGCTTTTTGTTTATTCCTTTATACTCACTCCCGTTTTGCAGCAAACGGTTCACTTTAAATTGCCGTTTAAATTACTGCTCGTTTTCCTGCTTATTGCACCGCTGGCATTTTGTATGGGAATACCTTTCCCAGCGGGTATAACGCATCTTTCAAAAATGAATGCTGCACAAATACCCTGGGCATGGGGACTAAACGGATGTGTATCCGTAATAAGTACAGCCCTTGCAACCATTGTAGCCGTAGAAATGGGATTTACCTGTGTAATGTTATTTGCCGCCCTTGCTTATAGTTTGCCGTTTATTGTGCAGTTAAAATGGGCTTGATATAATACTCTTCAGAACCTTGTAAAAATTTGTAACTGGTTAATATGCAGGAATATTTTTTATTATTTTAATTTGGTCTCGCAACTATCTAAATTCAAAATCTTAAAATCTGAAATCTAAAATTTTAAACCTCAAACCTTTTATTACCTTAGCCGCATGAGTAAAAGATTATTTCTGCTGGATGCAATGGCACTTATTTACCGCGCTTATTATGCGTTGATACGTAAATGCGCAATTTGGTTTTACCAATACCTTGTTTGATCTTATAAACAGAGAGAAGCCCACTCATATGGCAGTATGTTTTGATACAATCGCGCCTACAGAACGACACACCGATTTTATAGAATACAAGGCTAACCGTCAGGAGGCGCCGGAAGATTTGCTTGGCTCATTGGATCATATAAAAAGAATCATAAAAGGATTTAATATTCCCGTAGTTGAAGTGGATGGCTATGAAGCTGATGATGTAATTGGTACGCTTGCCTGGCAGGCTGCGGATGCGGGTTACGATGTGTATATGGTTACTCCTGATAAAGATTATGGACAATTGCTCGTGCATAAATGTGTATATATTTATAAACCCGGTTACCAGGGTGGTGATATGGAAATTCTTGATGCCAAAAAAATTTGTGAGAAATGGGGCATAGAGCGGGTGGAGCAGGTTGTAGATATTCTTGGATTGATGGGTGATGCTGTAGATAATATTCCGGGAATTCCGGGAATTGGCGAAAAAACTGCTGCCAAATTATTGAAAGAGTATGGCTCACTTGAAAATGTGTTGGCAAATGTGGAAAATATTAAAGGTGCATTGGGCGAAAAAATTCGTAAAGGAAAAGAGAGCGCCCTTATAAGTAAAAAACTTGCAAAGATTATTACCAATGCACCTGTTCAATTTCATGAAGAAGATTTTCGTATAAAAGACTGGAATAAACCTGAACTCATTGAAGTGTTTACAGAGCTTGAATTTAAAACACTTGGTAAGAGAGTTCTTGGCGATGAATTCAATGCATTTCAATCAACGCAGGTTGCTGTGCAAACTGATTTGTTTGGAAATACAATTGGTAGTACTGTTGTGCAAACAACAACTGTTGTAGAAGCAAAAGAACCAACCAATGGCGAAGGCGAAGCTGTTTTGGGCTTTCGTGCTGATAAAAATATTTCTAACACACCTCATGATTATAAATTGATTGATAGCGAAGAAAAAATCATTGAACTGGTAAAAGAATTATCTCAACAAAAAGAAATCTGTTTTGACACAGAAACAACAGGAACTGATCCCAATAATGTAGAATTAGTAGGGTTAAGTTTTGCTTACAATCCAGGATCAGGTTATTATATTCCTTGCCGCAAAGATCAACAAGCTACAGCGAAAATATTATCACATTTTCAATCATTATTTGATGACAGAAACAAACTTTGGGTTGGTCAGAATATTAAGTATGATCTTATTGTAATGAAATGGTATGGTATTGAGTTGAAAGGAGAGATATTTGACACAATGCTTGCGCACTATTTAATTGAGCCTGAAGGCAGGCGTAATATGGATTTGCTGAGTGCACAGTATCTGCAATATGAGCCCATTCACATAGAAGAACTAATTGGAAAAAAAGGAAAGAGCCAGGGCAATATGCGTGATGTGGAAATAGAAAAAATAAAAGAATATGCAGCAGAAGATGCAGATATAACGCTGCAACTAAAACAGAAATTTGTATCATTATTAAAAGAAAAAGAAGTTGAAAAAGTTTTTCATGAAGTAGAGAATCCCCTGGTACAGGTGCTTACAGAAATGGAATATGAAGGTGTGAAAATTGATATGGCTTTTTTGAAAGATTATTCTGTACAGCTTGATATGGAGGCAAAAGCGGCAGAACAACGTGTGTTTGATTGCTGCGGCATAAGATTTAATCTTGCGTCGCCAAAACAATTGGGTGAAGTATTGTTTGAACATTTAAAGCTTGATCTTAAGGCAAGGAAAACAAAAACAGGTCAATATGCAACGGGTGAAGATGTGTTGGCAAAACTTGCAAACCAGCATGAGGTTGCAAATGATATTTTGATCTATCGTGAATTAACGAAACTGAAATCAACTTATGTAGATGCTTTACCCAGCATGATCAATCCAAAAACAGGCAGGGTGCATACTTGTTATTCGCAGGCAGTTGCCGTTACAGGAAGATTAAGCAGCAACAATCCCAATCTGCAGAATATTCCTATCCGCACAGAAAAAGGAAAAGAAATACGGAAAGCATTTGTTCCAAGAGATACAAATCATCTTTTGATCAGTGCCGATTATTCACAAATTGAACTGCGCATTGTTGCAGCAATTAGTGGTGATAAAAATATGTGTGATGCTTTTAAACAAAATAAAGACATTCATACCGCCACTGCCGCAAAGGTTTATAATGTTCCTGATAATTCAGTAACAAAAGAAATGCGTTATAAAGCCAAGAGCGTGAATTTTGGAATTATTTACGGGCAAGGAGCTTTTGGTCTCGCAGATAATTTAGGCATCAGCCGCACGGAAGCAAAGCAGATCATTGATAATTATAAAAAAGAATTTGCCGGCATAGCAAAGTATATGGATGATACCATCAATGCTGCCCGCGAGCTTGGCTATGTAAAAACACTGATGGGACGCAAACGCTGGTTAAGAGATATCAATTCTTCCAATTTTACAGTGCGTGGTTTTGCAGAACGCAACGCTATTAACTCGCCCATACAAGGCAGTGCAGCAGATATGATAAAACTGGCGATGATAAAGATTCATGCAGCCATGCAGAAAGAAAAATTGAAAAGCAGGATGATATTGCAAGTACATGATGAATTAGTTTTTGATGTATTGAAAGATGAAGTAGAAACATTAAAGCCACTGATACTTGAGAATATGAAAACTGCATTACCATTGCCAAACGGCGTGCCAGTTGAAGCTGAAGTAGGAGTTGGAATAAACTGGCTGGAAGCGCATTAAGAGCCTCTATCCCTAAGGGAATAAAAATATGCCGAAGGAAAATTTTGTCTTTGTGAAATATTGAACAAGGATTGATTGGATTATTGTTTCTTGATTTTTGTTTCTTGTATCTTCGCTCTTGGCTCTTGTATCTTGGTTTTTAATTCTTGGCTCTTGCATCTTGGTTCTTGTGTGTTGATACTTCACTATGATTATCGTTATTCAATGTAAAGATCAGGTTGGATTGGTAGCAGCCATTGCAGGCGTGCTTGCAAGAGAGAACATCAACATTGTCTCTATGCGTGAACATGTAGATGCTGTTGATAACAGGTTTTTTGTAAGAATAGAAACTGAGCAATATGAAGACGCATCCCTACTCGAAAAAAAATTATGCAATGTATTGCCCGCAGATGCAATAGTAAAGGTGAATCCTTCTCCTGAAAAAAAGATTATTGTCCTGGTATCAAAAGAATATCATTGTCTTGCTGATATTCTTATCCGCAATTATTTTAAAACGTTAGGTGCGTGTGTCCAATGTGTAATCGGTAATCATCCCACTTTACAAAATATATGTGAGCGTTTTAATGTTCCCTTTCATCTTGTATCGCATGAAAATAAAGACAAAGAAATTTTTGAAGAGCAAATATTAAGTGTTATACAACATTACCAGCATGATTATATTGTGCTGGCAAAGTTTATGCGCATTTTATCGCCGCAGTTTTTAGATCAATTTGCTATGCGTATTATCAATATACATCATTCATTTCTGCCAGCATTCGTTGGCGCAAATCCTTATAGGCAGGCGTTTAAGCGCGGCGTGAAACTCATTGGTGCCACTGCACATTTTGTAACAACTGAACTTGATGAAGGTCCCATTATAGCACAGCAAATTATTCCGGTAAATCATTCATACACACCTGCAGCAATGATGAAAGCCGGCAAAGAAATTGAAACAGCAGTTCTTGCAAAAGCATTACAATTAGTGTTTGATGATCGTGTGTTTGTCTATCACAATAAAACGGTGGTGTTTGAGTAAGAAGATTTTTTAAGCACCCAGCTAAAGTAATTCTGTTAAACTTCCGTTGTGTCACTCTCTTGTACGCCTGTCTCTTCATGCAGCAATTACGAAGCTTTAAATTTTTTTATCCTCTTTTAAAATCTATTTAGGGATTTTAGGGTAGCTTACAAAAACTTCCTGATGATCCATAGTATAGCAGAGATCAAAATACTCAGCAATATCATCGTTGTTATTGGAAAGTAAAAACGGAAATTTGGTTTTTCAACTCTTATGTCTCCCGGCAAACGACCGATCCAATGAAGTTTATCATGAAAAAAATAAATTAATAATCCAATCACTACAATTGACGCTCCTATTATGATGATATATTTTCCTGTATCCTGGTTCATAGCTCCTGCTTATTTTCTATCAGTAAATTACTTCAGATTGTAATTAAAGAACAACAATTATAAAACGAGGCCTCCCATCTTTTGTCCGTTCATTCTTACAAAAGCCTCACCAGCTTTTACTCCTAATTCTCTTCCACGAAATTCTTCCATTGCTGCATGACCGCAACCATAAATACTGTCTGGATTTTGGCTTATATGACAGTATACTGCCTTTCTTTTTTGTTCCTGAGTATCGCTTATATCAATATAATCAGTAGGGCGAAAAGTCATTGTTTGATTCCCCTGGCACACTTCAAAAAAATACAATGGAAATTTTTGTTGTACATGTATCCATGTTTGAATGGTTAACAAACTTGCCACCTGGTGATCTTTATGTGAGTCAATTGGCCAATGTGTAAAAACAGTATCAGGTTTTTCATTTGTAATAAGTTGTTGCATTTTATTTATCCATTCAGTATTTGTGATCGTATCTCCATCAATCTGACCAGCAAACACCGGTTTCGCATTTAATATTTTACATGCATTAATTGCTTCCTGTTTTCTTATGGCTGCTGCTTCATCATGTGTTTTACCTTCAATGCCCGCTTCCCCTGTTGTTAAATAAATTATTGTCACATTATGTCCTGCATTGGTAAGCTTTGCTAATGTACCGCCACAGCCACTTTCCGGATCATCAGGATGACCGCCTACACAAACAATTTTTTTATTTTCAGTTTGTTTATTTGTTTGTGCATTTAATAAAGATGGCAATGATAACAAACCTAATCCTGTTGCTGTATTTTTTACAAATTGACGACGAGTGTTGTTTGATTTTTTCATTGTACAGATCGTTTATACTAAAATAGAACTTTTTAAAAACTTGACGATGTATCATGTGAGATCTCTGATGCCTGATTCGTAATCATTGGCCGTTCACCTTGCTCAATAATGATCAAGAATACACAACAAAAGTTTAATAGTAGTATTACAGCCTGACTCCAAAAAATTTCACTCTAAAATCCTGTTATTATTGTTGAGCGGTATCTTTATCATTACCGCACAAAATATCTTTATTAAAATTATTTACGCTTATGAGCTGCCGTTCGTTTCAATTTGTTGTTGCATATTTAATATCAATACAATCTGTACAATGCCAGAGCAATCATGCACAAACAATGGATTTTGAAAAATATGATCCTGTTTCCACACTTGTAGTGCCTGAGCATAAACTTACTCACGCAAAATTTCCGTTTATTGATGTGCACAATCATCAATGGGATATGGGTTCACAAGATTTGACGGGCCTTGTGAAAGACATGGATGCGTTAAATATGAAAGTAATGGTAAACCTGAGCGGCGGTAATGGCGCCGGCTTACAAGGCATGACAGAAAATGTAAAAGAACATTATCCCAACCGCTTTATCGTTTTTGCAAACATAAACTTTGATGGCATTGGCAGTAATGGATGGACAGAGAGAGCCGTGAAACAACTGGAAGAAGATGTGCAGCATGGCGCCAATGGCTTGAAGATATTTAAGAATCTTGGTTTTTCGGTAAAAGACAATACTGGCAAGCGTGTAACTGTAGATGACGCAAGACTCGATGCAATTTGGGAGAAATGTGGTGAGCTTCATATTCCGGTGATAATTCATACTGCAGATCCAAAACCTTTCTGGGATGATCTGGATGAACGCAATGAACGCTGGCTTGAACTGGTAACACATCCTGAAAGAAAGCGCGGACCTGATAACCCTGCACCATGGGAAACACTGATTGAAGAACAACATCGTATGTTTAAAAAACATCCTCACACAACTTTTATTGCAGCACATTTTGGATGGTATGCAAATGATTTAACCAAGCTGGATAGTTTATTAACAGAGATGCCAAATGTTGTTGTAGAATTTGGTGCTGTAATAGCAGAGCTTGGTCGCCAGCCACGCATGGCAAAAAAATTTTTTACAAAATACCAGGATAGAATTTTATTTGGAAAAGACAGTTGGGCGCCTGAAGAATATGCCACTTATTTTCGTGTGCTTGAAACAGAAGATGAATATTTTCCTTATCATAAAAAATATCATGCCTTCTGGCGCATGTATGGCATGGGTTTAAGTGATGACATTCTAAAAAAAGTGTATTACAAAAATGCTTTAAGGATAATACCGAATATTGATAAGACACAATTTCCGATTAGCGATTAATATTGTTAAGAGGCCTTCTTCGCCGGAATGACAAACTGTAGTTGAATGAAAAAAAGATAAGATGAAAACATGTACTTGTGCTTGTCATTTCGACGCAGGAGAAATCTAATGTGAAATAACTTTATTGAAGGACTCTTGTATAATAGTAATCACCTCTTTTTGAAGCATTGGCAGCACCTCCGTTAATATAGGCATGAAGAGAATCTGAGGAAACAATTTCATAAACAATTCGCTTTGGAAAATCATGATGTGGATTTTCAAAAACAAAAGAGTTATTATTATTTGAAGTGAGTTTAAAGCTTACCGGTTCCATATTGTTTTCTTCTACAATGGGAATATAAAAAACACCATCTTTTGAATATTGTAATGAAACACGTTCTAAAAAAATAGTATCGTTTCCTTTTATTTTATAACTACCTCCTTGTAGTAAAGTATCATTGATTTTTTTCCAGCCCTCATACAATATTCCTTTGGAGGTTTTCATTTTCCACGTTCCTGTAATGCATATAATTTCTCAAAAATTTTTTTATTATCCTGTTGTTGTTTTAAGGAAGTGAAGAACGCAAGTACAGATAAAATACAAAGAAGAATTTTCATAAAAGCAGTTTAATTTTTTCAAACCGTTTATGCATTGATTACATTTTGTATAGCAGCATTTTTATTACGCAGGTCAATACCACCTTCTAAAATTGATTTAAGATTGGTCATATAAAAGGGCCAGCCTTTGCCGCATTCAATAAAAAAATATCGCTGCTCACTTTCATCATCCATTGGCATTTGTTGTACCAGTTCACAAATCGTTTCATCTGCCTCTTCTTTTACAGAAACAGTGACAATGCATCCACCGCTAAAACTAAAACGAATCATATCGTTGCCATTTGCTTCAAGAATTCCTTTTTCTTCTACAACAGAATCATCATAGCCAAACCAAAGCCATTTATATTTATCTCCTTGCTGAACAAATTCATTTTTATCACGAAGTACTCCGTCTGGTTTTGCAAATTCTGCTAAACGCAGGAACCAACTTTCCAAACCAGCTTGTGTCGCCCACGAGCTATAAATTTTTTCTTTATCTGCATTAATGGTAATTCTTTTGGTAAAACTTTTCCAGTTATAAGATGAGTCCATAATTATGATTTATTTTATAAGCCACACCATAAGTCTCTCTTGAGGGAGATTTGAGGGCTATTATTTGGAAGGTGGAATAGAATGCAGGGCAATCCTGTTTCCTTCACTATCAATAAACACAGCCATTTGGCCGTACTCAGGTGAAATTTCAGTTTTGGGAACAACAATTTTTCCGCCTGCCGCTTCTATCTTATCCAAAACATTTTGTACATCAGGATTTGCGTTAAGATAAATTAATGATCCATCTGTTGCCGATGGTTTATAAAAATTTGGTGAATAACATAAAGCGCCGCCAATATTCATCGGGCTTTCAACAGGGAACATTCTCATCTTAAGCTGAGCCAGGTCAAGCGAAATCATTTTAATATCGAAAATCGCTTCATAAAATTTTTGAGCCCTGTCTAAATCAACAGCAGGTATTTCAAACCAGCTGATAGCATTTTTAAAAGTCATAAGCAATTGTTTTAAATGTGAAAGAAATAGTTTGAGTGTTCGAATTTATAAATCGCAACTATGGAACAATCGAACTTTTAAACATTCGAGCTTGCTCAATATAGATCTAAACGTACAAGAGTGTGACACAACAGGCGATGCCATAAAAATCAAAGCTGATAACCAAAAATAAATACTGGCAATATTTAAGGTAATAATTTTAAAGTTATCAAGTTTAAACTCCCCCTTTAGGGGTGGGGCTCATCTCCACAAACCTATAATAGCACCCATCAGTGTTAATGCAACAACACTGTAACCTCCGTTTATAAAGATAAGACGCCAGCTTTTTAATTCGAACAAACTATGAATAGCAATGGCACAAAAAGTCCAGATGCCGGCAAGAAAACCTGCAATAGCACCCCATGTTATATCAGGAGTGGC
>WNGE01003533.1_pt1 | contig 21679 bp, 24 predicted proteins | sample 5400651 | NCBI WGS metagenome assembly WNGE01 (sample SAMN13153370, study PRJNA577476) | soil metagenome | isolation source: 60 cm soil or saprolite under grassland replicate 2 | place: USA:California | collected 2016-06-15 | reverse complement strand
ATGGACAGCGAATCGATAGCTGAGGCGAGGCTGCAGAAAAGAAGCTTTTTGTCAGTCTTGCTTGAAAAAGGGCTCGATTTTAAACCGGGCGAGCATGCGGTATAGAGAGCGCCGGTCGATATTCAGCACTCGCGCGCTACGAGAGACGTTCCCCTGATTGTGTTTGAGGACATGCAGTACGTAGCGCTTTTTGACCTCTTCAAGAGTCGGCGTATCGGGAAAAAGGAATTGTTCATTGGGCGAGTCGATTTGAAACGATTTTGCAATCGCATGATCACGGACCGCCTCCGGCAAATCGTCCGGGGTCAATATCGATTGATAAGAGAGCGCCACGGCCTGCTCGATGGCGTTTTCGAGTTCACGAATATTCCCCGGCCAGCTATAGGCGCAGAGCAGCTCCATCGCCTTGTCAGAGATGGCCGTGATGGATTTGCCGCTCTCCTGGGTGTAGTGCTGGAGAAAATGGCGGGCCAGGAGCGGGATATCTTCCACTCGCTCCCGCAGGGGCGGGAGATGGATGGTGACCACATCCAAACGGTAGTACAGGTCCTGGCGAAAATTCCCTTTGCTCACCGCTTCACCCAAGTTGTGGTTCGTGGCGGCAACGACGCGAACGTCTACCTTGAGCCAGTCTTTGCCGCCGACCCGTCGGATCTCGTGCTCTTGGAGCACGCGCAGGAGACGCGCCTGCATGTTTGCGCTGATGCCACCGATTTCGTCAAGAAAGCAAGTGCCGCCTTGAGCTTCTTCAAAAACTCCCTTTTTATCTGCCAGCGCTCCGGTAAAGGCGCCGCGCACATGGCCGAAAAGCTCACTTTCGAGAATCGTCTCAGTCAATGCTCCACAATCCACGGCGACAAAGGGACGGTTGGCTCGCGGGCTGTGTTGGTGAATCGCTTGAGCAATTAATTCCTTACCGGTGCCGCTTTCGCCGAGGATGAGCGCAGTGCTTTTCGTCGGCGCGACCCGCGCCACAGTTTTATAAACTTCCAGCATGGCCGGACTCTTGCCAATGATCTTACCGAGTTGTTGCGGGTGTTCCTCCTTATCCCCGCCGTTACTCGTTTCCGTGCGGCGCTGCAATGCCCGCTGGGCTAACGCGCGCGACACAGTCTTTTTTAGCTCTGCCAAGTTCATCGGCTTCGAGATGAAGTCAAATGCCCCCTCATGAATCGCCTCTACGGCGGTTTCAATAGATCCAAACGCAGTCATCACGATGATCGGCAACGAGGGATATTTTTCGTGAACGATTCGTGTTACTTCCAAGCCCGATGTCCCCGGCATCCGCACGTCGATGATCAGCAAGTCCGGAGTCTCTTCACCCAAGCGTGAAAGCGCCCCCTCCCCCGAGGTTGTCTGTTCCACCTGGAATCCCTCCGATTCCAAGGTCTCGGCAAAAAGTTGGCAACTCACTTCATCATCGTCGGCAATCAAAATATGCGCGCTCATTCGTTTCCCTCATTTAGGTCAGACTCCGCGGATCTTTCATCAATTGGCAGATAGATCCGCACGGACGTGCCCGTTCCGACCTCACTTTTAATATCGATGGTGCCGCCGTGAGCCTTGACGATTTCCTGACAGACCACCAGTCCAAGACCCGTCCCTTTGCCGGACGGTTTGGTGGTCACGAAAAGATCGAAAATTTTCGGCAGCAATTCTGCCGGTATGCCCGCGCCATTGTCCGTGATCTCTATGTAGACCCCTGGACGTTTAGCCTCGCAGGCAGTGCTGGCGCGGGCGGCAATCTTCAAGCGGCCGCCTTCCTTGCTCGCGTTAATTGCGTTGTCGAGTAAATTGATCAGCACTCGCTGCAGCGAAGCGTCGTCGCCCCAAAGCATAGGCAGCGGCTCGCCCAAGTCCGTCGTCACTTGCGCGCCGTTCTGCTGGAAAATCGGATTGAGTAGCAGTAGCGTCTCTCCCACCAGCTCCTTGATATTGATTTGGCGCTTACGCGGAGAGCCGCGCGTGTGAGAGAGGTAGTGTTGAATAATGCCTTCCATCCGTTGAGCCTGGGTCTCAATAATGTTGAGGCGGCGCCGCGCGCTCTCCGACAACCGCTCCTGGGCTAGCAGCTGGGTATAGCCGAGCACGGAGTTCAACGGCGTGCCTAACTCATGGGCAATGGTGCCCGTTACGCGTCCTAGGGCGGCAAGCCTTTCCACCCGCCCCATCTCTTGCTGGACACCCCAGAGTTCGTTTTCGGCTCGCTTGCGCTCGACGATCTCAGCCCGCAACGATGTATTGGCTTCGGCCAGCTCCGCGGTCCGTTCTTGGACCCGTTCTTCCAGCTCGGCGTGCGCTTTGCGCAGCGCCTCTTCCGCGCGCTTTCGCGCCGTAGTCAGATAGCTGGTCACGACTGCTACAACTAAGAATACCCCTAAGCGCAAAAAAGCCTGCCAATCCAGGGTGATGGAGTGAATCGGGGCGATAAAAAAATAATCGAGCGACAAGGCAGAAAGGATAGTGGCCACCAGCCCCGTTCCAAGACCGCCATACCACGCGCTCACCATTACAGCGGCGAAGAACAGTGTGAAGTGACTCGGATCGGCGCGGTACGGTAAAAGCGACGCTAGAGCCACGGCCAGCCCCACGCTTGCAATAGCAATCGCATAACGCAATAGGGGGGGGCGGCTCTCAATCAGCATACGACTGCACCAGTTGGAAAAACTTCGCTCGCTTGTAGCTGAAAGAGGCATTGTAAATCACATGGGCACGGTACGAGATCGTCAGACCGGTTTGGGCGTGTGTTCCGGTACGATCTCCCCGCCGCAGGGTGACTCGATATAACTTCTTTCACCTTCACAAATTTCATTCCAATCGGTAGCAACGGCACTAATCTCGGTATTCTCAGCATGCTCAACGTCTACTTCAAAGAGTTAGCCGCTGCAATAATGCCACACTCACCACGCATTTTTGCCTCATCCAGGTAATGCGCGCGCTCATTCTTGTCTCAACGGCTCTGGTCAAAAAATCTGTCGTCTCGCCTCGTGATCTTCAGGTCTTTGCGGGTGAAAGCCAGACGAATTCTATTCAAATCCTTTCGCATCGCGTGGCCCAAATGATAAACGGACTGATGAGCAATCGAACTCTCATTCGTTTTTTCCCAAGTATGGCACATAGATTGCCCGTCGAAAAAATCATCATGCCCAGACAAATATGGGTCGTGGTTATTTTAAGGAGGAGCGATGAAGAGTTCTAAAAAAATCCGAATACAAACAACTTTAGGCGAGCTGGTCTCGGTTTTATGGGAAGAAACCGAAAATCTATTTGAATTCAAACGGAATGAGAAGCAGCTGGTCGTTGCCTATGTCTTGAATGAGCTATTGACGCGCGTCGGATGATCGACGTCATGGAATCGCGACCAAAAAAAGATAGTGGAAAAGGACCCACAATCATGGAAGCCAATCGGGCGGTTAATCCTCCGGTTTTGGAAACTCTGTCTTTAACGCGCCGCTTCGGCGAACATACTGCCGTAGATTCGCTTACGGTTTCGGCCAAGCGAGGCGAAGTTTTCGGCTTGCTCGGACCTGCGGCGCGGGCAAGACGACGACTCTGAAAATGCTGACGACACTACTGCCGCCCACCTCGGGAAAGGCGCGCATTGCGGGCTTCGATATCGTTCATCAGGCAGCCGATGTGCGGCGGGTTATCGGTTATGGGCCGCAACAGCAATCATGGTCATCATCGGCGGGAAGTTGTATCCACGGGTGGCGACGTGATTATCTTTTGGAGTGTCCCAGTCATTGAACTATTGGAGCAGCTGCAGATCTCTCCAGCCTAGAGGGCTTGACCGGCGACTCGGACCTCGCCAAGCTAAAGCCCACAGCTAAGACCGCGGCCAACGCCTCTCTGTGCTGGAAACCCGGCGGGTTAACATGGTGTTGATTCCGACTTCGATTCTTCCGAGAAACACTCTCACGTCCAGGCGAGCGAATGGCGCCATTCAGGTGTCGTCCAGGCTCATCCATGCTGCTTCCGTCCTGCCACCCGAGGTTCTTTCTGAGTTGAAAACCGCAACGGAGGGCCTTACCGAAGAGGAGGCTCAGGGACGTTTGGAGGAATGCGGCCCCAATGTGGTGGCCCATGAACATCGCTTTACGCGCCTGCGGCTCTTCGTTAGGGCGTGCCTGAATCCGCTTGTGATCCTGCTTTTGGTTCTTGCAATCATTTCGTTCGCCACGGCCGAAAGCGAGTCCGATGTCGTCTCCGGGGTGTTGATGATTATTATGGTGGTCCTGGGCGTTTCCCTGCGGTTTGTCCAGGAAGCCCGCGCCGATGCGGCGGTCGCCAAGCTCAAGGCGATGATCCATGTCACGGCCACTGTCATCCGCGAGAGCAAGGAACAGGAAGTTCCATTGGCCGAACTGGTCCCGGGAGACGTCGTCAAGCTTGCTGCCGGCGACATGATTCCCGCCGACCTCCGCATCTTGTCCTGTAAAGACTTGTTCTTGACCCAAGCCAGCCTCACCGGTGAGTCGTTCCCGGTGGAAAAGTTTGATACTCCCGAGCCGCTTGCAGGGAAAATACCGCTGGAACTCAAGAGCATCTGTTTCCTGGGTACTAGTGTTGAAAGCGGTTCTGCAACCGCCGTGGTTGTCGAGACCGGTCTGAACACTTACCTCGGAACCATGGCCAGGGCCATCACAGAAGGGCCGTCCCCAACCAGCTTCGACAAGGGCATATCCGGTTTTACTTGGCTGATGCTTCGGTTCATGGCCGTAATGGTGCCGCTGGTCTTCCTCATCAATGGCTTCAGCAAGCATAACTGGGGCGAAGCGTTCTTGTTCGCGCTCGCGGTTGCGGTGGGTCTCACGCCGGAAATGCTCCCCATGATCGTAAGCGTCTGCCTCTCCAAAGGCGCCCTGCTAATGTCACGCAAGAAGGTGATCGTCAAGCGGCTTAACTCCATCCAAAACCTCGGCGCGATGGATATCCTCTGCACTGACAAGACCGGCACATTGACGATGGACCGTGTCTTCCTTGAAAAGCACTGTGATGTCGTTCGAGAAACAAGCCTCAGTGTATTGCAATTCGCCTTCCTCAACAGTCACTTTCAGACGGGACTGAAGAACATTCTCGACCGCGCTGTTCTGCAGCATCAAGAGATTCATCGCGACCTCTCCGTCGCCGACTATTCCAAGGTGGATGAGATCCCCTTCGACTTCAGCCGCAAGATGATGTCCGTGGTGGTCTCCACGCCGATGGATAGGCACCGGTTGATCTGCAAGGGTGCGCCGGAGTCGGTCTTCAACCGCTGCACGCAGTTCGAGCTCGACGGCGAGCTTTACCCAATGGACCAACTACTGCTTGACGATCTCAAGGAGGAGTACGACCGGTTATCCGCCGACGGGTTCCGCGTCCTAGCCATTGCCTACTGCGACAGCGATCCCAAGCCCACGTATAGCAAGGACGACGAGCACAACCTCATCCTGAAGGGCTACGTGGCGTTCCTCGACCCGCCGAAAGAAACAGCCGCGCCGGCTATCACCGCTCTCCAGCAACACGGCATCGCGGTCAAAGTGCTTACCGGTGACAATGAGCTGGTTTCGCGCAAGATCTGTAAAGAAGTCGGCCTGCCGCTCGAACATGTGCTAACTGGACCGGAGGTCGAGAACATGAGCGACGCCGAGCTGGCCCAGAACGCCGAATCCACAACTCTGTTTGTGCGCCTCTCACCCGCTCACAAGCAACGCATCATCAAGGCTTTGCAGAACAGAAGCCATGTGGTCGGGTTTATGGGGGATGGTATCAACGACTCTCCTGGGCTGCGTGCAGCAGATGTGGGTGTATCAGTAGATACGGCCGTAGATATCGCCAAAGAAGCCGCCGATGTGATTCTGCTGGAAAAGAGCCTCATGGTGCTGGAGGAAGGGGTGATCGAGGGCCGCAAGGTTTTCGCCAACATTCTTAAATACATCCGCATGGGCGCCAGCTCGAATTTTGGGAACATGTTCAGCGTGCTGGGGGCAAGCCTTTGGCTTCCCTACCTGCCGATGGCCCCGATCAAGATCCTAACCAACAACTTGCTTTACGATTTTTCCCAAGTGCCAATTCCAACGGACGAGGTGGATCCAGAACAAGTGGCCAAGCCGCGACCATGGTCGATGGGCGAGATTGCGCGGTTCATTCTCTTTATTGGGCCTTGCAGCTCGGTCTTTGATTACACGACGTACCTCATGATGTGGTTCGTCTTCAAGTGCAATGACCTAGGGCTCATGCCGCCACCGGAACTTGCCGAACGTTTTGCCCGCGCCACTTTAAGCAACCCAGATTCGACCTACGCTGCCGCATTGTTTCAAACCGGCTGGTTCGTCGAATCATTGCTCACGCAGACCCTGATTATCCACGTGATCCGGACAAACAAAGTGCCTTTCATCCAAAGCCGCGCCAGCTGGCCACTTATCGTGACCTCAGGGGCGATCATGCTAGTCGGGATGTGGTTGCCGTTTTCACCGATCGGAATATGGCTGGGTTTTGTTCCCCTTCCGCTTCTGTATTGGCCCCTGTTAATGATAACCCTCCTGCTGTATGTCGCGCTTACGCAGGTGGTGAAGATGTGGCTGGTTCGTAATCTATGGATTTGAGGATTACCAGCCAAGACTGCGTGTCAGGCTGACATCTACTGCGCCTATTATGCCGCGCTGAACGAGCAAGCGAAGGCATTGGTCGACGATGGGATTGACAAAATCGGAACATTCCGGTACGCGAGACCGAGCGTGCGTCAACCCTGACCGCTATCTTGATGCGCCGTTGGATCTGTTTCTCTTACCGAGCCAACACCTGTTATCTGCTAAAATGTAAGGCGTCTAGAAGATGATTTTGTTATGAACACCCTTGAGTTTACAGTAGTCATTGCGTTGGGTTCCTTGCTTGCAGGATTTTTGGGGTCGTTGACCGGGCTGGGTGGCGGGATTGTCATTGTGCCCCTCTTAACGCTGATCTTTGGCGTGGATATTCGCTACGCGATTGGAGCTTCTCTGGTTTCCGTCATTGCGACTTCTTCGGGAGCGGCGGCGGCTTATGTCCGGGAAGGCTATAGCAATATAAGGATTGGGATGTTTCTTGAAATTGCGACCACTGTGGGCGCTCTGTTTGGCGCCACCGTTGCGGCGAAATTATCTACGGCTGTGATCGCAGTGATCTTTGGCTTGGTTTTGATCTACTCGGCTTACTTGTCAAGCCAGCCAAAGGCAGAGGTGGTCAGCGATGCTCCGCCGGATCGATTGGCGACACTTTTGAGGATGGATGGAAACTATCCGACTCCTGGTGGTCCGCAGGCTTACCATGCCCATGCCATTCCTACCGGTTTCAGTTTTATGTTTGTTGCAGGAATGCTTTCTGGTTTGCTTGGGATCGGGTCTGGAGCGGTTAAGGTGCTGGCCATGGACCAAGCTATGCGCATCCCGTTTAAGGTCTCGACCACCACTAGCAACTTCATGATCGGGGTAACAGCTGCCGCCAGCGCCGGCGTGTATCTCAACCGCGGATATATTGATCCAGGTCTGGCCATGCCGGTAATGCTTGGAGTGCTCGCCGGTTCACTACTCGGGGCGCGCGTCTTGGTGCGCGCCCAAACCCGGATGTTACGTATCGTCTTTAGTCTGGTGATCGTGCTGTTGGGGGTCGAGATGATCTATAACGGGCTAACGGGAAAGTTTTAAGAAGTGGAAGGGAACCTGGATAAAAAGAGTCGGTGGTCTGATGAGCGGGTTGAGGAGGTCATGGGGAACCTGTTAAGGGCAGGGGTGATCCTCGCGGCTATAGTGGTGCTTGCGGGAGGAATATTTTATCTGATCCGTTACGGCACGACCTCTCCGGATTACCGGGTCTTCCGTGGGGAGCCGGCGGACCTGCGTAGCGTGTCAGGCATTTTGGCTGATGCGATTGAGCTGCACAGTCGGGGATTGATGCAGCTTGGCCTTCTCGTGCTTGTAGCGACTCCGGTAGCGCGAGTGGCCTTTTCGGTTTTTGCCTTTGCGCGGCAGCATGATCGCATTTATCTCACTGTAAGTCTGATTGTGTTGGCAGTGCTCGTCTACAGCCTCGTCGGCTGGCGACCCTAAAGACGAGTCTAGGAGTGTCAGCGCCGTGCATGGTTTTTTCCTGCGTAGATGTTTTGACCTTTAAGGGCTTCGAACTAGAAGCACGGGTACGGGGGCGATGTGGACCACCCCCTCAGCCACGCTGCCCAGAACTAGCCGCGCAACGCCGATGCGACCGTGGGTACCCATGACGATCAGGTCTGCTTCCCAGCGCCGAGCTTCGTTTGCAATTGCCTTGCTGCATTGTCTCCGGCTCGCCTCAAGCATTGCTGTTTCGGCATCGACGCCCGCCTGACCTGCTAGGTCAGCTACTTTATTGAGGAGATCATTTCCCTCTTCGCGAACCATCCGGCGCAAGGTCTCGGGATTAAGACCCCCCTCGACACCAGGAGTGACGTCGATGACGTGCACCAGGCGTAGCTTTGCTTTTGTCTCCTTTGCCAATTTGAAGGCTTCCTGGAGTGCCAGATTAGAGGTATAGCTCCCGTCGACTGCCACTAGAATTCGCCGATACATACGTTCCACTCGTTTTGTCTATCTAAGATGGGCAAGAGGTGTGCCACCCGGCAAAAACCAGAGAATCAGGTGTTATGAGCGGAGAAACCGGAAACAGGGAAGACATTTTGCCGCGCTCTTTTGCCTTTTGGTCACACTTGCGTGGGACGCGCCCGCGACGTTTTTCGGCCGCTGCCCCTTTTCATTGTTGCCCTTCTTTTATTTCTGCTGTGAAAACGGAAGCCCCGGAGCGGTGCCACCGCCATTTCGTTTCCGGCACTGATTTTGCCATCCCTTTCCTTCACGGAAGCGCGACGTGAAATCTAAACTCTTGGTTTGCTTTACTGGAATTTTTATTTTATCGGCTCCCTCCTTGCTCTGGGCGGGTAACCCGATGGATGAGATCCGTGTTGCGGTGACCCAGGCACTCCAGATCCTTAAAGAACCGGAGATGAAGTCTAACCATGAAAGGAAAGAGCTCGACGGACGATTAGAGAAAATTATCGATCCTGTCTTTGACTTCAGGGAAATGGCAAAGCGCTCGCTCGGGATACACTGGAGGGATCTTACGCCCGAAGAGCGGCAAGAATTTGTTCCCCTCTTTAAGGATTTTCTCAGTAACGTTTATCTTGGCCGGATTGGATTCTACAACGGTGAGAAAGTCCTCTTCACCGGCGAGACCGTGGGCATGAACTACGCTGAAGTCGATACCCAGGTGGTTGCCAAAAATGGCGATAAGGTTCCTGTCGTCTATATGCTGAAACGCACGGACGGCGATTGGAAGGTCTATGACGTTGTCATCGACAACGTCAGCATTGATAACAACTATCGGTCTCAGTTTGATCGCGTGATTTCTCGTTCCTCTTACCAAGAACTAGTGAAACGGATCAAACAAAAAGTGGACGCGAGTTGATCGCAACAAAAAACGCAACACCGCCTATTGTTCTCCTGCCTACTGTTGTTCCGTATGACGTGCTTAGTGAACGCGATGATGCTGATGGCGCCACGGGTGCGCCGCCAACCAAATGGTTAGGATGGTCACCATAGCCCCGACGATCACGTTATTCCGCATGGCTAGGGTTGTGCCGCTAAAATGTAGCACAAAGGGAGAAACTAAAGCCCAGAGCCCTAAAGCGCCAACAATCCAGTTGCCCACTATCATTTGCTCTATCTCTAGCGCGCGCCAGAGAGAAAATGCGGCTATCAGAAGGCCAACAGTGACATCGTCCCAAAGAGCCGTTTGGATGCCCCGGTATAGCAGGGCAAACGGCGCGATGACCAACCACACGCCCAAGGCGAAACTTATCCAGCTTAGTGCTTTCATCGGTGTCACCCCCTTTCCGCCTGCATAGGCAAGACGCCCCACCTCGGCCGGGGCACGGTGCCGTCCTAGAGTTCCGTGCTCGCGGGCCGAGAGTTTAATTGAGCGTTCACATTTCCCTTCCCCGATTTAAAAGCCGCAAGTCGCATGCCAGCAAGAAAAATAGAAAGCAGCTAGATCTTTGCGAGCTCCCAGCATGCAATAAGGCCGCACTCTGCACGCATTTTTGCCTCGCCGTGTGGCATCTTTTCAAGAACTTTCTCTATCGTCATTCCGCTTCAGCAGCTGCAATGTGTGGCATAAGCGTTGCTCAACAAAGGATAGAGGCTCCTGCACCAACTTCTTCATAAAAAGAAGAGGAGGTTTTTTATGAAGTTCAAATTCCTCTTGGCTCTTGTAGGTGTGCCGCTTTTGATCGCAACGTCAGCATCGAGCCAATCCACCGACCTCGTGGAAGCAGCGAAGAAAGAAGGAAGCAAAGTTGTCGTGTATGGCTCTCTGGAATCTGACACCATGGCGGCGATCGCTCGAGCGTTTCAGAAGAAAACCGGAATAGAGGTGGAATACTGGAGAGGCTCTGCAACCAAGGTCATCGACAGAGCGCTAAGCGAATATCGCGCCGGACAGCCGCTCTTCGACGTGATTCTAACGAACAGCAACCCGATGCAGATTCTCGCAAAGGATGGAATCTTTGCTAAATACGACTCGCCTTCCGCTAAGGAATTCCCTAAAAGCGCGATCGATCCCAATCTTGGTCCAAGGTACCGCAACGTTATTATCGGTATTATTTATAACAAAAGCCTCATCCAGCCCGCTGATGCGCCGAAATCGCTCGAGGATCTTCTGAAGCCTCAATACAAAGGGAAACTGGTGATGCCGGACCCCACCCAGCATACGACCACCGCCCAGTGGCTGGGTAGCCTATACAAAGTCATGGGGAGGAAAAAGGCGCAGCAGTTTATTTCGAGCTTGGCCGCTGCCAAACCCATTTTGGTGGAGTCTTTCTTGCCCGCTGCCAAACGCGTCACTACAGGCGAAACACCGATAGCGATCACCTTTGTTAAGTATGCTTATATCTTCGGCAAGGAAGGCGCCCCTCTGGACTACGTGAGGCTCCCGATAATGCTCGGAGATGGTCACTATGTTGCGCTCAGCAACAAAGCCCCTCACCCCGATGCAGGCAAAGCTTTCGTCGATTTTTTCCTCGGCCAAGAGAGCATGAACATCATGGCGAAATTGGGGGAGTTCGTGAACCGGAAGGGAGTCTATCCGCCACTCCCGGACGCAGACAAGATTCAGTTTGCTCAGATGGACGATTTTAGCTCGAAGGACTACGCGCAATTAAAGACGGAATACGCAAAGACTTTTCTTCGGTAAAGATGTCAAAGGCAGCCAATCACAGAATGGTCGTTATTGGGCGACCTGCAGTTGCCGTTCGGGATCGAGCACGGGTCAGGTCGCTTTTCAGCCAGCCCATGAATCTAATCTTCATAGGAGTAGCAGCGATCGTTGCCTTTTTGGGTCTATACCCGAGCTTCTTTCTTCTCTATGGAAGCGTTACAAACACGCCGCTAGGAGTCCCCGGCCATTTTACTGTGGCCAACTATATCCAGGCCTATTCTGACCCTAAAACCTTTACCCTGGTCCTGAACTCTTTTGTCTTTGCCGCAGCGGCATCCGCGCTGTCCGTCAGTCTGGCTCTGATTCTCGCATGGATAACGATCAGGACCAACGCGCCTTTCAGAAGGCTGTTTGAACTTACGGCTATCATCCCGAACATCATGCCAGCGCTCCTGCTCGCCATTTCATGGGTGCTATTGCTCAATCCAAATAACGGCCTGCTCAATCTCGCGTTGATGCGCCTGTTGGGTTGGAAAACTGCGCCTTTCAACATCTACTCGCTCCCGGGGCTCATCTTCGTCGAGGGCTTAAACCTCGCCCCGCTCGCCTTTTTGATCATTGCGGCAGCCCTCAAAAGCATGGACCCAGCCCTGGAAGAATCAGCCAAGACGCTGGGGTCCAACGAAATGGGCGTGGCGAGGCGTATCACCTTTCCTCTCATGAGACCGGCGATCTTGGCTGCCGGCACGCTGAATTTCGTGCGCGCCGTCGAGAGCTTCGATACGCCAGCGATCATTGCCATCCCGGCCAGAGTCGAGGTCTTTACCACAAAGATCTATCGTGAAGCACTCGGCTCCTTTCCTGTTAACAACAATCTTGCCGCGACTTACGGAGTCGGTATTCTTGTCATCGCGCTGTTCTTTGTCTATCTCTACCGGCGCTTCACCTCCCACGCTGAGAGCTTTTCCACGGTTACCGGCAAGGTTTTTCAACCCCACCAGATCAATCTGGGCCGATGGAGATATCTCGCCTGCGCCGTGGCCGTGATGCTTCTTACTCTGATGGTGGTCCTGCCGTTTGCAGGCTTGGTTCTTGTCGCGTTTCTTCCCTATTATCATGTTCCCGGCTGGCACACGTGGCAAAGCCTTACCTTAAGCCACTTCCGCGAGATCCTTGACAACACAAGGGTCTACAACGCGTTCGCCAACAGCATCTTCCTTGCCGTGGTCGGCGCTACTGTATGCATGTTGTTGGCAGCTATAACCTCTTACCTTACGGTCAGGACAAAGATCGCTGCTCGCGGTTTACTCGAAGGAATGGTTTTTATTCCGTGGGCCTTTCCTGGAACCGCGCTTGCCCTCGGTCTCATGTGGGCTTATGTGAATTTTCCGATCCACATCTATGCGACAATTTGGATCATCCTGATCGGCTATATCACGCGGTTTCTTCCTTACGGGCTCAGAGCAGTCACTAGCACCATTGTTCAAGTCAATCCCGAGCTTGAGGAGGCCTCGACCGCCTGCGGCGCCGGCTTTCTCTCCACCTTTCGCCGCGTTTTGCTTCCTTTGATGCGGCCGGGAATCATCGCCGGCTGGATCATTCTGGCGACTATTTTTATCCGCGAGTTCAGCCTTTCCATATTCCTTTACAGTCCCGGCGCCGAACCGTTGGGACCGCTTCTTTATTTTTTGTATCTAGACGGCTCGTACGGCCGCATGGCCGCAGTAGGGCTGGTGATCACGGCGATCTCTGTTGTGTTGATCGCTATTGCCCGGTGGCTTTCCCTCTGGGGAGCCGAATAGACGCACAACCGCCCAGGCTAAGAATCGGTCGGCGCAGCTTATAAACGCGCTGTGTCCAGTATGGGGGGAGGAAAAAATAGCAACCCCGAGCAAACAGACAAATGAAATGTTTTCGTTGCAAGAGAGTTTTCTCTCTGAATTCCCGATAAATCTCGGTGTGACTCTAGAACAAGGATGTCGACATGGAATTTTCTCCCCTGCACTTTTTTCCGTTGCCCCTTCCCTTCTTACTTGTTTTTTTCTTGCTCCTAGGCTTCCTTATTCTTCTGGTTCAAATCGGTATCCTTGAGTATGCCTACGAGAAGATGGGTATTCATCGGCGCCAGGTTTTTGTCTTGTTGTTGCTTTCGCTGTTAGGGAGTTACGTCAATATTCCCGTGGCGCAACTCCCCGCTGAAAAGATCACCTCGGGTCAGGAAATTTTCTTTTTCGGAATGCGTTATGTGATTCCCTTGGTCCAGGAGTGGCCTCGGACCGTGATTGCCGTCAATCTGGGAGGAGCTGTGGTCCCGACGTTGGTTTCGCTTTATCTGATGGTGAAAAACAAGCTCTATGTCCGGGGCCTGATGAGCGTGACCATCGTAGCGGCTATTGTCCATTGGTTGGCTCAGCCCGTGGCGGGCTTGGGAATCGCCGTACCGATCTTCATTCCTCCTCTTGTAGCGGCCGGAACAGCTCTTTTAATTTCGCGTCGTACCGCCCCGCCCCTCGCCTATATTGCCGGAAGCCTTGGGACGCTCGTCGGTGGTGATCTCTTGAACCTCAACAGACTCCAGGGGCTGGGCGCCCCTATCGCCTCCATAGGCGGCGCCGGCACTTTCGACGGGATCTTCTTGGCAGGTATCATTGCAGTTCTGCTTGCTTGACGACATTAAGAACCACCGTCGGATTCGAACCGATGTTGTTGATCGTTAGGTCCCATCAGTTTGTCTGATCCGTTACAAAAAGCACACAGACAAACGGTCGCTTCCTTATGTTGGCCAGGTGGAGAAGTCCCTGTGTTACGGATGGATAAATAGCTTTGTAAAAAGGGTGGACGAAGATACATACGTTCAGAACTTCATGCTGAGAAAAACAAACAGAATGTGGTCTGCCTTCAACAAGGGTGCAAAGGATGATTAAGGTCGCGGAGGCGTCGCGTAGGGTGAGGGGAGAGGAGGTGTTGGCGCGTAGGCTGCGGGAAAGCCGGGAATCTGGTTGCCCTTGGCGTACATGCACTGCTGGTAGGCGATGTCGTAGCGCCGTTGGATAGTCCACGAAGCTCCATAGCCGGCGTTGGCACCTACCGCACTACCTGTAAGCAGGCCGGTGCCGGCACCGACAGCCGCGCCTGGCCCCGGGTGTCCCACGGCCGCGCCGATCGCTCCGCCTGCCGCGGCCCCGAGAGCGGTGCCGACAGCAGCGCCGGTGACCGTGCTATTCTGCGTCGCTTGTTGCGGGGAAATCCCAACCTGTTGTTCTGCGTAACGCCGGCACAGAGCCTCTTCCCCCACGAAAAGATCGAAGGGCTTGCCGGGCGCGGGCATCACCGCAACACTCGGGCCCAAGGGCAACTCAGCACAACCCGTGAGAAGAACTAAGATCGAGATCAAAATGACATTGGGGCGCATGTTGCTGCCTCTCTATTTATTCACCGGGGTGGAGGTGGTGGAGTCGATGCGGGACCGGGAGGGGGAGTTGCCGGGACAGCCTTCCAACCGCTACCGCATTCAGGAACATAAGGATAATAGCCCGGAGGGCGATCGCAATAATACCAAGTTGGAGGCAAGACCTGGGATTGAGCAGGAGGCGAAGGGGGAACCTGGACAACTACCGGAGGAGTATAAGGGTTTGGATAAGGATAGACCGGGGTCGGATACCAATACCATGCGGGACCCACAATCCACCACCAACCGAGCCGACTTCCATGCCATCCGTGAAACCAGCGCCCGCCGCGCCAAACGACGATATCGTGCTCATGAAAATGTTCTATACCGCCGTGCCAAAAAGGTCCTGGTCTCGCCTGACCAAGGGCAGGCAATGCGATAGCCATCAATACAGCAGACAGCAGAGGCAAAATTACTTTTTTCATTGTTGCATCTCCTTAGAGGATTTTTGCAACGGGCTCTTGACCGTCTCTGGGCCCGTCCAAGAAAGGCATCTACACTATTTGGACGGCTAAGCATTGAAAAAGGTTTACCGAGCATTGACTCATTTTGATTTCCTCCGTTTCTTGTAAATTCAAAAACAGCAATGATGATACCAATAACTCGTATAGCGGAAGAAAGGCGAAAGCAGCTCAATCTTGTGCGCTCACCGTGCTATAACGTCGCGCTCGCCACACATTTTTGCCTCACCTGAGCAAGACTCTTAACTGTCGCGCGACTCAAGTAACAGCAAGTTTGTGGCATCGGGGTTGCTCAATAAGAAATAGATACTCTTGCACAGGTCTTTGCCACGGTTAACGAGAGGGACTGCTTGGTTCGCATGGCTGTCAGAGGGATCACTGCACAAGCACGAATGACGATCGCTGATGTGATGCGGTTCAAGACTCAGTCGGGAAGTTCGATGAAATCATCAAAGGCTGTATCGCAGCGAGATATGCATTTTACCCACAACCGTTGGCTCCAACTGGTCGTTGGTATTGTCGGCATGATTGCCATCGCAAACCTACAATATGGCTGGACGCTCTTTGTGACCCCAATTGACAGGCAGCATCACTGGGGCACTGCGGCGATCCAAGTCGCGTTCACTTTATTCGTCCTGACCGAAACCTGGTTAGTGCCGTTCGAAGCCTACCTTGTGGACCGTTTTGGTCCTTCTCTTATCGTGGGGTTCGGCGGCATACTGGTGGGACTCGCCTGGGTGATAAACTCATGGGCGGGCACGCTGGCGTGGTTGTATATCGGCGGGATTGTCGGTGGCCTCGGTGCGGGTATAGTGTACGGTACTGCCAGCGGCAGCGCTCTCAAGTGGTTTCCAGACCACCGCGGGTTAGCCGCGGGGCTGACCGCCGCCGGGTTCGGTGCTGGTTCGGCCTTGACGGTCCTGCCGATTGCCAACCAAATACAAAGGAGTGGCTATCAGTCCGCGTTTTTCACATGGGGGTTGGTTCAAGGTACAGTCGTCTTGACCTGCGCACTGCTGATGCGCCGTCCCGAAAAAGGCGAGATTACCCAAGTCGAAAAACCAGGTGTGCAGCAAACCATTCGGGATTTTACCCCGATTGAGATACTCAGGACTCCTGCCTTCTGGTTGCTGTATGCCATGTTTACGATGGTCGCGACCGGCGGTCTGATGGCAACCGCGCAACTGGGTCCCATCGCCAGGGATTTCAAGGTTGCGAATCTACCGGTGAACCTGTTCGGTCTTACCATGGCCGCGTTGCCGTTTGCCCTGTCCCTCGACCGCATTATGAATGGGATTACGCGTCCCTTGTTCGGCTGGATCTCAGATCATCTTGGCCGCGAGAATACCATGGCACTCGCTTTCGGACTGGAAGGACTAGCGATTCTCGGGCTAATCAGTTTCGCTCATATTCCAGAAATGTTCGTGATCCTCTCGGGGCTGGCCTTCTTCGCTTGGGGCGAGATCTTCAGTCTGTTTCCGGCAAGCTCCGGCGACTTATTTGGGCGGAAATTCGCCACCACAAATTACGGCTTGCTGTACACCGCTAAAGGTACGGCCTCGCTGCTGGTACCGATCGGAAGTCTGATTGTAAGCAGAACCGGGAACTGGCTACCCGTCTTCATGCTGGCGATTGCCTTCGACTGGATAGCAGGGCTGCTGGCGTTTCTAGTGCTCAAACCGTTGCGCATTCGATGGTTGTCCGCTCAGTCTGAAACACAAGCCGCATCCGCAGCAGCATAGCCTGCTTCATATCAAAGTGTAAAAACGACACAGTGGTCGTTTGACCATGGTTGAGCTTCGCTAAGCAACAAAACCCCACCTGCTACACATTAGCGCCTCACCCCATGTCTCAAAAGACCGCTCGTGCAATTGCCGAGCGTCTTTTAGGGAGAATTTTCTCAATATCAAATTCAATTGAAAGACAAAGATTCCTTCCGTTTTTGTGGCCTCAACATTGCTTCATGTTCTTATTGAAATGTTTCACACAGCCACAGCAGGTTGGATGCACCGTCGACCGACACGTCGTTCCACTTAAACACTGGAGGTAGTCATGGAGACCGCTAGGAATATTGCAGGAGCGTCACTGGCAGCGCTGCTCTTCATCGGCGCGTGGGGAGCGAATAGCAATGCGATCGCGGCGGAAAGCAATGCTGCGGGCGCGAAAGGTGTCCTTCTGAAGCAAGAGTACGCGCCAGGCAGTTATTGCCATCAGAAACTTTCTGCGATACGGGAGAGCAGCTTGGCCGGGGATCATCCGGTGCTGAGCGCGGAAGAAAAGATCGATTTCTACGGGCCATGTAACCAGGACCCTCTTGGAAAAGATCAATTGACTAAGCAGAGACTTGAGAACTCTGATCGGAAGTCTCATTGACCGGGATGTAGTTTGTTTCATAGGCCCCGCACATAACCACCCGAAGGTCCTTTCTATCCTAAGGGTGGAGGTTTGCGTAAGGACGCGTAGAGACGCGCCGATTGACCAAGCCACACTCTCTAGAAATTTTCCCCCACCTTGTAGTCCAAAGGGCGCTTCGCGAGATTGCGCACCGTCCAGGTAAAAAAAGAAATTCCTCAGCACCGCACGTTTGCTCGAAATACAATTACTTCCTTCGCTTTCCTGGCTTAATAATTGCTCAAACTTTTTCTGAAGTGTTTTTCAAAACCTCTCCTGAAACCGGTGCCTCAACTCGTTGCGGCATCATATTAGCCGCCGGGGAAGGGAACCGGCTTCGCTCGTTCGTTGAAAATTTGCGTGGCTACGCGCTTCCCAAACAGTATGTCAACTTCATCGGCAAGCGCTCCATGCTCGAGCATACTTTCTACAGAGCACAAAAAATGATTCCGGCGGAACGATTGTTCACCGTCGTGAGCCAGAATCACCTGCGGCACCCGGAGGTAGCCCGGCAGCTTTCAACCCGGCCGATTGCCTGCATCGTCGAACAACCCGACAACAGAGACACGGGTCCAGGCCTGTTGCTGCCGCTTGCGCATCTGTACAAACGCTATCCCGATTCTACCGTCGTGGTTTTTCCATCGGATCATTTCATTTTGGAGGAGGAGCTCTTCATGGCCTATGTGGATCAAGCCTTTCGCGTCGTCGAGCAGGATCCCGCCAAGGTTGTGTTGCTGGGAATCAATCCAAGCGAAGCGGAGCCGGAATACGGTTATATCTGCCGGGAAAAAAGCTTTACGGTCACGGTTCCTTTGAGCGGATTTGGAGAGCGGTCGGAACACCGTCATTGGGGGATTTGGTGAAAGAAGTTTATCAGCAAATGTATCCGGTGAACCTTTCAAAAGGGTTGCTTGAGCTTCTTCCGCTAGAGCAGCCACCGCCGCTATGCGTGTTGCCCGTCCGAGGCATCCACTGGAGTGACTGGGGATCGGAGCAGCGCATCGTCCGTGTACTGGAAAGCGCCGGCTATGCCGGCCGTCTCAATGTAGTACGTGAGAAGCCTTGCTGTGGTGTGAAAAGAGATAGCGTTAGAAATAAGTAGGCCGCTACGGATTGCTGGCTGTGTACGAAAGAATTCCATGGGTCAGTTGAAAAGAATTGTTGTCGGCCACGACCTCAAGACTGGAGGGGAAACGGCCTTGAAATCGGCGGTGGTTCTGGCCGGGCGATGTAACGCTGCGCTCAGACTGGTGCATGTAGTCGAGGCCCACCACCTTTATCAAAGGATCTCGCATCCGATGGCTTCCAAGCACAGTCTCGAAGAGATTGTGCAGCAAGCGGGGGGAGGCTACAGGAGATTGTTGCAAGCTGGGAGCTTGCTCATCTCCGAGTCGAATATGAGGTGCACATGGGCAAACCCTTCGTCGAGATCATCCTTGCGGCCCGTGCCTGGCGGGCAGACTTGATTGTTGTCGGTGGTCCGTCCCAGCAGCAGAGCCATTTTTTGGGAAGCAACGCCGAGCGCGTAATACGGAAAGCTCCAGTTCCCGTTTTGGTTGCAAGGAGACCTCTAGACGCGAAAGCTAAATGCTTCTTGGTTCCCACGGATTTTTCTTCCGGAGCCCAAAAAGCCGCTAAGGAAGCACTGGTACTGGCCAGGAGCTTCGGCGGACGCATCTTTTTCCTTCATGTTTTGGATCTGACTCCTCTGTACGCTTATGATTCTGGCGGTGATATAGCCGCGTCTCTCTCTGCTCTACGGTTAACGCCAGAAGACTTCGAGACCGATTGGGAATCGTTTCTCGCCAACCTGCCGTTGGAGAAGATTGCTTGGGAGAAGCATACCGAAGAAGGTCGTGCCGCCAAAACGATTGTTGATCGGGCAGAAGCAATTCATGCAGATGCAATCGTCATGGGCACCCACGGGAGAAGTGGTCTCGAGCACATGCTTTTGGGCAGCGTGGCTGAAGCGGTGGCGCGCGCTGCTCCTTGTCCCGTCCTCACGGTTAGGCCTGAAGCCTTTGAGTTTAAACTCCCATGAAAAGCTCGTTCAACCTTATAGGTTTTATCATTCTATTTGCGTGGGCTTGGATGCTGAATAGTGAAATGCGAAGCCTTAGGTCAAAAAATGAGAAGGATCTGAAAGGATTACAAACCGAGATCGCCAATATCAAAGAATCTGCACCGGGCTTGGGAGAGTTTATGACAACCATGCAACTCCATATGGGGAAGCTCTGGTTCCCCGCTAAGGCGTCGAACTGGGAACTAGCAAAATACGAGCTTGATGAATTGCGGGAGGCAATGCAAAGCGCCAAGAGTTTGCACGAGGTGAAAAATGGGGTCGCTCTGTCGAACGTTCTCGATTCCGTCCTCCAGACTCAGGTTGCCCAGTTAGCCGAATCCATCAAGCGAAAGAGTCCGGCGGAATTTCAGAAGTCGTACGACGAGACTCTAGGCGCGTGCAACGGATGCCACACTGAGGCTGGCTATAAGTTCATACATATTGTCCGACCCATTGCCCCGCCTGTTACTAACCAAAAGTGGGAGATGGCACATACGAGATGAGTAGTAACTGCTGCGCTTTTACTCCTACAGAAAATGGAGGTGTATGATGAACAGAAGAATGAACATACTAGCACTAGTCGGGGCTCTATCCCTCTTGAGCTACACGGGCAATGCCGCCGAGCAGGACCGGGCACGTGCGGAGATCAAGGACGCTCAAGGCAGGAGCGTTGGAACTGCTTCTCTACGAGAGACCAAGGATGGGGTGCTGACCACTGTTAACGTCAACGGCCTTCCTGAAGGACTCCATGCGGTTCATGTCCATTCAGTAGGGAAGTGTGAGGGTCCTGCCTTTACAAGTGCCGGCGGGCATTTTAACCCGCTGAACAAAAAACATGGTTTAAAGAACCCCGACGGTCCGCACGCAGGCGATCTGCCTGACATGTACGTGAACAAAGACGGAGCGGGACGGTATGAGGTCCTCATGGAAAGTATGACGCTGGGCCCTGGGCAGACATCTATATTTGACTCCGATGGAAGCTCGATAGTGATCCACGCGACCGCAGATGACAATATGACTGATCCCGCCGGGAATTCCGGAGATCGGATCGCCTGCGGCGTGATTACAAAGGTCGCGGCAAAGAAAAAGTAAAGGTGTGCGGACCCGTGTCTCGTCTGGATTCCCGATAGAAGCATTCGAGAATGACAAACTCTTAGAGATCTGGGAATAGCTTTGAGGCAGCAAGCTGCCGGAATTGACCCAAGGAGATTAAAGATGAAAAAACGACAGATGAAGACAGTAATTGCGGTCCTGCTTGTGTTGCTCGTACCGAAGCCCAGCCTTGCTTATTCGCGCTCTGACAACGATCGAGCGGGGTCTCGGTCGCAAAGATTCTTGACGCCTGATGAAGAGTTTATTATGGCTTTCAATTCCGCAAAAGCTTTGCCTTATCTGGCCTCCGCACGGAAAGATATCGTTAGAAACAATATCCCTGGCGCGCAGAACGAAGTCGGTCAAGCGTTGACCCTCATTGACGAAATGAAGTCCAGGTTTCCGGCAATTCGGCTCGAGGAGCTGATCGCGGCGGCAAGGATACGCCTCTCCTACGAAGAGCCGAAACAGGCATTGGCGTATTTGGAATTGATTACGCCTGCGCTGCCGAATATCCAGGAGCCTGTTGCTTCGAGAGAAGCAATGGCAGCGCTGGCGCGGGCTAAGGCATTTTTAAAAACCAGCGATAAGGAAGCTGCCGATCATGAACTTGCAACCGTCGTGGAAGTGCTGAACTACAAAACAGCGGCCCGTCCTGTGGGGCTTGTGGAAAAATACCTGCTGACTGCAGAAGCGCAGTTAGACAGATCGAAACTCGGGAATGCCGATCGCTCCATCACGGCCGCAGAAGATAGCCTCAGGTTCATGGCTGTGCAAGTCGATACATCCATGTTTCAAAGGAAACAAAGCCTATGGCAAAGAGCCCTTGATTATACGGCGGGTGTTTGGTCTGCTGCCGAGGAAGACTTCGACCGATCGAGCGCATTTCTGGAATCAACTGTGAAAAGGGTAGCTGCTGAAAACCGCAGCGAGATGCAGAATCTCGATCGTGACGCCCACGCGCTTATCCAGAAGACCGCCCAGGATGAGCAACTTTTTGGCGACTCGATTAACGGGTTTTGGTAC
>WNGE01010867.1_pt1 | contig 21681 bp, 20 predicted proteins | sample 5400651 | NCBI WGS metagenome assembly WNGE01 (sample SAMN13153370, study PRJNA577476) | soil metagenome | isolation source: 60 cm soil or saprolite under grassland replicate 2 | place: USA:California | collected 2016-06-15 | reverse complement strand
TGGCGCCGGGACCAGGACGTACTCCAGAAATGAACCCACCTGGGCGAGCACGAGCAGGAGGGTGGCCACTACCGAGAGAACGAGAAGCCGGTTCTTCACCGGGGCCATTCTGTGGTCCAGCCCAGCATCGTGCGGAGTCGATGGTTGAAGCGCGGGCGGCGGGTGGAATGACTTGCCGATGACCGACGTCGGCAGGCTCGTGCTCACGGTCGGGATCATCATGGTGGTGCTCGGCGCCGCCCTGATGATCTTTGGGCGCCTGCACCTGCCGGGGGACATCGTGATCCGGCGGGGCAACCTGACGGTCTACGCGCCGCTGGCCGCCAGCCTCGTGCTGTCCATCATCCTGACCCTGCTCCTCAACCTGCTCTTCCGGGCTCGGTAAACTTCCCCGAGGCTTGCAACTAGTACTCAGCTGGCCGGTACGGATCTTGGTGATCGCCCTGCTCCTCTTCTCCGTGTTCGTGGACGGCGCGGGCTACTGGTACCGGATCCAGAACCACTACCCGCTCACCGGCTACGCCCCGGACCTGCCACCGCACTTCGGTGACGCCCTCGGCGTGTCCGAGCCCCTGGTCGCGCCCGAGGGCCGCGATCGGATCGTGGTCGAGCTGGCCGGCATCCCCGCCAGCCGCGCACAGGAGGTGATCGGCCGGACCGCCAAGCTGGTCACCACCAAGTGGGTGCCGGACCCCAACAGCAAGGGCTCGATCGCACCGGGTTATAAACCTCAGCTGACCGCCCTGACCGGCGACATGATCACCAGCGCGACTGCTCAGACCGACCAGAACGGTGCCAGCTGGGTGGTCTCGATCACCTTCAACTCCCAGGGTGCAGACATCTTCGGGAAGCTGACCACGGAAGCCGTGAACGCCTGCCCGGGGGCCAACGCCGACTGCCCCCAGCGCCACATCGCCAACTGGCTGGACCTGACACCGGACGACATCGCCCACTGGGACGACCCCGGTTACGCGGACCAGATCTCCCTGCCCATCGCCAAGGGCGGCAAGCTGGTCACCAACCCGACCATCATCGAGCCGATCCTGTCCGGCCAGGCCCAGATCTCCGGCAGCTTCGACCAGAACACCGCCAAGGACCTGGCCACCCTCCTCAGCGCGGGCGCCTTGCCCGCCTCGCTGGACGTGATCTCGAGCACCGAGGTCGGCGCCAGCCTCGGCCAGGACGCGATCAGGAAGTCGTTCCTGGCCGGCCTCCTGGGCCTGTTGGTGGTCGTCATCTTCATGATCGCCTACTACCGGCTGCCCGGCTTCCTGGCCAGCGTGGCGCTGATCTTCTACGCGGGGGTCGTGCTCGCCGTCTTCAAGGTCCTGCCGGTGACACTGACCCTGGCCGGCATGGCCGGCTTCGTGCTCAGCGTGGGGATGGCGGTGGACGCCAACGTGCTGATCTTCGAGCGCTTCAAGGAGGAGATGCGGGCCGGCCGCACGATCGGCGCCGCGGTCGACGCCGCGGTCAGGCGCGCCTGGCCGGCGGTGCGCGACTCCAACACCTCGAATCGCGGTGTCGCTCATCAGCTCGATCGTCGTCACCCACAACCTGCTCGCGATCGTGCTGCCCTTCAACTGGGCCCGCCGGACAGCGGCACTCGGCGTCGGCCGTGGCTGAGGCCCTCCGCCGGCCGACCGGGGCGCTCACCGAGGAGACCGCGGACACCGCCACGCGGCCGCCGCGGCGGCTGGACATCGTCGGCCGCCGCAACTGGTTCTTCGGCCTCTCGCTGCTGATCATCCTGCCCGGGATCTTCTTCATGGTCACGCGCGGGTTCCTGCTCGGGATCGACTTCGCGGGCGGCACCGAGTTCTTCCTCACCTTCCAGCACCCGCTTACTCAGAGCCAGGTCGAGACCGCGGCCAACGAGCTCGGGGTCAACGCGACCGTGCAGCAGGGCACCAACGGCAGCTTCATCATCCGGACCGGCTTCGCCGACCCCCAGCACCAGCAGGCCTTCCTCGACCAGCTTACGCAGAAGCTCAACGACCCCATCAACAGCGACAAGAGCCAGACCAACACCGTCGGCGGCACCGTCGCCGGAGAGACCATCGTGCGCGCCGCCGTCAGCATCGGGGCCGCCTCGATCCTGATCCTCGCCTACCTGGCCTTCCGCTTCCGGCGCGTCCAGGGCGGCTGGCGATCTGGCGTCCAGTTCGGGGGCTCGGCGCTGCTCGCGCTGCTCCACGACGTGGCGGTGCTGGGCGGCATCTTCTCGATCCTGGGGATGGGCCTCGGCCTCCGCATCGGCGAGATCGACGCCCTCTTCATGACCGCCGTCCTGACCGTGGTCGGCTTCTCGGTCCACGACACGATCGTGGTCTTCGACCGGATCCGCGAGAACATGATCGTGGCCCGCTCCCTGACCTTCGAGCAGGTGGCCAACCTCTCGATCATGCAGACCGCGGCGCGGTCGATCATCACCAGCTTCACGGTCGTGCTGGTGCTGGTGGCCCTGCTGCTGGCGGGCGGCGACAGCCTCAAGGGCTTCGTCCTCGCGCTGCTGATCGGGATCGTCTCCGGCACCTACAGCTCGGTCTTCAACGCCACCCCACTGCTCGTGGTCTGGCGCCGTTTAGCGGCCCGCTGAGTAGGAGTCAGCCGGTAGGCTCGTATTCCGGAAACCGTTCACATGCCGACCTGGCCAATACAGTCCATCCGCGAGCTCCTGGAGCCGACCCTGGCCCACATGGGCTACGACATCTATGCCCTCGAGCAGGCGGGCAGCTCGGGGCGCACTCTGCGGATCGCCATCGACACCCCGCACGGGGTGACCGTGGAGGACTGTGTACGGGTGAGCTCGGTGGCCGGGCCGCTGCTCGACCAGGCCGACCTGATCCCGGGCGGCCGCTACGAGCTCGAGGTCTCCTCTCCGGGCGCCGAGCGGCCGCTGCGGGCCCGCGCCGACTACGACCGCTTCGTCGGCAAGAAGGTCAACGTCCGCTCCCGGGTGGGTGACTCGGAGGCAGTGCTGGAAGGCGAGCTGGTGGCGGTCGATGACGCTGGGATCGCGGTCCAGGGCAAGCGCGCCGACATCCACCACATCGCCTGGCCGGACATCCTGGCCGCCCGCCTGACGGTTTCCCTGTGAGCACCGACAGCGTCGACCTCCGGGAGGCCCTTCGCCGGCTGAACGAGGAGGTCGGGGTGCCTCTCGACCGGCTGGTGCGCACCGTCGAGCAGGCCCTGGCCTGGGCCTACAAGCGCCAGTTCGAGCCCGAGGGCTTCATCCAGGCCCTGCAGGTGCGCTCGATCGCGCGCGAGGCCGGCCTGCGGACCAAGGTGGCGGTCGAGAGCACCGATCCGGGGGTCGACCCGGTGGGTGCCTGCGTGGGGCCCAAGGGCGTCCGCCACCGCTCCCTGCTCGAAGACCTGCCCGGGGAGCACGTGGACATCGTGCACTGGAGCGAGGACCCGGCCCGCTTCGTGGCGGCGGCGCTGGGGCCGGCGCCCGTGATCTCGGTCGACGTCAACCCGGAGACGCGCACGGCGACCGTGCTGGTGCCCAGGGACCACCTCTCGCTGGCGATCGGCCGGGACGGCCAGAACGCCCGCCTGGCGGCCCGGCTGACCGGGCTCCGGGTCGACATCCACCCGGCGCCCGAGCCGGAGCCGGAGGCGCCGGCGGAGGGACATGCCGAAAGCCCGGCATGAACCGCGCCGGACCTGCGTCGGCTGCCGCGAGGAGGGTGGCAAGGACGAGCTGGTGAGGCTGGTCCGGGCGGCGAGCGGGGAGGTCAGCGTCGACGAGGCGGGCCGTGCCCCCGGGCGCGGCGCCTACCTCCACCGGCGGCCGGAGTGCATCGAGCTGGCCCGCAAGCGGGGCGGTTTGAACCGGGCCCTGAATACAGCGATACCCGCCGAGGTGTGGTCCCAGCTGGAGGGTTAGCTTCTACCGGCCCGTAATGCACCTGGCCGGCCACCCCCGGCCGATCAGGCCGCCGGACTCCTGCGCTGCTCGCTCACGCAGCGAACGCTGCGCTCGCTCCGCTGCTGGTCGCCCGGCGCCGTCTCGGCGCACCTGGACACCGAATCTCTCGGCGGGAGTGACCAGCCAGGTGCGTGGGTAGAATCATTCGTTCGGGCCATATGAAAGTTCACGAGCTCGCGCGCGAGCTGGATGTCAACGCCAAGGAGCTGCAGAACTTCCTGCAGCAGAACCGCCTGCTCTCGAGGAACCCGGCGTCACCGCTGTCGCCGAGGGCGATCGAGGCCGCACGCGGCCAGTTCGGCGCCCGCGGCGGGGTGGCGGTCAAGGTCGCGCCCAACGGCGAGCGCAAGGTGGCGCTGCCGCCCAACCTCTCGGTCAAGGACCTGGCGGACAAGCTGGGCGTCAACGCCGTCGACGTCATCAAGAAGCTGATCTCGAACGGCGTCATGGCCACCATCAACCAGGTCATCGACTACGGCACCGCCGAGATCGTGGCCGACGAGTTCGGCTTCACGGTCGAACCCGTCGCCTCCGAGGACCTGGTGGCCACCGAGGCCGAGGGCGGCGAGAACGTGGTCGCCACCACCCGCGGCGAGCTCTTCAGCATGGCCAACGAGGACAAGGCCAAGCTCAAGGCGCGGCCGCCGATCGTGACCGTGCTCGGCCACGTCGACCACGGCAAGACCTCGATCCTGTACGCCATCCGCAAGACCCGGGTGGCGGCGGGCGAGGCCGGTGGCATCACCCAGCGGATCGGCGCCTACAAGATCGAGACCGCGGAGGGCGAGCCGGTCGTCTTCATCGACACCCCGGGCCACGAGGCCTTTACGGCGATGCGCGCGCGCGGCGCCCAGGTCACCGACGTGGTGGTGCTGGTGGTCGCCGCCGACGACGGCGTGATGCCCCAGACCGTGGAGGCCATCCAGCATGCCAAGGCCGCCCAGGTGCCGATCGTGGTCGCCATCAACAAGATCGACAAGGACAACGCGAGCATCGACCGCGTCCACGCCGAGCTGGCCGAGAACGAGATCGTGACCCGCCACTACGGGGGCGAGTACGAGTGCGTGCACGTCTCCGCCCGCACCGGGCAGGGCCTCGACGACCTCCTGGAGACGATCGTCCTCTCCACCCAGATCCTGGAGCTCAAGGCCAACCCCGAGCGCCACGCGCTGGGCACCGTCGTCGACGCCCACCTGGAGCGGGGCCGGGGTCCGGTCGCCACCGTGCTCGTGCAGAACGGCACCCTGCGGGTCGGCGACTACTTCGTCTGCGGGCACATCAGCGGCCGTGTGCGGGCGCTGGCCGACGACCGTGGCGAGACCGTGACCGAGGCGCCGCCGGCCACCCCGGTGGTGGTGGCCGGCTTCACCGAGGTGCCGGTCGCGGGCGACATCTTCCAGGTCGTCGGTTCCGAGAAGGCGGCCCGCGGCATCGCGCTGAGCAAGCTCCAGGAGAAGCGGACGGTGGAGGCGGCCCAGCAGGCGACCCCGCGGATCACCCTCGAGGACCTGGCCCGGCGCGCCCAGGAAGGCGAGGTCAAGGAGCTCAACCTGGTCGTCAAGTCGGATGCCCAGGGCACCCTGGAGGCGGTCGTCGCCGCGCTCCAGAAGATCGAGGACCCGGTGGTCGCGATCAAGGTCGTGGGCTCCGGGGTGGGCGCCCCCAGCGACTCCGACGTGCTGCTGGCCAGCGTTTCCAACGCCATCATCGTCTGCTTCAACCTCAAGGCCACGGCGGCCGCCGAGCGCGCCGCCGAGAAGGCGAGGGTGGAGGTCCGCTACTACGACGTCATCTACAAGCTGACCGAGGATGTGGAGCGTGCCGCCAAGGGCCTCCGCGAGCCGACGTTCCGGCAGGTCCAGGAAGGCCGGGTCGAGGTCGTGATGCCGATCAAGATCCCGCGCCTGGGCGTCATCGCCGGCTCCCGGGTGGTGGACGGCAAGGTCACCCGCGGCGGCTACGCCAAGCTCCAGCGCAATGGAGCCCAGATCTGGGAGGGTCGCATCTCCTCCCTCAGGCACTTCAAGGAGGACGTGCGCGAGATGGTCGCGGGGCAGGAGTGCGGTATCGGCCTGGAGGGCTTCGAGGACATCCAGGGCGGGGAGACGATGGACACCTTCCGCCTCGAACGCGAGGAGATCTAACTCGGGGTCTCCCCCGGTCATGACCAGCTACCGAACCACACAGGTCGGGGCTCAGGTCAGGGAGGAGATCATGCGGATCATCCAGCGCGAGCTGAAGGACCCCCGGATCGGGTTCGTCAGCATCACGGAGGTTCGCATGACCCCCGACCTGCGCTCGGCGCGAGTCAGGGTCAGCGTGCTCGGCGACGAGCACGCGCAGAAGGACGCCCTGGCCGGGCTCAACAGCGCCCGAGGCCTGATCCGGCACGATCTCGGGCGGCGGCTGCACAACCTCAAGTTCTCGCCCGAGGTCAAGTTCGAGCTCGACCCCTCGATCGAGTACTCGGTGCGCATCGCCCAGACGCTGCGCGAGATCCTGCCCGAGCCGCTCCCCGCCGAAGAACCCGGGCCAGACCCCGCGCCCGACCCCGCGCAAGAGAGCGAGACCTAGTTGGCCACGCCGGCGCTGACCTCTCAATACGCGCGCGTCAAGGAGCTGGTGGACGCCAACCAGCAGGTTCTGATCTTCGGCCACAAGGACGCCGACGGCGACACCCTGGGCTGCAGCCTGGCCTTCGCCGAGGCGCTGCGCGGCCAGGGCAAGGAGGTCTGGGTCCTGATCCCGCCCCCGCTGCCCGACATGTACGACTGGCTGCCCGGCTTCGACCAGATCCTGGAGAGCCCGCCCGGCCTGGTGCTGTTCTTCGACGCCGGCAACATGGAGCGGTCGGGCTCGGCGGTCCAGCACATCGCCAGCCACGCCACCATCGTCAACGTCGACCATCACACGACCAACGCCATGTTCGGCCACCTCAACGTGATCGAGGCCTCGCCCCCCGAGGGCGAGGCCTCGGCGGTGGGCCAGATGGTCCTCGACATGCTGGAGGAGTTCGGCTGGCCGATCACCCCCACCATCGCGACCAACCTCTACACGGCGCTGATGACCGACACCGGCGGCTTCCGGCACGAGAACACGACCCCCAAGGCGCTGGAGGACGCGGCCAAGCTGGCGCGCCTGGGCGCCGAGCCCAGCCGAATCGCGACCATGGTCTACAAGTCGCGGCCGCTGACCACGCTCAAGCTGCAGGCGCTGTCGCTGGCCTCGATGCAGGTCGAGAACGAGGGCCGGCTGGCCTGGGCCAAGGTCAACCGCCGCATGCTCCGCGAGGCAGGCGCGGTGATGGCCGAGTCGGAGGGGATCATCGACACCCTCAACTCGATCGCCGGCCTCGACCTGGCGATCCTCTTCAAGGAGGTCAGCAACAACCTGACCAAGATCAGCGTGCGCAGCCGGGGTCCGATCGACGCGGCCGCGCTCTGCGGGCGCTTCGGCGGCGGCGGCCACCTGCGGGCGGCGGGCGCCGAGATCCGGCTGCCGCTTCAGGAGGCGATCCCGGCCGTCCTCGACGCTGCCAAGGAGGCGATCGCCGAATCGGGCGGCCGTTGAGCCGGTGACGTATCCCCACAAGATCTGCGATTTTGCGGGGGCCCCTTGGTGAAGGCGGGGATCCTCAACGTCATCAAACCCGCCGGCGCCACCTCCTTCGCGGTCGTCAAGCGCCTTCGCGACCTGACCGCGGCCAAGCGCGTCGGCCACGCCGGCACTCTCGACCCGCTGGCGGCCGGCGTGCTGCCCGTCCTCTTCGAGTCCGCCACCCGGCTCTCCGATTACGCCCACCGGCTGCCCAAGACCTACGAGGCGGACGTGCACTTCGGCTTCACCACCGACACCGACGACGCCGAGGGCGAGCGGCGACCGGTCGCCGACCCCAGCCGGCTCAGCGAGGCCGTGGTGGCGAACGCCCTGCGGCCGTTCGTGGGCCGCATCAGCCAGGAGCCGCCGGCCTTCTCGGCGGTCAAGGTCGACGGCGAGCGCTCCTACCGGCGGGCCCGCAAGGGCGACCTCGAGCGGCCGGCGGCGCGCCTGGTCGAGGTCTACAGCGCCGAGCTGCTCGGCTTCAGTCCCGGGGCCGAGGCGGTGGCGCGGGTCCGCGTGGTCTGCGGCAGCGGCACCTACCTGCGCTCGCTGGCCCGCGACCTGGGCGCCGCGCTGGGCGTCGGCGGCTACCTGGGCAAGCTGGTGCGGACCGCGTACGGACCGCTCCGGATCGAGGAAGGCGTCGAGTTGGCCGCACTCCAATCCGCCGCCGAGGTGGCGGCGCGCCTGCAGCCTTGCGAGGTGGTGCTGCCGGAGATGGGGACGGTCAGGCTGACGCTGGAGCAGGAGGCGCAGGTCCGCCAGGGCCGCGCGGTGCGGGTGCTGCCGGAGCCCGGGCCGGGCCCCCTCCGCGCGCACGGCGCCGAGGGTCGCCTGGTCGCGCTCGGCCACACCGACCCCCTGCGCCGGACCTTCGTCCCCGAGAAGGTGCTCAACTAACCTCACAGCAGTGCGAGTCCACCTGGGCCTGCCGCCCCGCCCGCTCGGGCCCGCCGTGATCACCATCGGCAGCTTCGACGGCGTCCACCTGGCGCACCAGCGGCTGGTCCGGCAGGTGGTCGAGGACGCCGGCGGCGACGCCGCCCCGGTGGTCGTCACCTTCGAGCCGCATCCTCGCTGCGTCCTCGACCCCGACCGCAGCCCGCTGCTTCTCACCGTCTTGGACGAGAAGGTCGCACTGCTCGCGGGCCTGGGCGCCTCCGACCTGGTGATGATCCCGTTCGATCGCGAGTTCGCGAAGAAGACGCCCGCCGAGTTCATGGCCTGGCTGGAGCGGGCGATGGAGGCCCGCGAGGTGGTGGCCGGTTACGACTTCACTTTCGGCGGCCACCGCGCCGGCAACGCGGCCTGGCTGCGGGACCATGGTTACCGGGTGGTCGAGGTTCCCCAGGTCGAGGTCGACGGCCGGCCGGTCCACAGCTCGGCGGTGCGGGGCCTGGTCGGATCCGGCGAGGTGGGGGCGGCGGCCGAGCTGCTGGGCCGCCACTACTCGGTCCACGGCGAGGTCGTGGAGGGCGCCAAGCGGGGCCGCCAGCTCGGCTTCCCGACCGCCAACCTCAAGGTCGACCGCGCCAAGGCCGTGCCCGGCCCGGCGGCCTACGCGGGTTGGGCGCGGACCGCCGGCGGCGAGCACATGGCCGCCATCTCGGTTGGCCACCAACCCACCTTCGGCGGCGGCGACCTGTCGATCGAGGCGCACCTCCTGGACTTCGACGCCGACCTCTACGGCCAGGACGTCGAGGTCCGGTTCGTGGAGCGCCTCCACGCCGACATCCGCTTTCCATCGGTGGAGGCGCTGGTCGACCAGATCGGCCAGGACGTGGACTACAGCCGCCGCATCCTGTCTGCCGGATGACCACCCCACAAGATCTGCGATTTTGCGGGACCCCGGATGATCACCCCACAAAACCTGCGATTTTGCGGGGACCCCGGATGACCACCCCACAAAACCTGCGATTTTGCGGGGACCCCGGATGACCAAGGTCCTCGTCGTGGGGGGCGGCCTCGCCGGCACCGTGGCCGCGGTCGCCGCCGCCCATGCCGGCGCCGAGGTCACCCTGGCCTGGCGGGCACCCGGCGCGACTGCGCTCTACGCCGGGGGCATGGAGCTGGCCGGCGACCTCGCCCGGCTCCCTGCCGGTCACCCGCTGTGCCGGCTGGGGATGGACGCGATCGGGATCGGCTCCGCACTCGACGACGCCTGCTCGGCGCTGATCTCCTGGCTGCAGCGGGCCGGCCTGGAGGTGACCGGGTCGGCCCGCGGGCGCGGGCTCTACGCCGACCTCCACGGGCGGCCCCGGCCCGCCAACCTGGTCCCGGCGTCGGTGGCCGGCGGCGAGCTGGCTGGGCTGCGCGGGCGCCGGGTGGCGGTGGTCGGGATCGAGGGGGTCTCCGACTACGACGCCGAGACCACGGCGCAGGGCCTGCGCGAGTTGGCCGGGCTGGACGCCTTCGCCCACCCGGTCGAGTTCGGCGACCTCCCCCCGGGCGCCTCGCTCACCGACATCCATGGCCGGGCGGCGCCGGCGCTGCGCGACGTCCGCGCCGAGGCGGTCGCCTTCCCGCCCGGGCTCGCCGGGCTGCCCGCGCGCGCCTTCGAGCTGCTGTCGGTGGCGGCCGGCGTGGAATCGGTGCGCGCGGAGGTCACCGCGTTCGACGGCGACGCCGGCCGGTTGCGGGCCGGCCTGGTCAGGGAGGAGCGGCGCGCCCTGCCCGCCGACGCCTTCGTGCTCGCCACCGGCCGCTTCATCGGTGGCGGGCTGGTCAAGCATCGCCGGACCCACGAGCCGCTGCTCGGGCTGGGCGTGTTCTGGGAGGGGGAGGAGGCGGCCCGCAGCCGGCGCCTGCCCCGTCTCGAGTACCTGGAGCCGGCGCCCGCCTTCCAGGCCGGCCTGAGCACCGACCAGCAGCTGCGCCCGCTGGATGCCGAAGGCCGGGTCGTCTACGCGAACCTGCGGGCCGCGGGCGCGGTCCTGGGCGGCTGGGACGAGGGCGGCGAGATGGGCTTCGGGGTGCCGCTGCTGACCGGCTGGCTGGCGGGGCGGTGGGCGGCGGCATGAGGAAGCAGCTCGAGCGACTGGGCCTGGCGGTTTCCGAGCGGCCGGTGCGCGACCTCTGGCCGGCGGGCCTGATGCGCGTCCGGGCCGGGGCCGCGCCGGCGCCGGTCACGGTCGTGCGGCCGGCCACCTACGAGCAGGTCTGCGAGCTCCTGCGGTGGGCCAATCGCACGGGCACGGTGGTGGTGCCGGTGGGGGGCGGCAGCGGCGTGGTGGGCGCCATCGCACCCGAGCCGGGACAGGTCGCCCTCGATCTCGGGGGCCTGGACCGGGTGCTGGCGATCGACGAGGAGGACCTCATCGTTCACGCCCAGGCCGGGGTGCTCGGACTCGACCTCGAGCGTGCGCTCAACGAGCGCGGGCTGTCGCTCGGCCATCATCCGAGCTCGCTCCCGGTGGCGACCGTGGGGGGCCTGGTCGCCACTCGCTCCTCCGGCCAGGAGTCCTCTCGCAATGGCTCGATCGAGGACCTCCTGCTGGGGGTCACCGTGGCGCTGCCCGACGGCTCGCTGGCGCTGCCCCGGCCAGGCCCGCGTTCGGCGGTCGGGCCGGCCCTGCACCAGCTGCTGGCGGGGTCCGAGGGCGGGCTGGGGGTGGTCCTCGACGCCGTGCTCCGAGTCCACCGCCGGCCGGCCGCCACCGTCGGCCGGGGCTGGACCTTCCCCGACGTCGGCAGCGGCCTGAGCGCGGTGCGCGCGATCGCGCAGTCAGGCCTGCGACCGCTGGTGATGCGCCTCTACGACCCCGAGGACAGCCTCTTTCAGGGCATCGAGGCGGGCGGCTGCCTGCTGGTGTTGGCGACTGCCGGCGAGCCGGAGGTGGCCGATGCCGAGGCGCGGGTGGCGGCCGGGCTGTGCGCCGCCGGCGCCGACCTCGGGCCGGCGCCCTGGGAGCGCTGGCTGCGGCATCGCTACGACCTCTCCGCCGATCGCCTGCGGGACCTCCTGGAGCCGCCGGGGGCGTTCGTCGACACCATCGAGGTGGCGGCGACCTGGAGCCGGTTGCCGGCCGTCTACGCGGATGTCAAGGCGGCGCTCAGCGCGGGCTCCGGGCTCGCGCTCTGCCACTTCAGCCACGCTTACCCGCAGGGCTGCTGCGCCTATTTCACCTTCGCCGGCTCGGCGCCGGACGAGGCGGCCGCGCAGGCCGCCCACGAGGCCTGCTGGTCGGCCGCCATGAACGCCTGCCTCGCGCACGGCGCCACCATCAGCCACCATCACGGCGTGGGGCAGGCCCGGGCGGCCTGGGCGCGCTCCGAGCTGGGCGGCTGGTGGCCGGTCTGGGAGGCGGTACGCCGGGCGCTCGACCCGGCCGGCATCATGAACCCGAACGCGGTCGGCGGCCATCCGTGAAAGCGACGCTGGTGGTGGTCAACCCGGCGTCGGGCGGGGGCCGCACCCGCCGCCGCTGGCCCGCGGTCGAGAAGGAGCTGGCCGGCGCCGGCGTCGATTTCCAGGTCGCCTTCACGAGCGGCCCCGGCGACGCCACCCGGATCGCACGCAAGGCGGTCCACGAGGGCCGGGCGCTGGTGGTGGCTGCCGGCGGTGACGGCACCATCAGCGAGACCGCGGCCGGGTTCTTCGCCGACGGCGAGCCGATTCCCGGCGCCACCACCCGCCTCGGGATCCTGCCCACCGGCACCGGCGGGGACTTCCGGCGCACCTTCGGGATCCCGATCGCGGCCGCCGCCGCGGCGCGCGTGCTGGCTGCCGGCCACACCCGCCGCATCGACGCCGGGATGCGGATGGCGCCCATGGCCGACCCCGGGGACGGGTTGCTCGATGTGATCGTGATCGGCGACGTCAACGCCCTCGAGAACGCCCGCGGGCTGGGCAGGATCCGCAAGGGCACCCACCTCGACGACCACAACCCGAAGTTCCAGCTCTACCGCGGCCACAAGGTGCACGTGGAGTCGGAGGAGCCGACCCGGCTCGACGTCGACGGCGAGCAGCCGGGCTTCCTGCCCGCCACCTTCGAGGTGATACCGGGCGCCCTCGAGCTGGTGATCCCCGTCTCCACCTCACCCGGTTGACGCACGGCGTGATCGCGACCCCGCACCACCTGGCCAGCGAGGCCGGCGCACAGGTGCTCCGCGAAGGTGGCAACGCGATCGACGCCGCGCTGGCCGCGGACGCCGTGCTCGGCGTCGTCTATCCCCACATGACCTCGATCGGCGGCGACTTCCTCGCGATGGTCTGGCCGGCGGGCAGGGACGCGCCGACCGGCTACGAAGGGGCCGGCCGCTCGGGGAGCCGAGCGACGCTGGAGGCGATCCGCGAGCGCGGCCACGCCCGGATGCCCGAGCACGGCATCCTGCCGGTCACGGTCCCGGGCACGGTCGAGGCCTGGGGCCGCCTCCTGGAGACCTTTGGCTCGGTCGGGATGGGCCGGATCGTGGAGGCCGCCGCGGCGCTGGCGCGGGATGGCTACGTGGTCACCGAGGGCCTCTCGCGCAGCCTGCACGAGAACTTCGAGTGGCTGCACACCGAGCCCGAGGCGCAGCGCCTGCTGCCGCCCCTGATGGGCGGCATGCTGCTCCGCAACCCGGAGCTGGCCACCTCGCTGGAGCTGATCGGGCGCAACGGGGTCAACGCCTTCTACCGGGGTGAGCTGGCGGCCGCCATCGCCGCCGCCATCGAGCGCCGCGACGGCCTGGTCACGGCCACCGACCTCGCGACCCATCGCGGCCGCTGGGCGGAGCCGATCGCGGCCTCCTATCGGGGCCTGACCGTCTACGAGATGCCGCCGCCCACCCAGGGGCTGCTGGCGCTGGCGCTCTTCAAGCGCCTGGAGCGGCTCGATCCCGCGGTCCTCCGGCCGGGGCCCGAGCTGGCCCGAGCCCTCTACCGGCTGCGCGACGAGGCCTACCCGCTGCGCGACCGCTACATCACGGACCCCGACTTCGCCAGGGTCCCGGTCGAGCCCTTCCTCGACCCCGACACGGTGACGGACGGGCGGGGCGAGGCGATCCCCGAAGCCGACACCATCTACCTCTGCGCCGCCGACGAGCACGGCAACGTGATCTCCCTGATCCAGAGCGTCGCCAACGCCTTCGGCTCCGGAGTGATCGCCGAGGGGACCGGGATCGTGCTCCAGAACCGCGGCCTCTACTTCAGCCTCGACGCCGGCCATGTCAACCGGCTGGAGCCCCGCAAGCGGACCATGCACACCCTGATCCCGGCGCTCGCCGCCCGCGCCGGCGAGGCGCGGCCGTGGGCGGCCTTCGGGTCGATGGGGGCGGACGGCCAGCCCCAGGTCCAGGCCCAGCTCTGGGTCAACCTCACCGACACCGGCATGGACCCGGCGGCCTCCGTGGCCGCGCCCCGGGTGCGCGTCCGGCCGGGCGGCGGCGAGCTGTGGGTGGAGGCCGACTACCCCGGTGCCGCCGAGCTCCAGCGTGGCGACCTGCCGGTCAAGCTGGTGCCGCCGCTCAGCAGCTCGATGGGGCACGCGGCGGCGCTGACGGTCGACGGGGCGGCTGCGTGGCGGGCGGGGGCGGATCCCAGGTCCGACGGCTCGGTCGAGTTCGCCTGACCGGTATAATCGCCAGTCGGTTTGGCAGTCGAAACTAAGAAGACGAATCTGATCGGGGAGCACCGGCTCCACGAGACGGACACCGGGTCGCCCGAGGTCCAGGTCGCCATCTTCACGGAGCGGATCCAGTTGCTCACCGAGCATCTCAAGGCGAACAAGAAGGATCATCACTCCCGCCGCGGCCTTCTTCTCCTGGTCGGGAAGCGGCGTCGGCTGCTCAACTACCTGAGCCGCAACGACGTCGAGCGCTACCGCGCTCTGATCTCGAAGCTCGGGATCAGGAGATAGAAGAAGAGCGGGCAGGACGCCCGCTCTAATAATTTCGCGGGCCGGAGGTCGGTCCCGGGTCAGGCCCTTGGAGGCGGCGGTCGAGCTATTTCAGTTCCCGGCCAGCCTGCAAGCACCTGGCTCACACGACCCGCCTCCGCGCCGATGGAGGTTTCAGTGGCGATAGTCACGAAGCAATTCGAAGTGGCCGGCCGGCAGATCACGATCGAGACCGGGCGGGTGGCCGAGCAGGCCAACGGCGCGGTCATCATCCGCGCCGGCGACACCGTGGTGCTCTGCACCGCGACCATGGCCAGGACGCCCCGGGAGGGGGTCGACTTCTTCCCGCTCACGTGCGACTACGAGGAGAAGATGTACGCGGCCGGGAAGATCCCGGGCGGGTTCATCCGCCGTGAGGGCCGGCCCACCGAGCAGGCCGTGCTGACCAGCCGGCTCACCGACCGGCCGATCCGCCCGCTCTTTCCGAGCGGCTTCCGGAACGACGTCCAGGTGGTCTCGACCGTGCTCTCGGTCGACCAGGAGAACGACCCGGCGACGCTCTCGATCAATGGCGCCTCGGCGGCGCTGACGATCAGCGACATCCCCTTCGAGGGGCCGATCGGGACGGTCCGCATGGGATACATCAACGACCAGCTGGTCGTGAACCCCACCATCCCCCAGATCGCCGAGTCGAAGCTGGACCTGGTGGTGGCCGGAACCGCGGACGCCATCCTGATGGTCGAGGCGGGCGCCAAGGGCGTCACCGAGCAGGTGGTCGTGGACGCCCTGGAGATGGCCCACGACGCCATCAAGGGGATCTGCGCGTCCCTCAGCGAGCTCCGCAGCGAGGCCGGCGAGCCCAAGTTCGAGTTCACGCCGCCGAGCTACCCGCAGGAACTGGTCGACGCCGTCAACGAGTTCGTGGCGCCGCGCATGGACGAGGCTGCGTTCAAGAAGGAGAAGTCGACCCGCAACACCGCGCTCGACCAGCTCCGCTCGGAGGCGCTGAACACGCTCGGCGAGCGCTTCCCCGACCAGGGGATGGCACTCGGCACGCTCTTCGACAAGAAGCTCAAGGATCGTGTCCGCCAGCGCATCATCGAAGAGGGCCTGCGCCCCGACGGGCGCGGCCCCAAGGACATCCGGCCGATCTCGGTCGAGGTCGGCGTCCTGCCCCGCACCCACGGGTCTGGGCTCTTCACCCGCGGCCAGACCCAGGCTCTGACCATCCTCACCCTGGGCACCATGGGCGACCAGCAGAAGCTGGACGGGCTCGGCCTCGAAGAGACCAAGCGCTACATGCACCACTACAACATGCCGCCCTACTCGGTCGGCGAGGCGCGCCCCCTGCGCAGCCCTGGCCGCCGCGAGATCGGCCACGGCGCGCTCGCCGAGCGGGCGCTGCTGCCGGTGATCCCGGCGCTCGAGGACTGGCCGTACACGATGCGGCTGGTCTCCGAGATCCTCTCCTCCAACGGGTCGACCTCGATGGCCTCGGTCTGCGGCTCGACGCTGGCCATGATGGATGCCGGGGTGCCGCTCAAGGCGCCGGTGGCGGGCATCGCCATGGGCCTGGTCACTCGTGACGGCGGCTACCGGGTGCTGACCGACATCCAGGGCGTCGAGGACGCGCTCGGCGACATGGACTTCAAGGTCGCCGGCACTCGCGATGGCATCACCGCCCTCCAGATGGACATCAAGATCAAGGGCCTCACCCGGGAGCTGATGGCGGAGGCGCTGGAGCAGGCCCGCGCGGCCAGGCTGCACGTGCTGGAGCGGATGCTCGACGTGATCCCAGAGCCGCGCCGCGAGATGAGCGCCTACGCGCCGCGCATCACCACCATCCAGATCAACCCCGACAAGATCCGCGACGTGATCGGCCCCGGCGGCAAGGTCATCCGCAAGATCGTCGAGGAGACCGGCGCCCAGATCGACATCGAGGACGACGGCCGGGTCTTCATCGCCTCCACCGACCAGGAGGGCGCCAAGAAGGCCATCGACTGGATCAAGGGCCTCACCGACGAGGTCGAGGTGGGCCGGATCTACCGGGGCAAGGTGGTCCGCATCATGCCCTTCGGCGCCTTCGTGGAGGTGCTGCCCAACCAGGACGGCCTGGTCCACATCTCCAAGCTCACCGACCACCGGGTCGACCGGGTCGAGGAGGTGGCCAACGTGGGCGACGAGATCATGGTCAAGGCGACCGAGGTCGATCGCATGGGCCGGCTCAACCTCTCCCGCCAGGCCGCCATCGAGGAGATGACCTCCCGCGGCGAGCCGATCAACGAGAAGATCGACCCCGAGGCGATGGCGACCGCGCTCGCCTCGCCGCCGCCCGACCCCGGCGAGCGCCGGCCGGGCGGTGGTGGCCGCAACGGCGGCCGCGACCGGGGCGGCCGGGACCGCGGACCCCGCCGCTAGTCCGAGCTGAACAAAGAACGGCCCGGGGAGCTCCCCGGGCCGTTTGCTTGCCTGGCGGAGGTCAGCTGTCGGCGCCGGCCTCTTGGGTCTCGTACCGGGAGCCGACCGACTTGCCGACCTCCGGCTTGCTTACCCTCACGAACGCGAACCAGATGATGCCGACCGCGGCCCAGGCGAAGAACACGTAGGGCAGCTTGTCGTACGGCGACGCCAGCGGCGAGAAGTACTGGCCGATCAGGGGGATGGTCGTGGGCAGCCAGCTGGCATAGAACACGATCACCATGGAGACGGCGCCGATGATGCCGGCCAGCGTCACCAGCGGTTTGCTCTCCCCGAGCCGGTACAGGTAGATGGGGGCGGCCGCGGCGACCAGGCCGTAGCCGAGCATGAACCCGAAGGTGGCGACCGTGCCCGCCCAACCGGTCACGTCGACCGCCGAGCGGCCGGCGAGCACGAAGGCGGCCGGGATCAGGAGCATGGGCAGGCCGACCGCCCAGATCGCCACGTGCGGTGTTTTGCGGGTCGCATGGACGCGCTTCAGGGCATTCAGGCCCATGCCGTCGTGGCTCATGGTCAGCATCATCCGGGCGCCGGCGTTGATGCAGGCCAGCGTGCAGGCGAACATGCTGCAGATGATCCCGATGTCGATGATCGGAGCCAGGAAGTTGAGCCCGACGATCGCGGCCAGGTCGGGCAGCGGCGCCGCGCTCTTGGCGAAGCCTTCCTTGGTGCCCTGGAAGCCGAGCACCTGGGAGTAGGACACGATCACGTAGAAGACGCCGACCAGCAGCGCGCTGAAGATGATGGAGCGCCCGATGTTCTTCTGGGGGTTCTTGGCCTCCATGCCCAGCGCGCCCGCGCTCTCGAAGCCCACGAAGGCGAAGATGGCCAGGGTGACCCCGACCAGGATGCCGCCGGGCACCACGCCCTTGAAGGTGAGCTGGTCGGTGTCGACGGGGCCCCGCGCGATCCAGATCGCCACGCAGAGGACCAGGATGATCAAGATCGAAATCGACTCCAGGGTCAGCGAGGTGCGAGCCGAGAACCGCATGTCGGCGACGGCGACCGCGATCGGCAGCCCGGTGTCGATGATCATGAGGGCGGCCAGCACGTACTTGTTGTCGATCCCCGGGAGGCCGAGCCGGGTCAGGAAATCGCCCCCGAAGATGGCGAAGCCGAGGATGGTGGCGATCCCGGTCGCGATGTAGCCGAGCAGCAGGCCCCACCCGGCGGCGTGCCCGGCGGCCGGGCCGAAGCCCTTGCTGACCCAGACGTAGAAGCCGCCGGCCGAGTTCATCCGGCTGGCGAACTGGGCCGCGCAGTAGCCGACGCAGACCATCGTGATCACGGCGGCCACGAAGGACACCCAGGTGCCGTTGCCGGCGTTGAGGAAGACCAGGAGCGGGAGCAGGGCCATGGCCGCCGAGGGCGCGGCGTTGGCGACGGACTGCGCCAGCACCTCCGGCATCGAGAGGACGTTGCGGCGCAGGCTGGTCGCGCCCGCCGCGCCGGAGGGCCCGGCCACCACCACGGTCTCCCGGACGGGAGGAGTGGCGGGGACCGCCGGCTCGCCGGGCGGTCTGACGGTCTGAGACATGTTTCCTACCCCCTCTTCAGTGGCCGTTGGACTCCGCCATCGAGTGATGGCAGGCCTCGGATACCGGAACGTCGAGCGCCGGGTTGCCGTCGAAGAAGCCTTGCGGCTTGAGGTGGAACCCGATGTGGTTGGCCGGCATCACCGGCCACTCCTCGGGCCGCACCGGGTGGTGGGCGCCGAACGTGTACCAGACCACCACGTCGCTGTTCTCCAACGGCCGGTCGTCCTTCACGTACTCGGGCAGGCCGGCGCCCCCCGGGTGCTGGTTGGGGTAGTCGCCGGCCGCGTACATCTGGGCGGGGTCGTAGGCGGTCACCCACAGGTGCTTGGTCGTGAACTGGGCGCGCTTCAGCGCGGGCGCCTCCGGCTGATAGAAAGGCAGGATGTTCTCGCCCGGCATCAGCTTGTAGGCGACCGGCTCCCCGAGCGCGTTGAGCTGGTCGGGGTTGGAGATCTTCCAGTAGCGGGCGGCCATCGGCTCCACCGTGCGCTGCGCCTCCGACTCGCTCTTGAGGAGCCGCTTGTTGACGGTCCAGGCGTTGCCGTGGGGGTTGTCGAGGCCCGGCGGCACGGCCGCGCTGTCGCACTCGTACACGGAGTTGTGGAGCCCGTCCACGGCCATGTCGAGGCGAACGCTGAAGAAGTGCTGGTGGTTGGGCCCGTAGATGCCGGGAGCCACCAGCTCGCCGTACTTCGGCTGCTCGCCGGGAGCGATGCCGCCGTTCGACATCACCCCGGTCATCTTGACCTCGTACTCGATCGAGCCGTCCTGGTAGAGGTACCAGTAGTAGCCGTACTCGTAGTTGCCGACGGTGGCCACCATGGAGACCACCAGGCGCCGGGAGCGGCGGACCTCGGTGGCCAGCGTGCGGAAGTCCTGGTGCTTCCAGAGCATGCCGAAGTCCTCTTCGTGCATGCAGATGGCGTTCTGGAGCACGACCGGGTTGCCGTCGTTGTCGTTGACCACGCCGTCGAAGTACCTGATCTCGCCCAGGCAGTCGCAGCCCAGCTCCAGGCTGTTGGCCAGAGCGCCCACGCCGTACTCGCCCATGTCGAAGACGTTCTTGCGGTGGTGGGTGGGAGCGGGATCGCCATAGGGTATGAACATCTCGGAGAGCGAGGCCCGGTAGATGACGGAACGCTCGCGGCCCCTGTCGTGGTAGGCGATCGTGTAGAGGACCAGCCCCTCGCGGGGCGTGAAGCCGATCCGGAAGCTCCACTTCTGCCAGCGCACGCGGTGGCCGTCGACCTCGAAGCTGGTGCCCTCGGGCTGGGTGATCTCCACCGGCTTCAGGTCCTGGCGCGGCCCGTCCGGAAAGCGTGGGAAGTTGGCCGGGTCGGCGATCCGGTCGGCCTCGTAGTTGGCCTTGCCGTCGGCCAGCGGGACCACGCCGTGGTCCTCGACCGCGATCACCTCGTTGGTGTCGAGGTTGAAGAGGGCGACCAGGCCTTCGACCGGGCGCGCGTAGGCGAACTCGCCCTCGCCCGAGCGCAGCCAGGTCAGCGGGCGCACGAAGCGGCCTTTGGAAGGGTCGTCCTGGGGGCCGTTGTAGCCGACCGACCAGGGATCGAGGATGGCGAGGCTGAAGTCGGTGACGCCCCGCTTGCGCATCGCCTCCTGCCAGCGTGGATCTTCCTTGACGGCCGCCTCGGCGGTGAGGAACTCCTCGAGCATGATCGAGGGCTGCACGCCCTCGATCTCGCGATAGGAGACCACCTTCTCACCGGTGATCGAGACCACCGCCTCGTAGGTCTTCTTCTCGGCGCGCTCGCGAATCACGACGAACGCCTGGCGGTCGATCGGGTCCCCGGATTGGAACGCCAGCACGGCCGCTTTGGCCGGTTCACGGAGCGAGATGCTCACAAAGCGGGCGGTCTCGGCGAGGCCCTGCTCACGCTTCAAGATCGCGCTCGCCGCCGCGATCTCGTCGGCGGTCAGCGGGTCCAGCGGGTGGGCGACGCCCGCCGCGGTCCTGGGTGCTGTCTGCATGCCGAACCCCCAATCCAGCCCGTGCGCTCTCCAGCCAGGCGGGACGCGAGGTCGGGGGCGCCGCGTGCAGCCCGAATTTAGCCTGCGCCGCAACTTTCGTCAAACGGCCCCGCCGCCGTCAGACAACTACAGTGACGCGGATGATCCGGGTGCTCCTGGCGGGCCATAAGGGCAGGGTTGGGGCGGCTCTCGAGCCGGCCTTGATGGTGGCGGATGAGATCGATTACGCGGGCGGAGTTAGGCGTGGGGAGGACATCGTCTCGGCGCTGCGCGAAAAACAGCCCCGGGTGCTCGTCGATTTCACGCACCCCGAGGTCGGCCTGGACCACGCGCTGGCCGCCGTCGCCGCGGGGGTGGCGCCGGTGGTCGGGACTTCGGGGATAACGCCGGCGGGCCTCGACCACCTGGAGCGGGCCTGCGCCGAGCGGGGGGTGGGGGGGATCGTGGCGCCCAACTTCGCGGTCGGGGCGGTCCTCCTGATGTGGCTGGCCGGGAAGGCGGCGCCCTTCTTCGACAGCGCCGACGTGATCGAGATGCACCACGCGGCCAAGGCCGACGCACCGTCGGGCACCGCGGTCGCCACCGCCCGCCGCCTGGCCGCCGCCCGCCCCGACCGCCCCTTCAACTACTCGGAAACCGAGAAGGTGCTGGTGGAGGGCGCCCGGGGTGGCGTCAGCCAGGGAGTCGGGCTGCACTCGGTGCGCATCCCCGGCGTGCTGGCGGAGCAGGAGGTGCTCTTCGGGCTGCCCGGGCAGACGCTCTCGCTGGCGCACCGAACCACCTCGCGCGAGTGCTACGTCCCCGGAGTCCTGCTGGCGGTCCGCCGGGTGGCCGCCGAACCGCGCTTCTACCGCGGCCTGGAGCCGCTGCTCGGCCTCACCTGATGGCGGGCGGGGGTATCTAGAATCCCCCTTATGCCTTCCCCCACCCGCGAATTAAGCATTGCCGTCGTCGGCGCGACCGGGATGGTCGGCCGGGAGATGTTGCGGATACTGGCGCAGCGAGGGGTCGGCTCCGAGCGTGTGAAAGCCCTTGCTTCCGAGCGCTCGGCCGGGATGGAGGTGGCCTACAACGGCGCCCGGATGCCGGTCGAGGTGCTCGACGAGAACGCGTTCAGGGGCGTCGACCTGGCCCTCTTCATGGCCAGCAGCGACGTGGCCCTGATGTACGCGCCGGTCGCCGCCGAGGCGGGCGCCCTGGTCATCGACAACTCCAGCGCCTGGCGCATGAAGGAGAACGTCCCGCTGGTGGTGCCCGAGGTCAACCCCGACGACATCCGCGACAACGAGGGCATCATCGCCAACCCCAACTGCTGCGC
>WNGE01007725.1_pt1 | contig 21682 bp, 16 predicted proteins | sample 5400651 | NCBI WGS metagenome assembly WNGE01 (sample SAMN13153370, study PRJNA577476) | soil metagenome | isolation source: 60 cm soil or saprolite under grassland replicate 2 | place: USA:California | collected 2016-06-15 | reverse complement strand
AGGAATCTTCGCCAGTGATGCCGCCAACGCCAGGACATCGCGAGCATTCGCAGTCTCCAGCGTCACACGGCTGAGCAGCCGCTCCAGATCGAGGATTCCATCAAGTGCTCGCCGGAGTTCCTCCCGTGCGACCGTGTCCTTCACCAAGGTTTCCACCGCATCCAGCCGGAAGTTAATTTCGGCAGCCTCAATTGAAGGCCGCAGCAGCCAGGAGCGCAGCAAACGCTTGCCCATCGGAGTAACGGTCAGATCGATGCAGCGGAACAACGTGATGCCGGCGTCCGAGCCTGCGAACAAAGGCTCGATCAGTTCGAGATTACGCACCGTCACGGCATCCAGCACCAGGCAGTTCTGGCGTTCGTAGAAGCCGACTCGATCCACGTGATGGAGACTTCCGCGCTGCGTGGAGCGAACGTAATAAAGGATGGCGCCAGCAGCGGATGCTGCGGCGGGCTTACCTGCCAGGCCAAAGCCCTCCAAAGAAAGCACACCAAACTGATTTTCCAGGAGTGGAATGGCGTGATCGGGCGCGAAGATCCAGTCATCGAGTGGCGTCTCGGCGCAACCCGCAAGCCCATCGTTGGGCTGAGGGCGGCTGTTGCCGCGTCTCTGTTGGTCGAATAGCGGCGCTGAGGAGCCGTACAGCACTTCTCTTGGCCGAAGCTGCGCAAGCTCTTCCTGAATTCTGCGGGCGGCATCCTCGCCTGAAAACTCGGTCGCGCGAAACTCGCCCGTGGAAAGATCCAAAGCAGCAAACCCGACACGATCTTCCACGCGCGCCAAAGCTGCCAGAAAATTATTTTCCTCAGAGCTGAGCGATGAATCGGCCGCAGTGCCCGGCGTAACTACACGCGTCACCTCGCGGCGCACCAGCTTTTTTGCGAGCTTGGTACTCTCCATTTGATCGCAGATGGCAACCTTGAATCCTTTGCGAATCAGCTTGGAAATGTAGCCTTCGGCGGCGTGATAAGGCACGCCGCACATAGGCACAGCAATTCCTTTCTCTTTGTTTCGCGAAGTCAGCGTGATTTGCAGTTCCTTCGAGGCCAGGACGGCATCGTCGAAAAATAATTCGTAGAAATCGCCCAAGCGAAAGAACAGGAGCGCGGTAGGATGCTCCCTCTTAATGGCAGTGTACTGCCGCATCAACGGTGTGGACGGCTCGGTCATTTCGGGCGTGTGGGCGGATTATAACAAACGCGAGCAACCTGCCCACATCACGAAATGACATGTTGACTCTGCTGTGCGACGGTGTTTTCCTTACACGCATGGAGTTGCGGAAAGATCCCATTACGCGGTCGTGGGTTATTACCGGCGACGATGTGGCCGATCAAACGCCTCGCGCGGAAGCTGGATGCCAGTTCTGCCCTGACAGCAGCACATCTTCTCAACAGATAACCAGCATGGCTGGGATCGACGGTGATCCGTGGTCGGCGCGAGCGGTGGTACATCCCAATCCTCTCTACCGGATTGAAGGCGAGCCGGCCCGCAGGGGCGAGGGCATTTACGACCGCATGCGATCCGTCGGCGCGCATGAAGTTCTGCTTGAGAATCCGCGTCACGATCGGCATCTTTGGGTTGCCGGCTATGCCGAGATCGAGCAATTCCTGCTGCTGGTTGCACAGCGTATTCAGGATTTAAAGCGCGATGCGCGCTTCAAATACGTTAGTGTGTTTAAGAATTATGGGACAAGCGCGGGCCAGGAGTTCGAGCACCCCAATGCAGAACTGACCGCGACAACCTTCGTGCCGCGGCGCGTGCTTTATGAGCTGCGGGCCGGACGGGATTACTTTGCGGCCAAGGAACGTTGCGTGTTCTGCGACATCATTTCGCAGGAGGTTCGTCAGGATGTGCGCATGCTTGAAGGGCATGGGGACTTTATTGCCGTCTGTCCCTATGCGCCGCGTGTGCCATATGAAACCTGGATTCTGCCGCGCACGCACGAATCTGGGTTTGAACGTTTTGCGCTGAGCCGGTCCGGTAATCTGCGCGATTTGGCGGCGCTCCTGCGGCGAACTTTGCAGCGAATCAGGACGGTCACAGAAGAATTCCATCTTGTTCTGCACACGTCGCCCAACACCCTTCATCAGTCGGATAGCCTGAACTATTGGAAGACGATCGACGAAGACTACCACTGGCACATCGAAATTCTTCCGATTGTTTCGGCCAAGGCGAAATCGTACACGTTCAAAGAGGTCTACTACTCGCCGGTAACGTCGGAGACGGCGGTCAAGCGCCTGCGAGAGGCCAAGGTTGAAGTGTAGTCGCGGCTATAATGAGCCTGCGGAAAAGTCCATGTTTTTTGAACACGATTTTCAGTCGCGCGATAAGCCTTTCCTTTTGTCATTCCGAATCCGCTTCAGTGGTGAGAGCCTGCCCTGAGCGGAATCAAAGGGAATCCGCTTTCTCAGACTTTTTCCGTAGGCTGTCCTTCGGAGGAATCTCCACATTGAGCCGCTTCGCTGCCGTCATTCTCCTGCTCGCTACATCCTTCGCACAGGCCCCAAATAAACAGCAAGTCTTGCGGCAAAAACTCGAAGCTTCACTTGCTGAAGTCGATCGTAATCTTGATGGTGTCCTCGGAGTCGCAATCGAAGACCTTACGACCGGGCAGAAATATCTTCTACACGCAGACGAGGTGTTTCCGCAGGCAAGCTCCATCAAGATTGCGGTTCTCGCCGAACTTTATCATCAGGCGCAGCAGGGCAAGCTGAAGCTTACCGACCTGTACACGGTCCAGTCCTCCGATCTGGTTCCCGACAGCGACATCATGGGCGGCCTAACGCCCGGCGTGACGCGCATCACCCTGCGCGATTTGGCCACGATGATGGTCGCCGTCAGCGATAACAGCGCCACGAATGTGCTGATTGATCGTGTGGGCATGGAAAATGTAAATACGTTCCTCGATTCCCTTGGGCTGACCCACATCCGGCTGCGCCGCAGGATGATGGACCTAAAAGCTGCGGGCGAGGGAAGAGAGAACGTTGCTACTCCTGCGGAGATGATGGCGTTGCTCGAAGACCTCTATCGTGGAAAGGTTCTGAACAAAGAATTCACGAACGACTTCTTCAAGATGCTGAGTACGCACAAGAATAGCTTCATCCCGCGTGATCTGCCGGAAGGACTGAAAATTGCCAATAAGCCCGGCGAGCTTGAAGGCGTGCGCAATGACTCAGGGATTGTGTTTGTTGAGAAGCGTCCGTATATCATTTGCGCCATGACGACGTATCTTCGCCGCGAACGCGACGGGGAAGAAGCGATCCGGAAGATTTCGCTGGAGACTTATCGCATGTTCGACCGCCTGGCGCGAGCCAGTGAATACGGACGCGTGATCTCGCCCGGGAACAGCAGCCGTTAAGGCGGCCATGACAGCGCAGCATTTGCTAACGACCATACCAATAACCACATGACCCTGCGTCGCATGAAAACCTATACCGGCGGCCAGGGATACGTGTATCAGTACTATTTTGTCGGGAAGCGGGCTGCTTTGTCGAGTGACGCGAGCGCGCCAGCGACGGAATTCATTTTTGACGTTACGTCCGACAGGAAGACCACCTTTGCAGTAAGCGTATTCCTTCCGGAGGCCGCGATTAGCAACTGGGCGGCTTCGCATGGACGGGCGCTTACCGAGGCCGAGCAGTATGCCGCTGCGAAGTTGCGATTGTTTCATGCTTTCGACGAAGTGGGAGACATGATGGGACAGGGCCGGCGCTTGTTAGTGACTTCTGAACTCCTGGAAGAAGTTCTCTCGACGCTGGGAGTGGAATAGCGAACTAAGCACGCGAGAAGGCTGACCATCTCCAAGGTGACCAGCAGGCTGTGAAGCCGGCAGGCGTGCGATTACCTGAGATCGTTTACTAGATACAAGTCGGAAAGCGTGCGACCGTATTCGTAGACATAGTTGTTGCCGTCGGGAGTGATGAGGACGGAGCTAATATCGGTGACGCCGGACACGTCTGGGGGAACCAGTTGTTTCCAAAGTTGTTTGCGGCTCGTGGCCAAGTCCAGCCGGTTGACCGTGGCGGGAACTTCGCCAAGGCGATAAACAAACAGAGAGCGACCGTCGCTGGTCCACGCGATCGGGGCTTCTCCAGCACCGAGGGCGGGAATAGGCCGAATCTCACCGCTGTCCATTACCAGTAACGCAGGTTTCTGGTCGGCGCCTACAAAAGCGATCTGCTTGCCGTCGGGAGAGATAGCGATCAGGCTTCCGTTTACACCTTCGTTGGTAATGGCTTTCGCTTGACCACCGCTCATGTCTTGCACATAAAGCCGCACGCCCTTGCCTGGCTCATCACCGGAGAACAATACTCGCTTGCCGTCGGGAAACCAGCAAGCCCAGAGTCGATTGATTTGGTCGTGCGTCAGTTCTCTCGATTCTCCAGCCCCGGTGGGGAGCAGGTTGAACTGAACGGGTGGCTTTGGCAGACCGGATAATACCCATCTCTGATCCGGTGATAGCGCAAAGCTCACTCCGTCGCCGAGCCGGACAGCAGGCGACCCATCGGTGCCACGTAGGTACGTAGAATAGTTTTCCCCGCCCGCCTCGCCGGATTCAGTGAACAAGAGCTTCTTACCATCCAAGGACAAATCTTTGGGGGCCGACCAGTCGAGCCAAGAAAGGTCCCGCTCCTTGCTATTGCCGGCTGTCATGCCGACCATTCCAACCCGTGGCACATCACGTGTAATCAGCACGCGCCCGTCCCTGGCTACATCCTGGAGGGTCAACGTGCCCGGCTCACGTGCCAGAAGCCGCTCCTTGCCCGACAGATTTACTGCAGAAAGATATCGTCCGTAGCCAAGCCTGGTGCTGGAAAACCAAATTTCGGTTCCCTCTGGAGACCACCCCAAACCCCAAGCCGTCTCCCAGCCTGTGGACAAAGTCTTCTTTTTCCCGGAAAGATCGACGACCGCAATAGATCCCGCGTCGTCTCGGCGGACTGGATGCTCAATGAAAGCCACCGCGTCTCCCTTGGGACTGACTCGCGGGTGGCTGAGCCATCCTCCAGTCTGATACAGCACTTTTCCGATGGGATATTCAAGGCGGCTCAATCCGCCGAACTCACGCACCACGGCGAAGTTTGTCCCATCCGGCGACCAGTCTGCCCACTGTACGTTTTCCAGGACTTCGCGCGGGGCGCCGCCGCCCAGCGGCACTCTGCCCAATGTGCCCGCGTTAGTGTAAGGATCGACGTTGTGACTATTTAGGAGAACCGCCATCTCGCCTTCCGACGAGATCGACAACACTTCGGCCTTCGACAGCCCAAACGGGCGGGATTCGGGACTGTCGGGCCGGGTGACCAACACCTCAATTGGGTTTCCCTCCCAGGCCGCGCTGTACACGATGTTTTTCCCGTCAGGAGCAAAACGCGCCATGCGAATGGTGCCACCGCGGAAGGTCAATTGGTGGTAGGTTGGCGGCGTAATACTGGAAGCTAGTCCTTCGCGTTTTCCCTCAAGATATGCTCCGGCGATAAGCGCAACAGCGACGATGCACGAAGTCAGAGCGAGAACTCGCCAGCGCCTGATCTTGCTGGCTGCCCGAGTTGGTACCGCTTCCGCGATAGCGGCTTGTACCGAGGACTTCGCGCTCGGATGCGAGTCGGACTCCCGCCTCAAACGCTGGAGGTCAACGCGGAAGTCGGAGGCAGTCTGGTAACGCAGTTTGAGGTCTTTTTCCAGGGCCTTGTCGAGAATCTCTTCGAGTTTTGGCGGGAGTTGGGGATTGAGTTCCAATGGCGCGACGGGGGCGCGGTGGAGAATCGCGTCGAACACGGCAGCACTTGTAGGACCGGAAAACGCGGGCCGTCCCGTGGCCATTTCGTACAGAACGATCCCCAGAGAAAACAGGTCGGTGCGTCGGTCCAACTCCTCGCCCATGGCCTGCTCTGGGGACATGTAGGCGATCGTTCCGACCGCGATGCCGGGGCTGGTTAAGATATTGGCGTTCAGGGCGGTTGGCATGGAGCCGGTTGCCCCCGCTCCGTCCGCCGATTGCGCTTCGGCGGTGTATTTTGCTAAGCCAAAATCCAGGACTTTCGCCTGGCCGCCGCGAGTAACGAAGATATTCGCAGGTTTGATATCGCGATGGATGATGCCCTGGGAGTGCGCCGCATCCAGAGCGTCGGCGGTTTGCACGGCGGTCTCCAACACCTCGCTCAGCCGCATCGGTTTCCCCTCGATGCGGTGTTTCAGGGTCTGCCCGTCGATATACTCCATGACGATGTAGGCAGATCCGCCTTCTTCTCCGACGTCATAGATAGTGCATATGTTGGGGTGATTGAGTCCTGATGCAGCCTGCGCTTCGCGCCGGAAGCGTTCGAGAGCAGCGGGGTCTTTGGCGGAATCATCCGCCAGGAACTTCAACGCGACCGTGCGGTGCAGACGCGTGTCCTCGGCCTTGTACACGACGCCCATGCCACCGCCCCCGAGCTTGCCCGTGATCTTGTAGTGGGAAATTGTCTGGCCGATCATTGGAACGCAATCTTAGGCGGGGCCACACGTGCAGTCAATCGGCAATCCGGATTTCGACGTTCGTCGGGGTGCAGCGGAAGCGACAATTCGGGGCGAGTGGTCGCCCACACGGAACTTACGTGAGCACGTTGCAGTTCCTGCTGGACCGTCGTGGACCTGCTCCGAAGGACAGGATGAGTGAACTATCTGCCCAAGATGTCCTTAGATCATGGCGTTCGATGGATCATAAGGTTCCGTTGCTAATAGGTAATGCACTCTTAGCAGAGCGCACTTCGGGCCTTGGAATTGGAAAGATCGGATAGCCTCTTACCATCCGGGTGGGATTATTTCCGTGTTGCCCGTATCTCGGGCAGAATCGCGAAGGTCGCCGACGCTCATCAGCTGCTGAAGCACATCGCTTCTCTATGTAGCCGATAATCGAGCCGCAGTGAACATGTGGCATTCCTCAGTTACATCAGGTATGGCTGCTGGCGCGAAAAGCTGCACGTTGACTTGGTTTTCAGCGAGTCCTAACATGAGCGCCACAGGTGAGATTGTGGCAACTACGGGCCAAAGCTTAGGCCGATATCGCATTATCGAGCAGATCGGTGCGGGCGGCATGGGCGTAGTTTACCGCGCACGAGACGAACGTCTCGAACGCGACGTTGCGCTAAAGTTGCTGCCTGCTGGAACGCTGGCCGACAAGGTTGCACGTAAGCGTTTTCGCCAAGAAGCCCTTGCGCTCTCCCAGCTTAATCATCCCAACATTGCCACCATCTACGACTTCGATAGCCAGAGCGGTGTTGATTTTCTCGCGATGGAGTACATCCAGGGAACCACGCTCGACTGCAAGCTGACTGCTGGAGCGTTGGCGGAAAAAGAAGTGCTTTCGTTCGGAGGTCAGCTCGCGAGCGGCCTGGTGGCCGCACACGAGCGTGGCGTAGTGCATCGCGACTTGAAACCCGGAAACCTGCGTCTAACGCCGGACGGACAACTGAAAATCCTCGATTTCGGTTTAGCGAAACTATTGCCTCCAGAGGCTGCGAGTGCGGGGACGGAAACTCTGAGCCAGACGCAGCATACGGTAGCGGGCACGCTTCCGTATATGGCCCCTGAGCAACTGCTCGGCGAAAGGGTGGACGCGCGTACGGATATCTACGCCATGGGCGCGGTGCTCCATGCGATGGCCACGGGGCGGCCGCCGTTCCCGGAAGAGCAGACCTCCCGGTTGGCAGATGCGATCTTGCGGCAGACGCCGGTGCCCGTGCGCAATCTGAACCCACGCATCTCGCCTCAATTGGAAACCATCATTTTGAAGTGTCTGGAGAAAGATGCCGAGAACCGTTATCAGTCCGCGAAAGAAGCGGGTGTTGACCTGCGGCGGGCGGCGGGTGCGCACAGCGGAGAGATGCTTCGCGCAGCCCCAAAGAGAGCACTCTGGTATCGTACATTGGCCGTCTTGGGCGCAGTGGCCGTAACAGGACTTCTGTTTAGCCTAAATGTTGGCGGCATGCGCAACCGTCTGCTGGGAGGAGCGGCTTCACCTTCGCGGATTACTTCGCTGGCCGTATTGCCTTTAGATAATTTCTCGCATGATCCCGAGCAGGAGTTCTTCGCCGACGGCATGACAGAGGAGTTGATCACCGAGCTGGCGCAAGTCCATGCTTTGCGCATCATCTCGCGCACCTCGGCCATGATTTACAAGGGCACGCACAAACCATTGCCAGAGATCGCGCGAGAGTTGCACGTGGACGCAATTGTGGAGGGCTCCGTATTGCGCTCAGGCGACAAAGTCCGGATAACGGCGCAATTGGTGGAGGCAGCCACCGACCGACATCTCTGGGCCAAGAGCTTCGACCGTGATCTGCGGGATGTGTTGACCCTGCAAAGCGATGTGGCGCGCAATATAGCCCATGAAATCCAGGTCAATGTCACACCGCAGGAAGAGGCCCGCCTGGCACGCTCGCGGCCGGTGAAGCCCGCAGCCCACGAGGATTACTTGAAAGGTCTGTACTACTGGAATCAGTTCACGGATCAGGGAATGAAGAAGGCGACCGAGTATTTCCAGCAAGCGATCGCGGAAGACCCCGACTATGCTCTCGCCTACGTTGGCCTGGCGGATGCGTATCACGAGAGTGCGAATGCAACGCCCAACGAACTGATGCCCAAAGCTAAAGCCGCCGTCCTCAAAGCTCTGGAGCTGGATAGCACGTTGGGTGAGGCTCACGCGACGTTGGGATGGATTAAGTGGGTGTATGACTGGGACTGGCCAGGGGCGGAGCTGGAATTCAGGCGCTCGATCGAACTAGAACCCGATTCTGGAGCTGGCATGTACGCCGACTATCTGGATGCTATGGGGCGCTTTGAGGAGGGAATGCGGCAGCATAAGCGAGCCAGGGATCGGACCCCATTTCCTTGATCGGTAGCAGCAACGTGGCATATGGCTTCTACCTGGCACGGCAATACGACCGAGCCATTGAGCATTTCAAGAAGACGCTCGAGATCGACCCTGGTTTCGCATTGACGCACATGTCCTTAGCTGATCTCTATTGGCGAAAAGGAATGTACAAGGAGTACGTCGCCGAATTGCAGGAAGGCCTCAGACTCGGTGGATACGGGCAACAAGCCGAGGGGGTCGGGCGCGCATTTAGATCATCGGGGCCCAAGGGCGCAGCGATATTCCGGCTGCAGAGTCTAAAGCAGCAAAGATCACAGGGTTATGTTCCAGCCTCTTCGATTGCGGCAGCCTATCTCCGTCTCGGGGAGAAAGATAATGCAGTCACATGGCTCGAAAAGGCCTACGAAGAGCGCGATCCTGAGTTGGCGTGGGCCAGAGTGGAGCCTGTTTGGGATGGCCTGCGCTCCGAACCCAGATTCGTGGACCTGATGCGTCGGATGGGATTTTCGTCGACTCTTCACTAAAGTGCACGTTCTCCACCACTCGGCTGTTTACTTGTGATTTGGTTCTGTGTCCGGGTAATGCCTGGGGGAGTTCGACGGCTGTGCCGTCGTGCCTGTAGCGTCGTTCTCTCAGGCGAGCTCCGGAAGTGGCTACACACACAGTATTTCGACCCACCACGGTGCGGTGGCTCCCGGACGGTCGCCCACACGAAAGTTGAGATTTCCTGATACGGCAATACTACAAAAACTGGGCGTCAGAAGAGTAAGGGCTCTGCCGCCAGGCGCAATTCTAAGGTTCTGCAGACTATAATCACCTGAGCAGCTGCACCAACCCTCGACGTCATAATCTATGCCTCTACTCTGGCTGCGAGTCGCGCTCGGATGCTACGCCATCGGACTGCTCTATGCCTTGCTGGCGCTCACGCAGCGTAGCTATCTGCTGAACCGGATTGCGTTGCCGGCCATGAGCCTGGGGATGGTTTTTCAGTTTGTTTCGCTGAGCGAATCGGTGCTGGTCGGCGGGCCGGTTACCATCACCTTAGTCCATAACTCGGAATCATTTCTTGCGCTGCTGGTTATGGCGGCGTTCATGATTGTGTTTCTCGTTTATCGCACGACATCCCCTGGGATTGTGGTTTTTCCGTTGGTGTTTCTGCTCAGTTTTGTGGCGGCCACTGGGCAGCAGCCATTCCTGCTGACCTCACCAGGACTACGGCGAGGATGGTTGGTTGCCCACATCGCGCTGATCTTCACCGGATACGCGGCACTATTTCTCAGTTTCGCCGCGAGCCTGCTGTACCTGGTGCAAGAGCGCAGCCTCAAGTCAAAGAAAGCTTCCGGAACTTTGCTGCGACTGCCGGCGCTTGAAGTGATCGATGAAATCGGCTACCGCTCGCTGCTGTTGGGCTTTCCCTTCATGACGCTGGGACTGATTGCGGGGAGCATCGTGGCGCAGACTACATACGGGCGCGTGAACTTGCTCGATCCCAAAATTTTTCTTTCGCTGCTGATGTGGGCGGTTTACATGGTGATGGTTTTCACGCGTTGGAATGCCGGATGGCGCGGGCGTCGCGCTGCCTATTTGGCCGCAGGGGCAGTGCTGGCGGCCGTGATTGCCTGGTCGGCCAACTATTTCAGCGCGATTCACAGGTTTGTCCAATCATGAATTTTCAGCTCATCGGGGTGAACCACAATAGCGCGCCGATCGAAGTGCGTGAGCGGTTGGCCATCCCTGAATCCCGTTTGCCGGACGCGATGCGCCGCCTGGCAGAACACCCCGGAGTGGACGAAGGTTTGATCCTGTGTACCTGCAATCGCGTGGAGGTGCTGGCTCAGACTAAGAACGGCGCCGCCGATCTGCGCAGGTTTTTGCGTGAATATTTCCAGCTTGATCCAGCGCAATATGAGCCGCACCTGTATGAATATCGCGAGAGCGAAGCCATCCGTCATTTATTTCGCGTGGCTGCAAGTTTGGATTCCATGGTAGTAGGCGAGCCGCAGATTTTGGGCCAGGTGAAAGAGGCATATGCAACAGCGCGCGCGGTGGGTGCAGTCCATTCGCAGCTTGATCTGCTGCTGACGCGGGCTTTTGCTGTTGCCAAGCGAGTCCGGACGGAGACCGCCGTAGGATCGTCGGCAGTATCGGTTGCCTCGGTTGCGGTCGAGTTGGCAAAGAAGATTTTCGGGTCGCTTCAAGGAAGACACGTCTATCTCGTTGGCGCAGGGAAAATGAGCGAACTGGCAGCGCGTCACCTGATGGCCCACGGCGCGGCTTCGATCTTTGTAGCCAATCGTACGCATGAACGCGCGGCGCAGTTGGCGGGGAAATTTAACGGCGAAGTGATTTTGTTCGAGCAACTCTATGAGACCTGCGATCGCGCAGATATTGTCATCACCTCCACCGGCGCGCCGCACGCCATCTTCCGGCGGGAGCATGGCGAACTCTTCCTGAGCCGGCGTAGGAACCGCCCCATGTTCTTTATCGATATTGCGGTGCCGCGCGATGTCGCCCCGGAGATGAACGATCTCGATGGAATTTTCGTTTACGACATCGATGATCTTCAGCAGGCAGTCTCATCACATGTTGCCGATCGTAGGCGTGAGGCCGAGCACGCAGAAGCCATTGTGCAGAGCGAGGTCGAACGCTTCCAAGCCCGAGTACAGACGCTCGATGTTGTGCCCACGATTGTTTCTGACCCGGGGGATTGTGAACAAGATCATGCACACACCTATCAGTACTCTGAAAACCGCGGCGCGTGAGCCGGAAGCCACCACGGTGATTGACGTCGTGCGACGCCTTTTCAATCTCGAAGAAAAAAAGGCGGCAAGATCAGGCGGCGGCCCGGGCAACAAGAGCTGAGGAACACTGAATCCATCGTGATTCCAAGCCAGAAAACTCAGCTCCGCATCGGCTCCAGAGGCTCGCAACTGGCGCTGTGGCAGGCTAATCACATTCGCGCACTCCTTAAACAGCGCGGGCACAGCGTGGAAATTGAAATCATCAAAACCACGGGGGACAAGATCACCGATGTCGCGCTCGCCAAGGTCGGCACGAAAGGCATGTTCACGAAAGAAATAGAAGAAGCGCTGGCGGAGAATCGTATCGATCTCGCGGTCCACAGCTTGAAAGATCTGCCGACCGAAATTTCGCGGGAATCCGAAATCGTCGCAATCACCAAGCGTGAAGATCCGCGCGACGTGTTCTGCTCCCAGAAATACTGGAGCTTGGATGATTTGCCTCGCGGCGCGCGGGTGGGCACCAGCAGCCTGCGCCGCCAGGCGCAGCTCAAGGCGTTGCGAAATGATGTGGAGCTTCATCCTTTGCGCGGCAATGTGGACACGCGGCTTCGCAAGCTCGCCGACGGTGAATATGACGCCATCATCCTGGCCGCCGCGGGACTAAGTCGGCTGGGCAAAAACCAATTCATGCGGCACGTGCTTCCTGCAGAGGTCATGTGTCCAGCCGCCGGTCAGGGAGCGCTTGCAATAGAAATTCGGGCTGGGGACTTCGCGACCGCAGAACTTGTGAAATTTCTTGATGACGGGGCAGCACGTTTAACCACAACCTGTGAGCGCGCCCTGCTGAGCAAACTCGGCGGCGGATGCCAGGTGCCGATCGGGGCGTTGGCCGAGGTGCGTGGGGATCGCTTGCATTTGGACGCTATCGTAGCCAGCCCCGACGGGGGCAAGCTGCTGCGCGAGTCACGCGAGGGCGACGATCCGATGAGTCTCGGTGAAGAGACAGGCGAGTCCCTGCTGCAACGAGGAGGCGCGCAAATTCTGGAGGAAGTTTATGGGCGCACTGTGGCGCAACCTCAACAGCCGTGAGCAGCTAATAAAAGTATGGACAAGCTGTTCATAGCGCTCTGCCTTTAGCCGACGCGAAAACTGGGGAAAGTGCCCTCGTCAAATCGCAAGAACGACTGAGTGCCTGAGTCGCCGCCGCACGACGAACGCGTGGCGACTCGCCTAGTGCGCTGCCCTCTTCTCGTAGGCAAGAGGACGGGCGCTGCGCGGCGGGCGCTTGGCGCCATCTCGCAGTTGGCGGACATCTATCTTCAGTTCGGAAATGGTGCGACTCAGAGTATTGCGGTGCATGCCTAGCTCGCGCGCGGCGCGGCACTGGTTCCCTTTGTTCTCCTGCAAAACCGTCAGAATAAATTTCTTCTTGAACTCGCGAACCGCCTCTGAATAAAGAATGTTGCTCTTGTACATCTGCATGATAAGCGATTCGAGCTGATCTCTCACGGCATCTCTCTTTCTTCACGAAGCAGTTCGTGAACTCTGCCATTGATACAATTCTGTTATTTACGTGCGCTGCCCGGAGGCGTTGCGCCGGCTTGTGCGGGCTGTTGCGCTCGATGCAGTAAATCCAAGCCCTGATAAAACCGTGCCCGCAGCTCCGATGGCGCCAGCCAAATTGCGGCCCGGCCAACCACCAGAAAATACGGCGCTAACTGTGAGCCTTTCAGCCACTGTGAGGCTGGCGAAAACGCGGTCATCATCAGGAGCACGATGGCAACCACCAAGCTGCCCCTAATCAGTCCGATTGCTCCCCCTAAAATTCGATCAACGAAACTCAAGCCCGATTCTTTTACTGCCCAACGGGCGATCCTGCCGGCCATTCCAGCAAGAATAATGACTCCCAGAAAAATCGTCAGAAAGCCCGCAATCTCAGCTACTGTTTGTGACTTCAGAAAACTTCCGAACCACGCTGCCACGCGGTGGTATTGCCACGCCGCCAGCAAGTATCCGCAAACCAGGCCAGCAATGCCGAATGCTTCCTGAAAAAATCCCGCAGCGCCAGCCTGAATCGTCGATAGCAGAATCACCACGATGATGGTCCAATCTGGCCATCTCATGATGTTCTCCTGTCTGCAACGCCAGACCTACACATCCAGCTCGCGTCCGGTGAGCCGATGATAAGCCTCGAGATATTTATCGCTCGTCTTGCGCGCCACCTCCGCAGGAAGTGCTGGAGCTGGCGGCTGTTTGTTCCAGCCGATTTCCTCGAGGTAATTACGAACGTATTGCTTATCAAAAGATTCCTGCGAGCGCCCGGGCTGGTACTTGTCCGCAGGCCAGAAGCGGGAAGAATCTGGTGTCAGAACTTCGTCAGCAAGAGTAATTCCTTGAGGCGTTCGCCCGAACTCGAACTTCGTATCCGCGATGATGATGCCCCGCCGCCGCGCATAATCCGCAGCCTTGCTGTAAATCTTCAGACTCAGATCTCGCAGTTGCCGACTGAGTTCCGGACCCACCAGCTTCGCCATTTGCTCGAACGAAATGTTCTCGTCATGGCCCGAGGCGGCCTTGGTCGCCGGAGTGAAGATTGGCTCCGGAAGCTGATCGGATTCTCTAAGGCCGCTCGGAAGATGAATGCCGCACACCGCGCCGCTTGTTTTGTATTCCTTCCAGGCCGATCCTGAGACATAGCCGCGCACCACGCATTCGACGGGAGACATTTCCGCTCGCATCACCAGCATTGAGCGGCCACGGAGCTGTTCGTCATATTTGCGGAGAGATGCGGGATATTTGCTCACATCGGCAGTGACGACATGATTGGGAACCACATCTCGCAGAAAATCAAACCAGAACAGCGAAAGTTGGCTTAGGACGCGGCCTTTGTGGGGAATACCCGTCGCAAGCACGTAATCAAATGCGGAAATGCGATCGGTAGCGACAAAAAGCAGATGATCGTTATCCAACTGGTAAACGTCGCGCACCTTGCCACTGGCATGCAGTTCCAGCTCGGGGAAGTCGGTCTGTAAAAGGACGGGATCAATAAGTTGGTGGCTCATAATGAAATTTTACAGGCGGAAAACGTCGCGTATTCTAGACCTTCAAAAATTTTTGTCAACGATTTAGATGAAGAGCGTGGCCAAAACTTCGATGTGCTTGAAGGCAAAAAAGTTGACAGGCTCGTGAGCGAGTGAACGAGGCTGCCGTAGCTGGTTTTGGGTGCACTGCGCTGTGGAAAAACTGAGGATGGCGGAGGATATCTAGTCCTGGGGACGAGGCTGGGTTTCCTAGAAACGAAAAAGCCAAGGCTAGTTCACGGCGGAGACTGCGGAAAATCTCAGCCGCCTTCGCGACAGGTTTGCCATTTGAGTTCATCCACGACGGAGACCCCATTGGCTCGCTCTATGCTCTCAGCCACTGGTCCGCGCGGAAATGGCCCGGCTCGCGTGGGGTTCTTCATCAACAGGTTAAAGATGAGTGGGCCATCTACGCGCCCCGTGCAGAACCCGCAATATTTCAACAACGTCTTCGCGCACCCGATAGGGCACTAGGTAGGGTGTATGGGGCACAACCAGTTCGCGCGTACCCGGCACCCGGCCGACGCGCCCCAACGAAGGATATTGTTTGAGCTGCTCCACCGCCTCATAAATTCTTTCAACTAGCTGCTTAGCCGCCGTTGCATTATCCCGTGCAACGTATTCCGCCTCAGCGTCCAGATTTGCCAGCGCCGTGCGCAGCCACCTAACTTCCACGACGCTTCCACTTGTTTAGAACGTGCTTGACGTCCTTCTCCGTGGCGAATTCACTGCGATCGGCCTCGGCCAATCCCTTTTTGATTTCCTCGATTTGCCATTCATTCAGGGCAACATATTCGCGGATGGCTTCTGCCGCAACAAACGAGCGACTGCGGCTCATTGTGCGGGACAAGCGCTCGAGCTGTTTCTTCAATTTAGCGTCGAGGCGAAGGCTCACCAGGGAAGATCGCGACATAATGTATACATCATACATCATATGTACACATTATGCCCTACGCAGTCGCTCCAAACCGGACCGACACCAGCTTCGAAACTCCCGGTTCCTGCATGGTCACACCATAGAGCACCGGCGCGATGCTCATCGTCTTCTTGCTATGCGTAATGAGCACGAACTGCGTCTGCACAGCCATTTCTTTTACCAATTCAGTGAAGCGCCCAATGTTCGCCTCATCCAGCGGCGCATCCACTTCATCCAGAATGCAGAACGGGCTGGGTTGATACTGAAAGATACCAACTAGCAACGCCAGCGCAGTGAGCGCCTTCTCACCGCCCGAGAGCAGCAACACGTTCTGCAGTTTTTTGCCTGGAGGCGAGGCCACCACATCAATCCCGCTCTCCGCGCTGTTTTCTTCGTCGGTCAGGCGCATGAAGGCATGTCCACCGCCGAAAAGTTTCTTGAATGTGCTCTGGAAGTTCTCGTTGATTTTGTGGAATGCTTCTTCAAACTTCTGCCGAGAGAACGTATCGATCTCGCGAATGGTCGCCTGCGTGTTCTCAATCGATTCGAGCAGATCCTTTCTCTGCGTTTCAAGGAATGCATGCCGCTCGGCAGTTTCTTTGTATTCTTCCAGGGCCATCATGTTGACCGGGCCCATGGCATCGAGCCGGGCGCGCATTTCGCGATAAATCTGATCCTCGACAGTCAACTGCTCGCCTTCAGCAATCGGAATCGTCGCATCGGCCATCAATTCCGGCCGCTGCACGCCCAACTCGTTTAGACAAGTCTCGCTCATGTATTGAGCATCCGATTGCAACTTGGCCGCCGCGGCCGAGAGCTCGCCACGCCGGTCGCGAGCCTGATCCAGCAACTGCCGCGCACTATGTAGAGCTTCATCGATTTCAGCCAGGCGCGCGCGAACCTGCTCGGTCTCAAACTGAAGCAAGCCGTCGCGAGCTGCGCTTGCATTGCCTTCCGCGTCAAGTTCCACCAGTTGGCTCGCAATCTGCTCGTTCTCCGCCTCTCGCTGCAGCTTCTCGGCGCCCGACGATTCGATCTGCGCCTGCAGCGAACTGACCCGCTCTAGCATTTCGCTGACCAGCGACTCGATGCGCTCCAGCACCGCCGCCGCTGCCCGATGCCGCTCTTCCAGCGTTGCCACACGCGCAACGCGTTGCGATGCGTTTTGCGCAGCTTGATCGCGCTGCGCGCGTAAGCCCGCTAACTGTTCCTGAGCGCTGGCGGTGCTGCGCTCCAGTTCATCACGTTTCTGCTGCAACGCTGCCATTTCGCTTTGGCGCGCGCTGATTACGCACTCCTGCTCATTGCGTTCGGCTCTCAGCCGTTCAAGTTCGCTCTGGCTGATGCCCAGCCGTTCACTGACTCGGGCCATTTCTGAGTCAAGCTGTTGAAGCAAATGACCGGAGGTCATCGCCTGTTTTTCCGCCTCGCGCTTTTCACCCTCCAGGCGGTCGAGCAGGGAAGTGAGCTCTTTAATTTCGCGCCCGAGCGTGAGGACCCGCATCTCTTCAGCCCGCAAAGCTTGTTCCAGCTCTGCCAGCATGCGCAGCACGTCGCGCAACTCACGCTTCATGGATAGCGGACCTTCGCTGCGCTGCTTGCCTCCGGTCACCGTGACGTTATGGAAACACTCGCCCGATTGCGCCAGGAAGAAGGCGTCCGGATTTTCCAGCGCCAGGCTGCGCGCATTCGCCGAATCGCCCACGATGTAGCCGTCACGCAATTTCGGCAGAATCACTTCCAGCGACCGTCCAAAACCATTGAGCACCCGAATCGCGTACTTTAGAGGAACAATCGATTGGCTCTGGGCTCCCAGGCCCGCATTGTCGTTCACCGCGAAAGAAAATTTTGCTTGCGAATCCTCAGGATGAACCAGAAAAGTCGCGCGGCCATCCACATCCGTGCGCAATAACCGCAGCCCCTCATCGGCCGCGTCCCACGACTTCACTACGACGTAATTCAGTTCATCGCGCAGAAAATCTTCCACGACGCTTTCATAGCGCGGCTCAACTTCGAGAAAATCAGCCAGCACACCAGCTGGAGCCAATCCGCCTTGAAGGCCGCCCGACTGAAACAGCCGCCGCACAGATTCAGTGGAGTAACCGTGCTCCGCGATCACAGCTTCCAGCGATCCCTTCTTCCCAATCGCTGATGCATACTCCGCGCGCAAGCCGTCGAGCCGGTTCTTCGATTCAGCCTCTTCGCGGCGCTTCAACTCAAGCGCCTGCCGCGTATACGCGATCTCGCTGGTCAACCCCGCTACGCGCTGCGATACAGTTTCAAACTCCAACGCCAATTGCCCGCGCTGGCCGCCGAAGCTTTCCACCTGCGAATTGGCCGCCGTCATTTCAGCATGTAGGCGCTGCCCCTCGCGATCCACCGCCGCCAACCGCTCCTCTGCCTGCGTGAGCTGATTGCGTAGATTGGAAGCCGCCGCGACAGCTTCCATAATCGCGATACGCGAAGCTTCCTGCTGCTGCTCCAGTTCAGCCAGTGCCGTGGCCGCCGCAGTTGCTTCCTGCTGGCAACGCGCCAATTCCTGCTGTGCCGCCGCTACATCTGCCGCAGCCGAATCCAGCACTTGCTGATTTGAATCTCTCTCCGACTCGAGCGTCGTCAACCTATGCTGAGCCTGCGCCAGCTCGTTCTCGGAAGAACCGGCACGAATGATCAATTCCGCGCAGCGTTCTTCATTGTGTCGCCGCTGTGCCTGCGCCCGGTCCGTTTCGAGCTTGATCTCATTCAGCCGCTCACGGTTTTCGCGCAGCTCTGTTTCGATCGCGTATCCGCGCTGCGTGCGCTCACCGTGCTCGGTCTCGAACTGCTGTACGTTGTCAGCCTGCGCGCGCATCTCTTCCGACACTGCATTGATCTGCGCGTCAATCTCTGCGCTCTCGCGATCCAACTGCGCGAACTTGCTGGCGAGCACAACTCGCAGCTTGGCTCGCATTTCGTCGCGCAGCTTGGCATAGCGCTCGGCTTTTGAAGCTTGCCGTTTGAGCGAATTCATCTGCCGCGTAACTTCCTCGAAGATGTCGTTCACGCGCGCCAGGTTTTGTTTAGCGTCTTCGAGACGCGCTTCCGCCAGCCGCTTCTTGGTTTTGAACTTGGTGATCCCGGCAGCTTCTTCGATAATCGCCCGCCGGTCGGTAGGACGGCTGCTCAGAATCTGCCCGATGCGCCCCTGCTCGATGAGCGCATAAGACTCCGGCCCAAGCCCTGTGCCCATGAATAGTTCCTGGATATCGCGTAACCGGCACAGCTTTCCATTCAGCAGATATTCACTATCGCCTGAGCGAAACAGCCGCCGCGTAACGACGATCTCCCCAGCCCGAAACTGCTGCTGAAATTTCCTCCGCCGAATCTTCAGTACCACCGCCGGCCCGCCACTGCCACTTGATTCGATGGAGCGCCGGGCGTCCTCGCCCGGCATGATCGCCGACCCACCACCCGTAGCGCCGGCGTCTTCGCCGGTCGTGGCGCGGGCGTCCCGCCCGCCACTCTCGCTGGCTACGATTGCAGATCCAGCACCCGAACCCGAGTCGATGTAGCGCCGGGCGTCCCCGCCCGGCATGATCGCGGCTTGCTCTTGCTCCGAGGACACAACGCCCTCAGGATCTTCGGCGGAAAGATTTTGGGTGGAGGGATTTTGGGTGGCGCAGCGCTTCAGCGCTGCGCATTGCTGCTCCTGATCACCCTCGGCTTTAGCCGCTGAGGCGCCCTCCACCTCCGCCACTCCCGGCTGCAATTCCTCCGTCAGACGCTCCGTCTCCTCCGCCGCCCGGGCGCGAACTTCCGCTTCATCCCAGTCGTCAGGCATGTCGTCCCGAATATCAACCTCGGTCGGCTCATTCGCGTCAACCCCGTCATACTCCTCAGGATTAATCAGCGTCAGCGACACCTCCGCCATCCCGTTTGGCTTGCGGTCGCGCGTGCCGGCAAAGATCACATCCTCCATCCGCGACCCACGCAGCGTCTTGGCCGACTGCTCGCCCAGCACCCAGGAGATGGCATCCGCAATATTCGACTTTCCGCACCCGTTCGGCCCGATGATGGCCGCAATGCCATCTCCATGAAACTTCAGTTCGGTGCGGTCCGAAAACGACTTGAACCCGAGAATCTGCAGCTTCTTCAGTTTGAGCAACGGAAACTCCTTAATCTAAACGGCCGTCCCAAAAAATCGTCGTTCACGAGTGTTCCTTGAAAACTTGTCATTCCGAACGAAGAGAGGAATCTGCTTTTCGCCGGAAGCTTCCGTACAGATGCGTGAAGACCAAGTGCTGAATCGCCCGGTTTACCAACAGGGTTCCTCCGCCGTTCGCTCTCTTCGATTGCCGGCCCGGGCTGGATAGGGCAGGCACAAATTAGAGCTACTGTAACGGCGAAATCCCTGCGGGGTCAAGGAATAAAACACCATATCTTGTATGACCTTACAGCGGACACCATCATTTTGCACACACAATGCAGCATGCGCCTGAAATATGGGTGGGGAAAGAGTAAGGAAGGGAGAATCGCGAGAGCGGAATTACTCTAGCTCACTGGGGAAAACAACGCAATCCAGTTTTGACAAAATGCGGCCCTACAGCCACTTCAGGAGATCGTCGACAGTTAACTCCACAGCTCTAAGGATAGAGCGCAACAGACCGGGGCCGAGCACCTCGCCAGCATGGCACTGGCACCGTCGTAACTCTTCCATCCACGTGCCTTAGGAACACGTGACTTCCCCGAGTTCGGACTACCCGAAAACCAATCTTTTCTAGAATACGTATGAACTCTTTGCCCCTAATCCGCGGCAGGCGAGTCATACCGAGATTTGCTGGATACCCACTAGCTCAAGCGGCCCGGTTTCATCGAGTTCATCTTCTAGACACAGCTCAATCACTTCGCGAGTGCGCTTCATGAGAGTGTCGAGGCTCTTCGCCTGAGTGTGACAACCGCGTAAGGCAGGAACCGTGGCGACGTACTGGCCATCTTCGTCCCGTTCAATCACGACGGTGAATTTGCGAGGATGTTTCACAGGGCGATTCTAACGTGGGATGAAATCTGCAATGCCCGCGTAGGGACGGGTCCGTGACCCGTCCAGGCCGAGCAAAAGCTCGGCGGCAGTGGTGGAAGAGCAGGATCAACGCACCTACGGGCCACTTAATAGATAACAGACAGCAAATTGCAGGTAGTCTTGACGTGCCGTTCCGACCGGAAGACACTTGGTCACCACGCAGCGGCCAAAGGAGAAGACAAAATGACTTCCTGGAACAAGTGCTGCTAATTCTGTTTCCTGGCTGCTGTAACTGGCAATTTGGCTGGCCGGAGTCTTAAGCCGGTAACCGCCGATTGCTTCCCCTGCAAGGGTTTCTGCGCAACTCATCCCGACGCTCCGCAGTGTCGGCGCTGACCTGGCGCTAGGCAATAGAGGCGCGGGCCTGGTGCAGTTTGCCCATAGGGATGCGCGCCAAACGTGCGATTTCGCGCCTCGCAAAGAACGCGAGGCATTCGCACGGCGCGCCCAGGCTCTCGCTCGCCAAAAGAGGGCGGCTCGGGATGACAAGGCAAACTGCACCTCTTTTTAATGAACAAATCTGGTGGGACCCCGCTGCTTCTACCCGCCCAGCTTCTCAAAAAACAGACAGATCGACTCAATCCCCCGATAGAAGTTCGGGATATGAAATTTCTCATTGGGCGCGTGCAGATTGTCATCGGGGAGGCCGAAGCCCATCATCACGCTGGGAATCTTGAGCACGTCCTGAAAATCGGTCACGATGGGAATGGAGCCGCCGGAGCGAATGAAGACCGTGTCTTTCTTAAAGATCTCGTGCATCGCCTCGGTCGCGGCTTTGATGTACTTATTATTCGTGCCCACAACGCACGCTGGACCTTTACTCCACACTTTAACGTTCGTCTGAATACCCTTGGGCGTGAGCTTCTTCACGTATTTTTTAAAGCGCTCGAGAATGTCGTCGGGATCCTGGTTCGGCACCAGCCGCATAGAAACTTTCGCCGAGGCTTTCGCGGGGATGACCGTCTTCGCGCCCGGAGCGGTAAATCCGCCCGGCATGCCATGAACTTCGAGCGTTGGCCGCGCCCAGGTGCGATATAG
>WNGE01004797.1_pt1 | contig 21687 bp, 2 predicted proteins | sample 5400651 | NCBI WGS metagenome assembly WNGE01 (sample SAMN13153370, study PRJNA577476) | soil metagenome | isolation source: 60 cm soil or saprolite under grassland replicate 2 | place: USA:California | collected 2016-06-15 | reverse complement strand
TAATAGGTTTACTTAGTTATCTTAGAAGTAGTTAATAAAGAGATATAAGTATATATTAATAATTTAGTTAATAATTTTAGTCTATCTATTAGTCTAAGTATATTCTACTATTAAAAGTTTTAACTTAGTCTTAATAAGCTTTAATAGTTTATTTATAAAGTCTAAGATAAATTAAAGTCTTTAATTATTAATAATTATAAGTAAATAGTCTTAAAATCTCTATAAGTAGTAATAAAAGAATAAAGTAATAGTTCTAGTAATTATATCTTTATTAGTTAAAATACTAATATACTATTTAAATAATTAATTAATTATAATAAAGATATTATTATATTCTTTACTTATAGATCTTAGAGTATAAAAATCTATAGAGATATTATCTTAAGTTTATAAGAGAATTAATAATAAGTATAATAGATTAAGTATCTTATCTTTTAATTTATAAGACTATTAATATTTATAATAATTTATTATATATTAGTTAATATTACTCTCTTAGTTTAATTACTAATATAATCTCTTAATTAAGACTTTTATCTTATTTTAGTTAAGGTATACTATAGTTATAATAATATAGATTTATTAAACTAAATGTATTTATAAGTTATTATTATTATCTAAGATAACTAACTTCTTATTATAAAGTAATAAACTAGTTAATATCTCTTATAAGATTATCTTTACTTAAGCTTTTATTCTCTTTAATTTAAAACTTAGATTTATATAATTTACTTAAAGAACCTTTTTAATTACTCTTAGATTATTTATTATTTTATTAATTTCTACTAAGATAATAATTACTTTTAATATAAAGACTAATCTAGTCTTTTTAACTTCTTTAATTAACTTCTAAGTTAGTATTAACTTATCTTTTTATAATAAGATATTAGTAATTATATTTTCTTTATTAGAATAATAAGTAATTTAAAAATAGAACTAGAATAATATATATATTTATTAGATTTATTATTTATTAAGAAACTTCTTTATCTTAAAGTACTCTAATATCTTATAATTAATAATAATTAAGAAGTTTAGTAAGTTAATAAGTTCTATTTATTATTCTTTAAGTTTTAAAATAATAATAAGAAGTTTCTTATTATAGATCTTATAATAAGTCTTTATTCTTTATAAAGCCTTTAAATAAAATATAATAAGATATTATTATTTATTAAATAAGTACTTTTAAAAGAGTACTCTTATAATAACTATATCTAAATAGTTAGTCTTAAGCTTAGTTTCTTTATTATATTAGAAGTAAAAGAGAGTTAGAGTTAATATAAGTAATACTTTAAGTTATTTAAAAGTATTTAGTTATTCTTTATTAAACTTAAACTTTAATAATACTTCTTTTCTAATTAGTTAATTTAAAGAATAAGAGATATATTTATATACTTAAATAAACTTTTAATAGAAATTATAAAAACTAAGAAATAACTAAACTTCTCTTTTTATTAATAGTAGTTTCTAATTATAAATAATAGTAATCTTAATAAGATCTACTTAAATACTCTTATTAGATATTATAAAACTTAGAAACTTTATCTTAATAACTTTGAATTTATATTTATAAATATTAACTTATAATTTAGTATCTTAAAGCTTTTATAAAATAATTTAAATATATTATTAATACTTTCTTTTAGACTTTAAGAAGATTAATATATTATTAATATATACTAAGTAAAAGTTATCTAAGTAATTTATAAGAATAGTATTAATATATTACTAAAAAGTAACTAGTTTATTATAAAGTTTAAAGAGTAAGATAATTAGTTTAAAAGAGTTATATCTTATTTAAAAAACTACTTATATTATAGATTTAAGTTCTATTAAGATCTAGTTAAAGATATAATAAATATCTAACTTAATAAATATTAATAATTAAGTTAATTAGTTAAGTGTTTTAGTAATAAGAGAAAGAGAGTATTAATCCTTCTTAATTAAAGTATTTAATTACTAGTAATTAATATAAAAACATAAGCTTTTATCTTTCTTCTTAATAAATAAGACTAGTAATAAATAAGAAGAATTAGATGTTTTAATAAAGTCTTTCTTTAAGTTCTTTATTAAATACTCTCTTATTTTTCTTAGTTCTTAATTACTTATTTTATAAAGATAAGTTATTTTTATTAAAGGTTTAGTTTATTAAAATATAACTTATAGTTAAATAGTTAAGATAGTAATAAGGTATTTATAACTTTCTTTAAGAATATATTAATTATATTATATAATTAAACTAATAAAGAGACTTATAACTCTTTAAGTTCTTTAATATTAAAGAGTATAATATTATTTAAGGTATTTAGTTCGTCTTTATTAAGAGTATATATAATGTCTTTAACTAGAGTATAATATCTTATTACTTATAATTCTCTTAGTTATTAAAGTATTATTATTAAGACTTATTATTTTATTACTTTTAAAGACTTTTATTCTTATTTCTTAAGGATATAGTTAATCTTATTAATTGTTATTAATTTAATATAATAGTTAATTCCTTTAATACTTATTTAAAATATAATAGCTCTAATAAGATAAATAGAGTTATTATTATAAGTATCTATTCTTAAAGTATTAATATCTAATTCTTTCTTCTATTATTAATATTTAACTTTATATATTTAAAGGTCTCTTATAAATAATTAATATATCTTTTCTACTTTCTTTAGATATTCTTTACTTATTCTTTTTAAGACTTTAGTTAATATAACTCTTTATTACTCTCTTTACTTCTAACTTTCTTTTATAAGAAGTTAATTCTAATAGTTTATATCTTATTAGTTTATCTTATAGTCTTTTAACTAGTAGAGTTAATTATATTAATAGTTTAATAAAATATTATAAGTTATTAACTACTTTCTTCTTAGAATTAAGTTATAAGAGTTAAGCTTAGTAATAAAGAAGTATTATTAAAGTTAAATATATATATTAAGGTCTAGATTAACTTCTAATATCTATTAGATTACCTTATTAAGTTATTTATTAAATTCTTATAAAGGAATTAGTTTCTTTAGTTTATATACTAGTATTTATAAAACTTTTATTAATAAGTAAATAAGCTTTTAATTAATTAGAGTATATATATTTACTCTAGTATCTACTAAGGCTTTAAGAATAGTAAACTTACTCTTATAACTTACTTTATAGTTAATAAGGAACTATCTTCTATTAATAAGTTAAGTTAGATTAATTAGTCCTTAATAGAGCTCTTACTTTAAGAAAGTTACTTCTATACTTAGAGTTAGACTTTTCTTAACTTATTATTAGATTCTTTATTATTAAATAAGGTTTAGTTTAAATAATTATTTATAAAGTCTAAATTATTGTCTTTTAATTACTTTTAATTAGGTTTTAACTAGTCTTTCTTAATAAATATAACTTTATTTTAATTTAAGTAATCTTTCTTTTAATATCTTATTTTTTTATAATAATAGTAATAAGATTCCTTAGGTTTATTTGTTTTCTTTTTAAGTTCTTAGTAAATAAGTTCTTTTAATTAAGAAAAGACTATATAATTTATATAGTTTAATAGTTATATAATTATAGTTATATCTTAATTCTTATTAGATATTTAATTAGTATAAGAATACTTTATATAAGGAGTAATTTATTAATAAGTAGTCTTAACTAAGTAATTCTCTTTAAGTTATTAGTTTTTAATTAGTAGTAACTAGTTCTCTTATTCTATATACTATTTAATAAGTTCTCTTAGTATATTAAATTTCTTATCTCTTAAACTCTTAAATAATTCAAGACTTATCTTATTTATTAGATTATTATATTAGTTAAACGTTAATTTTCTTAGTTTAGTTATAAGATAAGTAAAATCTACTAAAAATACTAAGAATAACTTATCTCTTTACTTTAACTTATAATACTCTTTCTTTATCTCTTACTACTTTATTTCCTTGTTTTTATTATATACTTACTATAAGATCTTAAAGATCTACTTAGTAAATAAGATTTAGTTAACTAATCTAAGTTCTAACTAGTCTTAAATTAAGTCCTTAGTATCTTTAATTACTAGTTAAGTAATATAAGTAATTTTTAAGGTCTTATTATTAAATTCTAAGGAGTTTTATATTAGTTTATTCTATATATTAAAGATCTAGTTATTTATTTTATAATTATCCTTTCTTATAAAGAGAGTAAGATCCTTAATCTAAATAACTTACTAATAAGAGAATAAGTATTCTATTTAAATAATATAAGTAAATAAAGTAATAGAATCTTATTATTAATTATTAAGTAGTTCTTTATTTATAACCTTATAATATTCTTATAGATCTACTTATTTATTTCTTTACTTTATAATATCTTATTAAGTTAGTCTTTTCTTCTCTTAAAGTCTTTTAATATTAGTCTTAAGTTTATTAATCTTCTCTATTAAGTAATTAATATATATATAGAACTTTTATTTATACTTAGTCTATTTATTAAATAGTTCTTATAAATAGTTAATTAAGTAATTATAAGTAAGGATTCTCTTTTATAAAAGAAGAGTTTTTAGTAATTTCTCTTTAATTCTTTACTTAAAGTTAACTAAATATTAATTAGTATTATCCTTTAAGATAGTAGTTAAGTAGTCTTCTTAGTAATAAGAGTTTATAATATTAAAAACTAGGTCTTTTATTTTATCTTAGTAAGGTCTTTTACTCTTTATTTAATAATAGGTTAATAGAACTAGATTTATTAAGAAAGTAATTATACTTAGTCTTAAGTTATTTATAGATAACTTAATAAGAGTTTTAATTATAGAGTCTAAGTAAGTCTTTCTTATTTTAAGTTAATAGAGAACTAATTATTAAGTCTTCTTATTATAAGGATATAAGACTAGTTCTTACTCTCTTATTAGTATTAAGAAAAGTATTATCTATTCTAATTAAGAGTTAAACTCTAAGGTTAATTAAGTTATAAAGGATATAAATTCTACTTTATTTTAAGTTAATAAAGGACTAACTATTATCTTACTTCTTTTAAGTTAGTAGATTAAAACTAACTATTAACTATTTATAAAACTAAGTCTAACTAACTAATCTCTTTAAATCTTTATAGTTTAAGAAGATTATTAAACGTTAAGAATAGTATTTTATATTATTCTCTAAGAATAATATTAGGTCCTTTACTATAAGTATTCTATTATCTCTATAAGCTAAGTTAAGTAAGCTTAGTATTATATAATAATAAGATTAATATAAAGGTCTAAAGTATAGAGTTTAAAGATTATAGTATATTATAAAATACTAAGTTAAAAAGTAGAAGGAAAGAAAAGAAGAGAGTAAGCCTTAATCTTTTATAGTACTAAGTACTCTTAATATAACTATTTATAATTAAGTATTGTTTTAAATGTTTAAGGTTTGACTTAAGTACTTAAATAGTTAATAAGTTATATAATAGATCTTACTATTATAAAGTTAATACTTTATAGACTTTAGTAATAGTATTATTACTTCTTAACCTTAAGTCTTTACTTTTAACTTTAACTTTAACTTTAATACTAAATATTAAACTCTAAGAAGTATTTAACCTTAGTCCTCTTAAGAGTAGTTAATCATTTTATAAACTCTAGTAATAGTATTATTATTCCTTAATCTTTAAACTCTATTAGATACTTTAAATAACTTCTTTTAAATACCTTTATATATAATCTTAAATACCTTAAAGTTAAGAAATAATATAACTTATTAAATACTCTAAATATTTAAAATTAAGAAGTAGTATATATAATCTATTAAGTAAAAGTAAGGTTTATATAAAGAAGTATTACTCTTTTATTTTCTTATAACTCTCTTTTAACCTTTAATAAAGTAAGTAAAAGATAATTAATATCTTAAGTATTACTAGAATATCTCTTAAATACTTCTTTAAATATACTCTTTATAAAGAAATATAATACTTAGTTACTAAGTTATTTCTTTAAAGTTACTATTACTTTATAATATTAAATAGTAAGTCTTTAGACCTTTATTTTATCTTTTCTTACTCTTATTATTTAACTCCTCTTTATTATCTTCTTTATTAATTATATATTACTTATAATTACTAATATTAAGACTTCTTTCTTTACTAATCTTTAGTCTTAAATACTAACTTCTAGTCTTCCTTTAATATTAGTCTTTCTTAAACTCTAAACTAGACTAGATCTTAGATTTTAGGGTTTTTCTATGTTTTATATCTTACTTTTACTATTTCTTTTCTTTTTAATCCTAGTAGATAATAATAAGGAACCTATTAACTTAGTAATATATTAACTTAATAAGGACTTATTAACTCTATAAGAATTATTAACTTATCTTTATAATTATTAACTTAATAAGGACTTATTTACTATTAAACTTATTAAATAGTTAATTAATTGTTAGTATTTACTAGAAGACTATTAAACTCTTCTAATAGGCCTATATACTTCTCTTAGAATAGAGTTAAAATTTAATTAATTAAATAATAAAGAAAACTCTTTCTTCTTAGACTCGTTTTAAAGAGTTTTAAAAGCTCTTTATTATATGTATTTTACTAGCTTATTAGAGAATAACTTTTAAACTTTAATTTATTTTATAAAGAACTTTGACTTTTATTACTTTTCCTTCTTGTTTTTAAGTATCTAAGTTATAATTTATAATAGATAGACGACTCTTAAGTAGCTTAGAGAAGTAATAGTAAGAGGAATCATAATATAGTAGTGTAACTTATAGTAGTGTAAGTAGAAATATATAGAGGATAAAATGTATATAAGTACAAGTAGTCGTATAGTAAGTATAAAGAGACTTAAGCTTGCCCTTTATAAGAGGGTTAAGTCCCTTCTTTTATCCTTTATCCTTACTACTAGTCCTATAGCTCTAGAACCTATACTTAGAGTCGTTAATAAGCTAGACTTTTAAGGCTTCTAAAAGTAGTTAGATATTTAGAGTCTTTAAAGGCCTTAATAACTTAATATATACTTATAGTGTTTAGTATCTCTATAGCTTTAACTTAGATACCTAGAGTCTAGATACTAGATACTTAGATACTTAGATACTTCCTAGTATTTAGATACTTCCTAGTATTTAGATACTTCTTAGCGTTTAGATACTTCCTAGTGTTTAGATACTTCTAAATCAGGCTTAGGAACCCTAATTATTACGTGACTTTATGTTATAACGGTTCTAGCTATTATAACTATCCTCTTCCTAAGGTTACTTGTTCTTAAGTAACTAGATTACTTCTTACTATCCTTATTAAAACCCTATAAGAAAAAGAGTAATAGTCTCTCTAGCTCTTGGCTTTTATAACTAGCTTCTTCTACTATTTTTCGTACTACTAGATAGCCTACTAAGTATTGTCTATGTCCTGTTCTAATACCTATTAGTTATATTTAGTTAGCTAACCTTCTTATTTTACTAAATAATATAAGTGTCCTCTAATAATAGCTTTATCCTTGACCTCTTCTACTTTGAATTCGTTCTTATCTTCTAAGTCAAGGAGTAGTAATAGTAGTAAGTTATCTCTTAGTTTATATTCCTTAATGAACTATATTAAGAATACGTTGTGTAATTAGTTGTACTTTACTAGTAAGGCTAACTAGTAAGCCTAGGAGTCGATTTGTTCGAGTATTTATAATAGCTCAATCTACTTAAACTAGAGCTTTTTGTTCTTTAGTCTTATATTCCTAGTAGATAGCTTGACTAGCTCGCCTTACTTAAACAGCTTAGACTAGTGCTATTAGTCGTAGTATTTTGCTTATTGTTCCTAGCTTTAGAGTAGATACTCCTAGAGTTACTATCTTAGTTTAGTAAGACGTAAGATTTGATCATATACTACTAGTGCCTCCTCCTTAGTAGTACTGTCCTTAGAGCTAATATTAACTCATAATTCAGGGTCGTAACTATATAAGGCTCTAAAGAGAGTCATCTTAGTACTAGAGTTACGACTATTATTATAGACAAATTCGATACTAGGTAATAGCTTGACCTAGTTCATTTGTTCAAGGTTAGTATAGGCTTATAGGTAGTTTTTAAGGATATGATTTAAGATCTCGGTCTAGCTATCTATCTAAGAGTAAAAAGCTATACTAAGCCTCTACTTAATTAAGGAATAAGTACAAACTTTGGCCTAGAACTTAGAGATGATTCTAGTATCTTAGTCAAATACTATTCCTCTTAGAGATCTATATTATAGCTCTATATTCTTGTAGAATAAGGCTACAAATTCAGGAGCTATAATATTAGTTATAGTAAGAATAAACTTAGCTATTTTAGTATAGTAGTTAACTATTACTAGTATAGTGTTATATTCTTGAGTCTCTATATAAGAACTTAGTAATTAGGTAATAAAGTCTAGAGAGACTTTCTACTAAGGGCCTAGTAGTACTAGTAGTAGTTATAATTTACTATGGGGCTTATACTTAGGTATAGTAATATTTTAATAGGTTTGACAAGTTACTATGTACTTATACACGTTAATAACTAAGCCTAGCTAGTAGAACTTACGTTCTAATAATTCTTTTGTTTTTTCGATACTCTAGTACCAAGTAAGCTAGTTATTATAATATAGGTATAGTAGCTCCTAAATTAAGACTCTTTGAGTAGAGACTATAACCCTTCTATAATATTATAGAAGACCCTCTAGGTCTAATTCATAGTCGTTATAAGCTATGTCTATACCTAGCTCTTTTTTAAGTCACTGATATAAGAGGTCACTCCCCTATAGCTCACATATCATAGCTAGTAAATTAGTTACTATCTTATTACCTAAGGGGTTCTTATCTTAAATAGTCTTTCTAGCCTCTTGCCTAGTAACTACTTACTGTCTTATAAGCTCTATAAGGTAATTAGTCTTACTATCCTCTACTCTAGACAACGTACCAAGTACTTAGATAGTTATAATAAGGGTCTATAGACTAATAATATCTCGCTTTAAGACAGTAATGTTGTCTTTAAAACCTGAGACCTATTAGCCCTTAGAATCTACTAAGAGACTTAAGACATTAACTCTCTAGGTTACCTTTACTATATTACATAGTACTACTTCTAGTAGTTCAGAAAGTTTAGGCCTAGTTAAATCACATAACTTAGGCTTAGTAGTATTATACTACTTAAATTTAGGAATTACCCTAACTATTTTATATAACTAGTACTTAGTTATATTATATAGCTTTGAACTAGGTCTAGTTATCTCTAATAGGTCAGAACTAGCCCCTACTAGCTTACTTACTAGTAAGTCTATCTAGACTAGACTAGGGATTTCCTAGGCCTAGTCTAGGAAATTAGACTATCGTAATGGCCTATTAATAAGGTTTAACGCTCTTAGTCGATATTATATAATAAAGTCATAGAGTATAAGATAGATTAGTTACTTAGCCTATCTACTATTAATTTAAGACTATTTTATAAAGCCTTATAGATTCATGTAGTCTAACTATACTTTAATAGTATGTTAGCTACTTTTAAGATAGTAGTACTAGTGTTTAAAACACTTAACTATTACTATTAATTCTTTATTAAGAGTAGAGTAGTAGACCTCTACTCCTTTAAACTGTTTGAAGAAGAATACTAGTAGATGCTACTACTTAGTATCCTCTTATAGTTAAGAGAGAATACCCCTTATAATAGTATCTAAGGTATTGGCTTCTAAGTGTATTAGTAACTTAGGGTTATAGTATCAAAGGAGTAGTATGGTCTAAAAAGCACTAAGTAAGGCTAAGAAAGCCTAGTATTAAGGCTTTATCTAGTCTTTCTTGAAGTTACTAATTTTATGGCCATTTTGACTACCTTTAAGTAGTGAGGTTAGAGACTTAGTAATGGCTAAATAGCCCTTAATAAAACGCTAATAGAAGTTATAAAATCCTAAGAATACTTATAGATCTCTATAGCTTTTAGAAGGATAGTTCTCCTATTCTTTAATTATCTATATTTATTAGAGATCTATTTGTATTCTATAAGTACTAATAATAAACCTAAGGAACTCGATTTCCTATTAGTAGAATTAATATTTTAAGAGCTTAGTATATAATTTAACTTCTCTTAGCTATTTATACAGTTGTTATAGGTGTGTATTATACTCTTCTTTAAACTTAGAGAAGACTAAAATATTATCTAAATAGATAATATAAAAGTCATTAACTAATCTATAAAGTACCTAGTTAATATAAGCCTAGAATATAACTAGTATATTTATAAGGCCTATAAGTACTATTATAAATTCATAGTAGTTATATTAGGTTTAGAATACTGTTTTCTACTTATTTCCTACTTTGATACATAGTTAGTAATAGATATCCTTAAGGTCAATTTTACTAAAATACTAAGAGCTTATAACTTGATCTATAATTTTAATAATAAGTAGTAATAGATACTAGTTTTTAACTATAATAGTATTTAGGTCTTAGTAGTTAATATATAAGTATAGGCTTTTATCCTTCTTTAGTATAAAGAGAATAGGTATACTTATAAGGCTTTTTGACTCTTAGATAAATCTCTTAGTTAAGTTCTTCTCTAAGAACTCTTAGAGAGTAATTAGCTCTATTTGTAATAGTAGATAAATAGGACTATAAGAGAGCTCTTTACTAGAGAGTAAATTAATAACTAGGTTAATACTCTAGTATAGAGCTAACTTCTTAGTAGTAGTTTCTAAGAAGACATCTAAGAAGTCTCTTAGGCTTTAAGAAAGCTTTCTAATAAGCTCTCTTTAGGAGGTAATCAAGTAATTAACCTCTATTAGGACATATACTTTTACGCCTTTAATATACTTTTAAAAGTACTTATATGATTTGATCTAGATATTAGTTTTATTAAATTTATACTATTACTAGTAAGACTTATAATCTATTAGGATTTTGAACTTAGTAAGGGCCATTATTCTAAGTAGTATTTAAGAGTCTCTTATATCCTAGTTAATAGTAATATATAGTCATAGAGTAGTCTACTAGACTCTATAATAGTCTATAAACTCTAGTTAAAGATTATATACTCTATAGGTATATAGGTCTTATTAGTTAATAGCTTATAGAATAAGTAGTTCTTAATTCTAATAAGGCTTTAGGTAGAGCTATTATATAAGCTAGATATCGACTAAATCGACTTTTATATACGTGTTAATTCCTACTTAGATAGGAATAGCTTATAATAGAGGTAAAACAATACTATGAGTAGTTATAGCTTTAGTGACCTATATAGGCTTTATAGGCTCTCTATTAAGGTCCTAAGAGAGCTACTCTAGTTTAAAGAATCATTAGAGTCTATAGACTTATCTAAGGTCTTAGGTGTCTCTAAGCTTAATCTAGAAGGCTAGGTACTAGTATCTAGTGACTAATTATAGTCTTGTTATATAGATTAGATCTTAGTCTTCTTAGGCTCCTTATAGTCTAAGTAACTAGTAGTATAATAGCCTAGCTTATTATACTAATAGTATATAAGTTCCTTTTTAGACTAGTTAGTAGATAGTTAATTCCTAAGTAGGTCTTTGTTTTAATTATCTCTAGAATAGTACTCTTAGTAATACTAGTCCTTATAATCTCTCTTAGAGCTAATATAAGAGTACTTTAGAGGTGTATCTAGTTTGTCTATATCTATAAAGTGTCTTTTTCTTTTAGATTTATATAGGCCTTCTTATACTTACTAAGTAACTACTATACACTTAGCTCTTATCTCTAGTATACTAATATTTAACACTCTAAATTACTTCTTAAGCTCCTTAGTAAGCTTTGAATAAAATGTTATAATCAAGATAGTCTTAGACTATTATAGTAGGTCTTACTTAATAGTAGCTAAGTAGATATTAAATTGTATAGGTAACTTGCTTAGTAACTATTATACCTCGTTTAATTAATTATATAGAGTAGTAGTAGCGTTTTGTCTATATTAAACGTTAGTCCTAGTCTAATAGAGAAATGTAGACTACTTCTAGATACCTCTCTCCTATTTATTATAAGTATACTATAAGGACTTTAGACTAGAGTTAAGGTAGTCAAGAGCCTTAAGGATCTTCTAGGCCTTAGTCTAGTATATATAGAGATCTCCTTTAAAGATGTGTTCGATATTACGTTTCTAGTCTCTCTATTCTCTAAGGCTTAAGTTAGTTTTAAGGGTATATGTAGGTATAACCTTGATCCTCTTAGAATAGTACTAATGCCTATAATAGTGTAGTGTAGAAGCGTCTAGTAAATTAGAATCTAAGTCAAGCTTAATAGATAGGCATATAGTAGAGTAACGACTAAAGGCACTTAGATAATTCATAGGCGATTTGTAGGCCTAGTACTTATAGTAGTTGTTGTCTTAGAGGTCTACTATAGTCCTCTAACGCTTTTGATCCTCTAGGCTCCTTAATCAGTCTTCTAATTTGACTATATCCTCTAAGGCCTTGATTTACGTATTAAGCTCCTTGATTTCCTAAGGAGTAAGGATCTTGCCCTTATTCTAAAGTCTAGTGATGTCAGTGATAGTAGTGATCTTATGACTACTAAGAGTATTACTAGAGGTCCTAGATTCTACTATATTATAATTAGTCCTATAGAGTAAAAGCTTAAGAATTGTAATAGATAGGTGACTCTTAGATAGCTTAGAGAAGTAACAGTAAGAGGAATTACAATATAATAACGTAGCTTATAGTAGTATAAGTAGAAATATATAGAGGATAAAATGTATATAGGTATAAGTAGTCGTATAGTGAGTGTAAAGAGACTTAAGCTTGCCCTCTATAAGAGAGTTAGGTCTCTTCTTTTATCCTTTATCCTTATTACTAGTCCTATAGCTCTAGAACCTATACTTAGAGTCATTAATAAGCTAGACTTTTAGGGCTTCTAAAAGTAGTTAGATATTTAGAGTCTTTGAAGGCCTTAACAACTTAATATATACTCGTAGCGTTTAGTATCTCTATAGCTTTGACTTAGATACTTAGAGGCTAGATACTAGATACTTAGATACCTAGATACTTCTTAGTGTTTAGATACTTCCTAGTGTTTAGATACTTCTTAGTGTTCAGATACTTCCTAGCGTTTAGATACTTCTAAATCGGGCTTAGGAACCCTAATTGTCACGTGACTCTATACTGTGACAGTTCTAGCTATTACAAATTATTATCTTTATCTATATAGTAGAATATATAAATTATATATATCTTAACTTAAAAGATAAAGATAAGAGAATTATAGTATTTTAATTAATCTTCTTTAAAGAAGAGTATAATATAAGTTATCTTAAGACTAAGAATCTATCTTACTTTTAAGAGTTTTCTAGACTTCTTTCTCTTAAACTTAAGTTTAATTAAAATTAGTATAGTCTTTAGTAATACTATTAACTTTAGTTATCTTAATTCTCTTAAAAACTCATTTAATAACTACTTAAAGAATATATAACTTATTAAGTCTATTTATAATCTTATTAATATCCTAATTTATTATTTAAGTAAATAAAAGGTTAGTAACTATCTCTTTATCTAGTAGCTAAAAGCTATACTAGTAAGAGAGGCCTATATAATAAGAAAACTATAGGATTTATACACCTTATATAATAAATTACTAGTTAATTAATATTATTTAAATGAAAGTACACTTAGTAGTGCCCTTCTATATATATAACTACATTATAAAATACATAACCTTCTATAGAGCGTTTTAACTACCTTAGATCCTTATTATCTAAGACCTTCTTATATTAGGATTTATATAGGTACTATATACAAATGTTCTGTTTACTTAGTTTTACTTAATAATAAAGGTACTTAAGGTTAGGGTTAAATACTCTCTTACTACCTAATTAAACCTATAAAGCTTATAGCTTTGCCCTTTTAGAGTACTTAAAAAGCTTATAATATAGCTTTGTATAGAACTGTAAGTAGCTTAAAGGACACCTTTCTTGTTGTATTATATGTAATTAATGTAACCTATATGTATTTACGTAGACTACATTAATCAACTAATAAAACAAGGGCTACTAGTTCCTTTAAGTCACTCTATATGTCTTGTACGACTCTCTGAATTGATTTACAAGGTCTATACCGCCTATGTAGTAGTTATAGTCGTTAATAAAACAGGGAATAGAGAGCTCTTTTGTTAGGTCATTGTTAAATACCTAATGTACGATTTGTCTATTCGTTAACGTCTTTATAAGACGCTTCTTAACTCTATCCCTAAAGTCTATCGTATTATTAATAGTATAGACATTACTTAGGGCTAGGACAACGTTATTATCCTACTAAGCTAGGCATAGTATATCACTGACTACCTAGACAAGTAGGGGATTCTATAAGAGCTTTTTAAAGAATCACTCCTTAAGCTCTTTTAACCTATTAGAGAACTCCTTATATAGCTGTATAGTACCTATTACGTTGAATTTATAGGCTTGTAACTCCTTAAATAAAGGTATAGACGTAAAGTAATTATCTATATATATTATAACCTACTAGTATAGAAGGGAGAGGACTAGACTTCATATAAGGCACCTAGTATTCGTTAAATCTAGTCATAGGACCATTTCTTATAATCCCTTCTCTTTTAAGCTCTATATAAAGTTATAAAGGTACTTATAGTCTATGATTCTATATATTTTATACCTTGTAAAATAGGTTTATCTAGTATTTTATATATATACTAAGACCTAGGTAAATTAGTAAGGTAAGGCAAAAGGGAGAGATCTAAGTACTTATTAAAACACTATACTATAAGCTCGTTAATACTAACTTCTAACAAAAGAGAATAGTATTACTAAAAGGAGGCTTAGAGACTAGAGGCTAGAGGTTTAAGCTTATACTACTATATCTTATTTAAAGGTAAATTATACCCTTTTTGTACATTACTTTTAGTATAAGAGATATAGTAATATCGTTTGATTTACTCAAAGTGACGTTATGAAATATACTTTGTAATTGTATGTACTAGACCCTTATTTAGGTCTATATTCTAATTATGATAGTTTGGTGATCTATCACGTGTTTAGGCTCCTAGTGTTCGATTACATGTTTTGACGCCACTGTTTCAGAGTATAAGATATAGAGGGCATCTTCTATATCTAGCTTCTTACCTCCTTATCTATTGTTCTAAGGAATAGAGAGTACTGTCTTGATCTGTTAGCTTGAAGTGCCCTATCTATTATACTAATATAAAGGAATGTTAGGCTTCTTGTATACGCCTATATATATAATAACGCCAATAAACACGTATAGCTCCTCTATAAGTAGCTTAGTCTACTCTTGTTATCCCTCTTCTACTACATTTATCTACTGTATATTAACATATTGATTCGTGTTTGTAATAATAAGAGAAAATAGGTCAGGAGTAAAGAATAGGGTAAAGTAGTCGTATAGGTATACTTCTAGAGAGAAGGTAGGAGGTAAGAGGGCTTGTATAGGTCGTTTTTGTTTAGGTTGAAATAGTATATATATAATATCTTTAATTAGACTGAATTCTGTAATAATCTTATCAAGTGTTCGTGCCTTTGTAAGTGCCTTTATACTTTCGAGAGTGCTTTTAAGGGTGTTTTTGAGGGTACTTTTGAGAATGTTTTTGAGAGTGCTTTCGAGGGTGCTTTTGAGGGTGTTTTTAAGGGTACTTTCGAGGATGTTTTTGAGAGTGCTTTTGAGAGTGCTTTTGAGGGTACTATGAAGGGCATTTGATCGTCAATTAGATCAATTGTTATATAAGCTATTAAGATACACGTATTTGTCCTAGTTACAATTTACTAGAATTAGACTAAAATACTCTAATTAGGATTTGTTCTTACATAATATAGGTCAACTTAATGAAAGGACAAATCAAACAAGAGGTTTATATAAGAGTATAAGAGGGTCTCTACTAGTATAACTTTTAACTACTAGATAAAGGGATAACTTATATTAAGAGAAGTATTAAAGGACTAAAAGCCTTATTTATAAGTATACTACTAGTAATATAGTTTAGATCTAGACTCTTAAAACTAGTAAGTAATTCTCTTATTCTTTACTCTTAGATAAGCTTATTTATATCTCTTAGTACTATATAGTTATTCTTTATATTTATATAGATTTCTTTAAAGGATTTTATATTATTTAGATTAAATTTAACTTCTTTTATAATAAACCTTATAGTCTTAATTTTAAGGTTCTAAGATAATATATATAAAAACTTAAAAGTAAAGGCCTTTTTAATAATATTATTACTTTCTTTATATTTAGTCTTAATTTTATAGAATCCTTTATAATAGTTATAGATTTATACTTAAGTAATATATTTACTCTTTACTTAAGATTTAAAGTTTTTAATATACTTCTTAAAGTAACTAATAATATATAAGAACTAGTCTAAGTTAGTATAATAATACTCTTTAAGACCTTTTAAAAGTCCTTTTAACTAGTAGAGTCTTTATACTCTAATAGTTACTTAATATTCTTCTTAAAACACTTAATTATATACTCTATTATATACTTCTTCTTCTTCTTATTATTATTAATTCTATAGTCCTTAAAACACTTATTTAAGGCCTTAAGAAAGATAGTAATTTCTATCTCTTTAAAATAAAGACTATTATATCCTTTAAGAACTAATATTAAGTAATTAAAAACTATTTTAAAATTAAGTATATAAAAGAAGAGTTTAAAATAAAGTCTTAAGTTATTATATTACTTAATTATATAATAGAAATAAAAGTCTAATAATTTAAAATCAATAGTTTAAAAATTCAAAGTTTAAAATCTAAGTTTATATATAAATCTAATAAAACTTATATATAAATCTATAGAAATTTACTTAAATAATCTACTTATTAAAACTAATTACTTAGATAATCTACTTTATTTTTAAAAATTACTTAAATAAGATTTACTACTAATTTATTATTAATATAGTCTAGTAGATTATTTTAAAAAGAAAATAATTATTAAAATAATTTACTTTTTAAAGTTTTCTAAATATAAATTATTTTAATAATTTTAAGTTATTAGAATAATTTACTCTAAAATATAAAGATATTTAACTTAAGAGAATTTAATTAAACCTTATTAAAAGGACTAGATTACCTTAATTTAACTAATTAGAGAATATAATTATAATAAACTACCTTAATAAATCAAATAAAAAAATAAGTATAAAATATAAAAATAAAGTTATTTAAGTAGAGCTCTCTTTTATATAACTTCTTAATTATTAGTCTTTCTCTTAGTCTTTCTACTAATTATTCTATTAAGTTTAACTTTATATATACTACTCCTTTAATATTATAGTGTTTTTATTTAAAATATTTAATTCTATTAATAAGACTTACTTTTACTTCTAACTTAATATAATAGATAAATAACTCTTAGGTGATTTAGAGAAGTAATAGTAAGAGGAATTATAATATAGTAATATAACTTATAATAGTATAAGTAGAAATATATAGAGAATAAAATATATATAAGTATAAGTAATTATATAATAAGTATAAAAAGACTTAAACTTACTCTTTATAAGAGAATTAAGTCCTTTCTTTTATCCTTTATTCTTATTATTAGTCTTATAACTCTAGAACTTATATTTAGAGTTATTAATAAGTTAGACTTTTAAGACTTCTAAAAGTAGTCTAATACTTAGAGTTTCTAAAGGCTTTAATAACTTAATATATACTTATAGTATTTAATATTTCTATAACTTTAACTTAAATACTTAAATATTAAATACTTAAATACTTAGATACTATAGTAGGGTTTTGTAGTCATATAGCTCATATCACGTAGTTCATAGACATGTAATATGCCACTACTATAAATATTACGACGATATACTCTTTATTCTTTAGGTAGTTTACACTCTAATTTAGTTATTACTTATATTTATAAGTAGGTTCTACTATTCCTATTATATTAGTGACTATTATAAGGACGATTAAAGGCTTAAAGAGTTACTATATTTCTTAGATTTATAGTTAAGTCAATCGTCACTATTACTATTACTATTACTGTCACTATTACTATTACTATCGTTATTACAATTATGATCACTATTGTTATACGAGTACTTCTCTTCTTTACTTATAATACCCTTCCTTTGAGCCCAGCTTAGAACGCGATACTACGATACCTTCCTCTAGAACGAGTGAACGATCTACGATCATATAAGAATACACGATTTTGAAGATATAATATAGTAGTTAGAATAGGGCTATATATACATCCTTTGATTAATTTAGGAGTAGGAGGTATAATACTAGGATATAGCCAAAGGGACACTAGAGTTCCTAGCTTCTAACTACTTATAAATATGAATACAACATGTAGGTTACGTAGTGGTACTAGATGTACATGTAGTTAGCCTATGTCAAAAGAGCTAGGTTGATATACTACTGGCTTAAATATCATGACGATATATTCTTTATTCTTTAGGTAGTTCATACTCTAATTCAGTTATTACTTATATTTATAGTCAAGTGCTTTTACTATCCCTTCTACAATAGTGATTATTGTAAGGACGATTAAAGGCTCAAAGAGTCGTTATATTTCATGATTTGTAGTCAAGTCAATCGTCGTCATTACTATCACTATTGCTATCGCTATCACTATCGCCATCGTGATCACGATCACTATTACTATACGAGTACTTCCCTTCAATTACGACCTTACCTACGATATGATACTCTTTGAGCCTTGCTCAAGAACACAATATACCTCCTGAGTACACGAGTACACTGAAGACAATACCCTACAAGAGAGTCCTAGTCAAGTGATTGATTGATTAATTGAGGACAAATCGACATAGCTAGAGTACCTAACAATACTAGACGTAGTAGCCTAAGAGGCTAACAGGACAGAGAGGAAGCTTATGATTCTAGGTTACATACTAGTTAGCTTAGTTAGGACATAGATTAAAGGACTGTTTTGGTTGTATTAGGTTGTGTTTTAGATGTATTTCTATTCTTGTACTTAGAGGTCGAGCACCTATTAGAGTAGGACGAATGTAGTAGGGTTTCGTAGTTATATGGCTCGTATCACGTAGTTCGTAGACACGTGATATGCTACTACTATAAATATCATAACGATATACTCTTTATTCTTTAGGTAGTTTATACTCTAATTTAGTCGTTACCTACATTTATAAGTAGGTTCTACTATTCCTATTATATTAGTAACTATTATAAGGACAATTAAAGGCTTAAAGAGTCACTATATTTCTTAGATTTATAGTCAAGTTAATCATCGCTATCACTATTACTATTACTATCACTATTACTATTACTATCACTATTACTATTACTATCACTATTACTATTACTATCACTATTACTATCACTATCGTTATTATAATCATAATTACTATCACTATGTAAGTACTTCTCTTCTTTACCTATAATACCCTTTCTTTAAGCCTAGCTTAGAATATAATACTACGATACTTTCTTCTAGAACAAGTGAACGATCTACGACTATATAAGAATACACGATTTTGAAGATATAATACAGTAGCTAGAATAGGGTTACATATATATCCTTTGATTGATTTAGGAGTAAGAGGTATAATACTAGGATATAGTCAAAGGGATACTAGAGTTCCTAGCTTCTAACTACTTATAAATATGAATATAACATGTAGGTTATATAGTAGTACTAGATATATGTGTAGTTAGCCTATATTAGAAGAGCTAGGTTATGTTTTAGATATGTTTCTATTCTTGTACTTAGAGGTCAAGTACCTATTAGAGTAAGACGAATATAGTAGAGTTTTATAGTCATATAGTCACTTGTATTACGTGGTTCATAGACACGTAATATACTACTAGCTTAAATATCACAATAATATATTCTTTATTCTTTAGGTAGTTTATACTCTAATTCAGTTATTACCTACATTTGTAGGTAGGTTCTACTATTCTTATTATATTAGTAACTATTATAAAGAACCTTTCTTATAGTTAAGTGAAGCTATTTACACTCTTAAGTAAGGGATATTTACTCTATTTACTTTGGTTCTAGGTTTTGATATTCTTTAGTAGTGTATTTTTAGAGTAAACTATACGTTTTAGGTATTACTATACTTTAGGTTAGAATTATTATTAATTAGAAGAGAGGAGATATAGTTTGTCTTAGCTAAATAGAGGTTTATTATGATCGAGTAACATATAATAACATTTTAGGTATAGATTAGAGTGTCTTCTATTATAACTAGTAAGTCATAGATTATAGCCTATATAATAAGAAGAAAGGATTAGATAAGAATAGGTTTAAAAAGGAGTAAAAAGTGTTATTATAACGAATAGAAAGAAGTTAGAGAGCTTAGGAGTTACGCTTTAATAATACTTTGTATTATAGTTCTCTTAACTCTTTATATTATTATAGAACTAATACTTAGAGGAGTTTTAGCCTTAGGAAAGAGATACTTAGGACCTGACTTTAGGCCTTATTAGAGTACCCTAGGACAAAGCTATAAGGTCTTTAGGGGCTATTCTAAGAGAAAGTATTACTACATAGAGTTTGAGACTATTAGAGTTATTGTCTTAAGAGGACAAGTAGAACAAAACCGAGATATAATAGAGTAGGATTAAAGGATTTAAAGGCCCTATAAGAGATAACTATAAAGAAGGTTAAAAGAAGAGAGTCTTACTTAAGAAAAAGTAAAGGAGAGTAATAAAAAACAAAAGGAAGAGAATAATAAGTAATAAGAATAGTAATAGTAATAATAAGAACAATAGAGAGAATATTACTAGAAATGATAATAGTAATATATAAGTACTATTATTATTTGTTTATAAGTCTAGAGAATATATAATAGCTCTTTATTAAGAAGAAGAATACCTACTAATAACTAGTTAAAGCCTATATTAGTACTACCTATACTTAAAAGATCTCTTTTAATAACTTTAAGTACTCCTTAAAGTAGTTCTTTAAAAGAATAAGAATAGTCTTAACTAGAGAACTAGTCTATTTTAATAGAAGTATAATAATTAGATCTATTTACATCAAGTACTCTATTAGTCGAAATACTACTAGTTAATCCTAATACTTTAACTAACTCTACTAGTAATATTAATATACTACGAGTAGTTATTCTAATACTTACCTCTACTAAGCTTATTTTTAATAGTAAAGAGATAATATACTAGGTTAATAAAATCCTAGCCTTCTTTAAGAACTAAGACTATTCTAGAATAGACTAGTATAAATGTATTCTCTAATACATTAATATTATTGTCGGTATGTTCCCTTGTCACGTGTAGAGTAAGGGGCTAGGTTCTCCTATTCTCTAGGCCCCTTTAGGCCTAGGTGTATTAACACTTACTATATAAGCACTTCTCTCTCTGTATCTAGCTTATTATACATGAATATATGAATGAACAGTAGTCACTACGGTTTTATATCGAACCTTTAGTGATCACCCCGTGGTTAAACCAACACTGATTAGTAGTTGGTTCTAATAGTCTTTATTATTAGGATTGACTATAGAGTAGCAAGGTCTTGTCTACGAGGATAGTAACAGCGTTTCTGTGAACGTGGCAAATCCAGAACCTAGAGTGCTATTGACCCTCTCCTACTATGAACGTGGCAAATCTAGTACCCTCATCATTACTATAAACGTGACAAATCTAGTACTTTTCTTCTATCTGATCCTCTTTAGAGCACTTTACTATGTTTCTACACCTTAACGACTTTAAGTACTCTATGACGACTTGAGTGATAATGGCAGACTAGTAGAACACTGCAAACACTACAAACACTACTCTAGGAACACAATAGTAAATACTCACAGCTCTACGAACCTTTGACGACGACACTGAA
>WNGE01006057.1_pt1 | contig 21689 bp, 17 predicted proteins | sample 5400651 | NCBI WGS metagenome assembly WNGE01 (sample SAMN13153370, study PRJNA577476) | soil metagenome | isolation source: 60 cm soil or saprolite under grassland replicate 2 | place: USA:California | collected 2016-06-15 | reverse complement strand
CAGCGCTCTTACGTATGGCTCGTCCGCAGCAACGGATTGCGTCCCCACCGAGCCGCGCGCGCTCTTTGTCTCAGCATCGCGCATCATGCACCGCAGCATGTGAAACAACCAGGTGCCACGGCCATAGCTGATGGCTTCGTATCCAGCGGGGAAATGTGACGACGACAGCCGGGTTCCCAACGTGACGGGACCGGCGTCCATCAGCGGATCACCCTGTTTGTTTTTTGACAGCAGTTCCTCGCGATACTTCTGCATCGCGGTGCGGAACTGGACCGGATCCTGCGATTCCAGCAACATCATCGAGCTGTAATTCGCCAGCCCCTCCACGAGCCACTGGTCGCGGTACCCACTCCAGGTGACCAAATCGCCCCACCATTGGTGCGCGGTTTCATGGGCGATGACCTGAGCGCTGAGGATCTTTTCGACCGGACTCAGGTGGAGATCGGATTTCTGCTTCGGAGTAAGGAATGAAAAGCTGGAAAGAAAAATCAGAGCTGGCCAGCCCTGGCTTAGATCTCCAGGCATTTGCGTCAGGGCAAGGGTGCCGTAGGGATAAGGTCCGAAGCGGCGAGAGAAGAAATCAATCGCGTGCGCCGATGCTTCGGCTACGCTCTGTGCGTTCCGCGCAGGCGAGGGTGCTGGTGTTGAGACGATTACTGGCTCGGACTTTGGCCGTAAGCCTGAGGGAATCACAGGCCCTGGCACTTCTGCTATTTCCGTCCCCTTGGGAAATGATCTCTCTACCCCGGATGCGGCATAGGTTTCTACCTTCACATCTCCGATCTGTGTCTCGACGCGCGAATACTTGCCGAGATTGAAGCCTGCCAGCGGAATGGGCCGCTCTGAAACCCAGCGGCTTATCTGTTGTCCAGCGATCTGATCGGCGCTCTTGGAGGAACCGGGATCAGTCCGCTTGCCAGTGGCCACCAGAACCCAATCCGCCGGATACCGGAATTCCAGATCGTAATTAGACATTCCCAACCCCCGATTCGGATACCAAGTGCCTCGCGCTCCGACATAGAGCAATCCTCCACCTGCCTCGGAGAGAACATCGCCACCATAGACGAAGTGCAATTTGATCTTTTGTCCCACCCTAAGCGCCTCAGGGAAAACCACGGCGACAAGATCGTTTCCACGACGGGCGAGCTGCGTTCCCTCGATGGCCTGATTATGTATGTACTCGACCGGTTGTCCATCAGCCTCGACGTTTTTGATCTGCAGAAAGCGCGAGAGCTCAAACAGCAACGCTCGCTCACCAGCCCGTTTAACTTCTATTTCCAATGCGGCATCTCCGTTTAGCTGCGTGGGGGGATTCACCTGTGCTTGGATCTTGTATTGAGAAATCGCAACGCTCTGTGATTTCGTCTCTTCGCCGATGATCCCGGACAAGTCTTCGGTTCGCCTCGCGGAGCTTTTGAGTGCGAATGAGGTCCACACATCGTAGTAGTTCACACCGCCGACGCTCTTCAATTGGCCGGCCCAGACTTGCTCGGCGGCGCCGCTGTCATAGTAAAGATCAAACATGCCCAGCTTGCGACCTTGTGCCCGTACGTGCAGCATGCGATCGGGATTTTCGGGCTCCGGAATTGGTTCGACCACATTGGACGTTGGTAGCAATCTGCTGAAGCTTAAGAGCAGCCGCAGAGCATCCGTCTGGGCGAGATTGCGCGCGGTTTCGTTCCTTTGGCTCACGAACTCCTGAGGATCCTCGGCGGGAATCAGCGCCGGTTGCAACCGAGTGAAAGTATCGTCATTAAAACGGAAGTATGCGGTGACAAATCTCTCTTCCAGGATGGCTGCTCCAGTGAACAGAGCCATTGAGGCCCGTTCCACCTGATCCGGCGGTACCACCAGCACTTCTCCATCACCTTCAAAGAACGCCCCAGTCACCCTCCCCATAACGTCTTCAGTGAAAGCGATGGTTCCATCGTCTAAAGTGATGTGAAAGGCGCCACGATCAAACGAAATATCGCGCGCCTTGTACACGCGGGATTTCTCCAGCCCAACGCTGCGCAATTGCAGATATAAAGTCTCAGCCGCACGATTACTCTGCGGGCTTGACTGAGCAGGCTGCGCCCAGCATCCGCAGACCAAAGCAGTGGCCAAAAGCCAGACCACGATGAGCCAACCAAAGCTCTCCTTGATTACTTTTGTCACGTAGGCCGTCGCTACCCCCATTGCTAGAATGCGTCCTAGTGCGGGCACGTGTCATCATCTCACTATCGGTTGGCTTCTCGCTTCTCGCGGTTGTCACGCCCGCCGAAGTCATTCATCTCAAGAATGGCCGTACCATCTGGGCGGATCATGTTCACGAGAACGGCGCCCATCTCGAATACGATATCGGCGACAACAATTACGCCATTCCTAAGTCTTCAGTTGAAAGAATCGAGGCGGGAGGAATTGCGCCGCCGTATGCTTCATCGGATGCAAATGCCAAAGACTTGGAAGATCTACCGACGCTTGCTCCAGTACATAATTTTGGCAACCAACTGGAGTTGATTGCCAAGATTATTCGTGATGGTCGCGTGGATCCTGACGCGTTGGCTGTTCTAGATCAACAGAGCGATAGCGACACCAGCGCGGCGGGATACTTCATCGCCGGCAAGCACGAATTTGAAACTGAAAACTTCAGCAAGGCGCGAACGTATCTGCAAGAGGCGTTACGGTTCAACTCGCAGAATCCTGCAATTCTCAATTACTATGCGGCGACTCTGGTTCGCTCTGGGAAGGCTGCTGAGGCGTTGCCCTACGCTGAACGTGCCGTCCGCCTGGCGCCTGATTCCCCCGACACACTCACGGTTCTTGGATATGCGCAATTCGCCTCCGATCATAGCCGCGACGCCATCCGTAGCTGGAGGCGCTCTCTTTCACTTCGGCCCGATCCTGTCGTGCAAAAACTTCTGGCAAAAGCGGAGCGTGAAACTCGAGCTGAAGCAGATTTTTCCGAGCGCGAGAGCAGCCACTTCACCCTGCGATATGAAGGCAAGCAGAGTTCGGACGAGCTGAGGCGGCAACTCGTCGCTACTCTCGAAGCAGAGTACGACGACCTGGTGCGCACTCTAGGCGTTTCGCCCCGCAGCAGCATTCCCGTCGTGCTTTATACGGGACAGGCCTTCTTCGATGTGACCCAGGCACCGTCCTGGAGCAGCGCCGTCAACGATGGTAAGTTGCGCATCCCAATCGAGGGAATGACGTCGGTCACGCCGGAGCTGGCGCGGGTCCTCAAGCATGAGCTGGCACACTCATTTGTTACCCAGATCTCAAACGGGCGTTGCCCGCAATGGCTGCAAGAAGGTATTGCGCAGAGTGTAGAACCGAAGTCGCTCGCTCATGGGTCGGCTCTGGCACGAATGTTTGCCTCCGATCACGAAATTCCGTTCAATGCTCTCGAGCGAAGCTTTATGCAGTTTTCTACGATTCAGGCCGCCATTGCCTACGACGAATCTCTCGCCGCTGTGCAATACATCAATGAAACATACGGGATGAGCGACATCCAACGCGTTCTGGAACGCCTGGCGCAAGGCAGCTCCACCGAGGCAGCGTTGCGCGCAGTCGTTCATTCCGACTACGCACAATTGCAAACGGAAGTCGGCAAATACCTAGCCGACAAATACGGACAGTAGATTTTATTTGTGAAATTACTCGATCTGCACTAGTTCACCAGCGCGGGAGGCGACTGCCGCGGTCGCCGGATGCTGTGGCGCGCGCCACGAATCAAAAATCGAAACCTGATGAACGCAGGAAACCGTGCAATGGGGTGCGCAGGCTTTTTCTGTGAGGTACTCGCGACGGATATCGGCAATCGTGTACTGCTCCAGCGGAATCGCGGGATAGCCGCGCTGCTGCGAGCAGTAGTGCACCAGTCCGTCTTCGCAAATATACAGATATCTGGCGCCGGCCCGGCAACGCCACTGGTTCGGGCGCCCTAGTGCAATGTTGTCTTGAAATGAGTTCACCCGCGTGAAGCTGCGTTTTTCGAGCGATTTCATTTCGTGGTAAACGCGCCGCTCTTCTTCACCGAGGGGCTGTAATTGTCCCTCGCCATCGTGAATGATCCCCACGGTCGAGCTGAAGCCAAGCTCGATGGCGCGCTTGCCAATTGTCAACGCGTCCTGCGGATTCCGTACTCCTCCGCCCACGACGGAATTGATGTTCACGTGAAAATCGGCGTACTCGGCGAGAAGCTGGAGTTTTTTGTCGAGAACCTTGAGGCTTTTTTTCGATACATCATCCGGAGTGACGTTATCAATTGAAATTTGCAGCCATTCGAGGCCTGCCCGGTTCAGCCGCTCGATGCGATCGCCGGTGAGCAAGTACCCGTTGGTGATCAGCCCTGCGATGATGCCGTGTCGGCGAATGCGGCGGATGATGTCATCCAGCTCGGGATGCAGCAGCGGCTCGCCGCCGCTAATCGTAACAACCGAGGTGCCCAGCTCGGCGAGTTTATCCACCCGCCGGAACATAGTCTCGACTGGCACCGGCTTCGAAAAATCATCGAACTCGTTGCAATATTTGCAGGCGAGATTGCAGCGCCGCACCGGAATGATGTGCGCCAGAAGCGGATGGTCTGTCCCCAGGAAGGCGCGCACGACCATGCGCACTCCTCGCAGATTCCGTTGGAGAGCTCGGAAACGACGCCGTAGCATAGTTGAATGGGAAGCCATGCCTTAGTGTTACTTTCAATTAAAGCACAGATGGATAGCAAATTTGTGGTTGCAGCATTGTCTGGTCGATTTCATAGCGTGAATGGTAATGATTGCCGACGAGAAGCATCACGCTGGAAAATTAAGCGACCACGCGTGGACAGCCGCCCTGGGCCGCTCAGCCGACGGCCCGCTCAACTAGGGATCAACTCATGCCCCGCTCTCCGCAGTGCATCCAGGGCTGTTCGACTGACCTCCTCTTTAAGCAGCACGTAATCCGTGTCGTGCGTCGAAATCGCAAAAATTGGCACTCCCTCATCCCGTAGAGGATCAATAAACGCCGCCAGTATTCCCCCCTCCGAAAAAGAAAATGGGCCTTCCAGCTTCAGACAGATCCAGCCGCCCTCGCATCCCTGTTGCGGCGGCACACTTTCCTCCGGGCACACAACCGAGAGTTCCTGATTAGTCCGGGTGATCGAAGACAGCGGACCAGTCTGGCTCCATGCAGGAATTGCCGCATTGGCAGGCAAACGGCACACCCCGAATTTTCCGTGGAGGCATCGGAATTTCAGCTTCATGATCTTCTAGCGCAGTTCTCGATGCAAAAAGGTTGTCGTACACAAACCATCGCTTAGCCACTCGTTACAGTATTTATGCCAACATCGGTAGTGAAAAGAGCGACAGCTTAAGACCGGGCCGCTGCCGCGTCAAATAAATTCAAAAAGGCCAGCTTCTTTTCTGGCGGCAAGAACGACGCCTCAAAAGAATTGCGCGCCAACTCCCGCAGATGCTCATCGCGATGCTCGCCGATTCCCCCGCAGCAACCGGTCCGCAAATTGCTCGTCAGGCAAATTTCTACTGGAATTTGACGCCGCGCCAATTCTTCGACCAGCTCAGTATCCTGCCAGGCCGTGAGCCCGTGTCCGATACGCTCAGCGCGGAGGTTTAGTGCGCCCCAAATTGATTCCGGTCCAGAGCTTTCTCCGGCATGAGCGGTAAGCCGCAATCCGTTATCCGACGCGTAAGCGTAGGCGTCACGAAAGATCTCCGGCGGCGCTTTCTGCTCGTCGCCGCCGATTCCGACGCCCACCACGTTGCGGTCGCGGTAGCGCAGAGCAAGTTCGAACACATCACGTGCCGCTTCCGGGCCAAACTGGCGCACAGCGTCAAAAATCCAGAGCACCGAAATTCCGAAGTCACGTTCTGCGCGTTCTCGTCCGCGTTCGAGCCCTTCGAAAATCGCGGAGAAATCGAGTTTGCGCCAGAGGCATACACCGACGGAGATATAGATCTCTGCGTGCAGAGTATTTTCTGCCTTTAGACTTTGCATCAGACGGTACGCGATCAGCTCGTAATCTTCGCCAGTTTGCAGATCGTCGCTAACACTCTTGAACGCCAACAGAAACCCCGGGAAGTCCTGATAACGATAGAGCTGCTCCACCTCGGTCAGCGTGGAATGCTTTCCGTGCCGTTTTCTGAGTTCAAGCAGAGTCGGAGGATTGACCGAGCCCTCAAGATGCAGGTGCAGCTCAGCCTTCGGCAGGCCGAGGATAAATGGGCTGGGCTGCGGTTCCATATCCCAGATTTTAGATTTTGCACTGCAGATTAGCGAATGGTAATCGATCGCGGTTTGATGAAATCCCTAAGCCTTTGCCTTCGCGAACTCGCTATGACGGCGGCTGTAGAAACTATAGATGCCTAGGCCAATCGCAAGCCAACCGAAGAACCGCAACCAGGTGAGAATGGGCAGTCCGGACATGAGTAACAGGCAGAAAAGCACACTGAGGAGCGGTGCTGCTATGCCTCCCGGAGCGCGGAACCCGCGACGACGATCGGGATCACGATAGCGCAGAATAATCACTCCAATCGAAACCAACACGAACGCGAAGAGAGTACCTATATTGGAAAGGTCGGCGAGCGTCCCGATATCCAATATTCCCGCCGGAACGCCCACCACGAAGCCTGCGATCCAAGTTGCCGTCGAAGGCGTGCGAAAACGGGGATGCACCCGACCGAAAAGCCGGGGCAGCAGTCCATCCCGTGACATTGCAAACCAGACCCGAGCTTGTCCCAACTGAAATACGAGGAGGGAGGAGATCATGCCCATCATTGCGCCAAATAGAACGCCGAGTCTTACCCAGTGCAATGTGGGCGATCCGGTTGCCACCGTTAGTTTTTTTAGGCTGTTCACCACTGGTGCAGCATCGTCGAGCAATGACTGCCAAGGAACCAATCCCGTCAAGACGATTGCGACAGCTACGTACAGCACGGTGCAGACTATAAGAGTAGCGATAATGCCGATGGGCAGGTCGCGTTGCGGATTCCGCGCTTCTTCGGCTGCTGTCGAAACTGAATCAAAACCGATGTAGGTGAAGAAAATGATTGAACCGCCTGTGAGAATTCCCGACCATCCCATGGGAGCAAAGGGATGCCAGTTGCCGGGATGGACATAGTGGGCGCCTGCGACCACAAAGGCCAGAATGGCGGCAATTTTTAGAATCACCATCGTATTGTTTGCCTCCGCCGATTCGCGGATGCCGCGCACTAGGATGACCGTAAGAATCATGACTACCAGGAAGGCCGGGAAGTTGAAACCAAAGTGCAATCCCGGTCCATAGAGTACGTTACCCTTCAAGTCGGTAAGCCCGGCAGGCAAGTACGCGGGAGATATCCAACGTAGAGCGGGGTGCCAACCGAACCAGTCGAGCGTGTCTACCAAATGCGCTGCGAATCCCACACTGACGGCCATGTTGCTGACGGCGTATTCCAAAATCAAATCCCATCCGATGATCCACGCGATGAGCTCGCCCATAGTGGCATAGGTATAGGTGTATGCGCTGCCAGCGATCGGAATCATAGACGCAAGTTCGGCATAGCACAGCGCAGTAAACGCGCAGACGATGGCCACCAACACAAGCGACAGGGCCAGCGCTGGACCGGCCCCAGGCCGCCCGACGGACGCTGTATGCCTGATTAGGTAATCCAATAGGGGTGCATTCAGAATTGACCTAGTATCGAATTTCTGGCCTGCAATTGCCGTCCCGATCACGGTGAAAATGCCAGAACCGATTACCGCACCGATTCCTAAGGCGGTGAGGGAGACTGGTCCTAGTGTTTTTTTTAATTTTCGTTCGGGCTCCTCGGAGTCAGAAATAAGTTTGTCGATAGATTTACAACAGAAGAGCTGATTTTCAGACGTTCGGATGCCCACGCTGTGTTTGGTTGCCGACGGCTGTGCCAAAAGCGCTCTCTCCTCTGAACCTCAATGGGCGCGACCGATTTGACGGAACGGGCGGCTCTGCAACCGCCCAACATCGCGTTACAACGCTGCCTTATCTCTTCGCTTGTCCCCTTACCAGCTTCTTCACTTTGCGCTTCTGCGAGCCGCGAGCGTACTCGCGTGGCTTCAGTGGCTTTTCCGTCTTGCGCTTCTTGCGGGCTGCGCGTTTGGATTTCTTGCGTTCTTCCCTGCTGAGTGCGGTGGTATTTGCCATGAGTGCGTTATCCAGAGTGTAATTTGGTAATTGGGAAATTTCGTAATTGAACACGAGCGAGGCCCGTAAAATTACCAAATTACCCGATTACAAAATTATTCAATGATCAAGCTCTCTCCAACTGGGCGTACTTCTCGACCAACTTTTTCAACCCGAAGCGAGGGAATTGTACCGTAATCTTAGCTTCTTCGCCTTCCCCTTCGCGCTGATAGACTGTCCCTTCACCGTATTTCGGATGCTTCACCCTCTGCCCCGGCCGGAATCCGCGCAGTCCTTTAGGCTCTTCGACCGGCAGCCTGGACATGCTGAATTTCTTCCCGCGCGAAGCAAAGAATTCTGCGATGTTGTCGATCGAGTTGTAGGTCTTGCCCGAATAAGATGCAGTCTGGCTACGCCGGTTATTGCGCCCCGCCCAGCTCACACTCTGATCTTCATCTTCATAAGCATAGTGCCCTGACTCTCTCTCTCCATGAACTGCGGTGGCCCGCGCAGGAGAGTCGCCCGCGCTCACACGAGCGCGCCTCGGTGTTCCCAAGTTCTCCATCAACTCCGCCGGCACTTCCTCGAGAAACCGCGACGGCACGCTCGCCTCCGGCAGATCAGTCCCATATCGCCGCCGGTAAACTGCGCGGGTCAAAATCAAAGCATCCATTGCGCGCGTCATGCCCACATAGCACAACCGCCGTTCTTCCTCGATATCATCCGGATGCAAAAACGTTCGCGAGTGCGGGAACAAGCCTTCCTCCAGTCCGCACAGAAATACGAGCGAGAATTCCAGTCCCTTAGCTGCATGCAGCGTCATCAGCGTGATCTGTGCCCGTTCGTCATAAGCGTCCGCGTCGCTCACCAGCGCTGCGTGATCAAGGAACTGATCCAGCGTTTCGCCTCGATCTCGCGAATCCATCGCTGCGTTCACTAATTCTCGCAGGTTCTCGACTCGCGAGTAAGCCTCAGGCGTGTCTTCTTCCTCAAGCTGCTTGATGTAGCCGGTGCGATCGATGAGGAATTTCAAAATCTGCGCCGTGTTGGCGCCTAAAATCTCGACAGTAGACCCGGCATCTTGCCGGCTGTCTGGTGCGCGTCCCGCCCGCTGCTGGGCCGGCGAGACGCCTGCGCTACCAAACTCTGCCGGATCAAATGAAATCTGGTCATCCAATTCAATTGCGGCTGGCGCCTCGCTCGGCTCTTCTTCGAGCGCTGTCTCTTCGAGTCGTTCCGTGTACGTTCCAGCCAGCATCGCCTGCCCATCTTCGATCACGGCCTTAAACGACCTCAACGCCGCCAGCGCCCGCTGCGGCAAAAGTTGTCTCCGAGTGGCCTCCCCAAGTGCTCCCCACAGTGAAGCTCCTGTCTCCAGCGCTACGCGCTCCAGGGTCTCCAGTGTGGCCTTGCCAATACCTCGCGCGGGCGTATTGATCACGCGCAACAGCGAGATTGAGTCGTCTGGGTTGTGTATGACTTTCAGGTACGAGATCATGTCCTTGATCTCGGCCCGTTCGTAAAACGAAAATCCGCCGACCACGTGGTACTTCAACTGATAGCGGCGCATGGCTTCTTCAAACAAGCGCGACTGTGAATTGGTGCGGTACAAAACTGCGGCGCGCCCGTTCTCGCCCTGATCGGCGATTTCGCGAAGATATTTTGCGACGTAGTCTGCCGCAAAAAGCGCTTCATTCTCTCCATCTGGAGCTTCGTAGTATCCGATCCTCGGCCCACCTTGGCGTGACGTCCAAAGATTCTTTCCTTTCCGCCGGACATTGTTCGCCACGACTGCTGAAGCGGCTTGCAGAATATTTTGCGTCGAACGGTAGTTCTGTTCCAGGCGGATAATCTTCGCTTCTGGAAAATCCTTCTCAAACTCCAGAATGTTGCGAATGTCCGCTCCCCGCCAGGAATAGATCGACTGATCTTCATCGCCCACGGCACAGACGTTGTGCCGCGAACCCGCCAAAAGCCGCATCAGCTCATATTGCGGACGATTTGTGTCCTGATACTCATCGATCAAAATGTACTGAAATCGCCGGTTATAGTATTCGCGAACCGCAGGAACCGCCTTCAGCAGGCGCACGCTCTCGAGCAGCAGATCGTCGAAATCAAGCGCATTTGCCTTGGCCAACTCTTTGCGATATTCCGCGTAAATCTGCGCCACGCGCTCGGTCTTCGGGTCAGCCGACTGCAAATAGACTTCCTGCGGATCGAGCATGTGGTTCTTGGCCCACGAAATATGCGCCAACACGGCGCGCGGCGTGGTCTGCTTGTCGTCAATTCCGAGTCGGCGCATAACCGACTTCACAAGCTGCTGCTGATCGGCCTCGTCGTAAATGACGAAGCTCTTGCTGAGTCCAATCGCAGGTTGCCCCGGAGTAGCCGATGGAATCCGCAGCGCCTCGATATCGCGCCGCAACACGCGCACGCAGAAAGAATGAAAAGTCGAGATGACGGGCTTAGCGATGGAGAGACCCCCAACCAGTTTGTCCACACGTTCAACCATCTCAGAGGCAGCTTTGTTGGTGAACGTCATCGCCAGAATGGATTCCGGCATCACCCCCAAGTGCTCGATCAAATGAGCGATGCGATACGTGATGACACGCGTCTTCCCGCTGCCGGCGCCGGCAAGGATGAGCACAGGGCCTTCGGTAGTCTCGACGGCCTCACGCTGCTGCGGGTTGAGTTGGGAGAGAAAGGACAATGATGGAAACGGCTCCCGAGTCGCTGATTGCATTTTACAGGAAACTATTTTGCTGTTTTCGGGGGCATGTTGCCGCCGACTTCAAGTACGGCATTTGCGACTGCCTTGTTCAGATCTCACACAGATTGTGTGACGGCGATCACATCATGCCTCGGTCCAAGACGTGAGAATCGCACAGCCGCGAAGCGGCGCCAAAATTCAGCCCAGGGCGCAAGCCCTGGGTAGGCATTGAATTAGATGCGAGCCCTGAAAAGGCGCAAGAAACCTTGCCTCAGACCTGCGGAAATATCGTCGCTCATCTAATCTTCAGCACCAAAGGCCGCGAACCACTGATCAGACCCGAAATTCGGGATCTTTTCGCCTATCTCGGCGGCATAATTCGTGAAATGCGCGGAACGGCCCTCATCATCAATGGCACCGCCGATCACGTTCACGTGCTGGCGCGGATTCGCCCGGCTCACTCTGCGGCGCAGATCGCACGCGTAATCAAAACAAACTCGTCGCGATGGGTACACGAAAAAGGACACATTAAGTTCGCCTGGCAGGCCGGATATGGCGTATTCAGCGTCAGCGAATCGAACGTTGGATCGGTCACGAAGTATATTGCGGCTCAGGAAGCCCATCACCAGAAGCATTCGTTCCAAGAAGAATTCCTAGCGTTCTTGAAAAAGAATAATGTCGCCTACGACGAACGTTATATCTGGGACTAGTCTTTCGCCGCTTTCGCGGCTCGCGTGTGCGCCTGCTTACCCAGGGCTTGCGCCCTGGGCTGCATTCTTATGCCGCTTCGCGGCTGCTGCGGCATGAAGAAAACCGGAACGCGAAGTCAAGCCTGGGCGTTCCGTTAGTACTCCTGTCGTACTAAGCGGAAGTTGCCCCAGGAATATGTTCCTGAAGTATTTCGGAATTCGCGCACAGAATGACTTTATCCCACCTTCGCTGCTCGCAGCGCCCTGCACTCCTCGCACGGGCAAACATCCCGCAGAAACTGCCACGAATAAATTCCCAGTTCGTGCCCATCGTTCCATTTGAATCTGATCGCGTACTTGCCCACGCCCTCCGTCGAAACCGGCTTGGCTGCCGGTTTGAACATGGGTAGCTCTCCGGGCTTGGTTCTTGGCGGTTCGCCGGGCTGACGGCCTGTCTTGCTTCGCTCGTCATCGCACAACGCGCAAGGACAGGCGTCCCGCAGGAACGGAAACGAATAATGCGAGCTGTGCCCATCCGTCCACTCAATGTCCATGCCTGCACCAGTCGTCACGTTCACCTTGACCGACTTGGGATCAGCCGCACCCGCCATAATTTCAGTATCGCACAGTGAGAGCCGGGCTCTCGGTCCGCGTGAAAAACGGCTGCGGATCGGATAAGGCCGCGCTGTATTGTGATTTGCTTGAGTTTTCGGAAAAGCGTCGGTCCGATGCCCGGCTTCGAAGTCCAAGCTTACTTCTTCCTATCGCGACTCATTTTCTTTGCGATCTCTTCCACGAGCTTCGGTTTCAACTCGGCCAAAACGCTGTCTACGATGCTCGCAATAGCAGCCGATTCTGCTTTCGAGTCACTCGAACTTGGAGCGGCCGTATGCTCGCTCTCTGCTTCCGCTTGGGTGGCAGGGGGCTCCGGGGGCTGATCCGCCGCTTTCAGCTCGGCGGCGGCAACGTCGGCGATTTGCGCCGTAATCCCAGACCCGACAATCGACTCCCGAATTTGTTTCCAGTTCTGCCAGGCCGCGGCAAGCTCAGCTTCGCGATGTTTTGCACCTTCTTCCATCTCCGGCGCATTCGGTACGATTCCCGTATCAGATATCATCGGCGGAGTTGCCCCACTGGCCGAGGCAGCAGCCGCATATGCGGCTGCTGCATTTGTTTCTGGGATTGAAACTGCAGCGGCGCTTTGTTCGGCACCATCTGAGGTTGCCATACTCCCGATCACCTGCGGTTGGCTGGACGGGCCCACAGCGGCCCCGGCAGCCGTGGCCACCGCGCGTCCAGCTTCCGCCGCCGCAATCGCCGCATAGGTCTTTTCCATCTCGTGCTCTAAAACGTATGTTGAATCTTCGTCCGAAATCGGGGCCGGCTCTGCAATCCATCGCGGGCCACTAGAGATCGCGCCTGAGGCTGAGGTGGTGGACACAGTTTGCGCGTCCGCTGGTGCTAGCGAGGCAATCGCAGCCATCACGTCCTCATCTGGCGCAGATGGTTTCTCCGAGGGAACTTCTGCTGCTTGCACCTCCCTCCCCGAATCGGCTGCGATGCCCGCCGCTTGCATGCCCACGGCTCCGTTTGCATCTTCGTCGGAGGCATTGCCCGCCGCGGTCGTCTCGGTGGAAGGTCCTACAGCATCGACTGCGGTCTGCGGCGCAGAGGCAAAGCTCGCCGACGTCGCCTCTGCCGCATTCTCTTCAGTCGGTTCGACTATGCCAGCATCTGGCTTCGCGGCCGAACTTTCCTCCGCAGCCTGGGCGACCGTCGCCGCAGCTGCTTGAATAGCCGCAAGTTCTTCCGCTGTGATGTCTGGCGGCAATCCTGCCGGCAGTGGGTGCTCGATTTGCGGCGGTTGAAAATCTTGAGCGCGCTCCGGTTCGCGTGATTCGGTGCTCGAGGGGGGAGCTGTTAGTTGCTCCGTCTTCTGGCCGGGAGCAGGAACATTTAAGCGGTCCTTCCAACCGGTTTCTCTATCTCCGAATTGCTCCTCGCCTTCCATCAGCGCTTTACCAAACCGTCCCTTAGGACGCCGGGCTTCCGGAACAATTTTGTCTTCCAGCTTGCTCAGCGCACTCAGCAGTTCACTGGCTTCAAATGGCTTGACGATAAATGCGTCGGCCCGCGCTCGCTTAGCCTCGTCTGGCTTGAATGGCTCCAGCTTCCCGACCGTCAACAGCACCGGGACGCGCGCTGTCTCCCTCGTGTCCTTGATGCGCTGGCACACCTCGAGTCCACTGTAGCCTGGCATGTAGACGTCAAGGACAACCAGGTCAGGTTTATGTTCGGCGATTTTCTTCAGCGCGGCTGAACCGTTATTGACAGTAATGACCTCGTAACCGGCATCGGCAAGGATTCTCCGGCCCATGTTCTGAGCGGTCACACTGTCATCGGCAAGCAGTATTTTGCGCGCCAAGGGATGTCCTTTGGTGTGGGGAGATAACAGCGAAGTTACCCGCTCCCTTAGCCTAAGTCAATGACAATAGGAGAGTAAGCAGGTTACCAGCGGACAGTCACAAGTGGGGTGGAAACGACCGTGTAGGCAGTGGATGTCCTTACCCGCGACCGGACGAATTGATCCCGGGCTGCATTGGCTATAAAGCTATTCAGAACGGCACAATCTTCTTTAAGCCCTTCTTTTTCTTCTTCTTGCTCGAGGAAATCGTCTCATCGTCGTCCTTCTGTTGGGTGGAAGAGGACGATGCCGAATCTCCTGGTTTCGCCCCTGCTTGGGCATCGGCAGGCTGGCTTGCCTGACCGGGCTGAATCTCGTTTACCTGCTGCGGAGGAGGCAACGTCTGCCCACTATTATCAGAAACGTTAGGTTTTAATTCATTCGAGTCGGATGGCGTATTGGGCTTTAGCTCGTTTGAGTCCGTTGCCACATTTGGCTTCGGTTCGTTGGCTGGCTGCTCCGCAGGCGGAGCGGCAGAGTTCTCAGGCTGCGCCCCAGCGTTATCGGATGGAGGCGCATCCGACCGCGGCGCCGGTTGGCTCGGCGGAGGCGCTCCATTGCCGACGGTTTCAATGGCGACTGCATTCTTGTCGGCTCCACCACCGGTTCCCATCATCGCCCGCGTCGCCTGCTGCACCACTTCAGTTGCGCTGGTCATTGGCGGATCGACCAGCGTCGGATCGCCGCCTTTCGCTGCCTGTTCAGTATCTGGACGCTTGGAGAAGTTTCTAATCACCTGCTTGTACATTGGAGTCTCGCGGCGGCTCTCTTCTTCTCTCTTATTGAGCGCAATCGCCTGTTTGGTCGGTCTCGGGACCGGCTGATGCAGCGCCTGCAGTCGTGCCTTCGCGTCGTCTACCCGGTCCATCAATGGATAACGAGTGAGAATGCGCGAGTATGCTTCCGCAGCACTCTTGGTGAGGTCCTGAATCATGCGCGCCTTGCTTACTTCCGCGAATTTCTTCGCGCGCACCATTGTGATTTCGCCTTCGTAGGACTGGCCCAGCAAGAAGAGAGCTTCGTCGGCCTTGCTGTAGAGGGGATACTTGTTTGCCAATGACTGTAAACGCGCGATGGCTGCCGGATACGATTCACGCAAATAGTAGAACCGGCCGACACGATACTCGCGTTCCGCGATTACTTCCTGCACTTCCAGCAGGCGCTGCTTGGCCTCAGCCACCATCTTTTTGTTATCAGGATATTGCAGGATTACCTGCCGGTATTCTTCTTCCGCGCGCATCGCGTGAGTGAAATCGCGGTCTGGCTTTTCCATCTGCTGATAGTGAATATTGGCAATCTTGACCTGCGCCTCGGCAGCCTCCGGCATGTTGGGGAAGAAGGTTTCGAAATCTTTGTACTCCGCCTCCGCCTGCGCCAGCGAGGTCGAGCCGCCCTCGGCATACCAGGAGTCAGCCACCGCCAGTTTGGCGCGCGCGATGTACTCCGAATCTGGATACGTGTTGATGAGCGTCTGCAAAGTGATCCGCGCCACGTCGAAGCGGTTGTGCTTCATAGCATCCATAGCACGGTCGAACAAAACTTTGTCCGGCTGCTTGGATCCCACGTTAGCTAGCGGATTGTTAACTTTCTTGTTGGTGCAAGCGACAGTAAAAGCCAGAGTCGCCAGCAATATGAATACAGCAATACGACGTAGCATAAGACCTCGAATGAGTAGTGCCGGCGTTTCGCCGGCTGTGGCGGCCGCTGAAAGCTACACCTTTTGCAGGGTCGCCTCGACCGCTGTTTTCAATAATTTCTGGGCATTAATCTTTGGATCGCCATGCCCGAACACCGCGTTGCCCGCCACCAGAATTTCTGCCCCCGCACGGACCACATCCCCAACCGTATCCAACGCAATTCCCCCATCTACTTCAATACGATAGCTCAATCCGCGCTCATTTCGCAGGTCAGCCAGCCTGCGGATCTTGTGCACCGCCCCAGGAATGAACTTCTGCCCGCCAAATCCCGGATTCACTGACATTACGAGCACGTAATCGGCAATGTCGAGAACCTCGCTCAACGTATCAACGGGAGTTGCTGGATTAATTACTACGCCCGCTACGCATCCATGACTCTTGATCAGGTTCAGCGTGCGATTCAGATGAACGCACGCCTCTTGATGCACCGAAATCCAATCTGCCCCCGCTTCGCAGAACTCTGGAATAAATTGATCGGGATTTTCGATCATCAGGTGACAGTCGAGCGGCAGTTCAGTAGCTTTGCGCAACGATCTCACGACCGGCGGGCCAACGGTAAGATTCGGCACAAAGTGTCCGTCCATGATATCGACGTGGATCACCGTACCGCCGCCCTCGGTTGCGCTGCGGACTTGCTCCGCAAGGCGGGCGAAGTCCGCCGACAAAATCGAGGGTGCTAGCTCAATCAACCTGGGCTCTCGCGAGAAGGATGCTTGTGGAAATTCTATCACGCGAGCAGGAAGCGCGGACGGTCGCAAGCCAGACCATCTGGCGTCCAGCCCACCCTGCGAGCAACTTGAAAAATCGATGGAGGGACGGGCGTCCCCGCCCGTCTGGGCTTAACTTACGCTGCTATCTCGCGTCGGAAGAACTTCCGCGCCCGCTCGATCCGTCCCGGTTGTGCCACCGGTACACTTAGGGGCCAGGGCTCCTCGACCGCCATCAGGGCCGCGGCTCCGCCCATCAGCGCCAGATTCTTAGTGAAATTGATCATGTCGTTCATGCGCTGATTCGGATCCTCCGCTCGCCAGAAGTCGTGCATGATCGGCGAGACTCCCGCCAGAAATCCTAAAATCGCGGCTGCTCCGTACTTGGGCTTAATGCCGAGCAAAATGCTGGTGCCTCCAAGCAGCATCATCGCCCCCGTAGCCATCACCGCCTCGCGCGGTCTGGGCACCTTTTTTGCGCCCGCGTACTGCGCGATTGTTTCCGTCTGCTTGAAATGATTGATTCCGTTGTAGATGAAGTATCCGCCGAATATGAGCCGGCCGATCAGAAATGGAGCTTTCATATTGCCCTCCGGAGTGATTCGGCCAACTGAGATTCGACCCCACTCAGCCGCGTTGCCCGCATTGCTTCTATAACGCGCAAGCATGCACGGCGTTGAGGGGGCGTGCGCTCAGTATTTTCATCGTCATTGCGAACGGCTTTAGAGCTGAGGAATCTGCTTTTTTCCATTGTCGTTCCGAACAGCCTTAAGCCGTGAGGAATTTGCTTGCCTGATAATTAGGACCCTCGGCCTGCTCCGTAACCTTTCCTCATCAGAAAAGTTTATATAGTTGAGAGCGATGGTCGCGCGAAGAGCGGCAGCGAAGGCAGCGCAATCTGAGGCAGATGATCGCCTCCTGGTCGAAGCTGCGCAGAAAGATCCAAGCCGCTTCGGGGATCTCTACGAGGTAAACTTCGCACGGGTTTATGCCTTCGTCGCTAGCCGCGCGCATGATCGCGACGCGGCTCAGGATTTGACTTCAGATGTTTTCCACAAAGCACTGGCCAATCTTTCACGTTTTGAATGGCGCGCCGTACCATTCGCGGCCTGGCTTTTGCGGATCGCGGCCAACGCGATTACCGATCGAGCCAAGCGAACTGCCCGAGAGGTTCCCAGTGCCGAAGACCCGCCAGAGCCGGGCACCGAAATCGATATGACCGCGGTCGAACATCGCGCGCAGCTCATTCGGCTGGTCGAGCAGCTTCCCGCGGATCAGCGCCGGGTCATCGTTGAACGTTTTGTGGAGCAACGGAGTATTCGTGAAATCGCGCAACAACTCGGACGCAGTGAGGGCGCAGTGAAGCAGCTTCAATTCCGGGCGCTCGAAAAACTGCGTTCGCAAATGGAGGGTGCCAATGCCTAAGCGCTCTCTCACCGATCAACTGGATCAGGCGATTGAAAGGATGTTGGCTCGTCCGCACGGCGAACTCCCAGAGGTTGATGGGAGCCTTGCCCCACTTTTGCAAATTGCAAGGCAATTACGCGATCTTCCGCGCGAAAATTTCAAACCGACTCTTAAATCTGATTTGGAAAGGACATTATCCATGGCAACCGCTAGGCAACCCATAGCAGCAGTTCGCACCTTCGCATCTCCACGGCTGAGCTACAAGAGCGCCGCAAAAGCAATCGAATTCTATGAGGAAGCGTTTGGAGCGAAGGAATCATGGCGGTTCGAGACCGAATCTGGCATAGGCCACGCAGAGATCATGATCGGCGATTCAACCGTCATGCTCTGCGAGGAGTGGCCGGAAGGCGGCCGCTACAGCGCCGAAACGCTGGGACAGTCGCCCGTCAGCATGACAATCAATGTGCCCGACGTGGACGCTTTTGTCGAGCATGCGGTTGCTGCCGGCGCCAAACTGACGGGCCCGATCACAGACCAGTTTTATGGACACCGCGACGGGACTTTGCTTGATCCCTTCGGATATGCGTGGAACGTTTACACAGTCAAGGAAGAGATATCGGCCGAAGAGATGCATCGCCGGTTCCGGACAACGATGCCCGTGCCCAAGAAGCCGGTGGTCGCTCCTGTTCCCAAAGGCTATCGCACCGTGACTCCGTACCTGGTCGCGCAGGATGGCCCGGCGCTGCTGGAGTTTGCCAAGCACGCCTTCGGCGCCGAAGAAACGTTCCGCACCGTGGGATCGGCAGGCGGACTTCATGCTGAGGCACGCGTCGGCGATTCCATGTTGATGATAGGCGGCGGCATTCCTGGCCGCGAGTTTCGCTCGACCCCGAATACCCATGCGATCCACATGTATGTGGAAGACGTAGATGCCGTCTATCAGAAAGCGCTGGGCGCTGGCGCTGAATCGATTGACGAGGTCATAGATCAGGAGTATGGGGAGCGCTCAGGCGGAGTGAAAGATCCAGCAGGGAATTACTGGTATATCGCTACGCACAAGGGCGAGACTTATGTTCCGAAGGGCCTGCACAACGTCAATGCGTACTTGCATCCACTGCGGGCCGAGCCGGTCATCAACTTTTTGAAGCGGGCCTTTGGGGCGCAAGAGATTGCGAAATACGCGTCGCCCGATGGCGTCGTTCATCATGCAGAGATACGCGTCGGTGACTCAGTCGTAGAAATGGGCGAGGCACACGGCAAGTATCGGCCGCTACAGTCCATGTTCTATCTATATGTGCCGGATTGCGACTCCGTCTACCGCCGCGCGCTCGCTGCTGGCGCAGCATCAATTGCCGAACCACAGGACCATCCGTACGGCGACCGCAGCGGAGGAGTAAGAGATGCGTTCGGCAACCAGTGGTACATCGCCACGCACATAAAAGACGTGTAGAGCCACAAGCCGTGAGGGGCTGGGCGAAGTTCGGCAGTGACCACCACAGACCACGTAGGGGCGGGTGCCCTCACCCGCCCGGCGGAACGAAGCTCCGCATTCTTGCCTTCGTAGCTGTCTGTCGTAACTGGCGAGTTGCGCTCGCCCGCCTATCCTCAAGGAAGCTAAGGCGGAGTACGGAAAGCTGCAGTAAAGCAGTAGCAACCAAAGGCCACTTAGGGCACCAGGCGTGAAGCGAAGCCAGCCTCATAAGAAAATGCCATCTGGAGCAACTCGATTGCTTTGCCGGGATTGCCGCGGTTGATCTCAATTTCACCACGGATCGTGGGCACCCAGATGTTGCTGACGAAGGTATCGGTCGGAAAGCGCTTGCTCAACTCGTCCACAATCGTAGCCGCCTGGCGTGCATCGCCCGCCATAGCTTGCGCCAGGCCGGCAAAAAACAGTGTTGGCCGGCTTCGATCCATGACGAGCGCTGCTAGCGCTCTGGCACGCACCTGTGTCTCATTCCCAACCAAGGCTTCCGTCGCCGCCTGCCGTGCCGTAATGCCTGCGGCACTCTCTTCAAACTTTCCTCGCCGCGCAGACTCAATGGCTTGAGCGTAAGCTTCTCTCGCTTTCTGTAGCTTGCCCGCAAAGGCGGCGGCTTCCGCGACCGCTTCCAGCAACTCGAATTCGTTCGTTTTGCCTCTTGCCCAGTCCGCCTCACGCTGCATCCCCGAGGTGTCGCCTTCCAGAAAGGCCAGGACGAAAAGGTCCCGGTGATCACCCATGCCATCCAGCTTGAGTGCCACCTGCTTTTCGCGGACCGCCTTGGCCTCCGATGAATAATTCCCGCCGAGTGGGCCACATCCAGCGCATCGGCGACTTGCGCTCCGAAATCAAGCAACTGGTCAAGCGAAATCGGCTTTCCCTCGATGCGGTACTTCAGCGTGCTGCCTTCGAGGTACTCCATGACAATGAAGTGCCGGTCATCAGCTTCACCGATGTCATAAATCGTGCAGATGTTGGGATGGTTTAGAGCTGACGCTGCCCGGGCCTCGCGCTGAAATCGATCCCGAGCCTGGGAATCCTCCGCCAGTTCATCAGGAAGAAATTTGAGGGCAACGCGCCGGCCGACGAAGATCTTCCGCCTCATACACGACGCCCATTCCGCCTCCGCCGAGCTTCTGCGAGATGCGGTAATGCGAGATGGTCTGGCTGATCATGAGACAACAACGCGCGGACGGAATGTTAGGCCGTGCTGTCACGGCAAGTCAATTTCGAATTCTTCATGCTACTCTCGTTTTTCCATGCCCGCGCAACTCGCCCCCGGAAGTTTCAGCCTCGGCGCTGTCTTTTGCTGGGGCACAAGCGACTTTCTGGGCGGAGTTGCCACACGCCGTGCCAGCACGTTCCTGCTCACCAGCGTGACTCACCTCGCGGGCGCTTCGCTTATGTTGGTGCTGGCTTTGCTGAACCACTCCACGTTTCCATCGCGAGCTAGCATGGGTTGGGCAATCGGGGCCGGACTCTGCGGAGGAGCTGCGTTGGCGATTTTCTATCGCGCACTGGCAATCGGAAAGATGGGATTGGCCGCTCCGCTTACAGCCGTAATCGCTGCTGTGATTCCAACACTATTCGGTATGATTACCGAAGGCGTGCCTAGCAAGCCCCAGATGGCCGGCTTCATTCTCGCCGGAATCAGCATATGGCTGATCTCGCGCTCAGAAGATCACACACGTCCTGAGGGTCTGGGACTGGCCGTGCTCGCGGCCATCGGTTTCGCAGGATTCTTTCTCTGCGCAAAGCAGGCAGGGCAAGGCTCGGCGTTGTGGATGGCGGCGATCTCGCGCGGCGCCTCTCTGCTGCTAACCACCACCATCGTTTTACTCGGGCGCCAGCCGCGCGAAATAAACTTGCGCTCTGCGATGCTGGGATCGATTGCCGGTTTTCTGGACTCTTCCGGCACGGCATTGTTTATCCGCGCCAGCCAAACCGGACGGCTGGACGCGGCAGTGGTGATATCTTCGCTTTATCCGGCAATCACTGTGCTGCTGGCGCGGTTCGTTTTACATGAGCACCTGAGCCGTGGGAGGCTGGTCGGGATGGTGGCGGCGCTGGCAGCGGTAGCATTGATCGCAGTGTAGTCTGTTCAATATTCGCGGACATGAAACAGCGGGTGAGCCACTGTGAGCCTCATCGAGGTTCAAAAGCTGAGCAAAGTCTTTCCGCTTGGTGAATCCATCTTCGGCGGCAGCGCCAAAGGTGAAGTGCGCGCCGTGGATGATGTCTCGCTGCGTATCGAATCTGGCGAAACCTTGGGGCTGGTGGGTGAGTCGGGGTCAGGCAAGAGCACGCTGGGACGCCTGATTCTGCGACTGATTGAGCCGACCTCGGGCAGTATTCGTTTCAATGGGCGCGATCTGATCTCTGCCACGCACCGCGAAATGCAGCAGCTTCGCCGCGA